>ERZ773225.4138-NODE-4138-length-12074-cov-2.068392_pt1 | contig 12074 bp, 12 predicted proteins | sample MGYA00580993_ERZ773225 | MGnify/ENA primary metagenome ERZ773225 (study PRJEB29015, sample SAMEA2737748) | human gut metagenome | biome: human gut; feature: human-associated habitat; material: faeces | place: China | collected 2012 ... | reverse complement strand
TAGTGGCTTCCTACCCTCAAGCGCGTATATTCGGCTATGGGAGGAAACCTCCTTGCTTTTTGGGGTGACGGATACGGCTCATCCCGTTTTTCCTTTGATCGGAAGGAAAGCGAAACGGTGCCAAAATCGCCGTTGAGTTCGATCCTGCTTGGTACGCTCGCACGCGAACGGCCATTGCCGTAGACCGTTTGCCTCATGTTTAGAGGCGGGTGGATTTCGCGTATCTCGGCGAGAGCTATTTTATGCCTCATGAATTCCTGAAACAGATAAAGGGGGTTGAAGTGCGACGTCCAGTTTTGGACTTTGATGCCGCCGCCCGGAAACTCCAGCATACCGTTTTCTGCGTCGATGACGTACCGTTGGCGTTCACCCTGAAGAGAAGCAGGTTCACAATGCCTATTGCGATGAAAAAAATAGGGAAAAATGTCATGTATGCCTTGCTTCGACATGCCGTACGGGACAAGCAGGCCTATCACCGGAAAGGACACCGCACCTAGGAGCGAACGTGTCACTTTGGCCCAATCAACCACGCTGCGGCTGCAACAGAGATTGTCTTGCACCGTGTCAGCCATGACACGCTCCCCCCTCACACGTGAAAGCATAAAAGCGGTACGATTGTATCTTATTTTGTTTATTTCGGTGCTATTGTATCGAATTTCTGTCAATACACTGTGTACCTTGATGGAATGAAAACCTATCCTCGTTTATTGGAAGCCACTGGCATTACAATCGAAAAAATCCGAAAAGAACGAAAGATGACCAAAACGGCCCTCGCGGATTTTTCGGATTTGCAGGATTGCTATGTCCGTGGAATCATAAAAGGAAAAAGGAATCCCACCATCACCGCGATCTATTCCATCTGTGAAGCCCTTGGCCTTTCTCCTCTGGAGTTTTTCAAGAGGGTGACTGATGAATTGAACGGACTGAACAAGCCAAGAAAAAATCTCCAGTAAAGGCAAGCGACAGTACGGAAACGCCCTTTCATGATCACAGTGTGTTGTGGAAAAAGGGAAAAGGCTCCGCACGTGTGTTCATGCAGAGCCTTTTTGCGGCGGAACTCTTGCCGCGCGGCCTCCCTGTCGCAGTTTTTGCGGGGAGGGGCTTTTGGGAAAAAGCCTCTTTCTCGGTATCTGTTACGCCTTCGCCTTGTGCTCCGCCGTGCAGGAGGAAATGGTGGCCTTGGCGACGTTGTTCGAATGATAGCCGATGTGCTCGATGATCCCGAGAATATCCACATAGACAAGGCCCGTTTCGGAGTCGCATTCCTGCTTGTCCAGCCGCTGGATGTGGCGGTTGCGGAGTTCGACTTCGAGGCCGCGCAGCTTCCCGGCGATGGGGGCGACTTCGCGCGCCTTGTCGGGGTCGTCGTTGATGAAGCCGTCCAGCGCGGTCACAATGGCGTGATGGGCTTCGGCGTACATGCCGGAGAGTTCCGTCATGGCCTGCTGGGAGAAATCCTTCGGCCTGTTCTGGCGGTACGCGTAGTACTCAAGGAGCTTCTTGCCGTAGTCGCCGATGCGCTCGATGTTCCCGGAGCTGGCGACATACAGCGTCAGCACGCGGGCCGCGTCATCGGAGATCCCGGCCTGCATGATGTCTTCGGCATAGGCTTTGACGGCCTTGTGCAGTTGGTCGATTTTGGCTTCGGTCTCTTCGATCTTGGGGATGAGGTCTTTCTTGTCGTTGAAGAATACTTCCTGAACCGAATCAAGAAGGTGGATGACCAAAAAGCCCATGTAGGCACATTCGTTTTTGACCGCTTCCACAGCGATGCCGGGGGTGGCTTCGATGAGCTTGGGATCAAGATACTGGGCCCCTTCGACGACCTTATGGGCCTTGTCGGGCAGGAGCCTGCGGATGAGCGCCGCGAACGGCTTGACGAAGGGCAGGAAGATGATGGTGTTGAAGACGTTGAACAACGTATGGGCGTTGGCGATCTGGTGGGCGATGCCTGTAGCCGTCATGGCGATCAGCTCTTGGTAAAGCGGAAGGATGGTGAGGAAAATGCATACGCCGATGACGTTGAAGAGCACATGGGCGGCGCAGGCCTGTTTGGCGGTCCGATCCGTGCCGATGGAAGCGAGGACCGCGGTGATGGTTGTTCCGATATTGTCACCCAAGATGATGGGGATGGCCGCGTGGAGGGGCAAGAGGCCCTGTACGCCGAGGGCGATGGTCAGGCCGACCGTAGCGGCGCTGGATTGGACAAGGAGGGTGAGCAGCGTTCCGGCCAGAACCCCCATGAGCGGGTTGTGGCTGAACATGAGGAATAATTCCTTTTCATTCCGGAGGAAACTCATGGAGGATTCCATGGTCTGCATTCCCACGAAAAGCAGACCAAAACCCAATAGGCCGTTGCCGGCGTACTTCTGTACCTTGGAGCGTCCGAAGAAGGAGAGAAGCACGCCTATAATAATGAAGAGGTAGGCGTAGTCTTGGACTTTGATGGCGAGGATCTGGCCCGTGATCGTGGTCCCGATGTTGGCGCCCATGATGACGCCGATGGCTTGCGTCAGGGTCATGAGCCCCGCGTCGACGAAGCTGACCGTCATGACCGTGGTGGCGCTGCTGCTTTGGATGAGAACGGTGACGCAGGCACCCACCAGTACGCCCATGATCGGCGTTTTGGTCAGTGTTCCGATAAGCTGTCGCAATCGGTCCCCGGCTATCAGCTGTAGGGCCTCACTGATCAGCTTGATGGCGAAGAGGAAAAGCCCAACGCCGCCAAGAAGCTGAATGATGCTTTGTACAGACATGAAGACGCTCCTTAGAATTTGGTTCGACTCTTGCCCCATGAAAAGATGAACTGTCAAGGAAATTCCCGGCGAATTCGAATACTCGGCATTCCGAAAAAGGGGAACCGCATTTTTTTAGAGTACCATGATAATAAAATCACCTTTATTTATCGCGTGTTATTTGCCAGCGTCGTTCGTGGTGTGGAAAAAATGTCGATTTTTCCAAAAAAAGGCTTGCCAGCCATCCTGAATTTCGCTAGTTACATCGCTGCACGACGCGGAGAGGTGTCCGAGCTGGTCGAAGGAGCACGATTGGAAATCGTGTGTACTCAAAAGGTACCGGGAGTTCGAATCTCCCCCTCTCCGCCATAAATTTCAAGGGCTTGTTGAAATCCAACAAGCCCTTTTTTCGTATCTCAATTACCTTCATGCGTGATTCCATGCGTGATGTCCTCAAAAATACCCGCAGCTTCTCTCTAAACGCCAAGGTCATGCAAATAGATCTCTGTGGTGCGGATGTTCATGTGTCCAAGCACCTTTTGCGCCCGGCGCGGGTCTTTAAGATGGGTAGCCATAAAGTGGCGCAGGCTGTGGGCCGCAAAGAACGGTATGCCCGCCTTCTCGCAAAGGCGTTTCATAAGGTACTTGATGCGCGGCGTGGTGCGCGGATAGGGAAGACCCGTTCCGGGGGCTTCAAAAACGAACCGCTCATTTTCGCGTAAGGCATAGAGACGGAACAGCACGCTATATAATGTAGGGCTCATGGCAATCGTGCGTGATTCCCGGTTCCCGCCCCGGCGTTTGCTTGTCCACAGCCGGACGGTCCTGTTTTCCAGATCGACATCTTCCCACGCCATTTCGCGGATTTCGGAAATGCGCCCCGCCGTATGGAGAAGGCAGAGCAGGAAATCCCGCTCGAACCCTGTAGCGCAGGACATGAGCTTGGCAACGTCACCTTTCGGTGGAATATATTTCACGGCCTGCACTGTGGCGAAAGGCTCAGTCTGGCGCGCAATATTGACCGGAACGTACCCCTCTCGTGCGGCCCATGAGTAAAGCGCTGATAACTCGATACGGTACTTGTTCGCGGATTTTGCGCTCACGGCTTCCTTGGCTGCTTCAAGAAAGGCTTCCAGATCGTTTTTTGTGATAGTTGAGAATTTGGTTTTAGGTCCGATGAACTTGTTTAGCTTTCGAAGAACGCTTTTCTTATAGATGAGTGTGTTCTTCTTGCATCTTCCTTCGCGTTTTTGAAGATAGAGAGCCGAAACCTCATACAAGGCCAAGCGTTTGGGCATAGTTGCGGATTTCTTGACGATTGATTCCCATTCGAGCGCCTTCATCTTGCTCAAGAATCCGCCCCGGTACGCGATTCTTTGCCCTCCTTCGAACACTTCCGCCGCGTATCGCATACCATTCTTCGTCTTGTATTTCCTGATGGACATGAGAAACCTCTTTGAGTGTATCGCTATCCCAAAGGAAGCGGACGGAGCGGAGCGTTTTTCCGCGTCCTACAGGGATATGGGGGTATATTTTCCAAATTCTACGGAATGTTTCCCGACTGATGCCGAGCCGTTCGCTCATCTCGTCGGCGGTGAGTGTTTCCATCTTGTCCTCCCTACGCGGCCCGCTCGTACACCCGCGTCCCGATCTCAGCGATCTGCGGGTCGACCTTTTCGAGCGCATTGCACAGCGTGGTCAGCGTCTTGAGCAGGTTGTGCCAGTGAAGGCCCCGGAAGTAGGCGGGGCAAGTGTTCCGGCAGTCCTCAAGGAAGGTCAGCCCGGCCCACACTCCAGAGGCCCACAGGCTCCATTTCTTGGCGTCATCGGTTTCAGCGAGTGCAGAATCGACGTGTTCCGCGAGGATATGGAACCTCCTGTCGAGATCTCGCTTTGCGCCAGCAGACAGCCTGCGCTGGACATCATCGCTACACCGTTCGATCCAGCGGTCGACCTTCTTGACTTGTCTGCCAAGGTCGCCAAGCTGCGTCAGTGTTTCCGGCTTTCCACGACCTCCGAAACGCAGGAGATGCACTACCTGCGGCTGGACGCTGCCCATTCGATGGTCCTCGAACAGATCCGCCGGGTTTCGGACAGCCTCGCCCGGATGGAAGGCGAAGGCGGCGAGGAAAGCAGGAACGGAGTTGCCATCGTCCTCGATTTGGGCGGCGGGAGGAGACATGAAGGCGACGGTAACTGACGGCATCCCCGTCCCCGTCTACCACACGGAACCCACGCTTGCGCGGTTCCATGCCAGCGACGCCTTTTTCCGTGGAGTCCGCGGGCCTCTGGGCTCCGGGAAATCCGTCGGCTGCTGCGCCGAGGTCATGTCCCGCATCCTCCGCCAGAAGGCGTTCATGGGGCTCAGGCGGTCGCGGTGGGCAATCATCCGCAACACCTACGGCGAACTGAAGACGACCACCATCAAGACATGGATGGACTGGTATGGGGCGGTAACGAAAATCTCCTACGGGCACCCCATCATGGGCCTCATCAACATGCCGCTTGAGGACGGGACGGACGTACAGGCCGAACTTGTCTTCATCAGCCTTGACCGCCCGGATCACGTCAAAAAGCTCAAGTCCCTTGAGCTGACGGGCGTATGGCTGAACGAAGCCAGCGAACTGCCGGAAGAGGTTCTGCAAATGGCGACCGGGCGCGTGAACCGCTATCCGAGCAAGATGCAGGGCGGGTTCTCGTGGACGGGCATCATCGCCGACACGAACTCATGCAACGTCGACAACTGGTGGTACAGGCTCGCCGAGGAGGAACGCCCGGAAGGGTATGACTTTTTCGCCCAGCCCCCTGCTCTTCTCGTCAAAAAAGATGCCGAGGGAAAGCTCCAGTACCGGGAGAACCCGGAAGCGGAGAACATCGAGAACCACAGCGCAGGGTACGGCTATTACTTCCTCCAGCTTCCCGGAAAGCACAAGGAATGGGTCAACGTCTACGTCATGAACAGGTACGGGAGCAGCAACCCCGGAAACCTCGTCTACCCGGAATACGGCGACGGGAACCTGACGGGCGTCGCCTTCGATCCCGGCAGAGACGCCATATGGACCCACGACTTCAACTTCACGCCGCTTTCCTCCGTAATCCTCCAGACGGACAAGGACGGAAACGTCTATGCCGTCGACGAAATCGTGCTCTCTTCCGCCGTGGCGAAACAGGCGGCCGTCGAGTTCTGCGAACGGTACGCGGGGTTCAGGGGCATCGTTTATCTTTACGGGGACGCCAGCGGGCATGTGGGCGAAAAGCACGGGTACGCGAGCGACTACGTAACCCTCGAACAGGAACTGAGGCGCAACGGGTTCCGGGTTCAACAGAAGGTGCCCCGCACCAATCCCGCGATCAAGGACGGGCAAGCCAGCCTCAACGCCAAGATCTGCGACGCCATGAACGTCCGTTCCTTTTTCGTGAACAAGGGGAAATGCCCGATGCTGCACAAGGGCCTTTCCACGCTGAAGCTCAAGGGCGGCAGCACGTTTCAGGAAGAGGACGCCGAGTACCAGCATATTACCACCGCCGTCCGGTATTACACGGCGGTCGAATTCCCCATCAAGAAACGCGACGTCTTCTTCGGAAGCTCGCACGGATAAGGAGCGACAATGAACAGCAGTTACGAGCAGAAACACCCGCTGTACGCGGCATCCTTCACCAAGCGCCGGAAGGCGATGGATCTCTACGAGGGCGGGGAACGGATCGAAGGAAACAGGGCCTATCTGACGCGCCACACCTACGAATCGGACAAGCAATACGACATCCGGGCGAGCCGGGCCACGTACCGCAACTTCGCGGCCCCCATCGTGGACGTGTTCGCCAGCTTCATCAACGAGGGGCGGCCGGAGCGTATTTTGCCCGACGCCCTCCGCCCCATCGAGGCGGACGCCGACAGGTACGGCATGACCGCCGACGCCTTCTTCGCGGACGTGTCCCGGCTCGCGGCGGTTCGTCATCGTGGACATGGAACAAAAGAAAGGGGAAACCGTGGCGGAGGACAGGGCCAGCGGTCGCCGTATGGTGCCCTACTTTACCTCCATCAGCCCCGACGACGTGTGGGACTGGGGGATGGACGCCAAGGGCCTCGCGTGGGCGGTCGTTCACAGCGAAGAGATGGAGCACCCCGCAGCCTTCGCCGCCCCGCTCCGTTACGAAACCCTGACCGTCTGGACGCGGGACTCGTGGACGCGCTACCGCCGCCCGATGAAGGACAAGGAGAACACCGAGTACGCCATTGCCGAGGACGGCGAGCGCAAACACGGGCTCGGCGCCGTGCCGCTGGTGCCGTTCCTGTTCGAGCCGACCTCTCCCATGACCGGGCTCCCCGCCACGGACGATGTGCTGTCCCTGATCCTGCGCATCTACAGGCGGGACTCCGAACTCGACAAGATGCTGTTCGACCGGGCCGTCCCTCTGCTCAACGTGGGCGGCGTAAGCCAAGAGCATTGGGACACGTTCGTGGTCGCCAGCTCCAACGCCCTCATGAGCACGGAACCGGGCGGCATCACCGCGCAGTACGTGGAGCCGTCGGGCACCGCGTTTCAGGCACAGGCCGAGGCCCTTGCCCGCGACGAGGCCAGCGTGCGGGAAATCGCCCTTCGTATGGTCCGTCCGCAATCCGCCGTGGGAGAATCCGCCGAGTCCAAGGCCATCGACAAAACACAGCTCGACACGCAGCTTGCCAGCTTCGCCCGGCGCAGCGGCAGCGCGGAAGCGCTCTGCTGGAAGCTCGCCGCCCGGTGGGTCAAGGCGAGCGAAGTAGGAATAGAGGCGAAGTACAATGAAAGCTATGACGTGGGTGAGGCGACAGAAAAGCTCAAGGGACAGGATATTGGGGGAAACTCACAGAAATAAAGGTAAAAACGCCTCGGGGAGTTCCTCGGGGCGTTTTTGCCGTTCAAGCCGTTTGCAATGCCTGTTTCAGGCTGTCCACGATAAACTGGTTGATGCTTTTTCCGGAAGCAGACGCGGCGACGGCAACGGCTTGGTGAGTTTCCGGGTCAAGGCGCAGGGCAAAGCGTCCGGCCTGTTTCTTCGGGGATATTCCTTTCTCCGCGCAAACCTCAAGGAAAACATCAAGCGACGCCTTCCCCTCACGCCGTAATCCCTCCAGATCCGCCGCATAGAAATCTGCGGCCCCATTCAATCCGACAAACTCACCCCGGAACAGGTCAATTTCAGGATCGTAGGCGATAACCGCCTTATATCCGTGTTCAAAATTCATAGTGTTGTTCATGGCTTTACTCCGTGGCTTTCCAACCAGATACGTACGCTCGCAACCGCTCCTTTGTCCGTAGTCGGCGCAGGGTGCGGACGGTGAAACACTCTCACTTCCCCGAACAGCACCACAGCGATGCGAGAACCAGCACGTTCGCTTACTTCCGCGCCAAGCTCCACAAACAAGGCCTCAATATCCGCCCATCTGATGCTCCCCGAAACGGGGCGGGCGAATATCTGTTTCAGGGTCATCTGGTGTTTCTTTTTCATGTCCTTATGATATTATTTTTTGACATCATGTCAAGAGGTATTCTTTTCTCCCCGCACACAAAAACCTTCCAACAATCCCTTGCGGCGCATCCGGGGCACGGGTCTATACTCATGCCCAATTATGCGGGCCTACCCGCCTATCATGGCGTGATGCCGAAGAATACCCCGGCGTGAAGCCATAAGCTGTGACGAATGCCGGGAGACATGGGCGCTCGACGGGCTGGAACCTCCCTGCGGCGCCTGTACCTCATCGGAAACGGAACTCCTGCCCGACAACCTGCAATCCATGCATATCTGGCAAATCTGCGACATCCACGCTCGCGACTTCGTAGGCATGGCCGGGCAAGCCCGCCCCATCCGGCTTGAAGCCGTCCGCGCCGAATGCGATCGCACGGACGACCCAGAAGGAAATTTCCAGAAGGTCATGCTCATTGAGGCGATACTGTTTCCTTCCCGGTATTTGAAGAAGTGAGAAAGCCCCGTCCGCGGATAAAACGGACGGGGCTTTTGTACGGGGAAAGGGGTACTTAAAAAAGGCACAGCCCTCATCGCCATGTGATGGAAGACGCTATTCTTTTTCCCTCATACCCGGATGTTCCGTAGCGCTCAGATGGACGGTTCGGCCCCCCCACCTAGCTACGGCGACAACTATTTACTATTTTGTATAGATAAATCTATATACCATACGGACATCTTCGGGAGGTATCCGTATGGGCAAACATGTCCTCGCCGCTGTGCTGGCGGTATTGTTCATGGCAAGCGGGGCGCAGGCCGCGGGCAACGTTTGGAACGACTCGTTCAACAAGGCCAAGAAGACGCTGGAGTGGCAGGTCTATTATGACCACCGGATCACGCTCTACTGCGGGGCCGCCTTCGACGAAAAGAAGGACGTCGCCCTGCCGGAAGGCTTCACGGCCCCGAAGCACGAGAAACGAGCCGGAAAGATCGAGTGGGAGCATGTGGTCCCGGCTGAAAACTTCGGGCGGGCTTTCCCGGAGTGGCGCGAGGGGGACGCGCAGTGCGTGGATAAAAGGGGAAAGGCGTTCAGGGGCCGTAAGTGCGCGGAAAGGGTGAACCGGGAATACCGCCTCATGCAAAGCGACATGTACAACCTCTATCCGGCCATCGGCGCGGTCAACGCCCTGCGCCAGAACTACAACTTCCAGATGCTGCCCGGCGAGGAGCCGGACTTCGGAAGCTGCGGGATGAAGATCGCCGACCGCAGGGCCGAGCCGCCTATCAGAGCGAGGGGACAGATTGCCCGGACCTACAAGTATATGGCCGACGCCTATGCCCCGCGCTACCGCATGAGCCGCCAGCAGGCGCAACTCATGGACGCATGGGACAGAATGTATCCGGTGGATGCGTGGGAGTGCACGCGGGCCAAGCGCATCGAGAACCTGCAAGGCAACGAAAACCCGTTTGTGAAAAGGCCGTGCCGCGAAGCTAGGTTGTGGTAGGCGAAAGCGCCGCCCTTTTTTGACGGACGGAGCTTCGCTAGGGAAGTATGTTTCAATAATGGTAACGGCATTGGAGCACTATCAAGGCCGCGCTTCGTTCGTCCACTTTGTAGACGAGGCGATCTTCCTGATTGATACGGCGCGACCAGCATCCGGCGAGATCGAACCGGAGCGGTTCCGGCTTCCCCAGCCCTTCAAAGGGGTTTCGTATGGCATCACGCAGCAATTCATTGATTCGTTTGACCGTGCGCTTGTCCGTATGTTGCCAATAGAGGTAATCCTCCCACGCCTGCGGCGTCCACGTAAGCAGCATGATCAATCCTCCAGTTCATGCGGAATGGCCTTGCCTGTATCTGCGGCCTGTATCGCTTCCCTGAGGCGTGCGGCATTGGCGGGTGAGCGGAGCAGGTATGCCGTCTCCATGATGGAATTGTAGTCCTCAAGAGACATCATGACCACAGAGGGTGATTTTTGCCGGGTAATAATGACAGGTTCATGATGATCGCAGACACGGTTCATCGTTTCGGCCAGATTCTGCCGAGCTTCCGAATAGGTAATGGCCTGAGACATGGTATCTCCTTTTGTACAAAAATATGTACATAAAAGAATCGCGTCAAGAGGAAGATGGTCTAAAAAATACTCACCTCATCGTCGTGTATATGAAAAAGTATTAAGGCACTCTATGCAGACAAGAACGGGACAATCCGTATTGTAAATCGACTTTGCCTTTTCTATAAATATCAAAATATATTAACGAATGATTCAGAAAATTTTCGATATTCTGATTAATCCTTTAATAAAATGGATAAAATCAGCAATCAATTAAACAACAAGTTACACTATAAGAACGAAAATAGTTTATCATAAATTCTATGATATTCCAAGGAGATATAATATACAATCCATAATTTGGATCAAATAAAAAAATCTTTGACTAGTACGACGAAAACCAAAAACGACAGCATATCCACCATCATTGCCTGCACCATGTTGAATCATAGCTACAACTGGTGATTTATATATTAACAACTGATGACAACTTATAGACAATTTATTTTGATCATTATTATATAAAACAGGAAATCTTGGTCTTGCATAAACAACTTTGCAATTAGAATTTAAATATTCTGCTGATAAATTCATATGCTGTATACTCGAAAGACAATTTAAATTTCCCTGAAGCGATTCCTCAGCACGGGAGGCAGCCTTCTAAACCGCCTACACGGCGGACAACGGCCCCGTCTCCGGACGCACGGACACCAGCAACTTCTAAACCGCCTACACGGCGGACAACTGGAGCGATACGAGACAATATCTTTATCTTTCAAAGGATTACATATTGGCACCCTCCAATAGCTTCGTCCGCATCGCCTCTTTTTAACTACTTTATTCCAAAAGGTTTTTCCGAACAACTTTTTTATGAAGCCAAAAGGAAGCTACAAAAAAGATGAGATGCTGTTCCCCGTGTCATATTGCTCTCATCTGTATAAACCGATACCTTTTCTCCTATGCACGTCATATTCATTTCCGCTTGTCAGAAACGGGCCATCCGCCGCAGCCGCGCCATACTGGACAGCTACGCCCTGCGCGCAGGGGAACGTTGCTGGATGTCGCCCATGACGACCGAAGGGTTGCAGGAAGTGCGCGCCGCTTTGGCCCGAAACGCTACACGGCAGACTTCCGTGGCCTGCTACCAGAACGATGGTCGCCGCCGTATGAAGTTACTCTGGATAGTGGGCGCACGGGGACGTTTCGGGCCTGAAGGCCATTTTCCAGCAGGGTATCGCCGGATTACCACTCCTGTGCGTGTGTCCGAGTGGGTTCGCCATGCCGGGTTAGCGGCGCGCTTGGCGGGCCTGCTGCATGACTTGGGCAAATATTCTCTGAAGTTCCAGGAAAAGCTGCGAGGGAAAGCGGAGTTGGCCGATGCCGTGCGGCATGAATGGATTTCGCTCAAGTTATGGCAGGCGGTGCGATCCGGCATGGACTGGAAGACGGCATGGGCGAACGTGTATACAAAACGCCTCGAAATGTTCATAGGAAAACGGGAGATTTGCAACGCCTCGCGCTATGGCCTTGCTTCGGCACAGGAATGCGTGGATGCGCTTGTTTCCACACATCATGGCCTGTTCTCCTCTCGTCTGCCCTGCCCGGAAGGCAGGCTCGTACGGGAAAACCTGCCCTGCCCGCCTGATGACGCGCTTTTCACCCCGTGGTCCGAACCTGAAGGTTCCTTTGGGGAACTCGCGCAACGGCTGGACAAACGCCTTTCCGCAGCGGCTGTGGGCATGGCGGGTGAAGCGTGGATTCCATACTGGAGATCCGTTTTCCTGTATGCACGCGCGGCTCTTGTCTTTGCGGATCACACGGTATCGGCGCTGGAGTGCCCGCC
>ERZ773225.4123-NODE-4123-length-12093-cov-16.645705_pt1 | contig 12093 bp, 6 predicted proteins | sample MGYA00580993_ERZ773225 | MGnify/ENA primary metagenome ERZ773225 (study PRJEB29015, sample SAMEA2737748) | human gut metagenome | biome: human gut; feature: human-associated habitat; material: faeces | place: China | collected 2012 ... | reverse complement strand
TCGACAACGCCAAGTCTTTCTCTGACACTGCGATGGTCGTCATCAGCCGCGTTGGCGGTGAGTTTGCTGACCTGCCCACCGATATGAGCACCGTCAACTACACCGACAACTCCACCGAGTACAAGGACTTCGAGGACGGCCAGCATTACCTCTCCCTGAGCAAGACTGAGCGCGACATGATCGACCTCGTCTGCTCCAACTTCGACAACGTTGTGCTGGTTTACAACGCTGCCAACACCCTCGAGCTGGGCTTCGTCGATGAGCATCCCCAGATCAAGAGCGTTATCTGGTGCCCCGGCACCGGCCAGACCGGCTTCAACGCCCTGGGCGAGATTGTTGCCGGTGAGGTCAACCCCTCCGGCCACTCTGCCGACACTTTCGTCTATGACCTGACCGCAGCTCCTTACTTCAACAACATCGGCGACTTTACTTACACCAATGCGGATTCCGTTGGTTACACCGCTGCCAGCCTGTTTGGCGGTGATGCAGCGCTGGTTCCCCCGCACTTCGTCAACTATGTTGAGGGCATCTACGTCGGCTACAAGTTCTACGAGACTGCCGCCGCCGAGGGCCTGATCGACTATGACAAGACCGTGCAGTATCCCTTCGGCCACGGCCTGTCCTACACCACCTTTACCCAGAAAATCGACTCCATGACCGAGGCTGACGGCACCATCACCCTGGATGTCACCGTCACCAACACCGGCAGTGTGGCCGGTAAGGACGCCGTGCAGGTCTACTTCAACCCGCCGTACACCGATGGCGGCATTGAGAAGGCTTCCGCCAACCTCGTCACCTTCGGCAAGACCGACTCCATTGAGCCGGGCGCTTCCCAGACCTTGACCCTGACCTTCAACACCGAGGACATGGCCAGCTTTGACAGCAAGGACAAGGGCTGCTACGTGCTGGAAGAGGGCGACTATATCATCAGCATCAACGAGGATTCCCACACGGTGCTGGATTCCAAGACCTACAATGTCGCTTCCACCATCGTCTATGACGAGTCCAACCCCCGCAGCACCGATGCCGAGGCTGCTACCACCAAGTTCGACTTCGCTGACGACAAGCTCGTCACCCTGTCCCGTGCTGATCACTTCGCCAACTATGCCGAAGCTGTTGCTGCTCCCTCTGACTATACCATGTCTGAGGAAAGCATGAGCACCCTGTACAACGACCACAACTGGACCCCTGAGGACTTCAACGACCCCAACGATGAGATGCCCGTTACCGGTGCCAACAACGGCCTGAAGCTGGCTGACCTGCGCGGTGCTGACTACGACGACGAGCGTTGGGATACCCTGCTCGACCAGATGACCGTCACCGAGATGGACGACCTGATCGCCCTGGGCGGCTACCAGACCAAGGCCGAGGCCAGCGTTGACAAGTACGCGACCATCGACTGCGACGGCCCCGCTGCCATCAACAACAACTTTACCGGCGTTTCTTCCATTGGCTTCCCGTCCGAGATCATCATCGCTTCCACCTTCAACACCGACCTGGCCCGCCGCTACGGCGAGAGCATCGGCCGCATGGCCAGCGAGATGAACGTCACCGGCTGGTACGCCCCCGCCATGAACGGCCACCGTTCCGCCTTTGACGGCCGTAACTTCGAATATTACTCTGAGGACAGCGTCCTCGCCGGTTACATCGGTGCCAGCTCCATTGCCGGTGCCCAGAGCTACGGCGTCTACGCTTACATGAAGCACTTTGCCCTGAACGACCAGCAGATCAACCAGAGCAAGCTGCTCTGCACCTGGGCTGACGAGCAGGCTATCCGCGAGATCTACCTGCGTCCCTTCGAGATCAGCGCCAAGGTGGGCGGCTGCAAGGCCGTCATGTCCAGCTGGAACTATATTGGCAACCAGTGGGCCGGTGCCTGCAATGCACTGCTGAACGGCGTGCTGCGCGGCGAGTGGGGCTTCCGCGGTATGGTCATCACCGACGGCTTCCACTTCACTGACTACATGGATTCAGATATTGCCATCCGCAACGGCTGCGACCTGATGCTGAAGAACTACGATGTTGCCACCAACCACCTGACTGATACCACCAGTGCTACCAGCGTTAAGGCTATGCGTCAGGCTTGCAAGAACATCATGTACACCGTGGTCAACTCCCGCGTTTACGACCCCGCCAACACTGTTTCCACCCCCATCTGGCGTACCGCTATGATCGTGGTCAACGTGCTGCTGGCTGTACTACTGGTCGTGCTGGAAGTTCTCACCTTCAAAAGCTACAAGAAGAAAAAGGCACAGTAAAGTGTAATTTGTAAGCTGTGCAGCTGCCCTGCGGTCCATCGCCGCCGACTTTGCGCGGTTGTGCGGTGGGCCGCAAGGCTGTTTTTAAGAAAAGGAACCACCTTATGCAAAAGAAACAACTGCAAGCTTTGACGCTTGAACAAAAATGTGCGCTGCTTTCGGGCGCTACTACCTTTGGGACCCGTGCACTGCCGAAAAATAATATCCCGTCCATCACCCTATCCGATGGCCCCAACGGCGTGCGCAAGCAGGCGGGCGCGGCGGACCACCTGGGGTTAAACCCCAGTGTTCCGGCCACCTGCTTCCCCACGGCAGCCACTGTGGCGTGCAGCTGGGACCCCGCCCTGGGCGAGCAGATCGGCCAGGCCATGGGCGAAGAAGCCGCCGCGCAGGAAGTTGCCGTGTTGCTGGGGCCGGGCCTGAACACCAAGCGCAGCCCCCTCTGCGGCCGCAATTTTGAGTATTTCTCCGAGGATCCGTATCTTTCCGGCAAAATGGCCGCGAGCTATGTGCGGGGCATCCAGTCCAACGGTATTTCGGCCTGCCCCAAGCACTTTGCCGTCAACAGCCAGGAACTGCGCCGCATGGCGTCGGATTCTGTGGTGGATGAACGCACGCTGCGGGAGCTGTACCTGACCGGATTCGAGATCGTGGTCAAGGAAGCAAAGCCCAAGACCATCATGAGCAGCTATAACCTCATCAACGGAACTTACGCCAACGAGAACCGCCACCTGTTAATGGACATCCTGCGCGGGGAGTGGGGCTTTGACGGCGCTGTGGTAACGGACTGGGGCGGCAGCAATGACCATGCCCTGGGCGTGCAGAACGGCTCCACGCTGGAAATGCCCGCCCCCGGCGGGGACGCGGTGCGCGAGCTGATGCAGGCTGTGCAGAGCGGCAAAATTACCGAAGCGGATGTGGACGCCCGGCTGGACGAGCTGCTGACGCTGGTGTTTGATACCCATGCCGCTGTGCAGTCCCACAGCCGCACCTTTGATGCGGACGCTCACCACGCCCTGGCCCGCCGCGCCGCAGCCGAAAGCATTGTGCTGCTGAAAAACGAGAACGACCTGCTGCCGCTGGCCGAGGGCGCAAAAGTTGCCGTGATCGGCGACTTTGCCCAGACACCGCGGTACCAGGGCGCTGGCTCCAGCGCGGTCAACTCCATCAAGGTGGATACCTTTTTGGACTGCCTGAAAGAGAGCGGCCTGGCCAGCGCGGGCTTTGCCCCCGGCTTTGACCGCCAGGGCAAACCGGATGCCGCCAAACAGGCCGAGGCTGTAGCCCTGGCCCAAAAGGCCGAAGTGGTGCTGCTCTGCCTGGGGCTGGATGAAATCAAGGAAAGTGAGGGTCTGGACCGCGGCGATATGCGCCTTGCGGACAACCAGATCGAACTGTTAAAGGCCGTGCAGCAGGCCAACCCCAACACCGTTGTGGTGCTCAGCGCAGGGGCTTCGCTGGAAACCCCGTGGCTCAAACACTGCCGTACCCTGGTGTATGGTGCGCTGGGCGGCCAGGCGGGGGCGGGCGCCATGCTGGATGTGCTGACCGGCAAAGTGAACCCCAGCGGCAAGCTGGCCGAAACCTGGGTCAACGCCTATGCGGATACCCCCGCCAAGGATAACTTTGCCGGGCCGGACCGCATGGTGCAGTACCGCGAGGGGCTGTATGTCGGCTACCGCTATTACCAGACCGCCGGTGTGCCGGTGGCATTCCCCTTTGGCTATGGGTTAAGCTACACCAGCTTTGCCTACAGCAATTTGCAGGCCGCGTCCAATGGCGTGACCCTGACCGTAACCAACACCGGCAAGCGCGCCGGAGCAGAGATCGTGCAGCTGTATGTGGCAAAACCCGGGGCAGAAGTGTTCCGCCCCGCACAGGAGCTGAAAGGCTTTGCCAAGGTGCAGCTGCAGCCCGGCGAAAGCAAGACCGTGACCATCCCGCTGGACGACAAGGCATTCCGCTACTGGAACACCAAGACCGACAGCTGGGAAGTGGAAGGCGGCAGCTATGAGCTGCGGGTCGGCGCGTCCAGTGCGGACATTCGCCTGACCGCCGTGGTGGAAGTGGCCGGTACCGGCGCACCCAACCCCTATGCGGGCAAGCATCTGCCGCACTATACCAGCGGCAAGGTGCAGAGCGTGCCGGATGACGAATGGGCCACCCTGCTGGGCCGCCCGGTGCAGCAGGGAAAAGTTAAAATTGACCGCAACATGACCCTGGGTGAGCTGAACCACAGCCGCAGCCCGCTGGGCTGGCTGATCTGGCTGGTGCTTACCGCACTGCTGAACGCCAGCTACAAGCGCGGCAAGCCGGACCTGAATGTGCTGTTCCAGTACAACATGCCGCTGCGTGCCCTGGCCAAAATGACCAGCGGTGCCATCAGCATGGGCATGGTGGATGGCATTGTGATGGAATTACAGGGATTCTGGATCATCGGCCTTGTGCGGGTGATCATAGAAGCCGTGAAAAACCTGGTACTAAACGCACAGCTGGAACAGCGCCTGCGCAACAGCTGAGGAAAGAGAGGGGCTATTTATGCAGCTATGGAATAATTTTGCGGCAAAACACCCCGCCGCAGCCAAGTGGGTGCGCGAAGGCGGACTGTTTGTGATCGTATCCAACCTGGTTACGGTGTTCAAATACCTGCTGCTGCAATTTTTGCCGGCGGCGTTCAGCAGCCTGCCGATGGTGGATTTTGGCTGGCCGGGCATCCCGGTCACACTGTTTGGCGAAACTTTCCAGTGGAACATCCTGGGGTATGATTCCGCCCATGGCGGTCTGCCGTACTTTTGCGCCTACATGGTTGCCATGGTGGTGGGAGAATGCATAAACTTTCCCATCCAGCGCAACTTTGTGTTCCGCAGCAAGGGCAACCTGGTCAAGCAGATCGCCTGGTATGTGGTGGCGTTCTGCTTGATCACCTGCATCGTCAACTCCATCAACTGCGTGTGGGTGGCGGTTGCGGGCCTGCTGGTGCCGGATTTCATCTACAACATTGGCACCACCGTGCTCAATGGCGGCATTTCCATGGTGATCTTCTTCTTTGTGAACAAGATCATCTTCCCAGAGGGCGCGCAGGCAAAATAAAGCCCGGCAGAATCACTGGTGCTTTTCCCGGTACTCGAACAGGGCTGCGGCACGGTACAGGAAAAAGTCCTTTGGATGGTATAAAAATGTGATTGCCAGCAACGGCGAAGATCTGAACGGATAAAGAAGAATGCTGCCTTTCCCTGATGTGGAGAAAGACAGCATTTTTATTGCGTTTTTCGGAAAGAGGTGAGCAGCGGCCCCTACAAATGGGTAACGGCTGGCCATAAAATGGCGCTATTACATGGTGTGCTTTGTGAGAAAGCGCTGTAGTGTGATGATATAAAACGGATGGGTGCATGGTGCGCGCCCCTACAGAATTACAACAAAACACCCCCGCCCGTGCGGTGTTGCCTTTACTGTTCCACGGCACCGGTGGGCAGCTGGGGAACAGCGGTCAGGATGCGCATGAACTCTTCGCCGGTGATGGTTTCTTTCTCGTACAGGTACTTGGCAATCTCGTCCAGCTTGCCGCGGTTTTCAATCAGCATCTGTTTGGCTTTTTCATGCTGCTGCTTGACGACTTCCACGACCTTATCGTCCACTGTGGCGGCTGTGCGCTCACTGCAGGCCAGGCTGGCATCGCCGCCCAGGTAGGCGTTGTTCACGGTTTCCAGGGCAACCATGTCAAAGTCGTCGGTCATGCCGTAGCGGGTAATCATGGCGCGGGCCATCTTGGTGGCCTGCTCGATATCGTTGGATGCGCCGGTGGTGATGGAGTTGAACACCACTTCTTCGGCGGCACGGCCACCGGTCATGGTGGCAATTTTGGCCAGGATCTCTTCCTTGGTCATCAGGGTGTGGTCGCCGTCCTCTACCTGCATGGTGAAACCCAGCGCGCCGGAAGTGCGCGGCACAATGGTGATTTTCTGCACGGGGGCGGAATGGCTCTGCAGGGCGGCAACCATGGCATGGCCGACTTCGTGGTAGGCCACGATGCACTTTTCTTTGTCGCTCAGGATCTTATTCTTTTTCTGGGCACCGGCCAGGATGGTATCCACGGCTTCCTGCAGGTCGTACTGGGTAACGGCCATGCGGTGGTGGCGCACAGCGCCCAGGGCGGCTTCGTTGATGATATTGGCCAGCTCGGCACCGGAAGCACCGGGAGTCATGCGGGCAACCACGGCAAAGTCACAGTCGGGGCCGATTTTGACCTTTTGAGCGTGCAGGCGCAGGATGCTTTCGCGGCCTTTCAGGTCGGGCAGCTCCACGGGCACACGACGGTCAAAACGGCCGGGGCGGGTCAAAGCGGGGTCAAGGGATTCAGGACGGTTGGTGGCGGCCAGAATGATAACACCCTTGGCGGCGTCAAACCCGTCCATTTCGGTCAGCAGCTGGTTCAGGGTCTGCTCGCGTTCATCGTTGCCGCCCATACCGGAAGCACCGTCACGCTTTTTGCCGATGGTATCGATCTCATCAATAAAGATAATGCAGGGGGCTTTTTCGTTGGCCTGTTTGAATAGGTCACGCACCTTGGAAGCGCCCATGCCGACGAACATCTCGACAAATTCAGAACCCGCAATGGAGAAGAAGGGAACACCGGCTTCGCCGGCAACAGCGCGGGCCAGCAGGGTTTTACCGGTGCCCGGGGGGCCGACAAGCAGAACGCCCTTGGGCATTTTGGCACCGATATCCTCGTAACGCTTGGGGTTATGCAGGAAGTCAACGATTTCCTGCAGGCTCTCTTTGGCTTCGTCCTCACCGGCAACATCGGCAAATTTGATGGACTTGCCATCCTCAACGACATACTGTTTGGCACCGGATTTGCCGCCGCCAAAAATCATGCTGTTGGCGCCGCCGGTCATTTCACCGACCCGCTTGCGCATCATGCGGTTGAACCAGACGATCAGGATGATCATGGGCAGCAGCGAGATGACCCAGCCCAGCAGGGTGTCCACCCAGGTGGTCTGGTTGTACACCTTGCCAAAGGAAACGCCGGCGCTTTCCAACCGGTTGACCAGCTGCAAGTCCTGCGCAATGGAGTTGGTGCAGTAGGTGGTATCGTTTCTGTCCACAAAATAGATCTGCTGATCCTGAATTTCAACGGTGCTCAGTTCGCCGCCTTCGAGCATGTTCAGGAAGGTGCCGTAATCGACCTGTTTGACCTGGCCTTTCATCATGGCGGGGAAGGCCCAGAAATTGAGCAGCAGCAACACCACAAGGATCACGGCATATACAATGCCGGTCGTCTTTTTGGGGTCGCGCGGCTGTTGGGTTTCGTGCATAACAATTCCTCCAGTTGGGGGCGGTAATAGGGGCCCCCGATAGATTCTATCATGAAGAATAAAAATGAACTGCGGATGAACAAGGCATGAAATAGCTGGAAATTCCGGTAAACTTTGCGTGAACAAGGGCAGTTTGTGGGCAAAAACAGGAATGCAGACCGCGTAACGACAGGGAAAAAGTGAAAAGAATCTGAACGGTTTTCCACAAACAGAGGGGCTTCTTGTGGAAAACAAAAACGCGCGGCGGGGAGATAGGATGTTGATGACAGTATACCATGGTTGCAGCTCAGTATGCGGGACGATGCAGGCATCGTCCTCTACAGATCGTTTACAGGTTTGCGGTGGATGGATTTACGTTTCTCTGCGGCGCGATGAGGGCATCGCGCCCTACAAATCTTTATGGCAATACCGCATAATTCTAAGTGCCGATACGGCGAGCGAGGTGCGGCAGATGCCAAGCCAAAAGCGCAGATAATACTGGATGTCTTATCGAGCATTTTGGCAACGCAGATGCCGTGCCGCAGCTGCCGGAGCGGTGCTTAAGCCGCAAGGCGGGAATTGTGCGGTGTTGCCTTATAACAAAAGCGGGGCGCTGCCAATCAGCAGTGCCCCGCTTAATTTTGTGTTATGCAGTTTTATCGCCCCAGGCGCACCGGCTCCGGAGGCTCCTGGCCAGGGCGCAGGTCCATCCACCAATAGGCAAGGTCCAGCCATTGGCCGAACTTGTACCCAGTGCGGGGTTCCACGCCGATTTTTTTGAAGCCGAGCGCCTTATGGAACGCGCAGCTCTCTTTGTTCTGGCCGGTCACAAGGGCAACGGCGTTGCAGTAGCCGCGCTGGCGCACGCCGTCCAGCAGGGCTTTGTACAGCCGCCCGCCAACCCCCTGGCCCACACAGTTGTGGGCGCAGTAAACGGTTAGCTCCACATCCCACGCATAAGCTGTGCGGCTGTGCCAGGGGTGGGCGCAGGCAAAGCCGCACAGCTTGCCCACTGCATTGACGGCAACCAGGAACGGCGCGCGCTGCTGCACATAGGCGATATTTTCGCGCTGGAATTCCTCGGTACACAGGTCATACTGGAAAGTGGCCGTGGAGTGGGTGACATACCAGTTGTACAGCTCCGCCACGGCGGCGGCGTCCTCCGGCGCGGCATCCCGCAGGGTGATGGTGTTTTCAGCGGTCCACTGGGCGGCAAGGGCTTCCTTTTCGGGTTTTGGCAGCTTTTTCAGGGCGGCTTCCCGCTTCAGGGCGGCACTTTTATCGGTGCAGCGCTCGGCATAGGTCAGCTTAACGGCACCTTTGGCGTGGGTATACTTGGCACCGGCCTTGCCGCCCTTGTGGGCGCGCAGGCGGCGGGCAATGTCATTGGTCCAGCCGGAATACAGGCTGCCATCCGCGCAGCGCACCATGTAGACCCAGGCGGAAGCCGGGTCCGGCTGGCAGTCCGCCGCGGTGCTGGGGCGGGGACCAAACTGCTCTAGAGTTTCGGCGCTCACTGTGCGCTCACCGGCCTTCCAGCGGCGCGCAGGGCACGGCGGCATGCCTCAATGGCATCCTCTTTGGTTTCCGCGGTGACAAGGAAACGGCTGGGGTGGCAGAACTTGAGAGCCAGGCCGCTCTTTTCGCGCAGGATCTCCTCCGGCTGGCCGCCCCATGCGGGCGGGAACGGCACCTTGCTGCGGCGGGTCTTGTAATCGGTCACGCACTGGGCGCTGTAGCCGCCGCGCTGGCTGGGGTAGACAACAAACAGGGCATCGGTTTTGTACAGGCCGTTTTTCCAGGGCATGTAGTCCGGCAGGACCACAATGCCGTCCCTGGAGTTCTTGTAGGCGTTCTGGACGGTCTCGTCCGCGCGGTTCACGGCGTTGGCTGCGGCAATCTCGTTTTCCAGCACCTGCTTGGCAAAGGGCACGGCGCGCCAGAAGCAGGCATCGGAATCTTCGCCGGAATCCCACACGGGGTTAAAGCTGCCGATGGCATCGGCCAGGGAGTTCTGTTCGCCGGTGTTATCGTTCAAGTCCAGGGGCTGAACAAAATTTTCATCCAGCAGGCGGGCCTGGTGGGCACCCACCAGCTGGGCACCCAACACGCGCCACAGCAAGCCAAAGGCCGCATAGGGCACGCCGTTGGGGCGGCTTTCGCGCGGTTCCTGGTGGTGGTCAAACATACCGCAGCCCACATCGTACACAATGCCGTCAAAACCATCCGGCACAACAAAACCGCGGGTTACTTTGATATCCGGCCGCACAATCATCAGCAGCGCTGTGGCAAACACATCGTCTGCATGGAACTTGCCGCCGTGAGTAAAACCTTTTGCAGGAATTTTCATAGAATAGCCTCCGTCTATGGGGTAAAATGATGATTAATTAATATTATAACATGAAAGCGTAGGTTGGTAAATGCAAAATCTGCGCGGGCGGGCCGGATTTGGAACAAGTGGCAGCATTTGGCCGAAAAACGGTGATTCACAACCGGCATAAAATGTGATATACTAACCTAATATGCCCTTTTGCGGGCATACCGGACATTCGGCGTGTTGACGCGGAATGTTGACCGCAACTTAATGAACAAACAAAGCGAAGGAACAGGATACCCATGCAAAACATCAAAAAAACATTAAAAAACAAGCGCTTCTGGCTTGGCACGGTGCTGCCATTTGCGCTGGCTGTGGCAGCGGCCTTTGTGGCGCGCTACCAGCTAGAAATTTCTGACGGCGTAACTGCCAACTACATGGCGGGGCAGTGGCCGGTATACGCACCGCTCAATGCGCTGACGGCGTTCTGCCTGACGCTGGTGGTGTTTGCCCTGTGCGGCAGCTGGGGCATTGCAACCGGCGTTTCCGGCCTGATTTTTACCGTACTGGCGCTGGTCAACTATTACACGCGGGACCTGCATGGTTCCGCCCTGATGCCGCAGGACATCCTGAACCTGGGCACCGCGGCAGAGGTGATGGGCAGTTATACCCTGCACATTACCCAGACAGTTATTACCATTGCGCTGCTGTACATCCCGGTGCTGGTGGCTGCCGTTGTGCAGGTCAAACTGGCCGGCAAGCATAAGCGCAGCTGGAAACAGCGCGGCGCCCATGCGCTGGCCTGCGCCTGCGGCATTTTTACGGTGCTGTATCTGGGGTATTTCAGCCCCAACCCCATCAAGCCCGCCGCTACTTACGGCTGGGCCTGGCAGGAAACCTATTATAAGTACGGCTACCTGGCGGGTAGCATTGAAGCCGCCAGCCTGATGGTGGACCCCATCCTGCAGCCGGACGGCTACAGCGAGGACGCCGCCACCGAGGCCGCTGCAATGGCGCAGGACTATCAGGCCAGCCCCGAAACGGCAAACGAGCAGGACTACCCCGATGTGTTCCTGATCCTGTCCGAAAGCTTTTATGACTTTGACCTGGTAACGGACCTGCAGGCCGACCAGGAGATCATGCAGGTGACCAAAAACCTGCCCAACTCCATTTACGGCCACACCATCAGCCCGCATGTGGGCGGCGGCACCAACTCCAGCGAGTACGAGATGCTTTCCTCCAACTCGCTGATGCTGATGCCCTCCATCACACCGTTCAACTGGTTGAACCTGCACAAGGCAAACAGCCTGGTCAGCAACCTGAAAGATCTGGGGTATGCCACGCTGGCAGCCCACCCCTATACCAACTCCAACTACCGCCGCGATTCTGCCTGGCTGACGCTGGGCTTTGACGAGACCCACTTCCAGGATGAGTTTCCGACCAAGGAAACCTATGGCAGCCGTCCCTACCAGACCGACAGCGCCACCTACCGCGACCTGGAAGGTTTGTATGAAGCAATGCCGGAGGACCAGCCGCGGTTTGTGTTCCTGGTTTCCATCCAGAGCCACGGCGATTACGATATGAACCCCCCGGAGGAGGATATCGTGCATGCCGCAACCGATTACGGCGAGTATGATTCCATCATGGATGAATACCTGAGCAACATCTATATGACCGACCGTGCCTTTGGCGAACTGACCGAATACCTGACCGAGCAGTACGAAAAGACCGGCCGCAAGGTGATTGTTGCCATGGCAGGCGACCACGCCCCCAGCTTTGTGGATCATGTGGCCGACCATACCTTTACCGATGAGAACAATTTGCAGATTTTGGAGCGCAGCACGCCCTACCTGATCTGGGCAAACTACCCGCTGGAAAACGCAGGCCAGACCAGCGCCACCGACGAGTACAACCGCATGGATATGTGCATGCTGGCTCCCACCCTGGTGGAAAATGCCGGGCTGCCGCTGACCCCGTATTACCAGTACCTGCTGGCACTCAAGCAGGTGGCCCCGGTGGTGACAGCCGCCAATGACTATATGGACGCGGACGGCGTGACCCACACCTACGGCGAGAATGCAGAGCTGGATGCCTGGGTGCATGGGTACTTCTATTTGGAGTATAACAACATCGGTGCCAAAGCAACCAGTCAGCAGAATTTGTTCCAGGTGGAAAAGTAAGGGCAATACCGCATAATTCTAAGTGCCGATACGGCGAGCGAGGTGCG
>ERZ773225.4100-NODE-4100-length-12135-cov-2.362500_pt1 | contig 12135 bp, 6 predicted proteins | sample MGYA00580993_ERZ773225 | MGnify/ENA primary metagenome ERZ773225 (study PRJEB29015, sample SAMEA2737748) | human gut metagenome | biome: human gut; feature: human-associated habitat; material: faeces | place: China | collected 2012 ... | reverse complement strand
GCTTTCATCAGTTGGAACAATTGGCTGACCAGCGCGTTCCGGCTACTGGTCAGTTGCTCCACCATGGTGAAAAGCGCTACCAACAGCGTTACCTGGGAAAGCATCGGGAAGGTAATGAACCAGAACTCCTCCCACTTTGTAGCGCCCTCGACCTTTGAAACCTCATAAAGCGAATCGGGGATGGACTGCATACCTGAGATAAACAGGACTATCTGTATTCCGCAGTTCCAGACGAGGTTGAATATGTTATTCAGCACCGTACTGAAATACACGCCCACCTCGGTCGGCAGCGACAGCCATTTGAGTATGTCGTCGACCGACAGCATGTTTGCTGCGAACGAGTCCGAAACACCGGAGGACGACAGCTCACTGCTGGTTGATTTGAAAAGGAGCTGTATAACAACGCCCGACGCTATTATGACCGGTAAGAAGTAAAGGGATCTGAAGAACAGTCTTCCCTTGAACTTCTGATTGAGCAGAAGCGCCAGTATAAGGCTCAAAATCACTATAACCGGCAGCGAATAGAGCATTGAGATCAGTGTTTCGCGCATATTTGTCTTGAAATATGCGTCCCTGTTCCAGGCGTAGTCAATGTTTTTCATTCCGACAAAGTCGTAACGGAAAACGCCGCCGGCAAAGCTTATATCGCAGAACGCGAAGTAAAGCGATTTGAACAGCGGAACCACAAAGAAGAGCAGCAGACCGATCTCCCAGTGGAGCACGAAAAGACGTCCGTAACGGCTTTTCAGGGATTCTATACCTCTGTGTTTTTTCTGCTTTTTGGCAGACTTTCGGGGCGTCACCCGGGTTTCTTTTGTTTTTACTTCATCGTTTGTCATTCGGGTCACGCTCCTTTCACTGTAATATAATCACGGGCAGGCACTTTTACAGCACCGTCGGTATACTCGGTCTCGCCGTAGTTGACATAGACCGTAACGCCGTTATCGAACACCGTTTTTCTTACCTTTTCGTTTATGACCTCGTGTTCTGCGATCCTCGCATCCTTTACCGACTCAAAATATGCTTTGTAGCCGTTCACGGTGTCGATTATATCGGTCTTGACGCCGCGTTCGATCGTGTCATCCCAATAAAGCGAGCCGTAGAATACGTTCTGCGCAGAGGAGACGAGGTTGGTGTCATAATCGCTTATCAGCGAATATGTCAGTCCCAGACCGGTCTCGGCTGCGGTCAGCAGGCTTGTTTTTTCGTCGGTCGCAAGGTTGATCGACGACGCCGACATTGAAACACTGCCTTTGAAAACGATCTCGTAGAACGGTACGTCGTAAGAGTACAGTCTGTTCTGCGACGATCTTATCGGAACGTCATAAACATGCGAGCATGAGGCTGCGGCAAAAGCGTTTGCATCGCTTCCTGCTATTTTAATTCCCTTTTCGGCGAAGCTGTCGGTTATCATCTTAACCTGTGCATCGGTGTTTGATGCCGAGTAGTATGCCTTGTCGGAGTAATCCGAATAAACGATACTTGTCAGCGTATCAAGGCTTACGCCCTTCAGTCCGAAGCCGGTCGCGGCATCTCTTACATTGTCCGCCACATCAAACAGCTTGCTGCGCGAGACGAGGTAGTAGGGGCTAAGCGTTATGCTGTTGACGCGGAAGTTCATGTCAAAGTAATGCTTTGTGGTGAAGCTTCCGGTTGCGGCTGTGGCTTTACCGAAGGTTTCGGAAACACCGCCGCCCGAGCTGCGGAACCTTACCATATCGAAATTCATGAACAGCGAAATGCCGTTTTCATCGCAATAGCTGCTCAGCTTCTTAAGGTCCTTTTTGCTGCCGAACGAGCTGCCCAACTTATATCCGCCGGCAACCTTTCCTATATCGTTGCCGCTGCCGCCGAAACCGATGAGGTTGGCGTTCATCGAAACGCCGGTAGCCTCGCTCAGCTCCTTTATCATGGTCTGCGCCTCTGTCAGCGTAGTGGCGGTGAGCATTGCGGATTTCGGTATACCGAAATTGAATTCTTTTGTCTTTATACCGCCGTATATTTTGAGGTTGAGCAGGGTATCGCTGTTTTCTAAGGTGCCGAGTCTGCCCTCATTTTCGAGATACTCGCGGTATTTCTTTGCCATGCCGACATAGCTTGCGTCATCGTCATAAAGGGGATAGAAACCGACCGTTATATCGTTTGACATGAAGCCGTCAGCATAAAGATTTGTTTTTACAACATTCGAGGTGAACAGGGTCTGGACAGCGGTCTGATAGCCCCTTACCTTGAATTCGGATGCTATATAGGAGTATCCGGTGAGCGCCTGACCCATCATTGTGTTGATGTAGGCTGCCTCGGAGCCGCTTTTTATGACCGCCAGCACGGCGTTGTCTCCGTTGACCACGCCGTAGACCGGCATTCTGACATTCTCGGTAACGGTGGTCTGTTCAAGCGACTCTATATTTGCGTCTCCGCCGTAAACAGCCTCAGAGGTCGCAATGCCGAGCTCGTTTGAGTTGTCCGGATAAATAACGGTTCCGGAGCCGGAAGGCATGAACATGTAATAGTTATCCTTCCCGGCGTTCTTATTTGATATCGAGCAGAAGAACGGAGCTATTGTTATTGCCGAAACGCAGTATTCCGAGCCTTCTTCAATGCGGTCCACATCGACCGATATATCCAGTCCGTTCTTGCCAAGCACGAAGCTTACCGGAACCGCAAACTGGAACTTATCGAAGTAGCACATCATTTCAATGCCGTTTTCGATCAGCTTCAGGCTGTAATCGCCTTTGTTTATCGACTGAGCGAAGGCATTGGTCTCGTTATCTATCTTGGTGGTCGCCGCGTAATATTTTACGGTGATGGGCGACTCGGTTCTCGGGTGGTTTGTCGCCTCATACCCTTCCGCATCATAGGTCGGGTTGAGCGACTCGCGCGGGACATAGCTCCACTCGCAATCCCTTTGCTTATCATACATTATGACACGGGATGATGTGGCGTCCCATATAAGGCTGTACCGCGTGTTTTCGGCAACGCAGGTCGTTTTCAGCTTGTCTAATTCTTCGGGCTTGCTGTATTTTATCAGCGCCGCCATTTTTTCGCTTCCGCATCCTGTGAGCAGGAGGAGCACGGTGCAAAGCAGCATACACAAAGCAGCGGATGCCGCACGTTTTATCTTCATAAAAATTCCTCCCTTTCTCAGAATAGTTTGAGTATCTCGGAATATATGGTGACGAGGAAGCCCCATGTCTGCTGCATCAGTATTCCGACCGTGATGAGCAGGAATACGACTATCGCGCAGCCGAGCAGCGTCAATATTGTGGTTCCCAGGAACTTTCCGAAGCTGTAATCGTGCACGACCATCGAGCCTATTGCAAGCAGCAGGTAGGTGTAGACGGTGCATATCGTGGTAAGCACCGTAAGAAACGCCGCCTCATCGGGGACAAGCACGTTCGAGCATATTACAAACACGATGCTGCCGAACAGTGACGGAACAAGGCTGTAGCTTATTACCGCGAATATTTCCTTGATCTTACCTTTACCGCCGAACAGCGTACACACCGCCCAGTTGACAACCGTCCAAAGTACTACCATACCTGCCGTTTTCGCAAGTATCAGCAGTGCGTTGTAGCTCGACGGGTCGAAGTATACGAAGGCGAAGCCGCCTCTTGTGGTCTCCATGACCGAGAAGATGTAGTACAGAATCAGTATAACGAGACAGACCGGAACCGACGTAAGACCTTTTTCCTTCATGGTCTGGAAGTTATCGAACGGGTGGGTCATTATCGTTGCAGCCAGGTGTACCTTCTCGTTCTTTATAAGGCGCATCTTATGCTTGGTGGAGTAGACCATAAGGAATATCAGTCCGCCGAGCAGAAGTATGATGCCTGCCATGAGAAGTCCGAAATGGTTTCGCAGCCACTCGGTCCTTATACTGTCAAATGCAAGGCTGTAGGTATCACGGTCATAGCCCTCTTTTGCAAGCTCGATCGCCTTGTGATAATACTCTGACGCCTCGGTCTCGTCCTCGCAGTTGTGACCCTTTACATAGTAAGCCTTGGCAAGACCGGCGTAGGCAAGCTGCGAGTTGCGGTCAAGTGCCAGAACCTCGGTCCATTCCGCCATGGCATCCTCATAGTCGCCGACAACGGTTTTTGCCTGTGCGCTCTTGACCAGCTTTCCGTAATCGGTGATCTTGAACACGGTCAGCGTATTGCTGTAGCTGTCGGAAATTATGACATCGTCGTTTCCGTTATTATAGGCGATGGCGCTCGGCGTTCTGAAGGTTCCGTTCTGATCGCCGATTTTAAGTCCGCCGCCGAAGGCACTGACCATTTTACAGTCATCGTCGTAAACAAACACACGTCCGTAGGTCGAATCTATAATATGTATAAATCCGTAGTTGTCAACCGCGACGCCCATGAGGTCCTGAACCCTCTTGCCGCTGAGCTTGGTCTGTGCATAGCCTTCATCGGCAAAGTTTTCTTTTTCGGAGCCCAGAATGTTGCTTCCGCCCGGATTAAGGCGCTTGATTTGCGCAGTCTGTGTCATCTCGCCGGTGCTGCCGGTCGCGGTGTACACAAAGCCTTCCTTGTCGATCCACAGATCGGTAAAGGTATACGGCAGGGCGCTTATCATACCGCTTTTCTGATCGTTTGTGGTAAACAGACGGTTCCACAGCGTTGCAAGAGCCTGTGTAATGGTCGCCGGAACATCGTTCGAGCCGTAGAAGCCGAGGAACTCGTCCTTGGGCGAATAGAGTATTGCTCCGTAGTAAGAACCGTTGCTGAGGATGTAAACATATCCCTTATGGTCAACGGCGACCTTTATCGGCTGATAGTTGAAGCCGTTGGGTATAAGGTGCGAATCGGGCAGGTCGTATAGTCTTATAAGTCTGCCGCTGCTGTCGCACTTTATGACGCGCGCGTGGTTGGTATCGGCTATATATATGTTGCCGTCCGTATCGGCGAAAATTCCTTTCGCCTTGTTAAAGTAGTAGTTGTTGTCGTTCTCGTCTACAACGAAAGAGAATTGTCCCAAAAGGTTATAATCCTTATCAAACATGCGGACGACCGACGCGCCGCCGTCAAGAAGGTAGGTTATACCGTTCTCGGTCGTGTGCACGTCAGTGAGGCTTGAACCGGAAACGCAGCCGAGATCGGCGGCGGTAAGCACCGTGCTGACCTCATACATCGGCTTGCTGTAAACAGCCTTTCTTGTTTTTCCGGTGAAGTTGTACCAGTATGTATAGGTGTCATAGCCTATTTCATCGGTCTTTTCAGATACTGCCGAAACGCCGCTGACCGGCACAAGCACAAGTATGCAGAGCATGATGGCAGCTATGCGGGCGAAGAGCTTTTTCATATTTGATGTTTTCACTTGTCTTCTGCCCCCTTATTCCTTGATACCGGCGCTGCTCATTGATTCCATAACGTTGCTCTGCGAGATCATATATACCACGACAGGCGGTATCATAAGCAGGCAGGTAACAGCCATCGAGCTTCCTGAACGGGCGACGCCGCCGGCGGTTATCTGCGACATTATGGTGGGCAGTGTCTTTAAGGTTTCGCTGAATATTGTTCCGCTCGGCACGGTTGCCCAGACGTCGCGGAATGTGAACAGCGTGAGGGTCAGCCACATCGGCTTGACTATCGGCATGACTATGGTCCAGAATATTCTGAAATATCCGGCGCCGTCTATCTTTGCCGCTTCAAGCAGTGCATTCGGCAGAGCGCCCTCCATGTACTGCTTCATGAGGAAAACGCCCATGGTCGAAGCAAAATGCGGAAGAATATAGACCCAGTATGTATCGATAATGTTCATCCAGGTGAATATCAGGTACTGCGGAACAGACAGCGTATACGCGTTGAACAGCAGTGAGAACTGGATGATGTAGAATATCGTCTTTTTGAATTTGATCTTTGACTTACAAAGAACGAATGCAGCCATCGACGCGACCACAACATAAAGGAAGGTTGTGGCGAGTGTTGCAAACAGGCTGTTGAAAATATATCTCGAAAGCGGAACTCTTAAGTTGGATAGCAGCTCCGGCAGTGCCGTATAGTTCGCTATCGTAGGACGGTGAACGAAAAATCTCGGCGGGAAGATAAGTATTTCATCGAGCGGTTTTAAAGAGGTGCATATACAATATATAAGAGGCAGTACCGATATGCAGCCGGCGGCGATTATAAAGAAGAAGTAGAAAAAGTTTCCGACCTTCGATCTTGTATAGCGCTTTGCCTCGGACTTTGACGAACGTCTGGCTTTCGGGGCCTTGAGATCGTTGACCGAGTCGTTGAGCGCTCTCGCGCCGCTCGGAAGTATCAGGACCTCCTGTTTTTTTCTGAACACTGTCTAACCCACCTCACTTTCCTGTCATGTTCAGCAGTTTTCCGACAAGCAGTCTGAATACCACCATCATAAGGAACAGCACAACCGCAACGGCTGACGCATAGCCCAGCTCGTAACGCACCGATCCGAGATCCATCATGTGTGACACTATCGTATCACCGGCGTATCCTACGCTTGGGAAGCCCGCCAGCGTAATGGCGATACCGCTTATCGAGAACGCCGAGGATATCTGCATGACCGCACTGAACAAAAGCATGTTTTTCATGGTAGGAAGCGTTATGTACCAAAGCTCCTGCCAGCGGTTGCGGATACCGTCTATGGCGCCGGCTTCATAAAGCTCCTTGTTGACGTTCTGAAGACCGGATATGTTTGAAAGGAAGGAAACGCCCATGCTTGACCACAGCTGAACCGCTATGACTATAGGCTTGATATACTGCTCGGTACTCAGCCATGTCACCGGCTCGGTGATCAGTCCCAAAGACAGCAGCGCGCTGTTGACATATCCGTAGCTGTCGCTGCTGAAGGCGACCTGCCATATGAATGTCGCGTTACCGACAAGGGCAGGGACGTAGAACATGAATGACAGCAGCGTACGGGCTATCGGTGAAAATTCGTTTATGAACCATGCAAGCACGAAGGAAAGTAAAAATCCGGCAGGTCCGCATATGATGGCGAACAGCATGGTGTTTTTGAAAACCACGGGGAACACGAAGGCGTCGAAGAACATGCGGATGTAGTTTCCGAGTCCGGCGAACGACGGTTTGTTGATCATATCATAGGTCGTAAAGCTGAGAACTATCGAAGAAAGGATAGGCAATACGAGAAATATGAAAAAGAATACAAAGAACGGGGCAAGCATTATGTATGAAGGAAGATTTTCCTGAAATACAGCTTTACGCTTGATTTTTTTATGTTCTTTGCTCAAAACCTGTTTTTGCATTGTTGCACCCTCCTTCTTTCATTAGTCTTTCTTGTATTCGTCGATTTTACGCTTGATCTCGTTGTCGGCGACTTCGCCCCACTCGAGCATTGCGTCTTTTTCGTTGCTGTTGCCGTTGAGCACCGCCCAGTATGCCTGGTCGACCGCACGCGATACATAGTATCCGCCCGGAACCTCGGGGAGCTCCTTGACCTGCTCCCACTGAGAGTTCAGTATGTCAAGGTCGTCGGCGTTCCATGAATAGGAGTTGAACGCCTCGATGTTCGCGGTCGCGGTACGCGAAACGGTACCGAGTATCGACTCAACGTTGTTGTTGTAACGGAGCTGGGTCTCGGCGCTGGTCCACCAGCAGAGGAACTGCCATGCGGCATCCTTGTTCTCCGACGGAGCGACTATTCCGCATCCCGTGCCCGAACCGCCTATGCTGCGGTTTATGGTGCCGTCCTCCTGCATGATGCCGGGGATCTCTGTTATGGTCCAGCGACCCTGTATCTCAGGTGCCGCCTGCATCAGCTGAGTATACTGCGTGTAGCTTGCAACGCCGAGCGGCATGGTGCCGACACGGAAACGGTTGTAGAAATCAGCCTGCTTAATTATTCCATACTTGGTGTAAAGATCGGTCCACTGTGTGAATGCCGCTATAGCGTTGCTCGAGGTGAGCGTAGTAGCGTTGCGGTCGGCATTGTAAAGATCGACATTATTCTGGGTGAGCATGGTCGGGAACAGATGGAGGCTTCCCATACCGGCGTTGACCGTGGTGGTCGACGCTATCTTGGTATACGGGATGTAAGCATCCATGTTGTTTCTCTGCAGCGTTGTAGCCGCGTCAAGGAAATCGCTCCATGTCCAGCCTTGACCGTTGTTGGCTTTGGCAGGGTCATCAAGTCCCAAACTGTCAAATATGTCGGTACGGTAGAACATTATATAGAAGCTTTGCGTATCCGGGATCGAATACAGCTCGTTTTCGTACCAGTACGGCTCATCGGCTGATTTTCTGAAGCGCTTCAGCACCGTTTCGTAATCAAGCAGATAATTGCTGCCGTCGTCAACGGTCGAATATTTGCTGTCCTTCGACGCCGAGAAATTGGTCAGATCGTACAGAGCGCCTCTCATTCCGAGGTTGACCGGATCGGTTCTCGAAAGGTGGAGAGACAGGTCGGGGAAGTTACCCGAAAGAATACCGTTGACCAGCGATGCGCTGACTATTTCAAGCTGAACACTTATGCCGGTCTTATAGGTGAAGGAATCCTGAATGAGGTTGCTGAGCACCTGAGCCTGATCACGTCCCCAGTTGACCCATATTCTGACCTGACCTTTGTCGGTCGCTTCCGCGGTGCCGGCTATCGTGCTGAAGTCGTCGCTGAACGAAGCGAAAAATCTCTTGGCACTGAAAGAGACCTTCTCAAAGAAGTTTGCGTGGTGATCGGTGCGGCTGCCCTCCGGCGCGATGAACTGAATCTGATCGACGCTCAGCGGCATGGTCTTCATTTCATAAAGCCATGAACAGACCGTTGTGTAGTTCGAATAGTAGTCGGTGACGTATGTCTGTGCAGAGTACTGGTTGTCGTACATGCTCTTGAGTATACGCGCCATGTTGTTAAGGGCGGATATATATTTGTTGCTGCGGCTTCCCGAAAGCTCCCTCATGTCGTCAGCCAGATTGTTGAGGTCCTCGTACATGGTAAGGAGTCTTTCCTGGAAGTTCGGGATCTGCTTGAACAGGTTGTAGTCACGGTTGCGGTCAGGTGAGTCGCTCGTAATCATAACTATATCTATATATGTATCGCCGATGCTGTCAACTATTTCGCTCAGCCTCGAATAGAACTCCGAGGTCTCGCCCAAAGTGACTGTCAGCTTTAATGTATGCTTTCCTTTTTCAAGGTAGAAAAGATACGGATCGGTGCCGTTGCCGAACTCATAGAAGGTCCAGCTTGTGCAGTAGCCGAAACGGAGCGAAGAACACTCCGCAAAAGGCATCTCACCGTCTATGGTAAGCGAACGGTATGTAAATCCGTCAATAACAGCCGACTGCTTGTAGTTCATACCCAGTCTGTAAAGACCCGACTCGGCAACGTCGACCACCCATGTTATCGACTGACCGGGGATCTGCCAGTTGGTGCTTCCTATATAATTGAGTATGGTCTTGACAGGGCTGTTGGGGGTTATATCGGACGAGCTGTTGTCAGCCTTTGAAACCAGCGAGTTTGTGGACTTTATCCATGCGTCCTCGCCCTCGATCTCAATAGCGGTGCCGTCATATTTCTTGGCGTCGGCATGCTTCGCCGAATAATCGCTGTATGACATGGGATCGGCAGGAGCCTTGAGGGTAACGCTGGCAAGCGCAAACGGCTCATACTTTGACTCAAGCGTTATGACATGCCTGCCTGCGGTAAGCAGGATTTTGTAAGGTTCGGCAACAACGCCGACCGGATCGGTCGCCAGTGCGGTGACAAACTCGCCGTACTCGACCTGCTCGGGGGTCAGCTCGTTTCCGAGAGTATCGACACGGACCTCGCCTGCAGGGACATCAAGCGAAGCGCCGTTGTTAACAAACATGCGCGGCAGTGACAGCGCATCAAGTCCGGCATAAAGGGTCTGTCCGTCGATCTTTACACCGAGCTCGACCGGGTTGTTGCTCGCTTTGTCGTCGCCGGTATCGGCGGTGGCACCGGTCTTGTTTAAGGGAAGGTATTTGAATTCTATATTGTATATACCGTCGGCAGGAACATCAACCACATAATCGATGCTTCCCTGCTGCTTGAAGTAGGGGTTGTCAGCCCACACAAGGTAATCGGTCTTCTGTCGCTGGCTGTGCAGCTCATCGGCGATCACATCGTATGATTTTTTTGACAGGACGCTGCCTGCCGTGGCGCCGCCCTCTACCGCTTCATAATCACAGCCCTTTGCCTCGGCATAATCGACAGCGTTTATCACGATATCCGAGCCGGCGTATTTATAACCGGAAAGGGATTCGAGGTATCTCTCGTACTCAGCCGAAACGGCGGTACCGGAGCTTGCTGTGCTGCCTGAGGCAGTGTCTGTTTTCTGATCGGTCTCGGCTGCGAATGCGGCTGTACCGGCGAAAGCGGACAACGTGACCGCTGCGGACATAAGAGCGGCCAGTAAACGTGTTTTACCAGAATTCATTTCTTCACCTTCAATAATAATATGTGTGTCCCTATCAAACAAACGGTTCCCGTCATTAGAGGGCAAGGACCCAATTTGACAATGCTCTACGTTGTATTATCTAACAAAATGAACGTTTTGTCAACATGTTATTGTCGATTTTTCACTAATTTATGATATTTTTTTTAATTTTTTGTACCAACACATATATGCAAAATTACATTTTATGGTCATTTACACAGACTTCATCTGACATAATGCACAAACGGTAAAAAACAGCTTCCGCTTTTTATGGAAAATGACATAGAAAAAATGCGCGTTTTACAGTCGCCGATATTGTTTTTGTGCAATATGCACCTAACTGTCATACTATTACTATGCAGAATTTACAGCGGTTAGACAAGTCGCCCATAATATAATAAGCAGACCGGCAAAAAAGTGAAACAAATTTTTTAAACATGACATTATCCGGCAGTGTTGGGCTTTAAGATGGACTCGCAGCTGTAAAGATCGGGACGCCGATCCACTAAAAAACACTAAAGGAGAAACCAATAATGAATAAAGAAATGTATAATAACGTAATAGAACATACGCTAAAGCGCAAGCCTTCGGGTGATCCGCTTTCGACCGCGAGAGCGATATTCAACAATCTGGGAGTTGCGCTGCCCAAGGGTGATTTGGGATCGGTCTATAATACAATTAAAACCGGTAAATATATGGGGTGGAAGCGCTGCAGTCTGAAGGATGCACAGGATGCAGCCAATAACGGTATTGCCGCTATCGGCATCAACGACAATAAGATCGTCGTTTTTTCGGCTGACAACAGCGGAGCTGCTGCATCGAGTCCGGTCATAATGCCATCCAACTGCATATCACCTTATTCTGCGGACGGGCTGGAATGTTATTCTTATACCTACGGAGCGACAATACCCACCGAAGACTGCAGTGGCGAAAATGATTATCTTATATACCATTTGTCCGGTATTCAGACCTTTTCCAATGCAAGGGACGGCGAAAAGTGGCTGAGCGAACACTTCAAAGTAAAGGAATTCAGATGCCATGACGGCACTGATGAGATCATATTAGATATGCAGCTTGTTGTATATCTCCAGCGTCTCAGATATATGACAGATGCGCCAATAATCATCAACAGCGGCTATCGTACGCCGAGCCACAATGCCTCTGTAGGCGGGGCAAAAAATTCCATGCACCTGTACGGAAAGGCTGCAGATATCGTTTGCACCGGCAAAACGCCCCTGCAGCTGGCTCAGTTGGCTGAAGCCATCGGAATGACTGGTATAGAGTGGAATGTTACCGAAGGATATACACATGTGGATACAAGAGCCACGATCTGGCATGTAAAATGTGTTAATAATGTTTTCACCGATGTGTCGACCTTTAAAGGGCTTTGATATAGGTCGTTAATCGGAAGAATTTGAATCACTATAAACATCTTGGGAAACGGCTTCCCACTGATGACGGAAATATTCAATCGTCCCTATTTTAAGGCGTTGCGGCATGACAGGGACAGTATGCAAATATCCGGCTCACTTTTATAAGTGAGCCGGATATTTCGTAATACGAAGTGCAGAAAAAAACAACACAGCCTTCATTTTGTAAAACATAAGCGAAAGCCTACTTTTTACGACGTAAAGTCTGTATGGTTTTATAAAAAATTCACATCAAAACACAGAATATATCAACCATAATAAAACTTAACCTTTTGCCGAAAATTTAATTGATTCCACTATATTATTAAGCACACTTTCAAGCTC
>ERZ773225.4091-NODE-4091-length-12151-cov-4.988426_pt1 | contig 12151 bp, 8 predicted proteins | sample MGYA00580993_ERZ773225 | MGnify/ENA primary metagenome ERZ773225 (study PRJEB29015, sample SAMEA2737748) | human gut metagenome | biome: human gut; feature: human-associated habitat; material: faeces | place: China | collected 2012 ... | reverse complement strand
GGATTTGCCGAAAGGAGCAAGTATCTTTTATGAACCGCCAAAATCATTCTGAGCCGGAGAACCGGCTCACCCCAGAGGAAAAGCAGGAGTTTTTAGAACTTCTGGCCCGTCTTTCCCCGGAACAGCGTGAAGCACTGAAAAAAGTGCTCAAGTCCTTTACTTAACAAAAATGTGCAGGGCGGCATTGCTGCTACCCTGCACATTTTTATTTTTTGTTATGCACGTTCTACTCTAATGCTGCCAGTACGCGCATCTTTAATCACACGAAAGCGATTTTTGCACCCTGTGCACATTTTGGTTTGGTTCGTTCCACCTGTCGCGGGCAGACGCATCAACACACGACCACAATCCGGACATTCTACAGAAATCATTGCCATGAGAAACTACCTCCTAAAATTATTCAATTGTCGCCAAGTGATTCGGCTTAGTTGCCATCACAAGAATCTTTTTAAGCCCCTTTGTCTCCTGTAGTTTTTTCTGGTACTCCACTTCACTGGGGAATTCATTGTTCAACCATTGGATGTAAAAAGCATACGACCCCTTCTGTGCAAACATATCATCATACATTTTGTTCAACACACACTGATTGCCTGTTACTTCACCCAGTGAATACTTTTTCACGATTTCATAAAATTGATTACGATGTTCCACGGCTTCTTCATAGGAGTGACATTCCAACGCGTCCGGAACAGTTCCGAAAATGATTTTCAGTTCAAGATTTGCAAGCAGCGACATGGTAAATTTAATTTTAGGCTCATACGATGTTACGACATTATTATTTTCATCAACCACATCATACTGAATGGCAAATCTTACAGCTGTATCAAACTGCTCTTTCGCTGAAGCGTTCTTCTTCAGATACGAAAGCATCTTGTTGGCATAGATTTGATACTGTACCTGCTGGTTTGCCTCTTCCATCTCATCCGTCCAGTCAAAATCCAGCGGATGCTCTTTGATCCATGTACATATAAAATTGACTTTTTTCTGTGCTACATCCCTCTCTGCTTCTGTATACAAAGAATAATAGTTTTGGCACTCGGAGATGTCCCCCATTCTGTCGTCCAGCGCCTTATAAAGATAACACTCAATTTTAGCCAGTGCAGAAATATTCACGTCCGGATTCTGCAAATGCTTTTCCAACGACTCTGCCGACCAGAAATCCATAAATTCTTTGCGTTCAGCCGCAGTTTTCGCCCTTTTTGCGGCACGTTCTTTTGGATCTATCAGCAGTTCTTCCAGCGTGCTCTTGTCTAATGGAGATAATATTTTAAGCAACCTGCTGATTTCCGGCTCCGTAAAGTAGTCTGCCTGACTGCATTTAATGTCATGGCTCATAAACATGCATCTACCGTTTTCCGTGTTATTTTCGATTTCTCTCGTATAAAGGTTTTTATACAGTTCAATATTAAAATTATCTACAAGCACTCTCAGCAATTTAATGATGGTTTCATTGTTCTCCATTGCCGGGATATCCCATGTCTCATTTTCCGGGAGTTCTGCCAGTAGTTTTTTTACCTTCTTAGTTGCTGACCAGAACTTCAAATGTCTCAAGAAATCGCAATCGCCGCTGTAACCGAATCGATATGTTCCAAGCTCGCAAACATTGCCACTCATTCGATCTTCATCCGGAAGAGTCATCACTGTATAGCCGGATAGTTTTAGTTCATCATAATCTACTGCAACCGTGTCGTCATCCATATCTTTTCCGCGAATAATGCAATAAAGTTTTTCCGGCGTAAAAGCAAGAAAGTCGCTGTAAAAAGCAGCAATTGGGCCGTTAGCTTCCTGGTCAACATCACCTGCATACTTTGCATAGTATTTTTCAAATTCTTCTGAGCCTTTTAAGTACAGCGCATCTCCCTTGGTCAGTTGCTTATCAGCCATTATCTTGTAGAAGCACTGAGTTTCCTCTTTGGGGTGAGTCGCCGTATACTTTTTGCCGCCAAGTTCTGACTGCATCCGAATCGCATACGGTTCCAGTTCGGTTTGCAACAGTGCATACTTTTTGACAAGCCGTTTTGCAAACTGCACATCTGCTTCCAACTGTTCTAGGTTGTTCCCTTCCATATCCAGATTCATCTGATATTTCAGTTTGAAAATACAGATTTCTTTTGCGCAGTCCACAAACGAATCGTAAATACCAAGGTATTTTGTAATATCCTCCAAATCTCCCGCACCACTGCCAAAATACAGATATGCGATTGCATAGAGATTTGCATCATATGGATACTGCATGGTATAGGTTTTCAAGAACTCCGCTATCGTGTTCTTATCAATGCTACCTTGGTCAAAAATATCTACCAATTCTTCGCATATATTTTTCTCCTGCTGTGCACTGACCAGAATATCCGTTTCTATTCCAAGCGAATCGGTATACTCAATGTCAACATTATCCCCAAACGCCCGGAAGATCATATCAATGGCCCGTTCGTATTGCTCTGTATCAAACACAGCTTTTAATTTTTCCGCAAAGGCCCTTTGTTCTTTACTTGCATGTGCAGAATCCATAAAAGAGTTGGCAAATCGGTTCACCGCAGAAGTCGCTGCTTTGTTTGCTGTGTACAGTGCATTTTTTTGGAACTGTGAAAGATCTGATACCGCAATTTCCAGATTCCGCTGCCCACTGCGGAGTGCCGAAATATAGTCGATATATTCATGACGTCCCTGTTCTTTTTCAGGATAGAACTGCTCGTACAGTTCAATCATATGCTCAAACACATGCAGGAAATCCCGGCAAGATTCCTGCGCAATTTCCCTATACTTCAAACGGAAATTCTGGATCACATCCGCTTTCACGCTGCGGCGGCGCAGGCCGCTCGTAGTAGCACGCAGAATGCTTTCCTGCGCCTCCTTGAATGCTTGTGCAAAGGTCAGCATCGTTTCATAAAAATGGTCACCACAAGCACCCGGGTTGTTTAAAGCTTCTGCTTGTTTATCCAGATAAAATTTACGTGCCTCCTGCAAAATCGGCTTCAATTCCCGTGCGACACCATTATACGCATCGAATGATTTATCGAACACGATCACCTTTTGGAGGTAGTAAAAGCTCTGACTTCCATCCTCAGGCTTTTCCTCCGCAAACCTTATTCCACTTTTGGGGGAGATATTGATGTTCGCCGGATCAAAAAGTTCCTGCCGATACTCTTCCTCAAAATAGTCTTCCATCTTCTTCCACTGGCTGTAGTCTGGCCATTTGCCTGTTATCAGGATTCCAAGCAGCAAACTATAGACCTCAGGCTGTTTTTCAAGCCATTCACGGAACTCTTCTTCGGACAGACCGTACTCATCCAGAAGGCCCACACCCGAAATCAACGCGTTTTCAGCCGGACTGAGATTATCATTTATCACTTCTTTCAAGCCGCCATGATAGACTTCATCCAAACAGGAATAGTCCAATGCACTGATTTCCTCTTGTAGCAGATTCAGTTCATCCTCTTCTGAACCCCAATAGGATAGTTCCTTAGAACCTTCCGGAATCAGTAATCCGTCCAGCATGTCAATAGCCTGTTTTAGATTTGAATATAATTCCGACTTAACCATGTTATACCTCCTTGTCGGACGTTTGCTCTTCGTCCGGTTATCTTTATATAGAGTAGGCATAAGCAACATAGTTGTTTGCCATTCTACCAATCGTACCCCGGCTTTCACGAATCGCAGCCACACCAATGCTGTCCGCCGACAACTGTATAAACTGTTTCATGTGCCGCAGTCTATGCAACATCTTTGATTGCTATTCCTTCAAAGCCTGTATGTCCTTTACAATAGTAACAGAAAGGCCGGTGATGCCGAGCGTTTTTTCGTAGAACATAACGATTTATGCTATTGCTAGTATACGACTTATCTAATTACCAGTCAAGACTTCAAAAGATAAAATCGTAAGTACACACTACGATTTATCCAAGGAGGCTAAACCATGGAACGAGAGAAGCCCACATTTGATATCCTAGGCCGTATTGAGCGGGAACGCCTTTCCCGTGGCTGGTCTGAGTATGCCCTCGCAGAGAATTCAGGTCTGACACAATCTACCATTTCTACCTGGCGCAGACGGAATCTTCAACCCAATGTAGCTTCTCTTGAGAAAATCTGCTCCGGCCTTGGTATCTCGCTTTCCCAGTTCTTTCAGGAGGAAGACTCTGTTTACTTAACCTCCGACCAGAAGGAACTTCTTGATCTCTGGGCTAAACTCTCTCCTGCTCAAAGAACTGCGGTCTCTCAAATGCTGCGTTCCTTCCTATATATAAAGGAAGAGGTATAAAATTTTTTCCGCTCGTGAGCCGCTTGTGTCAAAAGCGAATTTCCGCGAGCACCCTCTCACGGCACACCCATTTTCAGAATGGGTGTGCTACAGGGGCGCTTGCAAAAATTCACTTTCGACACGCGCGTCTCACTCACGGACTATGTTTTTGTAGCTTCTTATATAAGATAAAATTCAACTATTCCGCAGCAAAATACGGTCAAGCCCATGAAGGACTTGACCGTTTTATCATTTTGAATAATAGGTTTTAGATACAAGATTCCCGAATTTTTGCAAGATCACTGTTCAGAAGCGTTTCATGTTCCAGAAGACCATGCTGCACAGCAAGCAGAAAATACTTATTATTATGAAGAATCTTATATGCTCTTCGGTAAAGTTCTTCCAGTTTTGCTGACTTGATGGCTTCATTATAAGAAAGTCTCTGCTCGGACATTCTGTTGTCCCCTGATTCAATTCCTACGAAGCCACCACCTGCAAAGTGACACAGCCAAATATCCATGAGCTTATCTGCTTGCTCTATATCGGCCGATGCCTGAATATCCATAACACCATAGATCAGAGACACACCCGCTCTGCCTGCCAATGTTTTGGTCACTTCATCCAGAAATTCCTCCTCATTTTGTGCATAAGTAGCACAGCCATTTGCCATACCACCAATTACACCTTGGCTTCCGCGAACCGTGACAATTCCAATGCTTCCGGGGTGAAGAACTTCTCCGACCACTGCATGGGCAGCTTCATGTACCGCAATTAGTTGACGCTCTGTGGAGTCAGTTTCCTTATCCGTCTTTTGGAGTTTATATACCACCTGAAGAAGAGCTTCTGTGATATCTTCCTTCTGGATGTGCTCATGACCTTGATAGACACTATTCAGCGCAGCAAGGTTCATTACCGTTTCCAGTGTAGCACAGCTTACCTTGGGCATAGCCTTGACGATATCTGAAATCAGTACATCCTCTGCCAAATCTTTATCCCTGAGATAGTAGCTGACAATGTTCTCTGCATTCTCTCCAATCGGAGGTTGCAGATAGATCACATAATCAAATCTACCCGGTCTCAACAGGGATGGTGGCATATACCTTGTATCGTTAGTAGTAGCAATCACAAAAAGATCTGTATCCTTTGCATCATCAATACAGGCTTGCAGACAAGCCCATTCCGGAGCATAGGGAGAATTCGATTCTACATAGAGGTTCAAATCTTCTAAGAGCAGTATACTAGGTGCTTTCTCCTTTGCCATAGCAAATACAGTCCTTAATTCATCCAGAAAACTGTTTTCCTGACTGGTTTTACGAAAAACAAAGGGCTTCCGTTCGGACTCTTCCATCAGGATAGATGCCAGCAGACTTTTTCCAAGACCAGGATCAGATTCCATCAGCAGCCCTCTTGGAATAGAAATGCCCTTTCTTTTATAAACCTCCGGTCTTTTTAGAATATCCAGAATCTGACGCAGAATCTCTTTCGTAGATTCGTAGCCGATAACTTTTTCATCAAACTTATCCATTGTATTCTCCCTTCTTATTTACGTTTTGATTTTCCGTTCTGAATCATTTGACCTTTTGCTGTCAAAGAAATGCTTCCGTATCGAACGATATCATCGCCATACAATGCAGCTTCTCTTGACTGCCTCATTTGGATATTATTTTGAAGCATCTCGTCGAACTCAGATTTCCACTGATTTGTTACTGACACGAGCATTTTTCTCTCAGCTTCCCACTGAATATGAAACATATTCTGTGTTTGAAACGATACTGCACAAACTGCAAAATGAATATGTACATTAAATCTATCCGCATGAATTCCATAGGCTGTAATATAACCGTTCTTCGCATAGATACTTGCTATTCTTTCTGCTAGAGATACTACATCCTGTGGCAAAATACAATCTGTTGCTGCGAAGGAAACAATGCGGTGTTTTGCAAACTGCGGAATACCTTTATGTCTTCTCCTGACTTCAAAAAGCATCAGATGATAAACTGAACTCGGATCACACAAATATTCATTGGGAATCATCGCTGGCTGACAACCTGCTAAGGTATTTGTTATAGTATTCGCTCTTTGACTATCTTCTGCTGTTTTATCTAATCTAAGAATATAATGTAGTAACCGTTTTAAATCTTCCAAAGTTTCATACTTCTCATTTTTGAGTTCGATATAACACATATCTATGAACCTCCTCTTTTATCCCTTCCAGATCTTTTTCACTCGCATAATATCCAATATTAGATATAATTTCATCAACAATGTCTGCATCTATTTCAGTAAAGTAGATTGCGCTCTTAAATACTTCTGTGGCATTTTTACCAGTTTCATTCATTCTCTGTTGTAAATGAACTTTATCTTCATCTGTCAATCGTATACTAAAGATATTTCCCATTATAATCACCTTCTTTCTATTCATATATTTCATAAAGATAAATTAATATCATTGAAAATATAGATGAGAATTTATAGAATAAAATATTATTTATGACGGCATCCGCCTCCCCCCTAGCAAGAATAGCCAAATGTATATACACTACACATTCGGCTGCTCTTGTGCGACTGTTTGTACTACAACTATTCCATTCAGCCGCTTTATCCTAATGTTAGTGTCATTAATAAAGATTAACTTTCACCTTCCTTCTGCTCTATACATTATTTAGCATTAACATTGGATTACCCGTATGTACATCACTCCATCAAGCACTACTTTCAGGCAATAGAAAACCCACATGGAACATCATCCATGTGGGCTTTTTCATGTTACCACCCAACTGATTTCAGGTGGGATTCTTGTATAATATATTCCTGTACCGCTCTCTTAGGAATCCTCCAAGATCGGCCGATCCTCATGGCCTTTATCTTTCCAGACTTCAAAAGCTTATAGGTAGTGTTCATACCGCATCCCAGCATATCGGCAACTTCTTCTGGAGTGATCAGAGTGTCATAGCAATCAAACATAACGGCAAATCCTCCTTTGGTGGGTTACTATAATGTTGCCGAAGGTCAAATCACGCCAGATACAGAGAAAGGGCGACCACTCGCGTGATCGCCCTAAATTTATGTCAAAATACTATTATGTGTCTCTTGTTCCTACACTTTCAAAAAAATTTTGCTTGTAAATTCCTATTTTCATGACTTTAGGAAATATTTAACGCTCAAATTTTTTCAGAAGTGTAGGATTTACAATGACCTTACAAATGTTATTCCATTTATATTGCTACCCAGCGCTTCTTCATTTCTTCTCAAAAACTGAATCTTTGAATATTTTAGATAGAAATTTTGTTTTTTCTTCGGCATCATTGCATCAATTTCTTTTAGCGTTATTGGCATTTTTATTTTATGGATTGTTTCAAGTGCTTGACGTACATATTCCGAAAAAGCTCTTAGCATAATCTCATTTTTTGCCAACACTTTAAAATCATTTTCATCCATTATCATTGTTTCCAGCTTCACATCATTTGTATTAATGTATTCAGATAGCTCCTCATACATAATGCGAATCATCTGTTGCTGCTTTTTTTCACCATTTAATCTTTTATGTAAAATATTCTTACTTAACACAACGCAGAAACATGAAGAAAACAACGGGAACGCCCAATTCGCCCAAATGTCTACATCTTCTTTATAAACATCTTTCCAATGATTAAGAGTAAGATTTTCTTTTTCTTCATTCTGTCGCATAATAGTTTTCATCAAACAATCTTTAATCTCTGTCTTCCATGTATCCATCACACGATTTTTTTCTTTTTCTTGAAGTTCCTCATAATCCTTTAGTGACTCAAATTCCATATTCAAAAAATCAGCACGATAAATCACATTATCCATCGCAAAGCAATCGCTTAACATTTTGACTGATTCTTTATCATAAAATAAAACTTTATATTCCGAGTCTGCAAGCTCGCAAATATTTTTCCAGAGACATACTAAAGCACTATAGTTTAATAATTTTTCAATTTTGATCTGAACATATAATTTATCAGCCCGTGTCATGTGCTCTATAGAATCCATACTGTTTAACGATTTACATAGGCCATTTAATTCACATAAATATTTTATATCAATAGTATCGTTATTACTAGTCCCAGCAATCTTACCTATCACATTCCATCTTGATGATGATCTTCTAAAAATTGCTGCCATATCCAAATCACTGATCCTTAGATATGGCCTATTTTCTATTTTCTCTATTGTTATTACTTTTCCCTCTTTTACGTCTGTTGATTTTACTTTCACTTCTTTGTTCGTAATAAAAGGGTTATATCCAGGAAAACCTGCAAGCTTATTGTCGAGTCCAGTTATGCTTCTTGTTAATGCCCGATTTCGGCTGCGTAAAATATCCGATCTATCGGATTCAATATGACCTTTTTCAAGTATCAATGACCCTTTTTCTGAAAATTTATAACTTTCTCTTACCAGAAGGTCATCCATTCCCGTAGTAAATTTGCTTAGATTTTTTCTTTTCTTTTTCTTTTTTTCATTCGCATACTTTTCTTTCTCTTCCTCATCCTCTTCTTCAAATGCTTTCTCATCAAAATAGGCATATTCACCTGCTGCATAGGTAGTTATCCTATCTTCCTCTCCTATTATCTCTCGTACCATGCAGTAAATACTTGCAATCGCATCTTTTACCAATATATTTTTTATTTTTTCATCAAATTCATCAGGTTTCTTTATTATTTCATCAAGTTTCTTTATTCTTTCATCGAGTTTTTTTATTCTTTCATCATGTTCCTTTGTTTTTTCATCTGATTCCTTTATTTTTTCCTCCAACTCCTTTCTTTTTTCGTAACACAATGAGTCTTTCAAGAGCATCCGGTTTGTTAAAAAAGGGTGACCGCTCCATCTGTCAGCAATAAGTGGCTCAAACATCTTATACGCCTGACACGCAGACCTCTCTATCAGTGATTTTCCCAAATCATCCGCGCCATCATCCTCAAGCTCTAGCCGAAATGTATACTTCAATACCTTTTCAGCTTCATTTATACGTTCAATAAATTTTTCCGCGTCCATAAAAGCTGCCTTTCTTCAACCTAGTCCTGTTTATTTGATCACTTTATATTTAGAATACCGCATTTCTTACAAAATGCCAAGATGCTTTATATCTTAATTGAGACTCACTTAAGTTCGCCTTCCTATGTGATCTACAAAGTTCAGTATTCATTCAACACAAATTACAGTAGAATAGTTAAATATTGCCATATCGTCCCCAGCGCTTCGCCAACTCCTCCTGAGCTGAAGAAGGTCAGTTATTGATTCCTTTCCACCTGCAGCTGTGCAAAGTCCTATATCAAAAAGATATCCTAACCGTAACCTAGCTGTCCATGCTCCATAACGTATTATGTCTTTCTTCTAATTGTAAAGCACTCCCATTCTCTTGAAGAACGAGAACCTTTGTTTTTTATCATCTCCGCTTTCTTTGCTCCAGCATTTAAATGTCGTTTGTCATGCCGATAGTTATATTCTAGACTTTTTTCATTTCAGGTCGTCCTTCCCTCTCATAAGAATTACTAAATTTAAATAAACAATTTTATTATATTCATTTTAGCGATTTAATTACTACTTTCAATCAAATTGAACATACATTTCTATCATTACACGTTCTTTTTTGCTGTGGATTATATTCATATAAATCATCTGATATAATACAGTCACCGGAGGCGCTCCGGGGACTGAGCCAAGCAAAACAAGGCTCACTCGATGCACACATAACCGGCAGGAGGTATAACGATGATTTACAATACAGCATAGCCCTTGAGGCACCGGCACCTTGCTACGAAGGAAAGGTAGCAGTTGATCCTTGAAAATTAAATATAGAAAAAGGGAGATGTATGGCATGAGTATCTATCAAGCGCCGCAAGTTCCGCAGCCAGCTTTCACATTTGGAGATGAACGGCTCGTTGATCCATGGGCAGTAACCACGCTCCAGAATACTTGTAATAATCTTCAGGTGCAAAACATGGCGTTGCAGCAAGAGAACGCCGCTTTGAAAAACAAAAGCCAGTCTCTGCAGCAGCAGAGGGAGAATCCGCTTTGTAAAGCAGCTAATCGCGCCTACCTGCGAGAATTCACTGCATATAAAACAGAGAATCTCGCAAAATTCCCCGATGGAAAGTATTACCTCATTAAGGAAAACAATCTTGGAGAATTCTACAAGGTTGTCAAGCCCGTGTCAGACTGTACAGAGTTCTCTGCTCGATATGCGATCGATCCACGGGACGGCTCTAAGAGCATTGAAGTCCAGTACAGACTTCCTAACGGAACTCTTTCAGGCTTCAGTGTTGCCGATGACAAATTTCAGCAGAACGCTTTGATGCAAGAGTATTACAAAAGCGGCGGCACACTCCGCTGTGGAAAAGATGGTCCCCGGTTGTTTTATATGCTCGTTGCGCAGCTTCTGAGCAATCGCGAAGTCCATCTTCGGCATATACCAGGGTGGAATATCAACGTCTCAAGATGGTTTTTCAAAGAGCCAGCAGGATGCAAGTCGTTGCTGAATAGTCCGATTCTTCGTCCTGATGCTCTGATGTCCGAAGATCGGATGATGATGGCCGCGGTCATCGGATTATCCTTCTTGAAGACACGTCTTCCTGAAGAGCTGCAGCCAACTAAACCGTTTGCTGTGATTTCTGAGAGTTTTTTGATCACAACAGAGATCACTCTCAATTGCAAGCTCGCCGAGCTTAAAAAGCAGCTGAGCCATCATCGAGACGACTTGCTTATTCTTATCCATGGAGGATTTTCGTCCACCCGGTATCAGAAAGCTACGAATTATGATTACCTCTCCGATGAAGCCGAGAAGGGAAGCACGAGTCGTTCGATCTACATTGTTCAGGCAAAAGAATTGACGCCGGAGATTCGTGAGCATTGCATTCCGATCCAGTTAAATTCAGCAGAGGCTTGCTCCGCTACTACCGGTGTAGATTCTGTAACATGGGGTGATTTGATTTCCTTGGTAGAGGGCAATCCAAACGAATTTGATTCCCGCGTGTATCGCGCATATAAGGAGGAACGTGACAGAATGGAAGGATCAAGTTTTTGTCAGGAAATTGCCGTTTTACGTGCTGTAAGCGAAATCATTTGCTGGACGTTTTTTCAAAAAGCGTCTTTATCCGAAGAAAAGGTTCGAGATGCTTATAAAACCGCCTTCGATCACTATCCTTCCCGGTGGGATTCTATGCTAAACACAACCGCATCGGATTGCTTCCGCAATGCCCTTTATGCAGCTGCACGCGAACAGACCATCCGATTCCGGGACATTGATGACTTAGACGAGACTTATTGCAAAGAAAAGGAGGTACTATATGATGAGTATACGCTCTATCTCACCCTTGATCTTGTGAAACGTTTGGCTGCAAAGCACATGCCGGAATTTCTTACATCTGACGTTCTGGCTCAGCTGACTGAAGCTGGCATTCTTTCGAGCTCTATCGTAAAGACGCTCACGCTCTCTACCGGGCATTCCAAAAATGTCAGGCTTCGATCAATTAATCGCAGCTTTGTGAATGGATATGGTCGTCGTGACATTACAACTATTTCAACCTAAAGGAGGTTATCTTATGATTTCAAGGCCAAAAATCCAGGCATTCCTTGGCACGTATCAGGAAGGCGCTGAAAAACTCCCGGTCCACCTTCAGCTTCACCCCGGAGTTGATCCTTCCAGTATATTTCTCACTGGATCAAGCGGCAGCGGAAAATCCACAGCGGGGCAATGCATGGCAATTCAGTTCGCTAAGCAAAAAACCCCCTTGCTCGCCTTGGACCTTGGACACACTTTGTCGCCTGATCACATTTGCCCACCGCTGTCCTCTGAATTTGAGGCACTGGCAATCAGGCATGATCTCTACAATGAACCTGTGCCCACCGACATTCTCAATCCTAAACCTTGTGGAAGCAATACAGAGTCCCCCTATG
>ERZ773225.4089-NODE-4089-length-12160-cov-4.666336_pt1 | contig 12160 bp, 11 predicted proteins | sample MGYA00580993_ERZ773225 | MGnify/ENA primary metagenome ERZ773225 (study PRJEB29015, sample SAMEA2737748) | human gut metagenome | biome: human gut; feature: human-associated habitat; material: faeces | place: China | collected 2012 ... | reverse complement strand
GAGCACCTGCTGCGCGAGCTTCTGGACGAGGACCTGCAGGGCTTGCCGCTGACGCTGCTCGTTCCGGATGCCGGTTCCCTGCGCAATGAGACTCTGCGTCGCTTCTGCGAAAAGAACCCGGACGTCCCTGTCTTGCTGGACGGCGATGCGCGCACGGCGGAGACTGCCGCGCGGCAGACGTTTGCCGAGGCGGGCAAGCTGCCGCTGCTCGTTGTGCTGCGCGGCCCGCTCACGGCGGCCTATGCCGTCAGCGGCTATCATGTCGGCAGTGCGGCGCTGGCCCTGCGCGTCTGGCAGGCGGTGCGGCCGTGACGGAGCTGCGGATCGTCCGCAGCCGCCGGAAGACGCTGGCGCTGCAGGTCCTGCCGACGGGCGAGATCGTGGCCCGCGCGCCCCTGCGCCTGCCGGAGCGGGATATCCATGCCTTTGCCGAGCAGCATGCGGCATGGCTCGAGGCAGCCGTGGCCCGCGCCAGAGCGGGGAGCCGGGCCGCACAGCGGGCGGGCATCCTGAGCGAAGCGGAGCTGCAGCGGCTCCGCACCGCGGCGCAGGCCGACCTGACGGAGCGCGTGACGCGCCTCGCGGCCCGGATGGGCGTCGACTTTGCCGGGATCACGATCCGCGCGCAGCGCACCCGCTGGGGCAGCTGCTCCGCCCGCGGGAGCCTGAGCTTCAACTGCCTTCTGATGCTGGCCCCGCCGGAGGTGCGCGAGTATGTCGCCGTGCATGAGCTGTGCCACCGGAAGCAGATGAACCACAGCGCCGCGTTCTGGCGCGAGGTCGCGTTATGGCTGCCCGACTATGCCGCGCAGCGCGCATGGCTGCGGGAGCATGGGCCTGCGCTGCTCGGCCGTCTGCCGGAAACATAAAAAATCCTGTGGAAATATGTGCCAATTTGTGGTAAAATATCCAAGATATCGGCTGCGCGATGAGGTCTGCGCAGCTACTGCAAAGGAGACACTGCCATGAAGGAGATCAAAACAGTCGCGCTGGTCGGCCTTGGAGCCATCGGCGCATATTTTGCGGACAGGCTGCAGCCGATGCTCGGCGACGATCTGCGTGTCATCGCAGGCGGTGCGCGTGCGGAGCGGATCCGCCGCGAGGGCCTTGTCATCAACGGCAAGCAGGAATACTACCACGTTGTGGAGCCGGGTGAGGGCGAGCCTGCCGATCTGGTGATCTTTGCCACGAAGATGTCCGGCCTGCAGCAGGCCATCGAGGACGTGCGGGCGCAGATCGGCCCGGAGACGCTCATCCTTTCGCCGCTCAACGGCGTGGAGAGCGAGGAGGACGTGGCGAGGACCTACGGCTGGGAGAACATCGTCTATTCCCTGATGCGCATCAGCAGCGTCAAGGTCGGAAACACCGTTTCGTTCGACCCGAACGCCGCGTTCTATGTGGAGTATGGCGAGAAGAAGAACGATCCCGCGAACCTGTCCGAACGCGTGCTGCGCCTCAAGGCACTGTTTGACGGCGCGGGCATCCGCTATCAGATCCGCCCGGATATGCTGCTGGCCATCTGGGAGAAATTTGCCTGCAACGTCAGCGAAAATCAGGTCGCTGCCGTGCTCGACCTGCCGTATGGCGCGTGGGGCAGCTGCGAGGACGCCGAGGCGCTGCGCATCATGGTCGCGGCAGAGGTCATCGAGATCGCGCAGAAGAAGGGCATCCCCATCGAGACGAACTATGCACGCGACCATCTGGACGTCATCAAGGCCGTTCCGCCGCGCAACAAGCCCTCCACGCTGCAGGACATTCTGGCCGGGCGCAAAACGGAGGTCGATATCTTTGCCGGTGCGGTCATCCGCCTTGGCAAGGAATATGGCGTCCCCACGCCGTATAACGAATTCCTGTACCATGCCATCCGCGTGCTCGAGGCGAAGAACGCCGGTACGGTCGAGGGAGTATAACATCAAATAACAGATCCTGACGGTCCACAGGCCCATGTGGATCGTCAGGATCATTTTACTTGTTCTGCAGCGAAAGAAGCATCGTTTCGAGTGCGGCGGCAGCGACGCTGCGGGGCCGGTCCGTGCGGCGGATGAGGCAGACGGCCCGCTCCGGCAGGCCCTCGCGCAGGTGCAGGCGCTCGATGCCGGGGGCGGGGAGCAGAACATCCGGCACAAAGGCGATGCCGAGGCCGTTTTTCACAAGCGGCAGGAGCTGCGTGGAGGTCGCCGCCTCGATATCCGGCGCATAGCTCAGCCCATGGCGGCGGAACAGGCTCTCATAGAGGTCAAACGTGCTCGTGCCGCGCCGCAGGGCGATGAGCGGCAGAGCTGCGATCTCCCGGAGCGTAAAGGTGCGGCCGCTGTCCAGCGGGAAGGCCGTGCTGCACACGGCGACCTCACGGAACGAGGCCAGCACCATCGCCTCCAGCGGTGCGGACAGAGGAGCAGGCGGCATTGTGACGACGGCAAGCTCGGCAAGGCCGCTGCGCAGGGCGTCGATGGCCTCCGGCGCGGACTGGTTCGAAACGCGCAGGCGGATGGCGGGATTTTCGCGGTGAAAACGGCTGAGCACCTGCAGCAGCACGGCATGCAGGGCCGTCTCGCTGCAGGCGATGGAGACCATGCCGCTGCGCAGCTCGCGCTGGCGCTGCAGCTCGGCCTCGCCTGCGCGCAGCTGCTCCATGGCGGCCGTGACGTGGGCATAGAGGGCCTCGCCCTCCGGCGTCAGCTCCACGCCGCGGCTGGAGCGCAGGAACAGGCGGCAGCCGAGCTCCGCCTCGAGATTGTGCACGGCGCGCGTCAGGTTCGGCTGGCTGTTGACCAGTGCCTCCGCCGCGCGGGTAAAGCTGCGGTGCCGCGCTACGGCTTCAAAGATGCGGTAATAATCCAGCGCGATGTCCATGTGATCCTCCTATATAAAATTGATATGGAGACCATATCAACAATAGATTATCCGTATAAGAACAGAGCCATTATAATACACCCTTGGAATGGAATCAAGGAGGAATCATTGTGAATCAGGACTTAACGACCGGCAAACCCAGCCGGGTGCTCTGGAAATTCTGTCTGCCGCTGTTCGGCAGCATCATTTTCCAGCAGCTTTATAATATCGCAGACAGCTTTGTCGCCGGTAAATTCATCGGCGAGAATGCGCTGGCTGCCGTCGGCAACAGCTATGAGATCACGCTGATCTTCATCGCCTTTGCCTTTGGCTGCAACATCGGCTGCTCCGTCGTGGCGGCGCAGTTCTTCGGCGCGAAGGACCTGCGCAGCATGAAGACGACGATCTATACCACGCTCATCGCCAGCGCGGGCCTGTGCGCTGTTCTGATGCTGGTCGGCCTGCTGCTGTCGCGCCAGCTCCTCGGCCTCATCAACACGCCGGATGAGATCATGAAGGACTCTCAGCTGTATCTGAACATTTACATCTGCGGCCTGCCGTTTGTGTTTTTCTATAATGTGGCGACCGGTATTTTCTCCGCGCTCGGCGATTCCAAAACGCCGTTCTTCTTCCTCATGGCTTCGTCTCTCTCGAACATCGCGGTGGATATCCTGTTCGTCACGGCGTTCGGCATGGGCGTGGACGGCGTTGCGTGGGCAACGTTCCTGTGCCAGGGCGTGAGCTGCGTGCTGGCGCTGGTGTTCGTGTTCCGCCGTCTGGCGAAGATCCACCTGCCGGAGGGCCAGAGGGCTCCGGTCTTCTCCGGCAGACTGCTCGGCCGCGTGGCGCGCGTCGCCGTCCCGAGTATCCTGCAGCAGAGCTTCGTCTCCGTCGGCAATATCGTGCTGCAGAGTATCATCAATTCGTTCGGCACGGCCGTCATGGCGGGCTATTCCGCGTCGGTCAAGCTGAATAATCTGGTCATCACGTCACTCGTGACGCTGGGCAACGGCATTTCGAACTTCACGGCGCAGAACCTCGGCGCACAGAAGCCGGACCGCATCCGCAGCGGCTTCCGCGCGGGTCTGTACCTTGTGTGGGCGCTGTGTGTCCCGCTGACGGTGCTGTATTTCTTTGCGGGCGCGCCGCTCGTGAAGATCTTCGTCGATAACCCGACGCAGAAGGCGCTGGCGACCGGCGTGCAGTTCCTGCACATCGTCGCGCCGTTCTATGTGATCGTCGCCTCGAAGATCGTGGCCGACGGCGTCCTGCGCGGCGCGGGAAAGATGGGCCCGTTCATGGCCTCCACATTCACGGACCTGCTGCTGCGTGTCGCACTGGCCTTTGTCCTGTCCCGCACCTTTGAGGAGACCGGCATCTGGCTGTCGTGGCCGATCGGCTGGACCGTTGCAACGGTCATGTCTCTGCTGTTCTACCGCTTCGCGCACCTGAAGCCTGAGACCCCGGCTGAGGCCATCGCGCTCGAGACGGAGACCGCCGTTGAGGCGGAGGACGCCGCCGAGGGCGAGTACGCCGAGTTATAACTGCGAACAAAAAGTTCGGACCGTGCTGCGGGAATACAGCACGGTCCGTCAGACTGTCAAATAACCTGCCCAGCCAAAAGTCTCGGAGGGAAGGATCGTGTGAAAGGAAACCGTCAGGGTTTCCTTTCGCGTTCCATCACCCGCCGCAGCGGCAGAATTGCAAAATCATGATACAAAAATTGATTTTGCAAGTCTGAAAGCATCTTGTCAAAAAATCCCCCGAGGGACTGTTTGACAAGATGACGGGAGAAACCGCAGCATGCCTGCGATTTCTCCCGTTTTTTATTTTTTGTGACGGTCATCACAGAGAAAACAAGAAGTCTGTGATGAAACGGCGCAAAAAAACAAAAGGCAATACCGTGTGGTCCGGGAAAGTATTTTCCGGAGGACGAATGCAACGGTGCGATATTGCCGGAGGAATCCTTTCAGCAGTCTTCCAGCAGGTCGTCGCAGCTCACGCCGAGCGCCTTGGCCAGCTCGGCGACCTCATAATCCGGCACGAACCGAACGCCCTTTTCAATGCGCAGAATGGTCACTTCGTTCATTTCCATTCCGGCAAGCTGCATGCGCGCGGCCAGCTGACGCTGGGTCAGGTGCTGGCTGATACGCAGGTCGTGCAGACGGTGCCCGATCAGGTTCTTGGAATTACGGTACCAATAGATTTTCACGATCCTTCACCCCGGTTCTGACAGCATATAATCTCTTAAAGTTTAATCGATTTTTTGCGCGTAGATACTTCTAAAGATGAAACTGCCGGATAAAAATCTGATTATATCGAATGGCTGTGAGGTCTTGCAAATTTTATGCCGTTGGGGTATGATAAGAGGCAAGATAACGGGATGGGAGGCGCGGATATGGAACGGATCCTGCTGGTGGAGGATGACAGCGCGATCTATCAGCCGCTGACGTCGTTTTTGCGCGGTGAGGGCTTTGCCGTGCGGCAGGCCTCCGGTCAGCGCGAAGCGCTTGCTCTGCTGGAGACGGAAGAATTTGACCTTGTGCTGCTCGATGTTGGCCTGCGCGACGGGAACGGCTTTTCCGTCTGCTCGGCTGTGAAGCAGCGCGGCGGGACGGCCGTGATCTTCCTGAGTGCGTCCGGGGACGAGTACAGTGTTGTGACGGGGCTGGACCTCGGCGCGGACGACTATATCGCCAAGCCCTTCCGCCCGCGGGAGCTTGTCTCGCGCATCCGCAGCGTGCTGCGCCGCACGGGGCGGGCACAGTCCGTTTTGGATGTCGGTCCGCTGCGCGTCGACACCGAGCGCGCCTGCGTGAGCAAAAACGGGCAGGAGCTGAGCCTTTCCGCGCTGGAATACCGGCTGCTGCTCGTATTCCTGAATCACCGGGGCGCGACGCTCAGCCGCGCGCAGCTGCTCGAGGAGATCTGGGACGTGGCGGGGGACTTCGTGAATGACAATACGCTGACGGTCTATATCAAGCGCCTGCGCGACAAGCTCGAGGATAACCCGCAGGAGCCGACGCTCATCCGCACGGTGCGCGGCGTCGGCTACCGGATGGAGGGCTGAGCGATGCTGCGGAATCCGGAACTGCGCCGGGCGCTGCTCCTTGGAGGACTTGTGACGCTTCTCGCCTCGGCAGCGGCGGCGCTCTTATCCGGCTGGCGGGCCGCCTGTGTAACGCTGGCGCTCGGCGTTGTGCTGCTGGGGCTTTATACCGTGGAGCTCTGCCGCCGTTACCGGGCCATGGCCCGCCTGGCGGCCGACATCGACGCCGTGCTGCACGGCAGCGGCGATATCCATCTGGCCGATTACGGCGAGGGCGAGGTCAGCCTGCTGCGCAGCGAGGTGCGCAAAATGACGCTCCGCCTGCGGGAGCAGTCCGCGCAGCTCGAAAAGGAAAAGCTGCAGCTCGCCGACGCCATGGCGGATATCTCACACCAGATGCGCACGCCGCTTACGGCGGTGAACCTGCTGCTGACGAGTCTGGCCGGGCATGTGGACGAAGAAAGCCGCGGCGACGTGCGCGCGCTGCGGCGGCAGGTGGCGCGGATGGACTGGCTCGTAGAATCGCTGCTGAAGCTGGCAAAGCTCGATGCCGGGACGGCGCGCTTCTGCCCGGAAACCATTCCGCTTTCGGCCCTGCTGGCGCGGGCGGCGGAGCCGTTTGCCATCGGCATGGAGCTGCGCGGCCAGCAGCTGCAGGTCGAGGCGTCCGGAAACGTCCGCTGCGATCCCGCGTGGACGGCGGAGGCCCTCGGCAACATTCTGAAAAACTGCTCGGAGCATATGCAGGAGGGCACGATCACGGTGCGGGCGGAGGAAAACGCCGTTGCGTCGGTCGTCGTCATCCGTGATACCGGCGGCGGCATCGCACTGCAGGATCTGCCGCATCTGTTCGAGCGCTATTATAAGGGCGAAAACGCGCCGGAGCAGAGCGTTGGCATCGGTCTTGCACTTTCACGCTCCATCGCGGCGGCGCAGAACGGCACGCTCACGGCGGCCAATGTGCCCGGCGGCGCGGAATTTACGATGAAGCTCTATAAGGGGATCGTATGAGCAAACGTATCACACTGGCGCAGCTTGCGGCCATCTCCATGCTGACGGAGCGCACGCTGCGCAGCTATCTCAAGCGGGGCCTGCTCGCCGGGGAGAAGACGCCGGGCGGCTGGCGCTTCACGGCGGAGCAGACCGCGGCGTTTCTGGCCCTGCCGCAGGTGCGCAGCGCCTCGAACACGCGGCGGAACGCCGTGGCAGAGGACTTCATCCAGCGGCGCATGGACACAACAGGACAGCTGTGCGCCGTGCTCGACCTGCCGGTCGCGGCAGCGGAGCTTTGCCGGACTGTGGCCGCCCTTGCGGCGGAGCATGGCGTGACCATGGCCTTCCACGGCGATGCGGTGCGCTCACGCATGACACTGCGCGGCCCGGCGCAGGATGTGCTGGCGGCGCTGCAGGCGCTGTCCGTCTATTTCCCCGGAAAATCCTGCCGGATTTCAGGTTGAAGTTCCGGCGGGATTTTATTATGCTGTGGGAAAGGAGGTGCAGACGATGGATCTGAAAAACTGGTATGCTCGGGTACGGGAGCAGCTGGACAGGCTGGACTTCCCGGCCCTGTGGGCGGGCTTTGCACCCTGCCCGTTTGCCCTGTACACGCACGACACGGCCGTTCTGAACGGCGAGGTGATGCCCCGCCCGGCGGAATTCTACGGCAACACCAGCGTGTGCCGGCAGGGGGAGTATCTTGCCATCTGGAATATGGAGGCAGACCCGCCTGCGGATGTTGCGGGGCTTGCGGCCTCGCTCGTGCACGAGATGTTCCACAGCTTCCAGTTCCGCTGCGGCGAGCAGGGCTGGCCGGACGATCTGGTGCTGGCGGCTACGGAGCCGCAGCCCGCGTTTCTGGCCCTGCGCGCACAGGAGCACCGCGCCCTGGCAGGCGGCGCGCCGCTTTCCGAGGTACTGGCTCTGCGGCAGAGCCGCGCGGCGCTCCAGCCGGAGCTTCTCCTGGAGGAGGCGCGCATGGAGACCATCGAAGGGACGGCGGAATATGTCGGCCGCCTTGCGCTGGCGCGCCTGTCGCCCGCGGCCTGCGAAGGTGCCTGTGCCCGCAGTGCGCAGCGGCTGCTGCAGTGGCCGAATCTGCGCCGCGGGGCCTATGACAGCGGCCCGTGGCTGCTGCGGCGGGCGGCAGAGGAGGGTCTGCCGGTGCCGGTGCACCCCGGCGGGGAACCGATCGCGGATCAGCTCGCACGGCAGCTCAGCCTGCCGGAGGTGCGGCTGCAGCCGGAGCTTCTGGCCGAGGCGGAGCGGCGGAACGGGAGCGGTCGGCGCGGCGTGAGACGCTGCGGGCCCTGCTCGAAACGGCGGAGCGGACGGAGGGGGACTTTGCTGTCTGCGGCTATGACCCCATGCAGCTTCGGGCGCAGGACGGCCTGCTCTGGAGCGGGAGCTTTCTCGCCCTGCGGCAGGCGGATGGCACGGTGCGCCGTCTGTTCGGCCCGTGCGCTGTGCGGCTTGCGGACGATCCCCACCGGGCGACGGCGCTGTTTGTGCCGCGAATGTGACAAAATTGTCACCTGCGAGTCACTGGCCCGTCACCGGGGCATGGTAAAATGAAGGCATCAAACGAAAGGAAGAAAATATCTATGGATCTTCTGACGGTCGAACATCTGACCAAAACCTACGGCACGGGGGAGAACGCTGTCCATGCGCTGGATGACGTGAGCTTTTCCGTCCCGCGCGGGCAGTTTCTTGCCATCATCGGCCCGTCCGGCTCCGGCAAATCGACGCTGCTGCATATTCTCGGCGGCGTGGACCGCCCGACGAGCGGCCACGTTTATATGAATGGGGAGGACGTCTACTCCCGCTCCGACACGGCGCTGGCGATCTTCCGCCGCCGCGAGGTCGGCCTCATCTATCAGTTCTATAACCTTATCCCGGTCCTGAACGTGGTGGAGAACATCACGCTGCCCGTCCTGATGGACGGCCGGAAGGTAAACGATGCGCGCCTGCAGGAGCTTCTGAACACGCTCGGCCTGCGCGGCCGCGAAAAGCACCTGCCGAATCAGCTTTCCGGCGGTCAGCAGCAGCGCGTCTCCATCGGCCGCGCGCTCATCAACGCGCCGTCCGTCGTGCTGGCGGACGAGCCGACCGGCAACCTTGACCGCAAGAACTCGCAGGAGATCGTGGAGCTGCTGAAATACTCCAACCGCCAGTACGGGCAGACGCTCATCGTCATCACGCATGACGAGTCCATCGCCCTGCAGGCCGACCGCGTGCTTGCCATCGAGGACGGCCACATCGTCCGGGACGAGGTGATCCGCAAATGAATGTGTTTCACCGTGTTGCGCAGCGCTCCATGCGCGCAAACCGCATGCGGACGATCGTCACGATCATCGGCGTGATCCTTTCGGCGGCCATGTTCACCGCCGTGACGACGTTCGCGACCACGCTGTTGACGCATCTGCAGCGGGTCACGGCTTATTTGGACGGCGCTTACTATCTCGGCGTGCATAATGTGGACGCCGACACACTGGCCTCCATGCGGGCCGACAGTGATATCGAGGCTTTTTCGGCCGCCGAGGTGCTCGGCTATGCAGAGGTCACGGTCAACAACAGCAATAAGCCCTATCTGTATGTCGAGGCGATCGACTCCGGGTTTTCGGACCGGATGCCGGTCCATCTTGTCGAGGGCCGTATGCCGGAAAACGGCACGGAGCTGCTCATCCCGGACCACCTGCAGGCCTATTCCGACGCGGGGACCTATCTCGTCGGCGACACGCTGACGCTCGAGCTGGGCGACCGCTATTCCGGCGGCTGGCGGCTGTGGCAGAACAACGGCTTCCAGCCGGAGGGCGATGAGTCTGCGGACCCCGGCCTGACGGACGAGCCGGAGCAGCCGGAGCAGCTGCTGGCGCGCGAGACGCGCACCTATACGATCGTCGGCGTCTATCAGCGCCCGAATTTTGAAGACTACTCCGCGCCGGGCTTCTCTGCCCTGACGGTGCAGGAGAATGAGCCGCAGACCGGCCTGTATGATGTCTATTTGCTGCTGCGTGATGCAAAGCAGGAGACGCTTGACCGGGTCATGGCGCGCTATTCCGATGCGGCCGAGGGCGGTATCAGCATGAACTGGGATTACCTGCGCACACAGGGCAATTTCCGCTATGACAACTATTCGAGATTCTTGCTGATGTTTGTGATTATCTTTGTCCTGCTCATCATGCTCGGCTCCGTCAGCCTGATTTACAGTGCGTTTTCCATTTCCGTCAGCGAGCGGACGCGGCAGTTCGGCCTGCTGGCGTCCATCGGCGCGACGCGGGCGCAGCTCCGCCGGACGGTCTATGCCGAGGCCGGGACGGTCGCGCTCATCGGCATTCCGCTCGGCCTGCTTGCGGGCTGCGGCGGTATGTGGGTGACGATCCGCCTGCTGAGCCCACGCATTTCCGGTATGATCGGCGCGCGCGAGGTCGCGATGCGGTTTGCCGCCTCGCCGCTGTCCCTGCTGGCGGCGGCCCTGATCGCGCTGGCGACGGTTTTCCTCTCGGCGCAGATCCCGGCGCGGCGTGCCATGCGCATTTCGCCCATCGAGGCCATCCGCCAGAGCCGCGACGTGCGCGCGGCGGCAAGACACGGCGGCTCCGGCCGCCTGAGCTACCGCCTGTTCGGCCTGCCGGGCCTGCTTTCCAGCCGCTATTTCCACCGCAGCCGTAAAAAGTACCGTGCCACGATCTTCTCCCTTGCCATGAGTGTGCTGCTGTTCGTCTCGGCGAGTACCTATGGCATGTACCTGACGGAGAGCGTGACCGAGAGCGTCAACCTGCCGCCCTATGACCTGTCCTATTCCACGGGCGAGGGGGAGAAGGATGTTGCCATGCTGCCCGCCCTGCGGGCGGCGGATGGTGTCGAGAAGGTGTGGTTTGCCTCCTGTGACAACGGCGACTATGTGCTGGACAGGAATGAATTTGCCAGCGGTTACCGGAATATTCTGGAGAAAACCGGCGCCGGAACCGAGAAAGCGCGGAGCTATTCCGCCTGCTACCTCGATGACGAGACGTTCAACGCCATCCTCGCCTCTATCGGCATGACGCGCGCGGAGTATGATGCCGCGCCCGGCGCGATCGTCTGCGACCACACAAGCGTGACCTATTATGACGAGAATAACCGCCTGAGCTATACCGGCCGCGTACTGAACGACGGCGTCACGGCGCTGCGCACGTTCAGCGCGGACAGCCTCGAGGACGGCTCGAAATACGTCTATACCGCTTACGAAGACGGCGGCTATGTCAGCTACTATTACAACGAGACGAAGCAGACCTATCAGCCGCGCCCGGCGTCGTTCGGCGATGGGATTGCAATTGTGGGCCGGACGGAGACGCAGCTGACGAACAGCGGCTCTGACAGCCTCGTGCTGTACTATCCGTTCTCCATGGCCAAGGGCATTGCCCGGAACACCGGCTCGCTGATGCTGGTGACGGATGACGCGAAGCAGGCCCAGAAGAGCCTGGAGGAGGTCGTGAACGCCTCCGGCGAGACCTATACGGAGGGCAACCTCTATGACGCACGGGAGGAGAACCGCGACGCGGAGAATGCCCTTATCGTGGTGCGCGTGTTCGCCTATGGCTTTATCACGCTGATGTCGCTCATCTGTGTGGCGAACGTCTTCAACACCACGACGACGAACGTGCTGCTCCGCCGCCGGGACTTTGCGATGCTGCGCTCGGCCGGTATGACGCGCGGCGGCCTGAACCGCATGATCTGCTATGAGTGCCTGCTCTACGGCACGCGGGCCCTGCTCATCGGCCTGCCGCTGTCGGTTGCGCTGGCCTTCCTGATGTATCGCTCCGCCTCTTTCATCGGCGCGTCGTACTTCCGGCTGGACTGGACGGCTGTGATCATCGCGTCGGTCATGGTGTTCCTCGTTGTGTTTCTCTCCATGATGTATGCCATGCGCAAGATCAAGCGCGACAATCCCGTCGATGCCCTGAAGAACGAAACGACCTGACGGCTTCCCGGAGCTGCCATTGCGAGGGCGCCCGCAGCGATCCCGCAGCGGGAATCCTGCAAACGGAATATCCCACGGACCTCCTTTGCGCAGGCAAAGGGGGTCCTTTTGTCCGCTTTTGAGAGCGAACAAGGCCGTTGTTCACATTGGAAATGTGAATATTCACTGAAAATTCACTTTTTCGGTTGACGGAGCGGATTTTGTGAGTATAATATAATCATAATCAGATTTTTTATGAGGAGGCGGCCCCATGAACTTCGAAACGGAAAATATAGAATTCAAGGCTCAGTTTACTGAGGTAATTTATAAAGAAGTGATCG
>ERZ773225.4086-NODE-4086-length-12163-cov-9.640486_pt1 | contig 12163 bp, 8 predicted proteins | sample MGYA00580993_ERZ773225 | MGnify/ENA primary metagenome ERZ773225 (study PRJEB29015, sample SAMEA2737748) | human gut metagenome | biome: human gut; feature: human-associated habitat; material: faeces | place: China | collected 2012 ... | reverse complement strand
TTGAAAAGTGCGAACATAAAAACAGTTTCATCAATATTCTCCTTTATATATAAATCCCGATTTTCTGCCCTAAGTATATCACACAAAAAACCGAGTTTCAACGCAGGAAAAGCAAATCCCCTGTCCTTTCGGGCAGGGGATTGCGGTTTAAGTATACTGTTTCAGATATTCGGCACTGACCTGCAAACTTTTGACGGGGGAGTTATCCACCCAGTTGCGGTGGCTTTCCAAAATCACGGCATCTACGCCGATAGTAAGCGCCTGTGCCATCAGGCTGTCGAGATCCATATTGCCGGTACCCAGCTCCATGCTGTCGGTTTTCAGAATCGGCGTCACGGCGCTGCCCGAAATGCGGGTGCCGCGGTCGTTGATATGCCACAGCTTCATGCGGGTCCCCAGACGCTGCATCCACGCAAGGGCATTCGCGCCGCCCTCGGTGAACCAGTAGCTGTCAAACTCAAAATTGACGAACTGCGGGTCGGTTTCCTCCAGCAAAATGTCGTAGGCACGTTTTTCGGCATTCACATGGCGCAGCTCGCAGTTGTGGTTGTGGTAGAGCAACGCTACGCCTTCGTTTTTCAGCGCCGCGCCCACCTTATTCAGCCGTGCGGCAAGGTCGTGCATCGTGGCTTCATCGCCGTAATCAAAGCGATACATTCCGGTAATAACGACATACTTAGTGCCAAAGCTTTTGGCTTCGTCCGCCACCGCTTTGGCATCGCGCTCCAGACTGCCCAAATCGGTGTGCAGGCTGACGACCTGCAGCCCCGCTTCTTTGACCAAAGCGTGCCAGTCGAGATTGCCGCCCTTGCCCACGGGCATACCCGCTGCCTTGGTCAGCAGCCGCACCATAAAGCCAATGGGGTGAATCATAAACCCGCACAGCTCAATGCCGTCGTAGCCTGCGGCTTTCACGGCAGTAAGTGTCCGGCGCGCCTCGTTTTCGTTGCTTAAAACGGTTCCCAGCATAAACTGCTGGACTGCCTTTATGGGCATGGTTCAGCCCTCCATCTTGATGATTTCACCCGTTGTGACGCCGTTTTCGTTGAAACTGTCCACGCAGATATAATAGGTCTGCCCGGACATCAGTGTGGAAAGCGTGACCTCATCGGCATCATAGACCAGCCAGCTTTGGTAGAGCTTATCCGGTGCCATGCCGTAGCGCACGTTGCAGCCTTGGGCGTTTTCGATATGCTGCCAACTGATTTTGCCGTCCAGCGCATCCACGCGCACGGCTTTGGCGTCGGCTTGGGCAGGGCGGTCGCCCTCGCCGTTGCCGAACACCCGCAGCCCGCTGATGCGCAAGGTCTGCCCGTAAGGCAGTGCGCCGCCTGTGACACGGACATACCGCGCGCGGATGCCATCGGCATACTCATAGTAACCATTGGAGCATTCGCGGGCAACGTCCTCGCGCAGTGTCCAGGTCTCGCCGTCAAGACTGGTTTCCACGGTATAGCAAGAAATCTGCAGGCGCGTCTCGATATGCCGCGTTTTGCGGTCATCGCCGTAGCTGTCGGCAGGGAAGTCCACGACGAGTTTTTCATCGGCCATGTTGACCTGAATCGCGCGGACATCATAATCACGGCCTAAATCCACACACAGCCATTCGCCGGGCTGGTCGCTGCCCGCGCTCCACCAGCGGCGGCAGTCCTCGTCCACGGTATTCACCGGGTCGCTGCCCTCAGCGGTGGAGGATGCCGTCACGGCCTTGCGGTAGCTTAACAGCATCCACTTGGGCTGCTGGCTGGCGGCGTCAAATTTGCCTGCCGGAATTTCGTGCGGGTAGTCGGCAAAATTCTGGTTGCAGTACAGCACACCGTCCGCATCAAACCCGGCAGGAAACAGCCCCACGCGGCGCTCAAAGTCGTGGTTGACCGAAATGCGCATCGTGGACGCGTGCCAGTAGTTGCCGTACTTGTCGGCAATCGTGCTGCCGTGGCCTGCGCCGGTCATAAACCCGCCCGGCTTGGAGGAAAACGGGTTGGACGCTTGCAGCGTGAACGGTCCCAGCGGGGATTTGGCGGTGTACACACCATCGGCGTAGGTGTTGTACTGGGTGCCGGGGCAGGCGTATTGCAGATAATACGTACCGTTGTGCTTTGTCATAAACGCGCCCTCAATGTAGGGCTTGCCGACGGCGTTGAACATAGCGGTCAGTGCCTCAGCGTTCAGCCCCGGAATCTGCGCCATCTGGGGCGGCAGCTCCAGCTTGCCGGTCGCCTCGTTATAGAACGGCTTCATGGATTTGTAAAGTACGCTGCTCTCTTTATCCACAATGCCGTTGTTGCCGGGGCGCTCATAGCCCAATTCTTCTTCGCGCCCGAAAATCAGTTCTTTCTTTTCCCCGATGGGCGTCATGGTTTCGGGGTCAAGCTCCACACCCCAGATAGGCGAGGTGTTGGAACAGCCCCAGTAGAAATACACGCGCCCGTCATCATCGCAAAACATATCGGGGTCCCAAAAGGCGAACGGGGCGCTGACCTCGGTAAACGGCTCGGTCAGCGGGTCAGCCGTGCGCAGAATCGGGCAGTTACGCCCCTTGCGGCTGGCAGAAAAATAGAGATACTCGCCGACTTGGCGCACATCGGGCGCGTAGTCATAAATCAGCAAATCGGGGTCGGCGTGGAAATCCCAATGCAGCAGATCGTCCGAGTACCAGAACCCGGCCGACATCGACACAAACAGGTAATATTTGCCCTTGAAATACACCAGTGTCGGGTCAGCGCCCTCGCGGAAACCGGCGATGCGCTCCCCCTCCTTCAGGTGCTGGTAGCGGTAGCCCAAATCCAAGGGGTTGCAGTAGGTTTCCATAAAATCACACATCCTTTTTGATGCCCTGCAAAACGCGGTTCAGCTGCTTGATGCTCTCGGCGTCCGTGCCTGCCTGCTTGAGCATACTCTCCACGGTCATACGCTGCATGGCGCGCTCCATCATGGCAACCAACGCGGGATTGTCCTTGACGGCGGCGGCGACATCACCACGGGCGGCAGCCGCCTTGTCGGTGATGGCTTTCAAAACGGGTCCGACCTTGGCGTCCGCCATGGCAGCTGCCATATTGTCCTTGACGCTCCAGCAGGTTTCGTCCAACTCGCCGTCAAACCAGTTGTTCACGGCCTGTCGGTTGGACATGGCATAAGCGGGGTTCGGCTCTGTAGCCTTGTTGACCAGAATCACGCTGGAATACGCCCCTGCGCGCGCCTCGATGCTGTGCTTGCCGGAGATGGGTACGTTAAAAACAAACACTTTGTCGCCTTTTTTACTTTCGACCAAGTGTCCGTCCTTATACAGCGAAACCTCCGGCAGGTTGGAGTAAACCTTGATTTCGGTCACATCCTCGGTGCGGTCCACATAGCGGCTGCCGCAGGTATGCACAAAGGGCTGCTTGCTCCAGTAGGCTTTGTACAGGTAGAAGGCATCCTTCTTGATTTTGCGGTCAAAGGTGACAAGCCCCTTCTGGTTTTCGCCGTTTTTGCCGCCCTCATCGCGCCCGTCGGCGGCAAAGTCGAACATATTCCAGACATGGGTCGCCCACAGCCACGGGCGGGCGGCAATCATTTTTGCCATATGCTCGTGGTAGACGCACTGGTAGGTTTCGGTGTAGTCGCCCTTTTCGGGGTGGGCGCTCTGGTAGGCGGGGTTTGCGTCCGCGCCGTACTCCGAAAAACCGATGCAGCGGTCGGGATATTTGGCGTGGTAGGTATCAAAAAAGTCGTCGTTCTGGTCCAGTTCACCCAGATACCAGCCAAAATACAGGTTGTAGCTGTTCACATCGGGGATTTCCAGAATCGGGCTGGTAATCTCCAGCATAAAAACATTCGCCATCGTGGTCGGGCGGGTCGGGTCGAGCTTGTGCGCCAAATCATTCAGGGCGCGGTGGTTTTCCAGCAGCTCCTCATTGACAGCCGATGCGGCAGTAATTTCGTTGGACAGCCCCCAAACGGCAATACAGGGATGGTTGTAGTTCTGAACAATCAGTTCTTCCATCTGGGTCAGCGTGTTGGCGCGCCCATTGTGCATATGCATCGTGATGTAGGGGATCTCGGCCCAGATGACAAGACCCTTTTCGTCGCACAGGTCATAGAATGCCTGCGCGTGCTGGTAGTGGGCAAGGCGGATGGTGTTGGCGCCCATCTCCAGAATCAGCGCCATATCCTCTTCCATCATCTCTTTGGTGATGGCTACACCCGCACCCTTGCGGTCCTGATGGCGGGAGACACCGCGCAGGGGATAGGGGTGGCCGTTCAAAATGAAGCCCTTCTGCGGGTCAATCTCAAACTTGCGGCAGCCGAAGCGGGCGGTCTCGGTCTCGCCATTGTCCAGCCGCGCAGTTACGGTGTAGAGATACGGGTCATCAAGACCGTTCCACAGGCGGGCGTGCTCCAGCGTGAACACGGCTCTGGCGGTGCCGTCCTTGACGGCGGCGCTCGTCTGCTGGCCGTCAAGCGTGAAGTTGACGCTCTGCGCGCCGACAACGAACGTCTCAACAGTCACCTCACAGCGGTGCTCGGCAAGGTCAGTCACAGCAGGCGTGACCTTGACGGGCACAGCGCCGTTTTCGGCAAGGGCAAAGTGTGCAGCGGGCACAACATGCAGCGTTACATCGCGGTAAATGCCGCCGTAGAAGGTGAAGTCGGCCTTCTGGGGGTAGACGGTGTCGTTGTCGCTGTTGTCAACAGAAACAATCAACTCATTTGCACCATCGTGCAGGGCATCGGTGATGTCCACACGGAAGGTGGAGTAGCCGCCCTTGTGCTCGGCCACTTTCTCCCCGTTCAGGTTGACAACTGCAGTCATAGCAACGCCGTCAAACTGCAAAACCGCGCGGTCGCCATCGGACAGCTCCGGTTTCTCCAGTTTACGGGTGTAGCTGCAGGTGCCGCGGTAGTAGTCGTTGCCGCCGTCCTGACCGTCTACAGCGTTCCAAGTGTGGGGAAGGGTGACCGGCTCGTCATGACCTTCCTTGGTAAAAGTCCAACCGGTGTTCAACAGAATTGCTTTGCTCATAGAATGACTCCTTATGGGTGGTTTTAACTTCAAAGAACCGAAAAGGCTGCAAACCCTTTCGGCTTTGGTTAATGGGCTTACTGAAGCTGTTCCTTATAGAACTCAGACTGCGCAGCAGCCTTTTTCTCGGCAATGCGCTTTTGGACGTTGACCATTTCCTCTTTGGTCAGCGGGCAATTGCGCATGGCAATCAGCGTAATGATCCAGCCGATGAGCGGCAGACCGAACTTCAGGCTCAGCGTCATCCAGAAAATCGCGCTTGTGCAAGGGTCGGTGGGCTGAGGCATCGTGGTGGTGTAGCCCAGCAGCGCCACAGCGCCGGTTGCGATGACGGCGGCAAAAGAGGTGATGAGCTTATCGACCAGGCTGTAGGTGCCGGAAACAACGGCGGGGATATAACGTCCGCTACGGTCCAGCTCAAAGTCAATGGCATCCGCCATATACGAGGTGTTGGAGGTGGTGATGCACATATTGGAACCGTTCTGCAAAAGGGTCAGCACCACATAGAAAATCATGGAGGGGCTGCCCATAACGCCGATTTGCGTGGGGTCGCCAAAGATAAAGAACAGAACCAGCGCGGCAGTAATCGTCATGCTGACATAGGTCCAAGTGACGATGCCCTTTTTGCTGCCGTGCTTGCCGACATACTTGGCACCGAACGCCGCAAAGAAGATGGAGGGAACCATGCTGATGACGGTCAGAATGGTGGCCAGACCCATATTGCCGATCAAAATACCGTTGAACAGCGTGTTGATGATGGCTTGGCTGGCCACCTGCTGTGCCAGCTTGTCAGAAGCGTTGGAGGCAATGTAGCACTGCAGGGGTTTGTTGTGCTTGAGAACCTCGACAATGTCGGACATTTTCAGCGGTTCGGACTTTTTGGTGCCGACAAAGGTTTCCGGCTTATCGTAGGCAGAAACGCCCAGACAGACCAAAGCGGTGCCGATACCCGCGGCAAGCAGCGTCATATTGCAGGCAGCGGACAGGAAGGCCTGGTTGTAGGTGCCGCCGCATTTGGGCAGCAGCACAACATTGAAAATCATCGACATTGCCATCGGCACCAGGTAGTTGAAGGCGGTTGTCCAGACGCCGATGGTCGGGCGCTGGCGCGGATCATTCGTCATGATGGCGGGGATGGTCTGCGCAGTCATGTTGGTGATGGTGTAGCCGATGATGTAGACAATGTACAGCAGGGCAAACACCGGCAGGCCCAGACCCTTGGACGAGAAGCCGGTGAACATTCCGTAGAGGGCGAGCGCCTCAATCAGATAGCCGGCAACCAGCAAAATGCGTAGCTTGCCGAACTTGGTGTTGACACGGTCATACACAAAGGCAAGCAGGGGATCGGTGATGCCGTCCAGAATACGGGAGCAGGTCAGAATAATGCCAACGGCAGCGGTCGTGATACCGTAGCCGATGCTGGCGGAATAACTCGCCATGCCGATGAGGGAATAGACGCTCATACCGACAAGACCGTTGCAGGCATAGCAGATGATTTGCCAAAGCTTGGCGCGGCGGTATTGTACGCCGTCAACTTCTGAAGCAGTGGGTTTCTTTTTGAACATTTTGTTTTCCTCCTAAAAAGTTCCGCAGTGATTTTTCTCGCTGACACCACTATACCAGAAGCAAAACGGCAGCAGGGGATAAAAATCAGCAGATGAGGAACAAAAATTCACGCATTATTTCAAATAACACGAAATATTGTCCTGCTTTGCTAAATAATGCCCTCGTGGCTTGCGCTTGTTATGTTATGATACAGGTACAGAAGTTTCTTGATTTGCTTTAGACAGCACAGGTAAGGAGAAAATTATGCAGAAATTTGAAAAAGGTTTCTTTGTCGGCGCGGCCACTGCCGCCCATCAGGTCGAGGGTAACAATATCCATTCCGACTACTGGGCGCAGGAGCAGCTGCCCCACACCAGCTTTACCGAGCCGAGCGGCATTGCCTGTGACCATTATAACAGGTATGAAGAGGACATCAAGCTGTTGGCAGACGCCGGGCTGAATGCCTATCGCTTTTCCATCGAGTGGGCGCGCATCGAGCCGGAGGAGGGCCAGTTTGACCCCGCCGAGATCGAGCATTACCGCAAGGTCATTGCCTGCTGCAAGGCGCACGGTGTGGAACCCGTTGTGACGCTGCTGCATTTCACCAGCCCCAAATGGCTGATTGCCAAGGGCGGCTGGGAGGCTGAAAGCACGGTCGAATATTTCAAGCGCTATGTCAGCTATGTGATGGGGCAGTTGGGCAGTGAGCTTCACATCGTCTGCACCATCAATGAGGCAAATATGGGTCTGCAGCTGGCGGCTATCTCCAAGCGGTTCCGCCTGATGGCAGAGCAGGCCGCCAAGGCTGCTGCCAATGCAGGCAAATCCGCCGAGGGCAGCGTGCAGGTGGGTATGAACTTCCAGAAGATGATGGAGAATATGAAGTACGCTGCCGCTGAAAACGCCGCCGTGTTCGGTACGCCGCAGCCGAAAATTTTCGTCAGCGAGCGCACGCCGGAGGGCGATCTGCTGGTTTTACGCGCTCACGCCGCCGCGCGGGAGGCCATCAAGACAATCTGTCCTGAGGTTAAGGTCGGTCTGACCCTCTCGCTGCATGACCTGCAGGCCCAGCCGGGCGGTGAAGCCTTTGCCGCCGCTGCGTGGGAGGAAGAGTTCACCCACTATCTTCCTTATATTAAGGAGGATGACTTCCTCGGCGTGCAGAACTACACTCGCACGCTGTACGGTGCGCATGGGCAGTTGCCCGCACCGCAGGGGGCCGAGCTGACCCAGATGGACTACGAGTTTTATCCGCAGGCACTGGAAAATGTAATCCGCAAGGTGGCGCAGGATTTCCACGGTGATCTGATCGTGACCGAAAACGGCATTGCCACCGCCGATGATACCCGCCGCGTGGCGTTTATCGAGGCCGCATTGGCTGGTGTGCAAAACTGCATCGCTGATGGTATTCCGGTCAAGGGATACTTCCACTGGAGCCTGATGGATAACTTTGAGTGGCAGAAGGGCTATGCTATGAACTTTGGCCTGATTGCCGTAAACCGCGAAACGATGGGGCGCACCCCGAAGCCCAGCCTTGCGGCGCTGGGCGGATACGCCAACGCATAAAAATATCAGTGGTTGTCTGTACGGCAGCCACTTTTTTTGGTATACTGGTATAAAATGAGGGTGATTCGATGGATGTTTTTCAAAATATGGAGCTGTTTTCTGAGCTGATCCAGTGCGGCGGCAACATTTATACATGGTGCTATAATGCCGATGGCAGTCTGCTGCAGAGCAACTGCCCGGAGGCGGGGTTCCTCTCCGGCGCATTTGAGATATTCGGCTGCAAGAAAAAAATGCTGGACTACGGCAGCCGGCACACAACGCCGGTCACGCTCGGCACGGCCATTGGCATGACATGGGCAGCTGCCTTTGAAAAGGACGGCAGTGTGCTGAAACGCGCCTGGGTCATCGGGCCGGTGTTTTATCAGGATGTTTCGCTGCGCGGGATTGAGCAGGGGCTGCAATACTATAACCGTCTGGAAACGAGCGTGGCATGGACCATGCAGCTGTACGAGGTGTTGAAAAACGTCCCTGTGCTGCAATGCACAGTCTTGCACCGCTACGCGCTGATGATGCACTATTGTCTGACCGGCAACCACCTTGCGATCAGTGACATCAACAGCGAGTTTTTGGCGCAGGTGCGCAATACAGTGCAGCAGCCCGCTCACGATCGCCACAAGGTCTGGATGGCAGAGCAGGGACTTCTGCAGATGGTGCGCACCGGTGACTTGAACTACAGGCAGGCCCTTTCTGCCAGTATGGGAATCAGCGCGGGTGTGCCGGTGCGCAGCGATGACGCTTTGCGCCAGAGCAAGACCAGCATCATCGTGTTTACCTCGCTGGTATGCCGTGCCGCCATCGAGGGCGGGCTTTCGCCGGAGGAAGCCTACGCGCTGGGGGACAGCTACATCCAATCCGCTGAAAATGCAAAAACATTGGAAGATCTTGAACCGCTCGGCCTTATGATGTATGACGACTTTGTCCGGCGCGTGCATAAATGCCGCACAAACCCGCATCTCAGCCAGCAGGTGCAAAAGTGCGTGGACTATATTGAGATGAATCTCGATAAAAAAATACGCGCTGCAGATATTGCAGCGCTGGTGGGCTATACGGAATATTATATGACCCACAAATTCAAGGAAGAAACGGGCTTGAGCGTGACAGATTACATAAAATTTGCCAAGATTGAGCGCGCCAAGGTTTTGCTGAAAAGCACCAACCAGACCGTGCAGGACATTGCCGCTGCACTTTCTTTTAGTACACGCAACTATTTCAGCCGGATTTTTCAGGAGGTCACTGGCCAAACCCCAATGGAGTACCGTGAAAAGTAAATACTTATTAAAAAACCTCTGCTAGGCAAACATCCAGCCTGGCAGAGGTTTTTGTGTTTTATTCTTGTGTCAGCGCCCGGACCGTTCTGACCACGCGGGAGGCATTGATTTTTACCTGCTCCAGCGTCACTGCGCCGCTGTCGATGCCCTGCAGCAGGTTGTCATAATCACCCTTGTTGCCAGGCATGATCCGGTAGGCATTTGCGCAGCAAGATGTGGATTTTGTGGAGGCGGAAACCGACCCGGACAACCGCGCATCCCAGCGCATATTGGAAAAATGCGGCTTTGTGCCAAACGGGAAAACAGGGGAGGAAGGCCCCCGTTTTGTGGTGGAACGACCCCAAACAACCTGAGCGTTAATTCAGAAAAGGTATTGGCGGGGTGGGCTGCAATAAGGCAAATAAACCTGCCCGCAGGAAAAAAGAGCAATATGTCTGCACCGTTCTGCAGCTTTACAAAAGGAAGGGAAAAAGAGTATAATCTGAACAATCGGCATAGGAAATATACGGTAAGGCAAGACAGAAACGCACAATATCAGTTGATGCAAGGCGATTGCCATATTTGGCGGGTAAGCTGCATCGGATCACGAAACGGGGATTTACCATGATACGCATCGCAATCGTAGAGGATGATACAGGGTATCGCAGTCAACTCGGAAAGTACATTGACCAGTATCAAAGCGATTTTTCGGAAACGGTCAGTGTATCTGAATTTTCAGACGGATTGGAAATTGTCGAAAAATATAAATCCGAGTATGACATAATCCTGATGGATATCCAAATGAAGCATATGGACGGTATGCAGGCGGCCATGCGCATACGGGATATGGATAAAAATGTCATCATTATATTTATTACAAATTCTGCGCAATTTGCTGTGCAGGGATATAAGGTCGAGGCATTAGACTATGTATTGAAGCCCATTCAATACTTTGCCTTCTCCCAGGTGCTGCATAATGCGGTTAAAAAAGTACATGGAAAATCGAAGTTCTATATACATCTGATACAGGAGAGCAAGATGATCCGGCTGGATGCAGACCAGATACTGTATATTGAAAGCCGCGGGCATACGATTATCTACCATACCGAAATCGGTGAGTATGCAGAGAGAGGATCACTGAAAAGCGCCGAGGAAAAGCTCGCGCAGAGGCATTACTATAAGTGCAACAACTGCTATTTGGTAAATCTGGCGCATGTGGAGCGTGTGAATCAGCTGGTCGTAACCGTAAAAGGGCAGGCTCTGCAAATCAGCCGCGCACGGAAGAAAAGTTTTATGGAAGCCCTTGCTGCATATATGGGAGGCGAATAACAGGCGTGATACAGGATATTCCGAAATTGTATACTGCGCTGGCGGAGTGGTTGGCATGTGTGCTGTTTGTAAGGCTGCTGCCCCAGCGTTATAATGCAGCAAAAACGGCCGGGATCCTGGCAGCAGCGTTGCCCTTATTCGGCTTGGTGCAGTGGTTGATCGGCATTGTTCCGCTAAGCCTTTGGATTCCCGGCATGATCGTGGCTTTGGTTTTGATGTACGCTACAATCTGGTTGTGCTGCCGCTTGAACTTTTGTGATACGGGTTTTTGGTGGGCGCTGGCGTTCACGCTGGCAGAGTTTGTTGCATCGCTGGAGTGGCAGCTCTATTCATTCGGCGCATCAAAGATGCCGGGCAGTTGGTGGATACAGGGATTGTTCTTGCTGGTTTTTTATGGCGACGGATTTGGCGTTTTTCTGCGACTTGAGCAGAAAAGGCTGAGAGATAAAGCGCCACTGCATATGACAAGGCGTGAAAGCATATCGGCGGCCGTTATAGCGATCTGCACATTTTTAATCAGCAATATCAGCTATGTGACGACCAATACGCCGTTCAGCGGGCGTATGACCACGGAAATATTCTGGATACGAACGCTGGTGGATTTCGCGGGCGTGGCTGTGCTGCTTTCCATGCAGGATAGGTGGCAGGACATGCAGACCCAACACGAATTAACGGCAATCCAGACACTTTTAAAGCGGCAGTATGAGCAATACCGCATCAGTCGTGATAACAGTGAAGCAATCAACCGCAAATACCACGACTTAAAGCATCAGATACAGGTCATTCGGATGGAGTCAGATGCGGCCAGAAGAGAGGAATACCTTTCGCAACTGGAAAAAGGAATGCAGAGCCTGGGTGCGAATCAGCATACCGGAAATGATGTGCTGGATACGATCCTGTCAGATAAGCAGCTGTATTGCAGTCAGCATCAGATCACGCTGACGATCGTTGCGGACGGTGCAAGGTTGGATTTTATTGAAACGATGGACATCTGCAGCATATTCGGCAATGCGCTTGACAATGCAATAGAGGGTGTGGAAAAGCTGGCTGACCCGCAGCAGCGCCTTATCCGGGTGGCTGTCTATACGCAGAATGTGTTTTTGATCATCCGGGTGGAAAACTACTGTACAGCGCAACTTTCTGTTGTGGACGGAGAGTATCGCACAACGAAGCATGATAAGGATATGCATGGCTACGGGATAAAAAGCATCCGATATACAGCAGAGAAGTATGGCGGATCGGTTTCTGCAGATTGTTCAGATAACTGGTTCCATCTGAGCGTTCTCCTTCCATTGCCGGAAAAAGCCTGATCCTATACAGAACGGCTGTGCGGTTACATGGTATAAAAATTTCTGCCGCGCGGCAGAGACGAAGTATGATGTGTGCTTGTCTTAGGGCAATACCGCATAATTCTAAGTGCCGCAGCCGCCGGAGCGGTGCTTAAGCCGTAAGGCGGGAATTATGCGGTGTT
>ERZ773225.4074-NODE-4074-length-12195-cov-2.823147_pt1 | contig 12195 bp, 5 predicted proteins | sample MGYA00580993_ERZ773225 | MGnify/ENA primary metagenome ERZ773225 (study PRJEB29015, sample SAMEA2737748) | human gut metagenome | biome: human gut; feature: human-associated habitat; material: faeces | place: China | collected 2012 ... | reverse complement strand
AAAAGCCCAAGATATAACAGTTTTTTCATATGAACATGTTCTTTACCAGATTATCATTGCGTATACACAGAATCCTTTTGGAGATAAATATTCACACCAGCCAACGGCAATCCTTTTTCCCCATCAGTCACAATGCCATTTGTCTGCGCATTAGAAACAACTGCACAGCAGAATGTTATGAACAGTACTATACATCGCTTCATAATCCATGTATATATAATTAAACTTTGGATGAGAATAAGCTTTTTTACGGCCTCTCCCTTCAAAGATACAAAAAACCGCTTCAACAATGTACAAAAACAAGATAAATGTGACAAACAAAACAAATAGCTCAGAGCTTGTTTCCCCTTACATAGGCTTCCTTTCCATTTTCTGTACGGAGTTATCAGCGCCTATCGGCCGTGATGCGCTCTGCCAACGGCCGTCAACCACTCGACTAACGACCGTCAACAAGGTGCTTCATAACCGTTGAACACCTATTATACTCATAGTTTCCCCATACTGTGCACCTATCTTATTCCTATTATGAGCCCAGCTGCAGTCTATCGGTAAACGGTCTTTTACGAAGTTAATACCGTGTTTACACGAAACGCATATCGTGTAAACAAGATATTTGCAAAATGCTGTACATTCTATTAATACACTAACAAACAAGATATTAACTTACTTTTCGGCGTATTTCCGCTGTGGAAGCAAAAGTTGCTTCCACCTTTTTGAGTTGCTTCCACAGCACTTGTAATGCCGATGAATAAAGGGATGCAGGAAGTAGGTGGAAGTGTGGAAGCAGAAATGATAAAACTAAGCAGAGATAATTTTCCCTTAAAAGCAATAAAACTCCAGAATCTGCTGGAGCAAAGCATCCTGCTTTCCCGGACCTTTTTCAAACTCCACACGTTTCAGGTTATAGAGTTATGCCAGCAAAGCTGACGACTGCTTCTCGCAAAGACGGGAATCATGTACCTGCTCCATCCAGCAGACGGTCTCTCCCCAAACATCTACCGAAAGATGTGACAAGACTTCTGTCGGGGCTCCCCCCTTCTCCACCTTACGGAAGATTTCGACCAAAGCACACAACAAGCTGGACATTATCTGTTTACAACGGGAATGGGAACGGGATTCCCGGTTTCTGAAACGTAGCAGGAAATAGTACTCCAGCCATAAATAAACGGTGGTGACTTCTGCATGGATTTTCTCTATCCTCTTCCAATGCGCAACCAAGGCAGCATCAATTCCTTCCAGAATCGCATCCGTATCATCTTCTATGTAGTATTTCTGCGCAAGACACTCTATCACGCACCCCCATTTCGCCATATCCACACACTCTTGCGTACGCCCCATCCATACATGGGCTTCCTCCAATATCCGGAATGCCTTTTCTCCACATTCTGGAGCATCATAAAACCGATACTGACGAAACAACAGAAGAGACTGACATAATAACTCATCCAAAGAGTACTCCGCACTTTCCATATTTAAAATTCAAGTATCCATTCAGGTAACAAAATCGAGCAAAAGTAATCATTTCCTAAGAAAATCACGCTGTTTCAGCACAAAAACCGGCAGGAAAAAGAAGATACCGATGACGGACATCACCAGTCCGCCAATGGTACCCGCCGCCAATGGAAACCAGAAAGCCTCCTTGTCCTCACCTATCATGAAAGGGATAAATCCCAGAATGGTAGAAACTACCGTGAGGAAAATAGGAACGACCTTCGCATTCCACGCCTTGACGTAGGCACGAAGAGCGGAAAGACGGGGGAAACGACGTCGGATGCTGTTGTACTCGTTCAGGACATAGATGCTGGCATTCACCGTGATGCCACACAGCAGGACGAACGAGGCAAAACCGCCCTGGTCGAAGTTCAGCCGGAACCAATAGAAAGTAAGAAATACCCCGATATAAGAAACCGGAATCACAAAGATGATGGCAAGCGGCTGCTTCAGGGAGTTGAACAGAACGCTGGTCGTAAAGAAGATGATGGCTATCACCACCAGCAGAAGCAGGTATTGGCGGTTGTCCTTCTCGCCCCATGACCAACTGTTGCTGTCCGACTCGGCTGTATAACCCATCGGCAACAGTTTGTTGAACTCCTCCAGGTCACGTTTCTGTATCTTGTTGCCCATCTCATTGGAGCCGATATATTCGTATTGCAGGCAGAGGCGGTACTGCTGGTTTTCTTTGGCAATCTCCTGCGGCATCTGTCCCTTTTCCACAGTAGTCAGTTCGGAAAGCTTGTAATGCTTGCCGTTTCCTACTCCATAGGGGAAGAACTGCATCGCCCAGATGTCATATTCGGCAGACTGGCGGGAAGAGAGCTTGATTTTCTCCGTTCCCTGCTCGGCCGCTACCGATCCAATCTCCAGATTCTTGCCGAAGATGGGGCGCACCGCAGAGAAAAGCACTTGCGCGTCGATGCCCTCTTGCGCCATGCGCTCCTTGTTCAGGTTGAAGTAGAATTCCTGATAGTCATCCTTCCACCAGGAGAACTCCGAATTGATGAGCACTTCCTTGATACGCCGGTGCGTCAGCAGCTTGGCCTTCAGCTTCTCCGCCCACTCATAGAGTTCGTCGTAGTTGTAGCCGTACATCCTGATGCGGTAGGAGCCGGCACTCTCGCGGACGTCATTACTGAACCCCTGGTCCTGCAATCCGTAGATGCCCCAGCTGCCGCCTCCCAGTTCCAGTGCCTTGCTTATCATATTGGCTTTCAGTGTATAGGGAAAACCGCTGTTCCGGGCTTCCTTCTTGAAATAAATCTGCATACTGGCACGCCGGGGGCTGTAGATGGAAGTATGAAACTGCCTGATTTCCTTGAACCGGCTGAGGTAGGTCTCCATACGTTTCATCAAAGTGTTCATCTGCTCGAGGGTGCTGCCATTGGGAAGGTTGGCGTTGGCATAGAGCACCACCTCCTCATTACGGGTGAAGTAACTGCCTTCGTACACCTTCTGTATGAAAAGCCGCAAGCTGCCGCCCAGCGCCTTGTCCACAATGGGTTTCACCGACTCTTTATAGGTATCCGAACCGAATACCTTATTGTAAGCAGCTTCCCATTTTCCCCCTCCTTCCAGTTTGTCGGGCAACAGAAAAACGGGCAGACCGAAACCCAACAGTAACAGCAGGCATACAGCCCAGCGCCAACGGCACAGAAAACGGATGAGAGCAGAATAGCAGCAGGAGAAATAAACGGGGAAACGTCTGAAAATCCGTCCCAACCTTGTTTTGAATGTTTGCGTCAGCCCCGGCAAGACAAGACGCCTCTTCTTCCCCGTAATCCGCCTCACCAGTCCTATCTTCTCAATCATCGACGGAACAAAGAACAACGCCACCATCAAGGAAACAGCCAGATTGATGATCACTACCGCTGCAAAGTCCTGCAGGTTGAGCCGTATCTTCTCGTCAAGGAAGAAAATGATAACAAGCGCACCCATCGTAGTGAGGGTTGCCGCCAACACCGACAGGAAGGCCTTGAGATTACGCCGATGCAGAATGTGGTCGGTCATGACAATGGTGCTGTCTATCACCAGATTCAGCGAGACAGTGATACCCGCCAGCGAATAAAGCTGCATCTCAAGTCCGAAGAGGTAGTAGAAGATAAGTGCCACCGCTATATTTACAGCCAGGCTGGTAACTATCAGAAAAAGATATTTCAACTTACGAGTAATGAGCCATACAAATACAAGCAGGATGAGTACCGTCAAACCGGTACGGAAGTAAATCTTGTCCAGTTCTTCCCGTATGTACTCGGTCGCATCATAGCTGGTATGCACTTCATATCCGACAGGAAGTACCTGCCGAACAGCTTCCATCTCGTCCATCACGGCACGGTTCAGTTGCAACTGGTTGGCAGTTTCTTCCGCAGTAATGGATAGATAGACGGAATTCAGCCCATTGATGCGGTAATAGCTTTGCGGCTCCTCCTCCATACGGACAGCCGACACCAGTTCGTCCAAGCGGAGCAGTTTCCCGTCGGTAGCCGTCACGGTGATGGCAGCAGGATTAAAACCAAGGGAGTTGCTCTCCGGCACCAGTGCCAGGCGTATCCATTCCCGGCTACCGTTACCTGTATCCACATTGTGCGTACCCAGAAATTCCTTCCGGTAATGCCGCTGTACTGCCTCGCTGATGTCCGACAGTGCCACACCCAGCAAGCGCAACTGTTCACTGTCATATTCCAGTCTCCACTCCATGGGCGTGGCACCGCTGAGTTCCACCTTATAGATACCCGGAATATTTGCCAGCCGCGGCTTGATATGCTCCTCGGCATACTGCTGAATCAATATCGGAGTGGAAGGGGCATTCAGTGTGAAGGACATGAAAGGGCGTGAGGCGTTCTCGTCGGGCAATTTCATGTGAATGGTGGGATAGCTGACACCTTCGGGCAATTGGGGCCACGTCTGCCGGATGATGGTGGAAGCTTCGAAGCGGACTGCCTCGACATCGGCATGCTTGTCCAGCTCCACAGTAATGTTGCCGTAGCCGTTGCCCGAAGTGGAGTTCAGCCGCTTCACTCCGCGGATACGCGCCAGCATGGATTCCAGCTTGCTGGTCACTTCCATCTCCACCACCCGCGACGAAGTGCCAGGCATGCTGAAACCCACCGTGAAGCCGGGCAGGCTGCGTGACGGATTCAGCTTGACGGGGAGCAGCGGTATCAACGCCACCCCTACCAAAGCAAGGCAGACAAACGCCACTATGACGGGGAAGGAAGAAACTCGTTTCATCAGTTATTATAATCAAATTTTTCCGACAGCGAAAATCCGCTGGCAAAGTCGTGCAACGTCAGTTTCCGTATCTTGTAATAATTCAGCCAGTAGTCCTGCAAGGCGGAGATGTAATTGCGTTGCGCTTCCTGCTGGCGGTTCAGCGAGAGGGTCAGGCTGTTGATGTCTGCCTTGCCGATAATGAAGCGCTGGCGGGTTTCGTTATACGCCAGGATGGCAAGGTCGAGGGCCTCTTCGGCACTGGCGACGAGGGCTTGCTGGACGTTGAAGTCGCTGACGGTCATGATAACCTCCTCCTCAATGCTGATTTCACTTTGCCTGGCAGAAGTCTTCACCACGTTCAGATTGTTCCTCGCCATGTTGTATTTGCCTTTCCTCACGCCCCAGTCCACCAGTGGAATGGAGACACTGACCGACACCATCTCCTGCTGCATGGGATGCCTGTATGCTTCACCGAATTTCTCCGCCACCTGGTTGAAGCCGACGCTGGCGTTGATGCTGGCGTTGAAGCGCGATTCCTTCTTCGTCTTGTCTACTGTCTGCTCGGCTTCCAGCACTTCCTGACGAAGCCCCAGAAATTCCGGATTGTTGGCTTGAGCGGCCAGCAAAGCCTCATCAACCGGTATGGTCAGCGCCCTCGGACGTCCCGGAAGCGACACCCTGATATCCGTGTTCTTCTCCATATTCAGGAAAGATGCCAACGAAAACATGGCGCGCTTCAAGGCACTGGCGGCATTCTGCAAAGTATTGCGGGCGTTCACCACGTCGAGTTTCAGCGTCAGCAGGTCGGCACGGCTGATGGCGGCTATCTTCAGGCGCTGCATACCGATGCGGTAGAGGGTATCGGTGGAGACGGCATTGTCCTTGGCCAAGTCATATTCCGCCTGTGCCATGGCAAGCGCAAAGAAATAGGTAGTGGCCTGCTCGGATACTCGCTCTGCATTGTAAATATACTCCTTCTTCACCTTTTCGTACTTCAGCGGCTCAATCCTGCGTTCCCAACGGAAAGGATTGTAACCGACCAGACTCTGCGAGTAGCCCAAACGAACCGGAACACTGGTGAACTGGGTATACTTGTTTCCACCGAAGCTCCGCATATAGCCCAGCTCCGTATCCAGATAGAACGTACCGCCCGTCAAGTCGAAATTCTGTCTGACGGCAAGATTGCCGTATGCATAGAAGGATTGCTGGCTGCGATAGATGTCAAGGTCCTGTTCGGAGTCGTAACGCTTGGTGATATCACGGTTGTACTGTGCCGGAGTCATGTTCAGCGTCAGGCTGGGAAGGCGGTTTGCCTTATAGGTGCGGTATTCCCAATAACCGGCCAGATACATGTTCTTGGTGCGGAAGGCTTCCAGCGAACTGTCATTCGCCAGGGCAATGGTCTGCTGCAAATCGAGCGTTATCCGCTGCTGGGCAAAAGCGGAAAGGGCTCCCAGACTGAACAAAAGTATAAGACTTAATTTCTTCATGCTCTTTCTTTTCTATAAATAAACCAATATATCAACGGGATGATGAACAGACTGACCAGTGTCCCCACGAACATCGCCCCAATCATTGCTATGGAAAGCGGCTTCTGCAGCTCCGAGCCCATGTCGAACGAGAACAGCAGCGGAACCATAGCGAAAATGGTGGTGAGCGATGTCATGATGATGGGCCGGAGCCTTCTCCGTCCCGCCTCGTGGATGGCCTCGAGCAACGGCATACCAGCCCTCCGTAATTCATTAATGGCATCCAGCTTCAAGATGGAGTCGTTGATGATGATACCGCACGTCACAATCAGTCCGATGGCAGACATCAGGTTCAGGGTATGCCCGCATATCCACAACAGAAGCAGGGCAAACGCCACATCTATCGGAATTTCCAGCAGCACGATGAGCGGCTGCACGAAGCTTTCGAACTGGGCGGCAAGAATGAAATACATCAGCAGGATAGAGATGAAAAGAATCACCACCAACTCGTCCAGCATCTGGCGGTTGGAGAAGAAACTGCCGGAGAAGGCCGTATCCCAGTCACCCGTGGCATCTGCCTCCCGCTTCACCTTTTCCATCAACTCCGGAGCATCGTCCACTTCATAGAAACGGAACGGTATATATTCACCGTTGCGTCCTGCCGTAATCGTTTTCAAATCCTCGGCCGGACGCACCTTTACCAGCTCCCGAAGCGGAATATACTCCACTTCGCCCTTACTGTCCGGACGGGTCTGTATCAATGTCTGCAGCAGCACCTCGTTCACTGTCCGCTCCTCGCCCACAATGCTGATAGGCAGGTATTGCTGGTAGGAATGGAGCATAGCTACGCTGTTCTCCTTGAATACCGTCCGCAGCGTACGGTAAAGCTCGTCATACGAAACGTCATAGAGCAACAGCTTTTCCTGCAGGATGCTTATGTCAAGCTGGTTCTCGAAAGCGATACCTACGGGCGCTGTCCCCGTAAGCTCCGCAAACTGTTGTTCCAGTCCGCGCAATTCTTCCGCCGCCGGCGCCTTCTCCTTATTGCGGGCATAAAGTTCCGCCACCACATCGGCCTCCCCGGTCACGAAAAGCTTCTCGAACACGGTTTCGGGTGGAGAAAAGGAGACTGTCGCCAACGGATATTCCCGTGTCAGCCACTCGCCCGCCTGCTTCTGCAAGGGAGCAATCCCGTCAGGCGAGGAAGTCTTGAAATACAATTCTGCCTCCGAAGAAGAGAGAGCCTGCTCACGGTTCAGCAGATAGTCCTGCTGGCCTATGGCAGCCGTCTGTTCCACTGTCTTGTCCAGCAACTGGCCGAACAGCACATTCACACGATGCCGGTTCTCGTCCACATGTATGTTTTCGTTCCATTCCACGTGGACTATCAGTTCATTCTGGTCTATCTGCGGCATACGCTCCTTGCCGACGGAATAGAACAGAAAGACACAAAGAGGTATAGAAACCACACAGAATACGCTACTTACCGTCTTGTGGGAAAATACCCAGTCGATGCCCGCATCATAAAAACGGTCCAGCGTATGTTCCTTCAACGGATTGTTGATGCGGATGCGGGAGAACCACGACCTGCCGCGCAACCCTGTCCGGTAGACCAGCATATAGAGGACCGGCAGCAGCATGATACCCGTGAAGTAGGAAACCAGCAGCCCCACCGTAACAGAGAATGCCTGGTCATAGAACAACGCCCCTGCAATGCCGCTCATGAATATCAGCGGCACAAATACGGCAATAGTGGTCAGCGACGAACTCAGCATGGGCGTAATCACCTCACTCGTTCCCGTCACGCAAGCCCGCCGCAACGAATAGCCCCGTTCGCGATACTGCGAAATGTTCTCCGTCACAATGATGCTGCTGTCAATCATCATACCCAACGCCAGGATTAATCCCGACAAAGAAATGATATTGAGTGACATCTTGAACAAGTAGAAGAACAGGAAGCAGATGACAATAGATACCACCATACTCAACCCGATGATGAACGGCGACTTGACATCCCCCAAGAAGAGTACCGCCACAATGCAGATGAACAGGAAACCCAACGACAAATTTTGCTGAAGATTGGAGATGGTATAGTCCAGCAACTCCGTCTGGTTACGGCTGATGCTAAAATCAATGTCGGGATATACTTTCTTGAAGTAGTCCATCGTGCTGTTGATGGCAAGCTTCATGTCTTCCATATTCTCGTCCGCCTGCTTGATGACGGCAAGGGTAACGGCACGCTTGCCATTGCTCATGGAGACACCTTTCTCCTTGGCAGGAACAATCTCTACCCGGCAGAAGTCTCCCAAGCGGATGATACGTCCTTCCTTTCGCAGCAGGATGCCCTTCACGTCCTCCTCTGTCCGCAGCAGGGTGGAGAACTTAATGTTGTATTCGTAGTAGCCGTCGCGCACGGTCATGCTGCCCGGCTCCACGTTGTTTTGCGCCAGCACGTTTTCTATGTCTTCAATGGAGAGCCCCAACACAGCAAGCTTATCCGGGTCGGGCACAATCTGTAACTGGCGTTCGACCAAACCCGTGACATCCACCATTGCCACTTCCGCCAACTGCTCGATGCGACGCTTTATGACATTTTCGGCAAACTCGCACAAATCAAGAAACGCGCGTTCGTCCACCTTGCCGTATGCACTGTCGTTTTTTAGGGTCAGATTGAGGTAGAAGACAGGAATGTCCGTCGCACTTGCCTTTATCACCTTCGGGCGTTCGGCATCCCTGGGCAGATAGTTCATGGCGGCGTCAATCTTCTCGTTCACTTCTATGAAGGCAAGGTCGGTATTCGTACCGAAGTCGAAGCCCAGGCGGATGATGCCTGCACCATCGCGCGTCTCGCTGTCCATGTCCTTCAGTTTCGCCACCTGGATGAGCTGCTGCCGCAGAGGTTTCACCACCGTATTCTCTAATTCACGCGCCGAGGTATTCTGCGCCGACACCTGCACTGTAATTTCCGGGATGGCAATATCGGGCAGCAAGGATACCGGCAAGGTGAAGTAAGTCACCAGCCCGACAATGAAGCATGCTGTAAATGCCATCAGTACGGCAATAGGCCGCTGTATCAAAAACTTTATCAATTGAACTATGAATTTTGAATTACCACTTATCACTCATTATCTATCAACCACCTTCACCGATGCTTCATGTGCCAGATTCACATTTCCCGTCACAATGACCGTATCGCCTTCTTTCAGGGCATCGTCGGCCATACTATAGCTTTCCGCATTCTCCAGACCGGTCTGCACATAGTTCCACTGCGCCTTTCCGTCTTTCAGGGTAAACACCACCTGCTTGCCCGAACGCAACACCACGGCACTCTTCGGGATTACAAGCTGTCCGCCCAGAGAGCGGTGCACGTTCACCCTCACGTTCATCCCACTGAACAGCCGTCCCTTGCCATTGACGGCAGCCTTCACCTTAACCATCCCCTTGTCATCCACCAGAGGATTGATTTGGGTGATGCGCCCCTCCTGCCTAAAGCCGGCATCCGAATAAGGGGTAACAATCACCTTGTCGCCACTCTTTATCAACGGCAGTTCGCTTTCCAGCACCGTGAAGTCCACCTCCATACCTTGAGTGCCGATAATGGAGCAGAAGGCTTCCGAGGTACTTGCCTCGTTGAACGGTTTGGAGAACAGGTTCGCCACTACCCCGTCAAAAGGCGCAACCAGCGTGGCGTGTTCCTCTTCATACGCGGCAAGCTCATACTGGGCGAGGCTCTGGTCGTAACCGCTCCTCACGCGGGCCAGCTTCATGATGTCAGCAGGTACTTTGGAGGCATCCCCCACCGGATAGCCTTGCCCTATCAATACATCCTGCAACTCAAGTTCCGCTTTTTCCAAGGCATCCTTGGCCTGCGCGGTCTTGTTCTTCAGGCGGAACTTATCCAGTTCGGCAAGTTTCTGCCCTTTGCGCACCGGGTCACCGTTCTTCACGTAGATGTGTGCCACTACACCGGTGGTCTCAAAACGCAAATCCGCCATGGCACCGGCGGTTACTTTTCCGTTGCTCACCAGTTCATGCCCAAAGGTCGCCCGCTTCAGGACTTTCACGGTCACTTCATTGCTTTCACTTGGCAGGACGGTTGCCACCCCTTCCTCGGACTCTTTTCCCTTTCCGGCATCGGAGCAGGCGGCAAGCAGGGCAACGGCCATGCATAGCAGGTATCGATAGTTCTGTGTCTTCATATTCATACTCAATTATAAATTGATAAAATTAATCGTTTCAAAAAAACGAACCGATATTTGCATGTGGACACTTTTTTCATAGCACTTTAGCAATTAGTTCGTTCATTATTAACACCTTCCGTTTTTATTCATCTTTTTTGACATGGACAAAAATAAGCTGAATCTTTTTTATTTCCTCCCTCATCTGTCGTATTGCCGTAGAATGCACTTTCGGCTCTTTCGTCAATACCATCCACTTCATTTTTTCAAACTTGTCCGGTTGCCTGAAGCTTGGTTCCGCATAAAGCTTCGCAAGCAGATAATAGGGATAAATACGCCCCGGCAACCGATGGGTGGAACGGATAAACCAGTCTTCCGCTGACAAGCAATCACCCATCTGCTGATAGTTCTTGCCTATCACATTCAGTATCATGGGGTCACAACTACGCAGTAAAGCTTCTTTCAAAATACGGTTGGATTTACTGAACTGCTGCTGCTTGTGCAATCCATGACCATATTCGAACAAGAAAGATGCCCGGTCTCTCAACAGAGGATAAAGGCGCCCGTACTCTTTCTCTGCCGATTGATACGCACCTGCATTATACAGCACCCGCGCATTCATCCACTCCCGACAGGCCTGCTCCACTTGCAAGTCATTCTTCAGGCGAAAACCGCCAATGATGCCTACTGATACAGCCAGCCCCAACCATTGCCAACGGTCGGCACCGGACAAGCACGCCACAAGCAATCCTCCAAATGTAACGATAAATACCGGAAGTTGTAGCGGATAGGAGGAAAAAGAGAATATCATCAAAGAAAGAATAGCCCCACAGATACCATAACGTCCTTTACGGACTCCCCTATACAAACACAGCACGACCACAACCAATAGACATACCGCCAAAGGAATGCCCAGTTCGACCGCAGCCTGCAGATATTCATTGAATGCATATTCCGGACTTCCCGCCACACGTTCCTCCCACGGTTCATAATCACCTGCTGCAAAATAAGTTTCCTGCGCATTTCCATAGGCTGCTGCGAAATTATGAATCCCATATCCGGTCAACGGCTTTTCTGCAATGGCACGACAAGTTATCTTCCACATGAAAAGACGGCCACGTGCAGAATCGGGTTTCAAGACAAACAGTAAATAGCCTGCCAATAGCAAGACACAGAATCCACCGACCACTACCATCACCACACGCTGCCTTTGCTGCTGCCATAATAATCTGAACTTATCCGTCCAATCCATATGCCAAGCATATACACACAGACAGGAAACTCCTGCCGCCAACCATGCCGAACGGCTCATTCCTGCCGGAAGCACACAAAGGATAAGCAGCATCACACCACCGGCAACCATAGTTCCAGCCTTATCCATCACCTTTTTCCATCTTCTTCCATCATTCCGGTCAGAGCAGAGAATCTCCCCCCTCTTGGTCAGCCATTGATACAGACAGACCGGAAGTATCATGGCCAAATAGCCGGAATAAGGCCCCGGATTGAAGAAAGAACCTGTCAATACATACAAGGAATGGTTGGACACAGCATAACCATAAAGCTGCCTCAATCCCCAAACAGCCTCAATGCCAGCCCAAACAACCAATGTCCAGGAAATCACAGAATCCAACGTTATCAAACGATTGCGAGTCATAAAGAAAAATACCAGCAGAATACATCCTGTCCCCCAAAGAGAAGTCTTGTCAAAGTGCACCCATTGCCCGACTGTTTCTCCCGGAAGGAGACCGGAGGCATCAAAGCCAACCAATGAAAATAAGGTCATAGAGACCATCCAAAGCATCACCCATACAGTTATCTGCCTAACTTCACTCAATCTATTT
>ERZ773225.4068-NODE-4068-length-12204-cov-3.585727_pt1 | contig 12204 bp, 7 predicted proteins | sample MGYA00580993_ERZ773225 | MGnify/ENA primary metagenome ERZ773225 (study PRJEB29015, sample SAMEA2737748) | human gut metagenome | biome: human gut; feature: human-associated habitat; material: faeces | place: China | collected 2012 ... | reverse complement strand
ACCGTCGTTAAAAAGGAAGACAGATGAAAATCAGTCGGGAAACACTCCACCAGCTAATTGAGAATAAACTCTGCCAGGCTGGGTTAAAACGTGAGCACGCTGCAACCGTGGCTGAAGTATTGGTTTACGCCGATGCCAGAGGGATCCACTCTCATGGCGCGGTGCGCGTGGAATACTACGCGGAACGCATTTCAAAAGGCGGCACCAACCGCGAACCGGAGTTTCGTCTTGAGGAAACCGGGCCGTGCTCGGCAATTTTACATGCCGACAATGCCGCCGGACAGGTCGCGGCGAAAATGGGTATGGAACATGCCATCAAAACCGCCCAGCAAAATGGCGTTGCGGTGGTCGGTATCAGCCGGATGGGTCACAGCGGCGCAATCTCTTATTTTGTGCAGCAGGCAGCCCGCGCCGGATTCATTGGCATTTCGATGTGCCAGTCCGATCCAATGGTGGTGCCGTTTGGCGGCGCGGAAATTTACTACGGTACTAACCCCCTGGCCTTTGCCGCGCCGGGAGAAGGCGACGAGATCCTTACCTTTGATATGGCGACTACCGTACAGGCATGGGGAAAAGTGCTCGACGCCCGCTCGCGTAATATGTCTATCCCGGATACCTGGGCGGTCGATAAAAACGGTGTACCAACAACCGATCCGTTCGCGGTACATGCTCTGCTCCCCGCCGCCGGGCCAAAAGGGTATGGCCTGATGATGATGATTGACGTCCTCTCAGGCGTCTTACTCGGCTTACCGTTCGGGCGACAGGTTAGTTCGATGTATGACGATTTACACGCAGGGCGTAATTTGGGGCAATTACATATAGTTATTAATCCGAACTTTTTCTCCTCCAGCGAATTATTCCGTCAACATCTTAGCCAGACCATGCGCGAATTAAATGCCATTACCCCCGCGCCCGGTTTTAATCAGGTTTATTATCCCGGACAGGATCAGGATATTAAACAACGCAAAGCCGCCGTCGAAGGCATCGAAATTGTTGATGATATTTACCAGTATTTAATTTCCGACGCGCTTTATAACACGTCATACGAAACGAAAAATCCCTTTGCGCAATAATTATTGAGACAGGACTTTCTTATGATTACACATTTCCGTCAAGCTATAGAAGAAACGCTGCCCTGGCTTTCCTCTTTTGGCGCTGACCCAGCGGGTGGGATGACCCGTTTACTTTATTCGCCGGAATGGCTGGAAACCCAGCAGCAATTTAAAAAAAGAATGGCAGCAAGCGGGCTGGAAACACGTTTCGATGAAGTGGGGAATTTATACGGTCGCCTGAATGGCACCGAATATCCACAGGAAGTGGTTCTGAGCGGTTCGCATATCGATACCGTGGTTAACGGCGGTAACCTTGACGGGCAATTCGGCGCGCTGGCGGCGTGGCTGGCAATTGACTGGCTGAAAACGCAATACGGCGCGCCGCTACGTACGGTCGAAGTGGTGGCGATGGCAGAAGAAGAAGGCAGCCGCTTCCCGTATGTCTTCTGGGGCAGTAAAAATATTTTTGGGCTGGCGAATCCTGACGACGTGCGGAATATCTGTGATGCCAAAGGAAATAGTTTTGTCGATGCGATGAAGGCTTGCGGATTTACTCTTCCGAACGCCCCACTAACTCCGCGTCAGGATATTAAAGCCTTTGTTGAACTGCATATTGAACAGGGCTGTGTGCTGGAAAGTAATGGGCAATCAATTGGCGTGGTGAATGCAATTGTCGGGCAGCGTCGTTATACGGTAACGCTGAACGGCGAATCAAACCATGCAGGCACCACGCCGATGGGTTATCGTCGTGATACAGTTTACGCTTTCAGTCGCATTTGCCATCAGTCGGTCGAAAAAGCGAAAAGGATGGGCGATCCGCTGGTTCTGACCTTTGGCAAAGTAGAGCCGCGCCCGAATACGGTAAATGTGGTGCCGGGTAAAACCACGTTCACCATTGATTGTCGTCATACCGACGCTGCCGTGCTGCGCGATTTCACCCAACAGTTAGAAAACGACATGCGGGCGATTTGCGATGAAATGGACATTGGTATTGATATCGATTTATGGATGGACGAAGAACCCGTGCCGATGAATAAGGAGCTGGTCGCCACCCTGACAGAATTGTGTGAAAGAGAAAAACTGAATTACCGGGTGATGCACAGTGGTGCCGGGCACGACGCGCAAATTTTCGCGCCTCGCGTACCAACCTGCATGATTTTTATCCCCAGCATCAACGGGATCAGCCATAACCCGGCGGAACGCACCAATATTACCGACCTTGCCGAAGGGGTCAAAACGTTGGCACTCATGCTTTATCAACTTGCCTGGCAGAAATAAGGAGTCATAAATGGGATATTTAAATAACGTCACCGGTTACCGCGAAGATTTACTGGCTAACCGTGCGATTGTTAAACACGGTAATTTCGCACTGTTAACCCCGGATGGTCTGGTAAAAAATATTATTCCGGGCTTTGAAAATTGTGACGCGACAATCCTCTCCACGCCAAAGCTGGGTGCCTCTTTTGTTGATTATCTGGTCACACTGCATCAAAACGGTGGCAACCAACAGGGCTTCGGTGGCGAAGGCATTGAAACGTTCCTGTATGTGATCTCTGGAAATATCACTGCCAAAGCCGAAGGCAAAACATTTGCCTTAAGCGAAGGTGGCTATCTTTATTGCCCGCCAGGCTCCTTAATGACGTTTGTTAACGCCCAGGCCGAAGACAGCCAAATCTTTTTATATAAGCGCCGCTATGTTCCGGTAGAAGGCTATGCACCGTGGCTGGTTTCTGGCAATGCCAGCGAACTGGAACGCATTCATTATGAAGGCATGGACGATGTTATTCTGCTGGATTTTCTGCCCAAAGAGTTAGGTTTTGATATGAACATGCATATCCTCTCTTTTGCACCAGGTGCCAGCCACGGTTATATCGAAACACACGTTCAGGAACACGGTGCCTATATTCTTTCCGGTCAGGGGGTTTATAACCTCGACAATAACTGGATCCCGGTGAAAAAAGGCGATTACATCTTTATGGGCGCTTATTCTTTACAGGCTGGTTATGGTGTAGGGCGTGGTGAAGCGTTCAGCTATATTTACTCGAAAGATTGTAACCGCGACGTAGAGATTTAAGTCATACCACTCGCCTGATTATTTTTAGCTATGTTGGATTTTGCCACGGTTTATACCGTGGCTTTTTTTGTAACATTGCCTGATGCGCTTCGCTTATCAGGCCTACATGATCTCTGCAATATATAGAATTTGCGCGATTTTCAGGAAGGATATGGTACTCATGCCGCATCCGGCATGAGTACTGCACTCTTATGCGATATAAATCGCATCCGCTTTAAAGGTAAGGGTTAGTTTTTAATTCCCTGACCTATTTTAATGGCGCAGGCAATATTTCGCGCGCTGTTGAAGAGATTGGTTTCACCGCTGGCGAGCACTTCGGCTAAAGGTGCCAGACGAGGCAAAATGCTGAATACCGCGTCAATGCCGTACTGGTGCACCACTTCCACGCCATCACCCAATACGCCAGCAATCCCAATCACCGGTACATTAAACTGCTTCGCCACCGACGCCACACCCAGCGGCGCTTTACCGCCTGCCGTTTGCGAGTCGATGCGCCCTTCCCCGGTAATCACCAGTGCTGCGCCCTGCACTGCCTGCGCAAGATTGACCGCATTCAACACAATTTCAATGCCCGGTTTAATATCCGCATTGAGAAATACCGCCGCCGCAATACCCATACCGCCCGCAGCGCCGCCGCCCGCCATCTGGCAGACATTAATTTCAGTTTGCTGTTGTAAAACACGGGCGTAATTTTGCAGCCCCTGTTCAAGTTCTTCGACCATCTCCGGCGTTGCCCCTTTTTGCGGGCCAAACACCGCCGCCGCGCCGCGTGCCCCTACCAGCGGGTTATCAACGTCACATGCTACTTCAATATGGCAATTCGCCAGACGCGGATCGCATTCATCCATCTCAATGCTTGCCACGCGCGCTAAATTACCACCGTTTGCCGCCAGCGCCTGACCGTCGGCATCAAGGAAACGCACACCGAGCGCCTGCGCCATGCCCATACCGCCGTCGACCGTCGCACTGCCGCCAATGCCGAGAATAATATGGCGAATGTCGTTATCCAGCGCATGACGAATTAACTCCCCCGTACCAAAACTGGAGGCCAGCAACGGATTACGCTTTTCAGGCGCGACCAGCATCAGGCCACTTGCTGCCGCCATCTCAATCACCGCCGTTTTCCCGTCGCCGGTAAGGCCATAAAAAGCATTCACTTTTTCGCCCATCGGCCCGCAGACTTCAAGCGTCACGATGTTGCCGCCCGTCGCGGCGACCATCGCATCCACCGTCCCTTCGCCGCCATCCGCTATCGGCAAACAGATATAGTTCGCATCGGGAAAGAGGGTCGAAAACCCGGCTTTAATTGCCTGACAACATTTTTCTGCACTTAAGCTCTCTTTAAAAGAGTCTGGCGCAATGACAATCTTCATTATCAATCCTTTTTCAACAAATTATTCGATGCGTTCCCACGGAATAAGATTATCCATAAGAACAGCCAGTAAAATCCCGACCAATAAGCCGTTACTGAGCAGAGGACGAAGCGTTAATGGAAGGTCTTGCAGATACACAGGCGGTAATGCCATTAAAAATATGCCGACAAATAACGGCAATGCGAGTCGATAAATATTGCGAGCGGTAAACGTTATTTGCTGGCTAAACACCAGCGCGGAAAAGAGTAAAGGCAGATAAGAAACCAGCATGACCGCACTACTCACGGGTAAAGGGATACTGCAAAACAGTCGCGTGAGTGCAGGAACCAGCGCCACCAGCAGGCAAATAACGCTGCCATAAATAAACGAACGCCGCGTGTAATCGCCAGTCTGGGTTAATAAACCAATGGATGAAACAAACGGTGAAAATGGAATTACCGCCAGCGGTACGGTTATCAGCGTCATAAATCCGGTCGCCACAAAGCTACGACGATAACGCGTATTCCCTGCGCCCTGCTGCGGATAAAAAACATCCGTGCCCCGAATCGCACCGTAGGTATTGCTGATATTTACCAGACCTGTAATCACCGCCGTCAGAATAATTCCCGGCGACAAAGCACCGCCACTGCCGAGCGGGAACCACTGCCAGTGCAACTCACCGGAGAGCGAGTGCGAAGAAGGAAAGCAAAAGTACCACAACAACCAGCCGGTTATGGTGCCGACCAGCAGGCCATAACGGGCAAAACGTTGCGGCAGGAAGATAATCATCGCCAGTACCAGGCACATCACCGCCACCGAGAGCGCGAACGGCGGTAACTGAATTTTAAAATTCGGGTCGGCTATGCCAAACGGCAGCCCGAGCATACCTTTGAAAAAGATAGTGGTCAGCTGCGCGCCCAGCATCAACATAAACAAGACCATCACCGACGGCGTAAATAACCGTGCCAGGCGATGGCCTAATCCGCTAAAACCAATCAACATCGTCAGCACGCCGGAGAGTGCAATCCCCACTGCCAGGCTGGTGGCGATATCGTTGATCGGTGTCCCGCGCGATGCTTCACCAAGGGTGATAGTAAGGATGGTTCCCCACCACAGGCCACCTGGCCCTTCCATAATAGCGCGACGATGACCGCAAAACGCCTGAGCGAAGCAGGCCAGTGCGGTAGCAAGAAAAGCATATTGCGTGAGCGTAAGCAGGCTACTTTGCGGCAACTGAAAAGCAGAAAGTAGCGTAGGAGGAACCACAACCGTGTTGCAAAAAATAAAGAAAAACCACTGAAATCCTGATAACAGGCTTTCGCGGCTGACTGCAAAATTGAACATAAACACACCTTAACCGGAGAATGCCCGCCGCAAGGACGGGCATTGCAGGGGCCAGATTACTGCTGATGTTTAAGGATAAATTGACCTTTCGGCGCAACAGGGAAGCCCTGTTCAATGTCGTAAATCACATCACCACGTAAGATGGTTTTCGTGATACGCGCGCCAATGGTACGGCCAACATACGGGCTGACTTTGTGGCGATATTCCAGATCGTCATTGGTAAGAACATAGCTGCTATTCGGCTGAATGAAGACGAAGTCGGCATCTTTTCCTGGGGCGATACGGCCTTTTTGCTGCAGACCGAAAATATCTGCTGCGTTAGTCGCCATTAATTTGCCGAACATTGGCAGAGACATACCGCGTTTCTGTACCGCTTCATCGAACATCACGTCCATGCAGCTTTGCAGACCGGCGATACCGCCCCATGCTTTCATGATGTTACCGGCTTTCATTTCCGGCGGGCATGGAGAGTGGTCGGAAACCAGGCAGTCGATTTCACCGTTAAACAGTTTTTCCCACATGCCTTTCTGGTTTTCCAGATCGCGGATCGGCGGTGAACACTTCGCCAGAGTACCGATTTCTTCGAACTGATCGGTATCCAGTACAAAGTAATGCGGGCAGGATTCACAAGTAACGTCCTGACCTTCCTGACGTGCACGAGTCACTTCCTCAACACCTTCCGGGCTGCTGACGTGGCAAACGTGCAGACGGCAACCAGCAACTTTCGCCAGATACAGTACGCGGCGAATTGCTTCCACTTCGGTAAATACCGGACGCGAAGCCACATAGTCATGAGCGGTTACGCGACCTTCACGCTTCGCTTCTTCGCCCAGTTCGTCACAAATCAGCGCGTTTTCGCAGTGCACCAGCACCGGCTGACCCAGTTCGCCCAGCTTCTGCGCACCTTTGAAGAACTGCCAGTCGTTTACATCACGGAAGTCGTTGTCGATACCGCGATCGCCACAGGTCGCAACGAAGCATTTGAAGCCGACAACGCCCACTTCATCCAGCTCATGCAGACGGTCGATGTTGTAAGACACCAGGCCACCGAGTTGTGCCGCATCAATAGTCAGCTTGCCTTTAGCGGCATCGAACTTCAGTTCAATTGAAGCGCGGTCAACCGTTGCAGGCAGCTGGTTGAGCGGCATTTCGATCATGGTGGTGATACCACCTTTTGCCGCTGCGCGAGTACCGGTTTCATAACCTTCCCAGTGGCTACGACCCGGTTCAGAAATATGGGTGTGCGCATCAACCATGCCCGGCGAAACCACCAGACCAGACGCATCCATAACTTCTTTTGCATCGCCCAGATCCTGACCGATAGCAGCAATTTTTCCGCCTTTAACGGCGATATCTACAACGCGAGCTTCGTTTTCTAAAATAACGGTGCCGTTTTTAATGATTAAATCAAAAGACATAACAAACTCCTTGTAAAATACAGATTGGTTTTTAACTCAATGTTCAATATCGGGATTAATTAACCTATGGTTTTTTGCTCTCCTGTTTTTTCTGCTGTTGTACGTTTCTTTAATAAGGCGTAGGCCGCAAAGGCGACGATGACGCCGACAAACCATGAAACACGCGATAACGGTTCCATAAAGTGAATAAACTTACCGCCAAGAGATAAAATAACGGCCACCAGAGTTACTGAAAACGCAGTGAGGTTAAAACCGTTATCGTAATATTTATAATCGCCAGGTGCGGTATACAGTTCATCAAGATTAATTTGTCCGCGCATCACCACAAAATAATGCGCCATCATGACACCAATTACCGGACCAAGCATTCCGCCGATAATATCGAGGAAAAGATAAATGCTGTCCTGATTTTCCATTAATTTCCACGGGCAGATCAGCAAGCTGATAATACTGGCAATCAGTACGCCGTTTTTATAGGTCAGTTTTGTCGGTGCAATGGCGGCAATCTGATAACCGGCTGGAATAATATTACCGGTCGCGTTAGTGGAGATAGTTGTCATCAGAATAACCAGTACCGCAAAGAACGAGGCGAACAGGCTGTCCCAACGCTGAACAATATCCAGCACGTTCCAGGTATCAGCGCCGTAGTGAATACTGGCTCCGGCAATAATACATACCCCGGCGACCGCAAACAGAATATAGGCCACAACTAAACCCAGCGTTTGCCCCAGCGCCTGCTCACGAAACGAGTGGGCGTTTTGCGTAAAGTCGGATGCGCTCACCGCCGGTGCCGCCCAGACCGCAACTACCGCGTTAATCACCACCAGGAACAGGAAGCCACCGTTTTCTGCTTTCTGAATACCGCTCGGAATGTAGTCAAAGATTGGACCGATCCCGACCAGTGAAATCGCCCAAATCGCCATACCGCCGAAAACGATATAGATGCACGGGTTAAGAATGGCAGTGAATTTATTTAAAACTTTGCCACCGCCAAAACCTATACCAACGTTGACCAGCCAGAAGATTAAGAAAGTAATTAAGCCCGGTAGAGAAAGGCCTAACAGAGTGAAATCACCACCGAGAGTTAAAAATCCCGGCCAGATTTTGCCAATCAGAATCAAGCAGGCCAGTGACCCCGCGTAACATTGCAAACCAAACGATGGCGTCAATTCCGCCCCTTAATAATCCGGGAAACAGTGCACCACGTACACCGTAAGAAGCACGCAGGATCATGGCAAAAGGCACACCGTATTTACTGCCCGCAGCACCGTTTAATACCATTACCGCGGCAATGAAAAAGGCGCTGAGGATAATTGCCAGCATAATACTAAAGGTAGACAAGCCGAGAATAAAAAAGCCGCCGACCATCACATAATTGGGAACGTTATGAACCGAACCCATCCATAAGGTAAAATAGTTAAATGTTTTCCAGGTCCGCTGGCTTTGCGTTTTCGGCAATAGATCTTCGCTATAGCCGCGTTGCTGGAATAGTTTTCTCTGATGTTCCATAAATCCCTCTTAATTTCACGTATCGAATAACGTTGTTTTAATCTAGCTATGAGGAACAAATAAAATAAAAATATTATTTTTAATACTGAAGCAACATCTTTGGCTGCTTTCTTTTTTAATATTGCTGGCCGATTCATTTTCTGATATCGGCCATTTTTATTGCGGGTATCAGGCCAGTTTATGGTTAGCCATTAATTCCAGCGCCTGCACTAACGCAGAGTGATCCAACTGGCTGCCACCGTTTGCCGCACAGGTATTAAATAACTCCTGGCAGGTCGCAGTGTTTGGCAGGTTCAGCGCAAGTGCTTTCGCACTTTGCAGTGCCAGGTTGAGATCTTTCTGGTGCAGAGCGATTTTGAAGCCCGGATTAAAGGTGCGTTTAATCATACGCTCGCCATGAACTTCCAGAATACGTGAGGAAGCAAAGCCGCCCATCAGCGCCTGGCGCACACGTACCGGGTCCGCACCGGCTTTTGAAGCAAATAGCAGGGCTTCAGAAACCGCTTCAATATTGAGCGCCACGATAATCTGATTTGCCACTTTGCAGGTTTGACCATCGCCGTTACCGCCCACGAGGGTGATATTTTTACCGAGCAGTTCAAACAGCGGTTTAACACGTTCAAATACCGCTTCATCACCGCCAACCATAATCGACAACGTCCCTTCACGCGCACCGATTTCACCGCCGGAGACTGGCGCATCGAGATAATCGCCGCCCAGTTCATTCACCTGACGAGCGAAACGCTTAGTTTCAATCGGGGAAATGGAGCTCATATCAACAATGGTTTTGCCCTTCAGCGAGGCTTTGGTACAACCATTTTCACCGAACAGAACTTCTTCAACCTGAGGTGTGTCCGGCACCATAATAAAAATGATGTCCGATGCTTCCGTTACCTGGCGAGCAGTTTCAACACTGACGGCACCCAGTGACAGTAATTCATCAGCAACCGGTCCAATGGTCGTGACATGTAATTGATGACCGGCACGCGCCAGATTAATGGCCATCGGTGTACCCATAATGCCTAAGCCAATAAATCCCAGTTTCATAATTAACCTCTTTTAAATTTCGCTTTTCCTGAATTCAGACAACACGATCCCCTGCCAACTTAGCGGCCTAAAAAAGCATTGTCTGAATAGCGTTACGTTTTAACGGTACGGATCCATCCAGCGTAAACCGGCTTCCGTGGTGGTTTGGGGTTTATATTCACACCCAACCCAACCGTTGTAGTCAGAATTTTCGATTACCTTAAAGAGATAATCATAATTAATTTCTCCGGTTCCCGGTTCGCCGCGATGCGGATTATCGGCAATTTGCAGGTGACCAATTTTATCAGCCCACTGAGTCATGGTGTTGGTTAATTCACCTTCCATCCGCTGCATATGATAAATGTCATACTGAATTTTCAAATTGCAGCAACCAACATCATCAATCAATTTCAGCGCCTGCCGAGTTCCGGTGAGATGGAAACCAGGAATATCAAAATGGTTAATAGGTTCAATCAGTAATAAAATATCTTCTTTCATCAGCATATTCGCGGCATAACGCAGGTTTTCTACAAGCGTTGCGTGAATCTGTTCACTGCTGAAACCAGCCGGCGTTTTACCGACCAGACAGTTAATTTTTTTATTACCCAGCGCACGGGCATAACGAATCGCTGCTGCTACGCCATCCCGAAACTCTTCTTCACGGCCAGGAATACAGGCAATACCGCGCTCCCCCGCCGCCCAGTCACCCGCCGGTAAATTGTGCAGCGTATGTTCGAGTTTATTACTCGCCAGCACATGTTTTAATTCTTCAATGTCGTAGTCATAAGGAAACATAAATTCAACGCCGCGAAAACCACACTGCGCAGCTTTCTCAAAACGGGCGAGAAAATCATATTCTCCAAATAACATCGATAAATTAGCAGAGAAACGTAACATTATTTATCTCCCTTATTCATAGTGCATGAAGCAGGTTTCAGTCGGTGCGTCCGCTGCGTTATCGGCGATATCTTCAAATTCCATGACGTTATCCAGTTCGCTGCCCATCGAAATATTGGTCACACGCTCGAGAATAACTTCCACGACTACCGGTACCCGATATTGCGCCATTAAGGCTTTCGCCTGTTCAAAGGCTGGCGCAATATCTTCCGGTTTGAAGACCCGAATAGCTTTACAACCTAAACCTTCCGCTACTTTTACGTGGTCAACACCGTAGCCATTCACTTCACTGGAGTTGATATTCTCGAAAGCGAGTTGCACGCAGTAGTCCATGTCAAAAGCGCGTTGTGACTGACGAATCAGCCCCAGATAAGCGTTGTTGACCAGCACATGGATGTACGGAATGTTGAACTGCGCGCCAACAGCTAACTCTTCAATCAGGAACTGGAAGTCAAAGTCGCCAGAAATCGCCACCACATTGCGTTTCGGATCAGCGGCACAAACCCCTAGCGCAGCCGGAATCGTCCAGCCTAACGGACCAGCCTGACCACAGTTGATCCAGTGGCGGTCTTTAAAGACATGCAGCATTTGTGCCGCAGCGATTTGTGACAGACCAATGGTGGTGACATAACAAACATCGCGACCAAAGGCTTTGTTCATCTCTTCATACACGCGCTGCGGTTTCACCGGCACGTTGTCGAAGTGGGTTTTGCGCAGCAAAGTGCGTTTACGCTGCTGGCAGTCGGCGACCCATTCTTTACGACACGGCAGACGACCCGCTTTTTGCATCTCCTGCGCCACTTCAACCAGCAGTGTCAGCGCCGCTTTAGCATCAGAGACAATACCGAGATCCGGACACAGCACGCGACCAATTTGCGTCGGCTCAATATCAATATGAACGATTTTGCGCCCTTCGGTGTATTTCTCTACCGAGCCGGTATGACGGTTAGCAAAACGGTTACCGATACCAAACACCATGTCAGACGCCAGCAGCGTTGCGTTACCGTAACGATGCGCGGTTTGCAGACCCACCATCCCGGCCATCAGTTCATGATCGTCCGGGATACAGCCCCAGCCCATTAGCGTTGGGATCACCGGAACGCTGGTCAGTTCAGCAAACTGTTGTAACAGTGCAGCTGCGTCAGCATTAATTACCCCGCCCCCGGCAACAATCACCGGACGTTCGGCCTGGATTAACATTTCTACAGCTTTTTCGATCTGCATACGGCTGGCAGCAGGTTTGTAGACCGGCAGCGGTTCGTACATGTCAGGATCAAAATCGATTTCCGCAACCTGAACGTCGAACGGTAAATCCACCAGTACCGGACCCGGACGACCAGAACGCATCAGGTGAAATGCCTGTTGCAGCACGCGAGGCACCAGCGCCGCTTCACGAACTGTAACCGCCATTTTGCTGACCGGTTTAGCAATTGCTTCAATATCTACGGCCTGAAAATCTTCTTTATGCAGACGGGCGCGCGGTGCCTGGCCGGTAATGCACAGAATAGGAATGGAATCCCTGTGACCGGAAT
>ERZ773225.4051-NODE-4051-length-12251-cov-2.226878_pt1 | contig 12251 bp, 9 predicted proteins | sample MGYA00580993_ERZ773225 | MGnify/ENA primary metagenome ERZ773225 (study PRJEB29015, sample SAMEA2737748) | human gut metagenome | biome: human gut; feature: human-associated habitat; material: faeces | place: China | collected 2012 ... | reverse complement strand
TGGTAGGACGGGGCGCTTTGGGCAACCCGTTTATTTTTCAGTGCATAAAAAAAACGCTGGCAGGAGAAACATACTCCGAACCAACCTTGTTTGAAAGGCAACGCGCAATGCAGCGCCATATTGAATTGATGCGAGAAACAAAACCTGAGCGCGTAGGTGTTCCGGAAATGCGAAAGCACTTTGCATGGTATGTAAAAGGGCTTCCCCACTCTGCCAAGTTAAAGGTGCAGGCTTTTTCAGCCAAGTCCTATGAAGAACTTTTCGATTTGGTAAATGAGATGAAATAAAAAGAAAGGAGACAGGTTCCATGTGGATTTTATATGCCTTTGGTTCTGCTTTATTTGCCGGTATTACGTCAATCCTGGCAAAATGCGGCATTAAACAAACAGACTCAAACGTTGCCACGGCAATTCGGACAATTGTTGTTTTGCTGTTTGCCTGGATTATGGTGTTTGTGGTGGGTTCGCAGGGAACATTGTCTTCCATCAGCGCAAAGTCGCTGACCTTTGTAATCTTGTCCGGAGTTGCCACAGGCGCCTCCTGGCTCTGTTATTTCCGCGCCCTGCAAATTGGGGATGTGAACAAGGTTGTTTCTATTGATAAATCCAGCACCGTTCTGACCATTATTCTAGCGTTTATTATTTTAGGCGAAAAGGCCGACACAATGAAAATAACCGGCGCGGTAGCAATCGGCGCCGGCACTTACCTTATGATTCAAAAAAATACCAAAGCAGCAAACGGGGAACCCCCAGAGGGAAAAGCATGGCTTGTTTATGCATTTCTTTCCGCCCTGTTTGCCAGCCTGACAGCTATTTTAGTCAAAATCGGAATTGAAAACGTGGAGTCGAACCTTGGAACGGCTATTCGGACTGTGGTGGTTCTTATCATGTCCTGGATTGTGGTTTTCACAACCGGAAAACACGGTCAGGTAAAAAACATTCCAAAGGGCGAGCTTCTGTTCATCTGCCTTTCCGGCCTGGCCACCGGAGCCTCGTGGCTCTGCTATTACAAGGCCCTGCACGACGGGCTTGCCAGTGTGGTTGTTCCGATCGACAAGCTCAGCATTTTAATCACCGTAGCTTTTTCCAGAATTGTTTTTGGTGAAAAACTGACGGTTAAATCGGGAATTGGACTTTTGTGCATCACCTTAGGCACACTTGCCATGCTGTTTTAAAACGTAAAATCGTCTAATCCACTTTTCTTTAAATCCCGCAGATAATTCTCAAACGAAATATTTAAAAGGCCCGTATAATAGTGATTTTTATACGTTTTTCCGTCAACAGTAAATTCTATCAGATAAAATAACTGGTCCTTCCATAAAATGTCTGTGACCTTCTGTGTTGAATTGGCACGGACATTTACCCTTCCTTCTAAAACCAATTGACCTTCCGTAATATTTGTAATGCGGAAGGATACTTCTTTATCATCTAAATAGTCGTTTGCCGCGTAAAGCGGAAGATTGGCTCCGTCCGGCTCGTCAAACATAAGCAAAACAGGATTTTGAGCCCGCTTAATAAAGTGGAACGCAAGCTTTTTTTCAAAATAATAATCCACAACCGCGTCGGAAAATTGCGGCCAGCCGTCAATTAAATTCCACCAAATCAGCCCGGCTTTTCTCCATTTTTGAATTCGAAAATGCTCAATTAAAAACTTGTCTGCCTCTGCCTGAGAAATTTGACTCATTTTTGCAAAGTCGTTTAAGTTTTCAGGCTCCTTTAAAAACATTGTTTTCACCTGGTCATACATCAGCCGTATGCGGTAAGTGTACGGAGCGTCTTCTACCGTTTCCATTGCGGTGGCGTGAACAAGTAATTCTTTCCGCACTGCACCGCTGTCGTCAAAAAATGGCCAAGTCTTTTTCAAAAACTTTTCCATTGACTGCGGCGAATTGCAGCCATGATAGCCTGTTTCACTAGCAAAATGACATTCTGAATTTCTATAATAGTTGCTTTTAAAATAGTCCCGCGGGCCCCACAAATGCTCTTCAGAAGGTCTTTTCCCAAGTTTAAAAGCCGTTCCTGAAATATATGGTGATGACGGAAGGTAAGGCCGTGACCAATCGTGAAGTGCCAAGGCGTGCTTTAACACCTTTCGTGTAATCCAATTTGTGTCCGGATTCAGTTTTACATTGGACCACTCTGCAATTGCCATGTCACATTCATTGTCTCCCGCCCAAAGCACTAAGGATGGATGGTTTCTGTAGCGCTTAATGATAAATTCTGCTTCTTCCAGCATTTTTTGCGCAAATGTAGTGTCAAAAGGATAAATTGCGCAGCCCATTGCAAAATCCTGCCATACCATTATACCGTTTTCATCACAAAAATCAAACAATTCCCGACGCTCATACACATTGCCGCCCCAGCAGCGAACCATGTTGCAGCCGGACTCATATAGAAGTTTTAGCGCTTTTTCCATCCGCTGTTCGTCCCGTGAATGAAAAGCATCCAGCGGAACCCAGTTCGTGCCGGTAATAAATGTTTTCACGCCGTTAATATAAAAGCAAAACTCGCCGTTAATTCCTGCAACGTCTGTTCTTTCTAACCTTACCGTTCTGATTCCACTTCTAAATTCATAGGAATCTACCGGCTCCCCTCTGAATAAAAGCTCTGCCTTCACACGATAGAGGTTAGGTTTTCCCTTAAATCTTGGAAACCACAGTTTGCAGTTTTCCACAAAAAGTTCAAAACGGTAGTCGGTGTGATACAATGTCTTTTCTACTTCAAACCTGCTGTCTTCGCAAACGCCGGTGACGCGCACAGAATAATCTTGTATAAAATCACCTTCAACCTCAGTAGTGATACAAAAAGTCAGCGCGGCATCTGTTCCGTCGATTAAACTTGTAGATAAAAAGACATTTTTAATTTGGTTCTTCTTTGTCTTCACCAGCTCCACCGGTTTCCAAATTCCGCTGGTCACAATCCGCGGCATAATGTCCCAGCCATAGGAGTGCGCAGCCTTGCGCATATAAAAGGCCGGATAGTTGTAAGCCGCAAGTGAGATGCACGAAGCCGGCAATTCGAACTTTCTGGCCTCAATGCATACCGGTTTAATGTGAACAATCAGCTCATTGTCCTTTTCTTTCAGCGGTTCAAAAATTTCATATTCTAAAAACATGTTGGAAACAGACTTAACCATTTTCCCATTTAAATAAATATCCGCAACGGTGTCTATCCCATAAAATTTAAGGTGCATGTCCTTTTTTGTGTCAAATCGGGTATAATACCATGCATGCAAGTTTTCCAGTCTCTGTGCTGTCAATGCATTGTCCGAATAAAACAAATCATCAATAATGCCCTGCCGCATCATATCAAGCTGCAGCTCTCCCGGCACGCTGGCTGGAATTATGCGAAACCCTGCGTTTTCTATTTGTTCAATAGTAAAAAAGTCCAAGTTTTTGCAAGCATTGTGCTCTGCATAAGCAACCTTCCAATGATCCATTCTCATCCTCCTCCTTTTGTGCTGCTTAATCCCCTGATTTTTTCCAGCACACCGCCAAGCACGTCCCCCATCTGGCAATATCCCTGCTCGTTTGGATGCACCCAGTTAGACTGGTGCTCAACAACATCTTCTGCATATTTGTTCGCCCGGTACCCCTCTTTAGGAAATCCATATTCCGGGTCTAGATTTAAAAACATGGGACTTAAAAAGATAAATTCATTTTCCCGGTTTCCATAAGCTTCAATCAGCATTTGATTTGCCCGCAGAATGTTAAAACGATACATCTTCTGTGTGCCCCTGCAGCCCAGTTGTTTTCCCCAAGCATGCTGCTCCGCACCCAAAACCGGCAAATTGATTACAATTGGAAGCGCCGCGCTGTATTCCCTTACCGACTGAACAAACCGCTCCATATTGTCTATAAACTTTGCAATGCGTTTATCCGACTCCTCATAGGGACAAATCTGCAAATCGTTTGCTCCCATCAAAATCGTCACCGCATTTAAGTCTGTGAGACCTTGTCGTTCTATATATTTTGAAAAAGAAAACTCCCACAAAACATTTTTCTCAAGCTTCGTCATTTTCCCGTGTTCAAACCGAAATGCTTCATTTTTGTCCGTAACAATTTGCCCGTCTTTCGGAAACTCCACTTTAAATCCGTCGAACTGGTAAGGGTCGTGAAGTGCATCTGCAATGTCCCTGTGGTATCCTAAATCGCCGAAATATTCCTTAGCAGAAACGCCTTTGGGAAACAAAAACGGAGAAGTAACACTGCCTTTTTCCCGCGTTCCGTGAAAATAGTTTTCAAAGCTCCACCCGCCACGGCCTTCGTGATAAATTGTTTTATCAAACGACCGCGAACCCACAAATTCAATGCCATACAGCTTTGTGGCCAAGTGCGCAAGATATTTCGCACTTCTCGTCATAGAGTCGCCGACGGCAAGCACGCGAAAAGCTTCACCACAGCGCTGTTTCGCCACAGCTTCAACCATGGTTTTCTTTTCCGCCAGACATGCGCCATATGCGTCATATACCTTAATTTCCAGCGGAAAAACCGTTCCGCTGTCCAGTAACTGATCAATGCGCCAGCAATGCCCCAGGTTTTCTCCATATTCGCAGTTTACGAAAACGTCAAAATCCTCTGAATACGGCTGAATGATGTTGGCATAAAAAATGTTAAATTCTTCCCTGTCCGTCTGAATGGTCTGGTTTTCCCGGCTGGAACAAATATAGAATTTTGGCGGTAGTATGATTTTTATATCTTTATTCATGCTTCTATCCTCTCTTTTTGGTTATTCGGTTTCTCCGGCCGTTTTAAAATGTCAAACCGCACAATGCCGGTCATTACCGAAATAAAGGTCAGGCAGTCGCTTGTCATGCTGGCATAGGACCGGCTCGAAAAATTATATGTAAACCAAAACGGAATACAAATAACTGTTAAAATCCGCACAACTTTTGGCTTTTTCATTGCAAACGCCACATTTTGCAAAATGGCTCCCACTATAGCAAACAGGCCAAGCCAGTTTTTCCACCAAATAACGCCAAAAACCACTGCAAGCAGGTTAATCAAAACCAGCCATTTGCGGTTTTTGGGTTCCAAACAGTCCCGGTTCATAAATACAATGGCGCATAACATACATGCTGCGGTTTGTGCTGCACCCTCAAAGGCCGCCAGCAACACATACTGGCCGATAAAAAACGCACGGCCAATTGCCTGCATAAGCATAATGTTTTTCTTGTCGTTCACCTGAAAGGAAAGCACCAGGCACAGCACACCGATATAACCTAAAATATGCGGTAAATAATTCACTTAGGCTCGCTCCTTTTCACTTTGTTCATTTACAGCACTCAATTACTTCAATGGACGGATTTCCAGAAAGGCTGAACTTGCCTGCGGCGTTATAGGGCAGGAAGAAATAATCGCCCTTTTTCAGGTTTCTTTCATAGTCCTGTCCGGACAAAACGCCGTTTCCGTCTGTTACAACATACACCGACGCAGGTTCTTTTAACGAAATGGTTCCGCCTGCATTGATTCTGTTTACCCGGAAACAATCTGTCTGCTGTTTCCCAATTAAAGATTCATATTGAAATTGTTCCGTTTTTTCAATAATCTGCGCTTTCACCTTGCCTTGCACCTTATGTTCAAAATCAAAGCATGTAAAGGCAGTTTCCTTGTCAATTCCTAAATACATTTCATAATCAGAAAGTTTCACGTCGCCGCACCAGCGTTCGGGCTGAATGGTAAAATCGGTAGGCTCCTGCACCTCTAAAATCAGGCAGCCGTAGCCAATGGCATGAACAGCGCCTGCCGGAATAAATAAAACGTCGCCTTTTTCTACATTAACTTCTCTAATCAGGCCAACCATTGCCTCTTTGTCATATTCAGATTTTTCAACGGCCGCTTTAAATTCCTCAATGGTAACGCCGTCTTGAAATCCAAAATAAAGCTTGGCATTTTCTCTGAGACCTAAAATCACCCAACTTTCTGCTTTGCCATATTCAGAGTGAAAATATTTTCTTGAAAATTCTTTGGTTGGGTGCGCCTGAACAGGAAGCCTGATACCGCTGTCTAACACCTTCACTAAAAAGCCCAAATCGTTTCGGCTGCCAAGCATTTCCTGCTTATAGGTTTTCAGCGCATCGTCAAAATAGAGGTCTTCCCCCAGCAGTTTGGAAACGCCTTCTTTTGGGCCGCTGCTATTTTTGTTCATTGCTTTCACCGGAGATGCAACCCATTCCTCAGGATAAAAACTGTCTTCAGAGCTGTCGCCAAAAAAGCCGGCAAACAATTTACCGCCGGTATATACCCTGTACACCCTGTTTTGCTCAAAAAATATTGGTTTATCATAAAACATGTTATCTCGTCTCCTCATATTGAATGATTTTCTGCGCTTCCTCAATGCTTTCATAAACCTTGGTGCCCGCCAGAGAAAACAGCATTGCGCCAAAGGAAGCTTCCTCCTGCTGGTTCGGTATATTCATTTTGCACGAAAATGCCGCTTCGAACATCTGCCGAAGCTTTTTGTTCTTCCGAATGCCATTCCCCGAGCCTACAAGGGCGCCGCACGTTTTTCCTGTTTTTTGATACATTTGAAAAAGCTCATCAGATATGGCGTATAAACTGCCAAAAATAAAGTTTTCCGGCGTGAAGTTTTCAAGGGATATGTTTCGAATGCTCCCCCTTAAATCCGGCTCTTCCCTGGTTCCGCAAAAGCGGTTGTCAAATATGAGTCCAGTTTCTTTCAGATTATCAATTGCATCTAACATCGGCCCATAGAGCGATGCGCATTTTTCTTTTGTGGCAAGGAACACAACCTCCCTGAAAAAGCATTCCAAAGCGGCAAAAGACCTGCCGCCGCAAAGCGCCGATCCAACTAAGATATATTTATCATCATAAAGCGGGCGGGTTTCAAGGCCCCTTACGCTGTAAATTTCATCAGACAGAACGGAGATTTGGCTGCCTGTTCCCACATTAACCAAAACTGCATTTTGATCTTTCACTGAGCCGATAAAGCTGGCCTGATTGTCCCCAATTGCCACGGTAACAGGAATATTTTTGTAGTAACCAACAGTTTGAACGCCATGAACAACTTCCGGAATCCTATCATTTACAATTGTAAAAGCATTGTTTTTTAAATCATATAATCCAAAACTTGCGGCGTCCGAAACATGAACAACCGGCGCTTTGTTGCCGTAAACTTGAACCAGCATCATTATCATCTGGAAAGGACGCAAATACGATGGAATCGTGAATGGTGCAGAATTTTTCCGCCGTTTCAGAAATCAGGCCGTTTTTTTCATTGTAAAAGTCTGTTACCAACCCGTAGCCAGTTGCACTGTTTAAAAATCTGGCATAGGTTGTGTTTTGAAACGCCAAATCACCCCGGCCGTCCTGCCATGTGTAAAGAGGACTCACGGCGTTTCCCTCCGCATCCACATACATAATTCCGTGCATTTGTCCCGTCACACCAATGCTCACTACACCGTCGCACATCAGCTTTGAAAGAATGATGTGAACCGTTTCCAAAATCCTCAGCGGAGATTGTATTTTTTCCCAAACATTGGGGCTTGACAATCCGCTGTCGTTGGGGAGGGTGATTGATTTTTCCACCGCGCCGCTGTGTATGTCTGCCAAAATTCCGCAAATGCTGGTGGTTCCAATGTCCAGTCCAATTGCTTTCAAGCTGCTCCCCCCTTAAATTGCTGTGGACTTTAAGTCCAAACGCTTTATAATATCCTGCTGAATGGCCGGGGACAAATCCAAAAAGTTTACAAACGTGCCGTGAATCCGCATGATATAAACGCCGCTGGGGGCATACTTTTTCGGATTTTCCAAAACCTTCCGCAAGGTTTCCGGCGTTGTTACGTTCACATAGAGATAAAACGGTGCTGCCCCTTCATTCAGCTCGTTAAAAAACAGCGGATTTATAATCTTGTTTTTAAACTCCATTCCCTTTTCTTCCATGGTATCCGCTTTAAAATATTTCGGGTCAATTCCCAAATGGGAAGCATATCCGCCATTCATTTTTTCAAAGGGCAGCTTCATGTTAGAAAGCATACGAAAGCCCAGTCCGTTGCCGGCTTCCCCATACAGCGGGTCTACGCCATAGCCCAGCATTTCCCTTGCCTTTCTTCCGTCGGGCGTTGCCGAAACCCAATATCCGTATAAAAGATGGGTAGACGGGCTGCTGAAGTCCGGCCGGAAGGGGTTGCCCAAATAGTTCTTTTTCGATGACACAATGTCCGCAATCCGCTCTGCAATCTCCGCCGCTTCATCATCAACATCTTCTAAATTGTTTCCAAATTTATGGCAGGAAAGCAAAAATCTGTGTAACGATTGATATCCCTCGAAATTGTTCTTTAAAGCTGGAATTAGGTTTTCCGCCTCGTCAGGTCGTTCTTTTAATAAGCTATCAATTGCAATAAAGCAGTCTGCCACAACAGTTAATCCGTGAATTAAGCACCCGCTGCCGTTATATTTTGTACCCTGCTGCTTTGTATCCCGCAGGTCAATTCCGCTGTCAAACCCGCCCATAAAGCAGGATAAAAACGGCACTCTTAAATTTGACAGTGCTTGCGACGCACCGTTTGCAGCTTCCGCCATTTTTTCTGCAAAAAATTCCACGTTTTTATAAAATAGCTCTCTTACACTTCGCAAATCACAGGGGCTAAGCTCTGCTAATTTTTCACCCGTTAAAATAGATATACCGCCATTTAACGTTAGTTCTAAAATTTTTGGCAGGTTCAGCCAGCTGTTTGTGGTGTTGCCGTTGTCCTTTCCCATGATAAGGGGTTCCTGGCAGCCGGCAATCGCAATGTCGGGTAAGTCGCTGTCTTCAACCCCGCTTGCCTTAAGCACCTCGAACAGCGCATCGTCGTTAAACAGCGACGGCGTCAGAACACCTGGAGAAAAGAAAAATCTGCCCAGCTCGCGGTACAGCTTATCCGGCGTGTTCTTATGCAGCTTTACCGACAAAATGGGCTGCGGCAAATTCATGTCGTAATATGCATCTAAAAGCGCATAGGTGGTCTCATTGGTCAAATCGTTTCCGCAAATGTCTTTTCCGCTGACAATGATATTTTGTGAAATGGCCCAGCTTCTGTCGGCAACATTAAAGAACACCAAAAAGTGGCGGAAAAGCTCCGACATTTCTTCTCTGTCCATGTCGCCTCGGAATTCGTCAAAAATCCGGTCTGCATTGCCAACGGAAAATGCAAAGGGATTGGGCGTTTGCTCTAAACACATTACCTGCCAAAGCAAAATAAAAAACTGGATTGCCTCATACAAGTTTTCCGCACCGTTTTCCGGCACTTTTTTTAACGTATCCGCTATGTGTGCAAGCTGATTTTTCCTATGTATGTCTGCCGTTTTCATTTGTTCTTTTACAATTATACGATATCTCCGTGCCAAAATCAAGACGGTTTTTAAAGATTCCGCCATTGCCTGATATCCGGTTCCGTTCCTTTGACTGAGCGTTTGAATCATCTCGTTCAACCCATGTTTTAGCGCAAACCGGAAATCGGGAATCAAGTGGCCCGTTACCTGTTCAACAAAAAACGCCACCTCTTTGGTGTAATTCTCTGCAGATTTATAAACCTTTCCCAGCTCCTGCACATATGGGGTGTTTTCATATTGTTTCCGCACCGCTTCAATTCTGTCTTTTGAAAATTCGTCATTCGGCTCAATGTCACCGAACACTGCTGTGGGGTCGCAATATCCGCTGAACTCCTCTACCTTAAAAGAAGGGTTAATCAGCGCATAGCTCCTGGCAAAACCATCGTCCTGCGTTCCCGCAAAAATACAGTTCTCGTTTAGCTCCAGTGGAATTTTTTTTGCAATTTCCTGCAAAATATAAGCCTTTTTCAGTTCCTCTGGAACTCCTGTAAACTGTTTGTCAACCCCGCACGCAATTTCCTGGGCGATAAACCAGCCGTCCAGCCGTTTTTTGCTGCGCTCATAGGCAAACAGCTTTTTCGCTTTGTCTGTAATTTCATTTTTTTCATAAAGATTATGCAGCATAACAAATAACCCTCCTTAAGTTATAACCAGTTTCAATCCGTTTTTATAAAATTCCTCTTTAAAATTGTCTATTTCCTGCTTGGAAACAAATCCGTTTTCAATTTCATAAGGACGCTCCCACTTATCCTTGCCATATTCATGATATGGCAACAGTTCAAAAGCTGCGTTTTGTGTGTCTAGATTTTTAAAAAAAGAAGCAAATTTTTTATGCGCTCCACTGTTAAAGCCATGAATGAGCGGAATTCTAATGAGCACCTGCCGCCCAATTTTTGTTATTTCCGCAATGTTATTCAGCGTTTGCAAGTTGTCTGCCCCCGTCCATTGCTTGTGCTGCTCCATATCAACATGCTTTACATCTATTATCAAAAAATCTACAAACTGAAGCAGCTCCGTCAGTCTGCCGCAGGAACCGTTGGTTTCAATAGCGGTGTGAATCTCGTTTTTCTTTAAAAGGTGCAGCGTATTAAAAAGCTCTTCAAACTGCACGGTTGGCTCTCCGCCTGTAAAGGTTACACCACCGCCGTCGAAAAACATCATTTTGCACCGCTTCGCCTCGTCAGCAATTTCCTCCGGACTGTAATTCACAGTGGTTTTACAAACGTTTTCCATGCTTTCCGGGTTGGAGCACCACTTGCACCGAAAATTACAGCCCTGCATATGGTACACAAGCCGGTTTCCCGGTCCGTCCTGGGAATAGTTAAACCCCTTTTGAAAAATTTTTATAAAAACCATCCCCTTAAAATTAGTTAATTGGTCTTACTAGTTTGATAGTAGCACATCTTTTTCCATTTGTCAATCATAAATGAAAAAATTTGTCCAGCGCAATCACAGCGGCACTCTGAATGGAAGACGTTATTTTTGTTTTCACGATGCTTACCTTTTGGTTCAGGCTCTTTTCACGGACACGGGCATTTAAAATAGATAACAACTGTTCCGACTTGTACGCGATGTCTGAAGCCAGCACAATAATGTCAAGAGAAAACAAATTGCTGACATTCACCAGCGCAGGAACTAAATATTCTGCTTCCTTTTCGATGAGGACAGTGTCTTCTGCATCAACCGCCTCCGTCCAGGTTTGGTAGGGGGTATTTTTTAAAATAGAACGGATTGATGCATAGGTTTCTAGGCACCCCCTATTGCCGCATTCACAGAGAATTCCGTTATAATTTATGGTTGTGTGCCCAAGCTCGTTTAATCCCTCATACAGACTGCCGCCCAATATAATGCCGGAGCCAATGCCCTCGTCAATCTTCACCACCATAAAATTGGGAACCTCTTTTGCCGTTCCAAAATATTTTTCACAAACCGCCCATGCGTTAGAAACATTTTCTAAATAAACAGGAACGTGAAAATGGTGCTTTATTTGCGCACCAATGTTTACAAAGTGCCACTGGTTAAAGTTCGGCGCAGCTAAAACCGTGGTATTGTTTCGATCAACCGGCCCTGGGGTAGTAACGCCGATTGCAAACAGCTTTTTTTTGGGAATTGACAGTTCTGAAATTTCCCGGGCTATCATACTGCATACCTGTTCTATAACTTCGTTTGCCGTTAGGCTTTCTTTCATTTTTTCTCTTTTCTGAACTAAAACCTCGCCGTAAAAATTGATGATGCCCGCCTCAAAATGGTTCCTTGTAATATTTACGCCCGCAAAATATAAATATTCTCGGTTTAAATAAAGCTTCTTCGGACGCCGGCCCACCTCGTTTGTAATTTGCGGCACTTCTAAAACAATGTTTTCTTTTAGCAGTTCGTCCACTATGGTGGAAAGCGCGGGCTTGGTTAAGCCCGTTTGCTGCGACAATTCTGCTCTGGACAAATTCCGTTCGCGAATTAAGTCCAAAACCAGCTTTTTGTTTTTTTCTTTCATTACCGCCGCATTGGTCGCTTTCATGCTGCCTTCCTCCAATACTATTTAAAAAGCATTATCATATTTTGCAATTAAAATTCTGCCGGTAGTAACCATAAGCTCTAAAGCCTTCACCATAAGTTCAGGCTCATTTTTATAGGTGCTTAAAAAATGCCCGCCGACTTCATAGGTAAAATCACCGTCATATTCCATACATTTCAGGGCGGTCATTACCGCGTCCCAGTTAATTTTCCCCTGGTAGGGAATGGTGTGCAAATCGCGCACATTGTCGTTATCGTGAACATGAAGCGCACAAAGCCGCTGTCCCCCAAGCTCAAATATTGCGGCCTCCGCAGTTTGCCCAACCAGGCCGCAATGGCCCACGTCTAAGCAAACCGTAAAATACTCTGGGTCTAACGCATCAAAAAAGTCGGCAAGTTCCCGGCCAAA
>ERZ773225.4049-NODE-4049-length-12251-cov-4.084864_pt1 | contig 12251 bp, 9 predicted proteins | sample MGYA00580993_ERZ773225 | MGnify/ENA primary metagenome ERZ773225 (study PRJEB29015, sample SAMEA2737748) | human gut metagenome | biome: human gut; feature: human-associated habitat; material: faeces | place: China | collected 2012 ... | reverse complement strand
CTACCACCAGTGTGCAAGCACACGTGGTTTCAGACCTTTTGACCCTGACATCTTAAATTATGAAAAATACGCTTTGCAAATATCTTAAATATCTGAGGTTTTCCTTATATTTGACTCAAATAAACGGTTGAATCCCAGCCAGTCTGTTCCCTTTTTATTCTTAAAAAGCTCAGTCAGTGTCTGAAGCTTCGCATCTGCACTGTCTGCCAGGTTCAGAGCCATTGCCTCTGCCAGTGCCGGTTTCTTTGGTGAACCATATTCCAGCTCGCCATGATGTGCCACGATACAGTGCTTCAGTTCATTTCCTATCTTTTCTGGGAAATCAGGAATCGAGCGGATCGCATCATCGATCATTTCCACACCGATCACAATATGACCGATCAACTGTCCTTCATCTGTATAATCATTATCCGGAAATGCAGACAGCTCTTTTACTTTTCCAATGTCATGGAAAATTGCTGAAGTCAGCAGAAGATCCCGGTTCAGGATGCTGTAATTTGAAGCAAAATATTCACATAAATGAACCACGCCAAGTGTATGCTCAAGCAGACCTCCGGCAAATCCGTGATGAACCGTCTTCGCAGCAGAATGACCTTTGAATTTTGCAATAAATGCTTCATCTTTCACGAAGTAAAATTCCAGTGCCGCTCTCAGATATGGATTGGAAATCTGACGGATATATGCCACCAGTTCCTCGTACATACTTTCCACACTTTTCTCTGTTGTCGGCATATAATCAGCCGGATTATATTCTCCTTCCTGAGCCACCCGGATCTGACGGATGTTCATCTGAAGATTCCCGTTATAATTAATGATATCTCCAAATACTTCGATAAAATCTTTCTCATCATAATCCGCAATTCCCTGTGAATTAGGATCCCATACCTTTCCGTCTAACGTTCCAGTCTTATCCTGAAGGATCAGATTGTCATAAGGCTTTCCATTTCTTGTCTCCGCAGAACGCTTTCCCTTACAAAGGTATACATTCCTGATTGTCTCGCCTTCACATAATCCACTAATATATCTCATTTCTATCCTCTTTCTATTATTTTGATGTCGGGGTCAAAAGCCCCCGACTTTGATGCCTACGGATTGCTCCGTGCTACGCACTCCCACAATCCTACCCAATATTCGCATATCGTGGGATTATCATCCCACTTGCACTATTTTTTATCGCCAACATTCACAGTGAAATCAAGATCCACATATCCGTCAGCACCTTTTCTTTTTCCTTTAACCCGGATCACTGCATCGCTCTTTTCTTCCAGCACAGCCTTCTCATAGCTGCTCATACTGGAAACTGACTCACCGGAAATCTGCCAGATAATATCCCCGCTCTGGATTCCTGCTGCCATTGCCGGAGAATCAGGATCTACTTCAATGACATACAATCCTGACGGCATGCCTTCATTCTGCTGAAGTTCTCCCGTCACAGTCGTTCCGTAAATTCCGATATAAGGCACACTTCCCCCATTCGCCATCAACTGGATCCTGGATTTCAGATCAGAGATTGCATATGCATTCACCGTATGGTCTCCCTTATCTTCCCAGATATCATCCGAAATCATTCCGATTACTTCTCCGTCCATATTGAAAAGGATTCCTGTCGCACCATCTGAACCGGAAATATCTGTTCCGATCACTCCGCATTCGCCATCCCGGAATTTTTGCTGATATTCGGTGGAACTGATAATCCCATAACTGACTCCGTCCTCATATCCTAAGGTATTTCCAAGTGCAATCACTCCGTCCCCCTGAGCTGCAAGATTGGAATTGCCAAGTTCTGCGACATGGATCGCATTCCAGGTTGCATCTGACAGCTCGTTCTTTGCCACACTGAATACTGCAAATCCACTGTTCTTATCTCTGCTTTTGACCGATGCCTTATAACTTGTACCGTCTACAAATTCCACCTGCCATTCTTCCGCATCTTTGCAGACTGACTCGCTGGCAAAGATCAGAAGCTCCTGTCCGTTATCCGCAGTGATCACTCCTGATACAGACGAGGTGATCCCCGTTGCCTCCGCATCCCAGTCTTCTTCCTCCGATGCCGCACTGACAGATACAACTCCCTTTTTTGCTTCCTTTACAGCCTGATACATACTCTTAAGGATCTCTTCATAATTTTCTTTGCTCAATGTCTGATCCACCGGATCATTCTGATTTCCTGCTGCCGCATCTTCCTGCCCTGAAGGAGTATCATCTTCCGGGATCGTCACTGTCTCCGGTTTGCCTTTCAGCCACCTCTGTGCCGCCGGCTTCACCGCAAAAAATCCCAGGCTCGCAACTCCTCCGAAAATCAGCCCGTACAGAGCGATCCTGACAAACTGCTGGATCAGCATCTTCCGGCTGATCTTTTTGGGCTTTATCGTCTCCTGCAGGAATGAATAAGATTCCTCTTCTTCCTGAGGCTTCTCCTGCTCTTTTTCATCTAACATAGGCACTGTCTCCCATACGAAAAAAGTCTTTCGTTTTCTAGTATAACTGATTTATTCTCATTGTTCAATATCGGATAAAAGCCTTTTCTTTACGCAAAGAATGGGGTACAATAGGACAGAGTTAATCCTAAAAAATATCAAGGTGGAATTATGAACCAGAAGACTTTATTTAAATTAGAATATGATAAGATCATTGCCCTGTTGGAGAAGGAGGCAACTTCTTTCCGCGGAGGGCAGCTCTGCCGCCGGTTAAAGCCGATGACAGATATCAATAAAATTAATACATTTCAGGAACAGACTGCAGCAGCGTTCACCCGGATTGTACAAAAGGGACGCATTTCTTTCGGTGATGCTGCTCCGGTCGAAGAGTCCATGAAACGGCTGGAAGTCGGTGGTGCTTTAAGTATTTCTGAGCTGCTCCGCATCAGCCGCCTTCTCGGAAATGCTGCCCGGGTAAAGGCTTATGGCAGACATGATACACAGGAAGAATCCTGCGACTGTCTGGATGCTTTTTTTGAACAGCTTGAACCGCTTACCCCTCTGGCAAATGAGATTGAGAGGTGTATCCCCGGGGAAGATGAAGTCAGTGATGATGCAAGCTCCACATTAAAGCATATCCGACGCAGTATTAATGGGATCAATGAGCGGGTACATGCAACTCTGACCAGTCTTGTAAATGGTTCTCTGCGGACTTATTTACAGGATCCGATCATCACCATGCGGGGTGACCGCTACTGCATCCCGGTCAAGGCTGAATACCGTGGACAGGTCCAGGGACTGATCCATGACCAGTCTTCTACCGGTTCTACGCTTTTTATTGAACCTATGGCTGTCGTGAAACTGAATAATGACCTGAAGGAACTTTATGCCAGAGAACAGGAAGAAATCCAGATCATTCTTGCCGGTCTGAGTGAAGAAGCCGCCCAGTATATTGAAGAAATCCGGGCGGATTACCGTGCTTTGACCGATCTCGACTTTATTTTTGCAAGAGGTGCATTGGCTCTGTCCATGAAAGCCAGCCGTCCGGTTTTTAACGAAGAAAATAAAATCCATATCCGTGAGGGACGTCACCCACTGCTGGATCCTAAGACGGTCGTTCCGATCACGGTCACTCTCGGAGAAGAGTTTGATCTGCTGATCGTGACCGGTCCAAATACCGGTGGTAAGACCGTTTCCCTGAAGACAGTCGGACTTTTCTGTCTCATGGGGCAGGCAGGGCTGCATATCCCTGCCGGTGACCGCTCGCAGCTTGCAGTTTTTCATCAGATCTATGCGGATATCGGAGACGAACAGAGTATTGAGCAGAGTCTGAGTACTTTTTCTTCCCATATGACGAACATTGTATCGTTTCTTAAGAAAGTAGATTCACATTCTCTAGTCTTATTTGATGAGTTATGTGCAGGAACAGACCCGACAGAGGGAGCGGCACTGGCGATCGCCATTCTTTCCCATCTCCATTCACAGGGGATCTGCACCATGGCGACGACTCATTACAGTGAGCTGAAAGTCTATGCACTTTCCACTCCGGGAGTAGAGAATGCATGCTGTGAATTTGATGTCCAGAGTTTACGCCCGACTTACCGGCTTCTGATCGGTATCCCCGGCAAAAGTAATGCCTTTGCTATTTCCGGGAAACTCGGACTGCCCGATTATATTATTGATGACGCAAGAGAGCGTCTGACGGAACAGGATATTTCTTTTGAGGATCTTCTCACCGATCTGGAGACAAGTAAACGTACGATTGAAAAGGAGCGGGAAGAGATTTCTGCTCTCCGCAAAGAGGCTGAAGAATTAAAATCGCAGACAAAAGAGCGGCAGGAAAAGCTGGACGAACAGCGTGACCGGATCCTGCGTGAGGCAAATGAAAAGGCAAATGCCATCCTCCGGGATGCAAAGGACGTCGCAGATGAGACGATCCGCAAATTCCATAAATTCGGCAAGGAAAATATTTCTGCTGCAGAGATGGAAAAAGAACGGGAACGGATCCGTAAGAAAGTCAATGATACTGCCGCTGCTTCTTCACTGAAGTCAAAAAAACCGAAAAAAGAACATAAGCCTTCCGACTTTAAACTGGGAGAGTCTGTCAAGGTTCTGAGCATGAACCTGACCGGAACTGTCAGCTCCCTGCCGGATGCTCGTGGAAATCTGACAGTTCAGATGGGAATCCTTCGTTCCCAGGTCAATATTTCAGACCTTGAGATCATTGAAGAACCATCTTCATATGGTGCAAAGAAAATGAACCGCACTTCCAAAGGGAAGATCAAAATGGGAAAATCTCTCTCTGTCCGCCCGGAGATCAATCTGCTTGGACGAACTGTAGATGAAGCGGTTGCAGAACTGGACAAATACCTCGATGATGCACTGCTCGCCCATTTATACACGGTCCGTGTTGTCCACGGAAAAGGAACCGGGGCATTGCGTAAAGGAATCCATGAATATCTGCGTCGGCAGAAGCACGTAAAATCTTATCACCTCGCTGAATTTGGAGAGGGCGATGCAGGTGTTACGATCGTAGAACTCGGATAATAAGCCTGATAAATAAAAAGGAGGATCTTTCATGATAGGGAAACAAAAAATTCTCATCGTTGATGATGATGAAAATATTGCAGAGCTGATCTCGCTCTATCTGACAAAAGAATGCTTTGATACAAAAATGGTTTACAACGGCGAAGATGCACTGGCTGCTTTTGATACTTATCAGCCGAATCTTATTTTGCTTGACCTGATGCTTCCCGGCATCGACGGATATCAGGTCTGTCGTGAGATCCGTGCTAAATCCGTAACCCCGATCATTATGCTCTCTGCCAAAAGTGAGGTATTTGACAAGGTACTTGGCCTGGAGCTTGGTGCGGATGATTATATTATGAAGCCTTTTGACGCAAAAGAAATGGTTGCCCGTGTGCGTGCCGTACTCCGCCGCTATCAGGTCGGCAGACAGGCTGAACCCGCCCGGGAAAAGACCAAATGCGTTGAATATGAAGGACTGACGATCAATCTGACCAATTATTCTGTTCTCTGTGACGGGAAAAATGTAGAAATGCCTCCAAAAGAACTGGAGCTTTTATACTGCCTTGCCGCTTCACCGAATCAGGTCTTCACCCGTGAGCAGCTTCTTGACCGCATCTGGGGATATGAGTACATCGGTGATACAAGAACCGTTGACGTTCATATCAAGAGACTTCGTGAAAAGATCAAGGATCATCCTCACTGGAGTCTGAGTACCGTGTGGGGAATCGGCTACAAATTTGAAACGAAATAATTTTTACAACAGATGATATCCGGGGGAACATCATGAAAAGTATTTTGCACTTAAAATTTATCGTCCTATATATTATTTTTGGTTTTTTGTGCGTTTTTACAACCGCCACACTGACAAATGAGCTGATCATGGACAGACTGGAAGAAGATATTTCCCAGTCTCTTTACAGGGAGGCAACTCTGATCTCCAATAATTATCTGCCTTCTTATTTTTCAGAAGACTCTTCTATCTGGGCAGTCCAGTCCCAGCTCATTGCCATGCGGCTGTACTTAAATTCTTCTCTTTGGTTCGTCGCACCGGATGGAAGTCTCATTACCTCTTCCAATATCAGAGGTACGACTGCCCCCCGTACGATTGAAAATTTTGATCCGGCCGAAATCGGGAACAGCCAGTACATTACCGGAACTTACCACGATTACTTTGACGAGGATTTTATTACTGTCATGGCACCGGTCACTCAAGGATTCTCAACAAAGGGATATCTGCTGATCCATCATCCGGTTTCTGACATCCAAAAGCAGTGTTCGCTTCTGATGCGTCCGGTTTACATTACTCTGGCAGTGATCTTCGGACTGTCTTTCATTTTCCTGCTGGGATTCCACTTCTTTGTCTACCGCCCGCTGCGGCAGATCACAGAGGCCGCCAAGCAGTACGCCATGGGGAACCTGGATTATGCGATCCCGGTTCATTCTCATGATGAAATGGGATATCTTTCTGCCTCCCTGAACTTCATGTCTGTGCAGTTAAAAGACATGGATGATTATCAGAAAAAGATCGTAGCAAATGTTTCCCATGATTTCCGCTCACCGCTGACCTCCATCAAAGGTTATGTGCAGGCAATGACCGACGGAACAATCCCACCGGAATTACATGAAAAGTACCTGAATATCATCCTGTTCGAGGTGGAACGACTGACCGACCTTACTACCGACCTGCTCACTCTCAACGAATTTGATACCAAAGAGCTGCTTTTAGACAAAACCACCTTTGATATTCAGGAAGTGATCAAGAATACAGCCCTCTCTTTCGAGGGAGTCTGCACACCGAAGCACATTTCCATTCAGTTGCTGCTGCTTCCTGATGCGGTTTTTGTCTGTGCAGATAAGCGGAAAATCCAGCAGGTTCTTTACAACTTGATTGATAACGCAATCAAATTCAGCGAAAATGAATCTTCTGTTTTTGTGGAAGTATCAGGAAAAAATGATAAGATCTTTGTCTCTGTAAAAGATCAGGGAATCGGTATTCCGAAAAAAGAACTGAATAAAATCTGGGAACGTTTCTATAAATCTGATCTGTCCCGTGGAAAGGATAAGAAGGGAACCGGACTGGGGCTTGCTATTGTCAAGGAAGTGATCCAGGCTCACGATGAGCATATCAATGTCATCAGCACCGAAGGAGTCGGTACGGAATTTATCTTTTCTCTGAGCAAAGCCAGTCAGGATTAGGAGGAAAACTGATAAGAAAACCGGGATGACGATCTTTCAAGATTCTCTCATCCCGGGTATTTTTTTCTGTTGCTTTTTGCTGTAATACTTTTCCTGTCTGTAAACTGCTCTCTGGATTTTATTTGTAAACCAGCGGTTTAATATCGGCATCATCCATATTCTCTGCCGTCACCCATACATACCCCGTATTCACTTCCGCTTCATTTCCAATCTCAAGAACTGTACGGGCAGATGCGATCACTGCCGCATATCCCATTCCAAATGGATTCTGTACAACCAGTCCATCCAGTTCTCCGTCCTCCAGTGCTTTCACCTGTTCTTTTCCTGCATCAAATCCTACAATCTGAATTTCATCGGAATTGTCCAGTTCATCCAGCACCTGAATCCCCAACTGGGTAGAAGTTTCATTCAATGCAAAGATCCCTTTCAGTTCCGGATGCTTTTTCAGGTAATACGCAACCGCCTCTTCGTTACTCATTTTGTCGGCTGCCGACTTTACTTCCTCAAACTTTTCCGCTACAGTCGGTGCGGTTGCTCCGTCCTTCGTTGCTGTATCTGTTCCTCCGGCTGCCGTTCCGTCATCGCCATTTGCAGAAGTTTCTGCTGTATCTGTACCACTTCCATTTGCAGTGCCTGTCGTCTGAGCTGCATCATCCATCTTTTCTCCTGCTTCTGCTGCAGCCAGATCTTCTGCAGACATCCCAAGCTGCTCTGCCGCTGCTTTCCGCTTTAACTGATCCAGTTCATCTACATAGATCGTCTCTACTACGGATACATCAGGATGATTTGCCTTAATCTCCTCTTTTACACCGGCTTCTCTTTCTTTTCCATTCTCCGATACAGAATCATTAAGCAGAAGGGCAATTTCCCCACTGTCACCGATAGCCTCACATAATTTCTTCACACCCGTCTTTGCGGCTTCTTTATTATCTGTCCGGCAGATACACTGGATTCCCTGATAACTGTTTCCTGAATCAAACGCTACGATCGGAATCCCGTTCGCAGTCGCAAGATCAAACTGAACCTCCGAAGCACTCTCATCAATACTGGATACCGCAATCACATCGGGATATCTTGCAAGCTCTTCATCTAAAATGTTGACCATCTCATCAATATTATCATTCTCATCCGGGGCATTGTATACCACCTTGATCTTATCATCTCCGCTGTATCCAAGACTCTCATTAAGATCCTCGGCTGCCTGCTCCACACCTTTCTTTACTTCATCCCAGTAAGGTGTCCCTCCGGCTCTTCCGATCACGGAAATATAAGTTCCCGGCTCTAAATCCAGCCCCTCTACATCTGCATATGCCGAAGGTGAAATGGCATCCAGATTCGCCTGCCATGCCGGAACTTCTGTCTTATCCCCGGTATAAATACTCTCTGTTTTTTTTGAATTGCCACAGGCACTCAATATCATTGCGGAACAAAGAACCGCACTGATCATAGCCACATAACGTCTTTTCATCATATTCCTCCGCTTTACATACTTTCCTTATCCTGTTCAGGCTCTCAATCCACTATGATACACGAAACTCCGCAAAAAGGAAGTAGTTTTTTCTTAAAAAATGATGAAATCTTCTTTTAACCTGCATTTTTCATCCTCTGACCACTCGTTTTGCATTAAATTTCTGCCATTTTTCTTCTCCTTTTCTGTCGCTTTCTTGTATAAAAGCCTGATTTATGTTAAAATGTTGATGTTTATTGTATAATCTGTAACCGCTGAGTTACCAGTCCTTATATACTGCATTCAGACTGTTACATATAAAAAGAAAGGAATGAATCAAATGACAACAGCACATCTCTGCATCACGCTCGCGATCCTCGTCTATTTAGGATGTATGCTTTATGTGGGCTATCGTTGCTCCAAGAACAACAACGACTCCGCAGATTTCTATCTGGGAGGCAGAAAATTAGGTCCTCTTGTTACCGCCATGAGTGCCGAAGCTTCTGACATGAGCAGTTGGCTTCTGATGGGACTTCCGGGACTTGCTTATCTGACCGGAGTTGCCGATGCCGGCTGGACAGCCATCGGACTTGCCATCGGTACTTATCTGAACTGGAGGATCGTAGCAAAAAGAATCCGCCGCTATACTCATGTAGCAGGAAATTCTATTACCCTTCCATCCTTTTTCAGCAACCGCTACCGTGATGAGAAAAAAATTCTCCAGTCGATCGGTGCTATTTTCATCGTAATCTTTTTTATCCCGTATACCGCTTCCGGTTTTGCCGCCTGCGGAAAGCTTTTTTCCAGCCTGTTCGGGATCAATTATCAGGTTGCCATGGTCATCAGTGCATTGATCATCGTCGGCTATACAACACTTGGCGGATTCCTTGCCGCATCCACCACAGATTTTATCCAGAGCATCATTATGTCGATCGCACTGGTTATTGTATTTATCTTTGGTATTAATGTAGCCGGAGGTGTGTCTGCTGTTGTTGAGAACGCCCAGTCTCTCCCGGGATATCTTACAATGCACACGACTTACGATCCGGTTTCAGGAACAGAACAGCCTTATCCGATTATCAGTATCGTATCCATGATTGCATGGGGACTTGGATATTTCGGCATGCCACATATCCTGCTCCGCTTTATGGCCATTGAAGATGAAGAGAAATTAAAGCTGTCCAGAAGAGTTGCAACCGGATGGGTTGTCATTTCTCTTGCAGTTGCAGTGCTGATCGGTATCATCGGACTTGCCATGACAGCAGCCGGTGAACTGATTCCACTGGAGGGTTCTGCTTCAGAGACGATCATTGTTAAGATTGCTGACCTGATGAGCCAGCATGGTGTACTTCCAGCACTTCTTGCGGGAACGTTCCTCGCAGGTATCCTTGCCTCCACCATGTCAACGGCTGATTCACAGTTACTTGCTGCTTCCTCCTCCGTTTCTTCAGACCTTTTGGGAGATTTTCTGAAGAAAAAGACAGGAAAGAAAGGTTCGATGTTTGCGGATCGTATGACCCTGCTTATCATTGCACTGGTTGCAGTCTTCCTTGCAAGAGATCCGAACAGTTCTGTTTTCAATATCGTATCTTTTGCATGGGCCGGCTTCGGTGCTGTATTCGGACCGGTTGTCCTCTTTGCATTGTTCTGGAAACGTTCTAACTGGCAGGGAGCTTTAGCCGGAATGATTTCCGGCGGAGCAATGGTCTTCATTTGGAAATACCTCGTACGCCCGCTCGGTGGTGCGTGGGATATCTACGAACTGCTTCCGGCATTCCTTGTATCCTGTGCAGCGATCGTCCTTGTAAGCCTGCTTACAAAGGCCCCGTCCAAAGAGATCGTGGAGGAATTTGAAAGCGTATAATCCCTTTAAAATACGGGGAAAAGGCAGTCATGACTAACTCGTATCTGCCCGGAAGGTATTCGATTAAATACAGTTTCAACCCTTGTATATTTTAGATTCTTGTATTAGAATGTAGATAACGAAACGGAAGTTGTCCGTTTTGAAATTAAAAAAGGAGGATACATACCCATGGCACGTGTAATTAATGATGAATGTGTAAAGTGTGGTACTTGCGAAGCTGAATGTCCGGTAAGTGCAATTTCTGAAGGCGAAGATACATATGTTGTTGATGCTGATTCCTGCATCGATTGTGGAGCATGTGAGGCTGCCTGTCCAGTAGGTGCTATCTCCGAGGCTTAAGATTACAGACGCAACGTGATCACAGAGCAGAAAAAGTCCTGCCCGGCTGATGAAGTTCAGCCGCTGCAGGACTTTTTTTCTGAAACAAACGGACATCCACTGCATAAAATATAGAAACAATGAAGTATCTGCAATTCCGGAGACTGCAACTCTGGAAACTGCGAATCCGGTTGTAATTCCCGTGATATATGCCACAATTTGACGAACGATTAGCCGGCATTCCCGGAACAGCTTATGCTATAATAAAGCAAGAATTACAGTTCACCCCTTAAAGGTGAACTGTAATATGCCATGTCAGATAGGAGGTATAGATATCCATGGGGGAAGTCAGATTTATGATTTCCGAAGCCGCAAAAAAAGTGCATGTCGAATCTCATGTTCTACGCTACTGGGAAGAAGAGCTTGGACTTTCGATCGGCAGAACGGAAATGGGACATCGATATTATACCGAAGATGACATACAGCTTTTCTGCTGTATCAAAAGACTAAAAGATGAAGGAATGCTTCTGAGAGACCTGAAGCTGCTTATTCCTCAATTAAATGAGACCAGGAACCGGCTGCGTCAGGCGGACAAGGTCTCTGAAAAAACAACCGCAAAGTCCGCTGTAAAAGCACTTGCAGGTGCAGCCACAAAAACAGACATAAAGACTGTCGCAGATGCAGTTGCAAAGCCAGCCACAAATGCAGCCGCTCCTGCCGGAACGAATCCTGTTTCCACACCGGACTCTGTTGAAAAATCTTCAGCCGCCCTGCCATCGGCTGCCGTTACCCCTGATGAAATCATTACCCGGACACAACTGGAACAGGTAAGATCTCTTCTCGGCGACGTGCTTTCCGAGGTAGTCACAGACAATAATTCCACGCTCACCGATCAAATCAGTAAGACAGTAACTTCTGATATACTCCGGGAAATGGACGACCTCTTTCAGGCAAAAGAGCGACGGGAAGAAGAACATTTCCGTAAGCTGGATTCTCTCATCCGTCAACAACAGGCAAATCGACGGGAATCTGCAAAAGGGAACGCAGTTATCAGGCTTAAGAAAATTTTTACCTGACCGGCAGATGCAAAGGGACTGCCGTATCTGAACTTTCACTTCATACGGCAGTCCCTTCTTTGTCTGATCTTCTGATGATCTTCTGATTTACAGGCAGATCCTGAACTTCTGGTCTGAATTTTCATCTTAATTCTGATCTCAAGATTTTAAATTTCTCAGGAGTCCCTCTCCTGTCTTCTTTCTTCATTTCCAAATCTCGTATACTGCGGCATCCATGCAAGACGCACTGTTCCGATCGGACCGTTTCTCTGCTTCGCAATAATGATCTCCGCAATATTTTTATCTTCTGTATCCGGATTGTAGTAATCATCACGGTAAATGAACATACATACATCGGCATCCTGCTCGATCGCTCCCGACTCACGCAGGTCGGAAAGCATCGGACGCTTATCCGTTCTCTGCTC
>ERZ773225.4046-NODE-4046-length-12254-cov-3.286499_pt1 | contig 12254 bp, 11 predicted proteins | sample MGYA00580993_ERZ773225 | MGnify/ENA primary metagenome ERZ773225 (study PRJEB29015, sample SAMEA2737748) | human gut metagenome | biome: human gut; feature: human-associated habitat; material: faeces | place: China | collected 2012 ... | reverse complement strand
CGCCATATGGGTATCACCTGTATGCCGTCTGCTTCCCTCATCTGTACCATGCAGTTCGGGCAGGCGGTGTATATCCGTTTCACGCCCCTTTGCCTGAGCAGACTTAGCAGCCTGTCGCGCCGGGCGCTGTGCTTTTCGGAGAACAGATACCTCGTAGGCTGGCCGCAGCAGCAGGAGCACAGGCCCAGCTCCGGCTCTGTGCGCTTTAATACGGCAGCGGTTTTGTAAAGTATATCCGGGTCAAGGTTCATAAGGGCGCAGCCGGGCCAGAACACCGCCTCAGCCCTATCGCACCGCATGAACAGGCCCGAAAAGGACAGCCCCTGATGGCAGCCCATGCCAGAGCAGCCCGAGCTATTCATTTTTATCCCCGGCGCTATCCGCAGAGCCCTGCGTCCCAACGGCCTTGGGGTGTTTTTTGCTGTACATGCCCTTGATTATCATTACGATAATGCTTATTGCGAATATACATAACAGCGCCGTCACGAAATACTTTACGCCGCCAGTCAGCATGCCGCCTACGTAGGAATAAACGATGGTGGCGGGCAGCTGTCCTATGCCTGTGGCTATGAAGAACGGCCAGAACTTTATAGGCGTAAGGCCCGCAAAGTAGCTCACCGCGTCGAAGGACACGAAGGGCAGCAGGCGGCATACCAGTATGGTCTTTGAACCGTATTCCCTGAAATAGCCTTCGATGCTGGCTATGGCCCTTGCCTGCAAACCTCTCAACGGTATCGCGGCCAAGCACGCGGGCAATAAAGAAGCACACCGCAGCTCCCGCCATGGCGCTGGACCAGGACAGTATGGCCCCCTGCCACCAGCCGAATATTGCGGCGTTTGCAAAGGTTATAAGGAACGCCGGAAGGGGCGCGGCTACCGACGAAAATACCATCAGGAAAAAGGATATGGCCATGGCGTATGGGCCGTAGGAGTGCATGAACTCTATCACGGCATCCACATTGGCCGAACCCAGTACCGCGGATATCTTGTTAATATATGCGTTTACAGACGGCACCGCGAAATAAATTACGCAAAGCGCTATCAAGACGCCCAAAACACACCATTTTAGTCTGCTATTTTTATTTGTCTTTTCCATATTCAGTAACTTCTCCGTTCGTATCTTTGTCGTTGTTTGGAAACAGTTTTTTGCTCATGAACGCCGTTACGGCCAGCAGCAGCACAAGAAGCCCTAAGGCGATCCAGAAGGATGGCGACGTCACGTCCAGCGCCTTGTCGCCTATATTTATAAATATCAGCGTGCCGGGTATTATGCCTATGGCGGAGCCCAGCATATACGCGGCAAAAGGCATTTCCGTAAGGCCAAAGGCATAATTAATAAGGTTATAGGGCACCGCCGGTATCAGGCGCAGTATTATCAGCAGCAGGAAGCCTTTCCGCCCTCCGGCCTTTTTCAGCCGGGCCTGCCATACCGAAGGCAGTTTCCTTTGTACCAGCGCCCGTATCTTTTCCCGGCCTAGGCGGCGCGCCAGGAAGAACATCAGCGCACAGTTTATTACCGCGCCTATGAAAGTATATACGCTGCCCCACAGCAGTCCGAACATCAGCCCGCCTGCGAAGGCAAGCACAGCCACCGGAAAGAAAAATGTGGGCAGCACAGCAAACAGCAACATGTATATCACCGGAGCCAGGTCACCATATCGCAGTAAAGCGTCCCGCACACCCTCGGCGGATACTCCGGAAAAGGCGGCCATGTACAACAGCGTGAGCGCTGCGCAGCAGCCGGGCAGGATAAACGCCATCCTGTGTTTTTTTAAAAAAACACCCATAATATACTCCCCCGTATAAAAGCATAATAAAAAACCTGCCCTTTGACCAATATGTTAAATAGATATTGGTTGCTCTGTTATCGACAATATAAATAAACTGCAGGGGCAACATTACAAGGTCAGATGTCAGAGTATTTCCGAGCCGCAGATATTAAAGCCGCACATAGAAGCACCACACCTGCTACTCTAAATATGATTAATACATTATTCGGTAAAAACGAGCTGTGTGGACTGCATAAAAGAGAATACGCTGCAACCTCGGAAAGCATTCCGATAAAGCAGCCCCATATAAGCGCAGGCGATGATAAACGGAGCGCACCCAATAGTAAGCATGCAGGTCCTGAATACCCCAAAAACGTCATGCTTACACCCAGGCCAATGGCAAAGGCCGAAAAGCCTTTTATATTCTTTGAAAGCCTTTTCTCTCTCAGCCGGACAGGTAAAAGTCTCCCTATGAAATAGCATAGCAGGCATGCTGCTGAACCGCCCGCGAGGGAGACAGCCATTCCGGGGAAAATACCGAGGCAGAAGACAGCGGCTATTATCTGCCTGGGAGGGAACCAGCAGAGAAAGCGCTGTATGAAGGAAAGAAAAGCGGCATAAAAAAACGGAAATGCGGATGTGTTTATGGCCCCCTGAAGCGACTGAACGCTGCGCTGGGAAAAGAGCATCAGCAGGCTCCGGAATTCTGGGATAAGGAAAAATGACGCAGTGACCACAGAAGCAGTTAACAAGCAGAGCAGAACCGTTATACATCTTTTTTTAGACATATTTTTTCCCTTTGTGCTTTAAAAACGGCCGCCATATGGCGGCCGTTAGGTGTATCTGCTAAATCACTCTACATCCTGGCAGGCGCACCAGCGATAGTAGGATTCGTCGTAGTTCATGGAGTTCTCAAAGCCGCACATTTCCAGAATGAGCTGCATGTACGCGGAGCGGATACCGGCGGTGCAGTAGGTTACTATCTTATCGGTCTTGGCAATGCCGGCTTCCTCAAACATGGCGCTTATTTCATCATTGCTCTTGAGAGTGCAGTCCTCGTTGAAAAGATCGGTAAAGCGAATGTGAATCGCCCCAGGCAGATGGCCTCCCTTGACCTCGCCATAAAGAGTGCCTCCGTCATATTCTTCATCGGCGCGGACGTCTACTACCTTGAAGCTGTCATAGTCGGCAACAAGAGCGTCGGTATTTATCACGTGAGTTTCATCAATAGCGGTAACGGTTACATCGGCCGGGGTATAAGCGGCAGCGCCCTTCACTGTAGGAACACCTGCTGCAACCAAAGCATCATAGCCGCCGTCTACCATCTTGACATTCGGGAAACCGACAGCGACCAGCTCCCAAAGTATACGTCCATCGTCACCCCAGCCATTCTGCGCGGCGGCGAATAGTATTATCTCCTTATCCTGGGAAATGCCTGCGGCGCTGAGCGCAGCACTGAGTCGGTCGGTGTCGAGTATAGTACCCCACATCGGATCGCCGGCTGCTCCGTCGGAAACAGAGGCAAACTGCTGCCATATAACCGCGATGGCGCCCTCGACAGTGCCGCCCTTGGCGGCGTCTTCACCGCGGGCATCCACTATGAGCACGTTTTCATCCTTCATGTGATCCATTACATACTGAGCGTTTACAATGTACTTTCCGGTAAAAGCGGCCTTTTCCTCAGCTGGAGCTGCCTCTTGAGCCACAGGAGCTGCGCAGGCTGACATGGACAGCACCATGACAGTTACCATAATAATGGATATGAGCTTTTTCATTGATTATCCTCCAGAATAGTTATAAATTTAACCATATAGTATAACATTGAAAATATTATCAGTCAACAGAGCTGATAATCTGAAAAAACAATAACAAATCATTCATTATTTCCAATATAGATAATAAGTCAAAGAGAATGCCCTCACCGGCCAAGTCATCCGGCCCTATTGTTGATCGGAATAAATCTTTTCTTTATTAACGGGCGGGCGGCAGGTGCGGCCTTCTCAAACACAAAACGTGGTTTTTCACCCTACAGCCTGTATTCTCCAGAGGGAGGAGATAAGGTAAATTGAGAACTATGTGTCAAATTTGCGGATAGAAGCGTTTATTCCTCCCAAAATATCTACAGCAGACCGTTCGCGTCGCGAACGCGCTATAGAAACGAAAAAGCACAGACAACGTCTGGGCTTTTTCAGGTACATATCTTTTTTGTACACCGTCATGGTGCCGGTGGTGGGACTCCCGGCGGCACTGGGGCAGTGCCGCCGCCAGCCCGGGGAACTCGTAAACCGTTCACTGGACGGTTTTCGCCCCTCACGGGGACGTTCCCTTCGAGCCCCACCCCCGCTGTTCTCGTCAAAAAGATAAGCCCGTGCTATCGCACGGGCTTATCTTTTTGGTGCCGGTGGTGGGACTCGAACCCACACGCTGTCGCCAGCAAAGGATTTTGAGTCCTCCTCGTCTGCCAATTCCAACACACCGGCTCATACCAGGAGATTGTAGCATATAATTCGGGGTTTTGCAATTCAATTTTATTCTATATGTTGGCCTGCCCGCTTATTTTGCTCGTTTCCGCATTGCGGCGGCAATAGAAGGACAGACGCCTGCTTACTATGCCTATGAACTTCGCATTGCCCGGCTGCACCGGATAGCTGCGTCCCATAAGCTTACGCAGGAGCTCCGGATCACCATCGTACCATATGGCGGATATCACAGTGCGTATGCTTCGCTCTATGCTGGCAGGACTCACGCCATAGCGCTTTCCTATCGCCGGGTACATCTTGGTAGTTACGTTATTCAAAAGATACTCGTTCTGCATCGACATTACTATGGCGCATACCAGATACTTATAACCGGTATATTCCGGTGTGGCGCCAATTTCCATCAATTTACCTTCAACGAAATCCGATACCTTCATGGTTCTTCCTCCTTTGTGCTGCTTCGTTCGTTGCTTTTCTATATTTTGCCAAAGTATTTATGTTTTCGCAATCTTTTGCCATAATGTTATCTTTTTACCACTTTTTTCGACAATCGGCGGGACCGCATTCTATACACGCGAAAAACGGGCGCAAAAGCCGCGCCCGTTTTGAAAGGAATTTCTCACGGTGAATAATTTACTTCATCATGTTGCCGTTCATGTTGTTCTCTGCATAAGTGATCATGCGCTTTACCATGTTGCCGCCTATGGAGCCGGCCTCCTTCGCGCTGATGTCGCCGTTGTAGCCCTGCTTAAGGTTTACGTTCAGGGAATTGGCCACCTCCATCTTAAAGCTGTCCAGGGACTGCTTGGCGTCGGGTACTACTATCTTATTGCTGCGTGCCATTCTGTTTTTCACCTCCTTGCTCGCTTGGTGTAGTAATAATCTGCGCAGTTTTTGTGAAAATATCATTGGAAATGTATTGCCGCTGTTGCATTATCTGGAACGCGGCGGCGGCGCGGCATAACCGGCGGGATTTTTTGCATTTGTGCCGCTCAAAATAATTGCAATCGCGGCCATTGAGTGATAAAATTTGTATAAAGTAAAATTTAATGTGGATTTTATGTTTTTTAAAATCAAACTATGCTGAATTTAGGAGGGAAAAACGAATGAAAAAATCACTTGCGGTCATGCTGGCGCTTATCATGGTGCTGTGCATGATACCGACAACGGCTTTTGCGGAGGCCGGCGATTGGGATCCGCTTACCAACCCGGATGACGTAAAAGGCGAGTTAGCTGATAACAAATCATTCACAGCGAGTACCACCATGGAGGCCGGCAAAGATGGTTATCTGCGTCTCATGCCGACTTTAGATGCTGGTAACAATACTTACAATGCAATGGCCTACTGCGGCGCAAAGGCAAAATCTAACAATGCGAGTATTGTCGAAGTCAAAAGCATTGAAATCGGCAAATGGGTCGGCGGCGTGTGGAACAATGCCGACTGCCTGCAGGTAACGGTAAACCCCAAAGCTGCCGGAACAACAACGGTTGTGATTAACTTCTATTACACCTTCAGCCAGAGTGCAAACCCATTAACCAATCCCAACGCAAAGTGGTTTTACGGCACAAGCTACTATACAATAAATGTAACAGAGCCGACAAAGCCCAACCCGCCAACACCCGAAAACACCTCCAAGCCGGTTGCTGGACTGACTGGCGAAGAAGCTGTACAGGTACATTGCACTAATAGCACAGCAAATCATACCGACGAAAGCTATGGTTTGAAGCCGAATAGTTATACCGTTAGTAACGTGGAAGGTAATGCCACAAACGGATACACCTGCACGATCACGGTACAGTCAGAAAAATATGTTAATGATTACAATGCAAGCATTAATGTAAATCATAAGCTTGATGGATCCTCGACCGGCACGATAACTCTTAAATGGGATGGAAGCAAATGGAAAGTTGACAGCGGCGTTCCTGTTGTTTTCAATGTAAAGTGCGACAATACTCAGCCGTCCACAGACAAGCCTGAAAAGCCCGAACCAGAAAACACTTCTAAGCCGGTTGCTGGGTTGACCAGTAAAGATGCCGTAGAAGTCGAGTGCATAACAAAAAATTCCGGTCATGCTAAACAAGCTTATCAGCTTATTGCGGACAGCTATGATGTCGGTGCGGTGAGCGGTAATAAGGAAAAGGGCTATACCTGCGAAATTACCGTAAAGCCGGAAAAATATGTAACGCAATACAATTTGGACATCGAGGTAGAGCATAAGCTTGTGAGGCCCGAAAACTACACGATAACTCTTAATTGGGACGCCGCGGATGGGCAATGGAAATACACCGAAAATAAGCTGCCGGTTACTTTCACCGTTATGTGCGAAGTTCAGCCGCCGCTTGATAAGACCATCCCCATCGAGGTTTCCAAGACGTGGCATGATGACAGCGGTGCTGTCGTAAAGCCGGAAAAGATTACCGTAAATCTTCTTAAAAACGGCACAGTGGTCGAAAATGCCCCCATAATGCCGGATAACGAAGGCACATGGTTTCATAGATTCGATAATATGCCTGCGAACGATATTAACGACAATCCCATTAACTACACCGTAAAGGAAGAAGATGTTCCCGGTTGGACGCCGTATTATTGGACTGCCGGACCCTCCAATGACAAACTGTTTTTCCAGATTCACAACGTACCCACGAAAAACACAAGGGAGATCAAGGTAACCAAGACGGTTTCAGGCGAAGGGGCGGATAAAGCAAAGTATTTCGACTTCAAGGTGACCCTGCTTGAATATCATGATAACGCAGAAGTAACCGACCAGCCCGGTTACTACCCGCTCGGCGGCACCTACACATTTGGCGGCGTTACATTCACAAACGGCGTAGCGACCTTTAAGCTCAAGGACGGTGAAAGCTTTGAGATAACGGGCATACCGAGCCACATATATAGCAACTTACCATTACAATACAAGGTCGAGGAGATTGCTCCCAACGGATATACCGTGAAGGTGAATGACAAGGTGGGCAACTCAATAAACGGCGACTTTGCTGGCGATAAGACCGTAAATATCGCTTTTGAGAACGTTAAGGAGTCAGGTACTAACCCCACTCCCTCTCCCAGCACTGACCCCAATCCCAACCCCACTCCCACCCCCACCCCCGGCGGCGGTAATGGCGGCGGCGGTCACTGGCATCCCACCACTACCCCCGTTCCCGTAATAGTCATACCCCCCAAGACCGGCGATATGACGATATGGCAGAGCATACTGCACTTCCTCGGGATAAGATAAAAAACAGATAAAAGCATGGGACGCGGAGATTTTCCGCGTCCCTTTTTTGCCCTTTTAAATTATCGCATCATGTTGCCGTTCATGTTGTTCTCGGCGTATTCTATCATGCGCTTTACCATTTCGCCGCCAACGGAGCCCGCGTCCCTGGCCTTGATATCGCCATTGTAGCCCTGCTTAAGGTTTACGTTCAGAGAACGCGCAACTTCCATCTTGAAGTTGTCCAGTGACTGTTTAGCATCAGGTACTACTATCTTATTGCTGCGTGCCATTCTGTTTTCCGCCTCCTTTCCTTCGGTTTATGGTCTTAATATCCCCGGAAAGGGTAAGGAATATGAATGACAATATATGTTTTTTAATTTTTTAAATCAACTCTAATTCCGGGCGATCTCGCCGTTCATGGCCTCCAGCCTGCTCCACGCTCTGTGTATCAGCGGCGAAGCCTCCGCCATGGCCTGCCTATCGGACAGTATCTCCTCCGCCGCGTCCTTTGCCTCCTTCATGACGCTTATGTCCATGGCCAGACTTGCCGCCGCAAATTCCGAAATGCCGTGCTGCTTTTTGCCCAGGAACTCGCCGGGGCCACGCATCATAAGGTCAGTCTCGGCTATTTCAAAGCCGCTGTTTGTCTTGACAAGCGTAGATAGCCGCTGCTGCGCCGCTTCGCTGCTGTCCCCGCTCAATAAGAAGCAATAGGACCGCTTATCGCCCCGGCCCACCCTGCCCCGAAGCTGATGCAGCTGAGCAAGGCCGAACCTGTCCGCGTTTTCTATGGCCATTATGGTGGCGTTTGGAACGTCCACGCCTACCTCTATAACAGTAGTAGCTACCAGCACTCCTGTTTCACCGCGGCGGAAGGCCTCTGCTGCCTTTTCCTTGGCGGCGTTGGACATTTGCCCATGCAGCAGCCCCACGGGAACGCTGAGCTGCTTCTTAAGCTCCTCATAAAGCTCTACGGCGCTCTGCACGTCATCCATGGAATCGCTGCCCTCTACCAGCGGACATACGATATACGCCTGCTGTCCGGCTTTCGCCTGTTCCTCTATAAATTTATACATATCCTGCCGCTTGTGCTCCGGCACAAGGCGCGTAGCCACAGGTTTTCTGCCCGGCGGCAGCTCGTCTATGCAGGATACCGACAGATCTCCGTAAAGTATCATCGCGAGGGTGCGGGGTATTGGCGTGGCGCTCATTATAAGCACATCCGCTGCGCTGCCCTTGGCCCCGATAGTCGCCCGCTGCTTTACGCCAAATCGGTGCTGCTCGTCCGTTATCACCATCCCCAGATCGTGAAACTCCACATCGCCCTGTAAAAGTGCGTGTGTGCCCGTTATGGCCTTTGCGGTGCCGTCCGCTATGCGCGCAAGCTCCGCCTCCCGCTCGGCCTTCTTCATTCCGCCCTTTAAATATGCCACATTTTCTGCTCCGAAAATCTTGCAGAGCGTTGTGTAGTGCTGTGCCGCGAGTATTTCGGTAGGCGCCATAAGGGCCGCCTGCTTTCCGTTTTTCATAGCCGCATACATGGAATAAAGCGCTACGGCGGTCTTGCCGCTGACCACATCTCCCTGAAGCAGCCTGTTCATGAGCCGTTCGCCCGCAAGATTGCGCCGTATCTCCTCCATAGCTTTGAGCTGGGCGTTGGTTGGTTCGAAGGGCAAAAGCTTTATAAAGCTGCTCATCGTTCCTTCCAGCTTCAGCGGCTGCTCCCGTTTCGGCAGGCTATACTGCATCATAGACAGCGTAAGGCTGAACATCAGCGTATCCTCAAAGGCCAGCCTTTGCCGCGCCGCCTTTATTTCCTCCATATTGCCGGGGAAATGAAGGCCCCGAAGGGCATCATAAAGGCCGATAAGGCCATACTTTTGCCGCATGGAGGCAGGCAGACTCTCCTCTATCCCTTCACTGCAGCCCTCAAGAGCTGCTTTGACCGTATCCCGCAGCAGCTTTTGCGAAAGGCCGGCACACACAGGATATACCGGCAGTATACCCGGCAACTCCCGGTATATGCTGGGATTTATCATCTTTACGCCATGCATCCTGTCCACCCTGCCGCAGGCGTAAACGCACTCGCCCGCCACTACCGCCTTCATTCTGTACGGCTGGTTATACCATGCAAGGGTGATCTCGCCGCTCTGGTCAAAGGCGCGCGCGGTAGTGATATCCAGCCCGCGGCGCACCCGGGCAAGCTTGGGATCGCTCTTGAGCTTCAGCTCCAAAGCCACGTAGTCCCCGTGCTTTGCGCCCATTATGCATGACGTCTTTGAATAATCCCGATATTTTCTCGGAAAATGATACAAAACGTCATGCATGGAAAAAAGGCCCAGCTTGCCGAAAGCTTCGGCTTTGCGTGGGCCAATTCCTTTTAAATCGGTTATGCTGTCAGTCAGCTTCATTCATGCATTATTCTACGGATATATAGTAGTAATACAGCGGCTGTCCGCCGGGTATGGCTATGATCTCGGTATCAGGGAGCTTCGCCATGATCCTTTCGGAAAGCTCGTTTGCCTGCTCCTCGGTAACACCCTCGCCAAAGTACAGCGTCACCATAGCTTCCTCCCTGTCCTCAAGCATCTTTTCCACAAGAGAAAGCGTAGCGTCCTCCACGGTCTTGCCCACTGAGGTTATGGCGTTGTCCTTGAGGCCGATTATATCGCCCTTGGCTATAGTCAGGCCGTTGCAGGAGGTATCCCTTACGGCATATGTAACTGCGCCCGATACGACGTTTGCCGCGGCCTTCTCCATGCGCTTGCGGTTTACCTCCGGAGTATTCTCGGGGGCATAAGCCATGGCCGCCGCCATTCCCTGCATCATGGTCTTTGTAGGTATGACTATTACGTTGCGGTCGGAAAGCTCCGCCGCCTGCTGCGCCGCCATGATTATGTTGGAGTTGTTTGGCAGCACGAATACGTTCCTGGCGTTAGCCTTGCGTATGGCCTTGGCTATGGTGTCTATGCTGGGATTCATGGTCTGGCCGCCGGAGATTATCACGCCTACGCCGGCGCCTGTAAACTCGCTGTCCATGCCCTCGCCTGAGCTTACCGCTACCATGGCGTTCTCGGTCTCGTTCTTTTTGATGTTCTCCTGAATGGCGCGGTTCTGCTCCCTCATGTTCTCTATCTTGACCTTATCCAGCTCGCCAAGGCAGAGCGCCAGCTGCAAAGCCTTGCCCGGCATGTTGGTGTGGACATGTATCTTAATAAAGTCGGCATCGTGGGCAACTACTACGGAGTCGCCTATCTTCATGAGCTTATCACGGAACTTTTCCAGGTCGCCCTCAGTGAAGGACTCCACAAGATGTATGACGAAAAACTCAGTGCAGTAGCCAAACTTTATGTCATTTACGTCTTCCAGCGAAAGGTCGTTGTCCTCTGGTGTAACAGCTTCCTGCTGCTCTGCCACATAATCGTCTATGGCATCTCCGTCCACCACCATCTTAAAGCCTCGGTATATGGTCATAAGACCCTTGCCGCCGCTGTCCACCACGCCCGCTTCCTTGAGCACAGGCAGCAGCTCCGGCGTCTGCCGCAGGGCTTCCTCGCCGCTTTCTATCATTACATCGATAAGGCCGAACACGTTTGCGCCCTGATTGAACTCGCCCTCTACCGCAGTGCTTATCATGCGCGAAACGGTAAGTATGGTTCCTTCCTTGGGCTTCATCACTGCCTTGTAGGCGGACTCGGTACCCATGCGCAGCGCGTTGGCCAGCAGCTCCGCGTCCATCTCCTCACAGCCCTTCAGTGCCTTTGCAAAGCCGCGGAATATCTGTGAAAGTATAACGCCGCTGTTTCCCCTCGCTCCCTTGAGCGCGCCCAAAGATGCTGCCGCAGCCACCTCTCCTACCGTACTTCCGCCGTTGCAGGCTTTTATTTCCTTTACAGCAGACTGCATTGTCATGGACATATTTGTTCCCGTGTCGCCGTCCGGCACGGGAAATACGTTCAGTGAGTCCACATACGCCTTGTTCTTTTCCAGCAGGGCAGCGCCTGTCAGGAACATCTCCTTCAGGAGCGCCCCGTTTATTGTAGTATTATTCAAATCGATATCCTCCATGCATAGCCCGTTGAAGGGTATGCGCCCTTGATTAAACTATGCGCTGATGCTTTCAACGTGTATATTCACGTTGGCTACCTTGATACCGGTAGTCTCCTGAACGCGATAGCGAACGTTGTCTATCATGTTTTTGGCCACCACGGGCAGTGAAACGCCGTAGACCATGGTGACGTACAGGTCGATATCCACCTCGTCGCCCTCGCCGAGGAAGGAGACCTTCACGCCGCGTTTCTTGTTGGCTTCGCTGCCGACCAGCTTCAGTATGGCATCCGTGGCGGTCTTTGCGCTCATGCCTACCACGCCGTAATTTTCAGTCGCGGCATAGCCCGCCACCGTTGCGATTATATCCTCACTGATGGTAACTTTTCCGTATTCGTTGTTAATAGTTCCCGGCATTGTACAATACCTCCTTTTTGGCTTTACATAATATTGCTTTTATATTTTAAACCATATTCCTTATTTGCGCAAGAAATACGGCCTCCTAACCGACTTATGAACGTAAAATTTTACAATATAACCATATTTATGCAGATTAAATGTCCCCAGGCATAGCCGAAACCAAGGCCGTAGATAAAGCTGAACTTGCAGTAAAGATCCTTCCTGAACAGATGATACCTCAGATATGAAAGGCTGTACGATGCCGGCGAGGGCGCGTTGCATGAGCGTTTTCAGTACCATCAGTTGACAAGAGCACACAAGCCCGAAAGGCTTGTTTTGGGACGCTC
>ERZ773225.4042-NODE-4042-length-12277-cov-4.794796_pt1 | contig 12277 bp, 15 predicted proteins | sample MGYA00580993_ERZ773225 | MGnify/ENA primary metagenome ERZ773225 (study PRJEB29015, sample SAMEA2737748) | human gut metagenome | biome: human gut; feature: human-associated habitat; material: faeces | place: China | collected 2012 ... | reverse complement strand
TCAAAAAGGTGGTCTGGGACGGCAAAAATGCCTATGTGTACCTCTTTGCGGAGGATGGAGAGGCGGATTTGCCGCCCGTAGAACAACCTATGTATCCGTTGGGAGAGGATAGCGAATGAGATCCTCATGTATTTTCGGTCGATGCGGAAGACGGCGGGGGATGTTTCGCTTTCGGACTGCATTGAGACCGGGAAGGATGGGAATGCGCTGTCGCTGATGGATGTGCTGTGCTCGGATGAGGATCTGTTCGAGGATCTCAGCGCACGGCAGACCTACCGGAAGCTCTACGAGGTCATGGACACAGTGCTGTCGCCGCGGGAGCGGATGGTCATCACCCTGCGCTACGGCCTTGGCGACCGCACACCGCTCACGCAGCGGGAGATCGCGGCGAAATGCGGCATCAGCCGCTCCTATGTATCGCGCCGCCAGTAATGTAAACGATGCCCGGAAAGCCTTGAAAACACAGGCTTGTCCGGGCATCGGTCATGTCAGGGTAGCGCCGCCGTTATTGTAAATGGTGGGAAAATAAGGAAAATAAGCGGCCATTCATCGAAAAGGATTATCAATTTGGTTTTAGAGTTGTTTTTTTAAGAATGTAACAATTTTGTTCACTCGCTGTGACTCATTTGCATTCATATAGCGGATAACAATGTCGATTAAATATTCTCTACTCTTTCCGTTCGATGACAATTCAGCAGCCAAATCATCAAATAGTTCTTTGCCGTTTGCATCATTTTTCTTATATGGACCATTGTTTTTATAGTCCAACATAATACGTCTTAAACCAACTTTTTGAAAAATATAATTGTCAAGTTCTTGAGTCAATTTTTGGTCAACTTGATCGTACAATTTATTTTTTAAATATTTTTCTAAACTTGGAACGGGAAGATAATTGAGCGGGGTATTCAGCGTTATGTTGTTTTGTAACAAGAAAGGCTCAACTTCTTGCTGAACATCTCCGTCTAAGATAATTATTACCTTAGAGTTGGCTCCGAGAAGATTACTCTGCAATATATCGTTTGCAAGTCTCAACACATTTTGCCAGCCTCCGCAAGGAAGTACACAAACTAATTTGTTATTCAACAAAGAATGATCTCTGAGAATATTATGCACAATCGACCTTGCTAAATCATCTTCGACCAATATGATATCATCATAGCCCATATTGCTATCATATAGGTTTTTAGTAGCAAACGCCGGGTAACATGGTGTTAAAACATCTATTGAATTATCTATGTACTTTTGAATGTAAAAAATTCTCTCCGGTTTAATATCTCTGATTAGTTCAATCGAATGGGTAGAAAAATAAAAAGCAATATTATACTTGTTTGCGATATCATCCAGTAAACTGACGAGTCTTCGTAATGACGAAGCGTGTAAGGCTAATTCGATTTCATCAAGGAGAATTAAACATGGAGTAGTAATATCTCCACGGTCATCTATTCGCATTTTTATAGAATGCAAGATACTGAGCAAGAGGTTTTCGCCGGTAGACATATGGGCTTGGTGAATTCTCATTCCATCACGAACGTAGAAAAACGGAGTACCGCCGAGTCTATACTTGTTTTGAAGGCCTCGTTTTAGTCTGTACAAATCCTTGTAATATGTTTTGTCATTACACAGTATCAGCCCAAGATTTTCGCGAATGAAGTCATTCGCAGGCTCAAGATCGGTATCAATAATAGCATCTAACTTACGGACAGTATCATACGAAGTGTTTCTAAATCTGTTTCCAAAAATAAGGCTGCCTTCAAAAAAACCTTTAATCGTAATGCGTCCTTTTTTGAACATATTTCCTGCAGAGTCATATGAGTAAACTTGTGTTTGCCCATCTAAGTTAAAGGCAATTGAACTATTTTCAGTTACCATACCGAAATACTGCTTTGTATCAAAATGATAAAACAACGATGCTGCGCACATGGTAATGGTACTTTTTCCAGTTGCATTTTCTCCAGTAATTGCATAAAGTCCTTTTTCCAATGGCAATCTCAGGGTAAGTTCCTTAATTGCTTTAATGTTCTTTATGCTCATTCCCAAGGTCATTCCAACCATCCTTTCTTTTATGAAATAAAGTTTGTAGTTTCTTGATTTATGATTTTTTGATATGCCCAGTGGTTGCCGACTCTGATTTTTTCAAGTTTGCCGTCCCCTACCAACCCTGCCAGAATTCGGTTTGCCGTAGCAGCAGACACACCACATAGTGCCCGCACATCCGCATTCATAATAAACTCATGCGTCTCCAAAAACTTCTCCATCTGTTTCCAGCGCATGGTTGCCTTATCCATCGGCTCATCGCTCACTTCATCGCTCGTGTTAATTGCGTCGATGAGCGACGCTTTGATGGTAGAGAGTATGAACTCGATAAATACCGTGGACTCTCCGGCGTCGTTGGAGGCATTAATCGCTGCATAATATTTCGGTTGGCGGGCATGGATCATGGACTCCACCGGCAACCAGGCAAAGGCAGGATTCCACTTGGAGAGCAACAGCGTGTGCCACAGACGTCCGATACGACCATTACCGTCAGCGAAGGGATGGATCAGTTCCAGCTCGTAGTGGAACACGCAACTGCGGATCAACATGTGTATATCGCTGTTCTTAGCCCAGTCCAGCAGCTCCATTACCAAATCCGGCACATACTGTGGAAGTGTACCGAAATGTAGGACATGCCCTGCCTGATCAACTACCCCAACTGGGCGGGAACAGAATACACCGGATTCCTCAACCAAGCCTCGCATCATAATGCCATGTGCAGTCAGCAGATCATCCACAGAATAGGGGTCAAGCTCGTCCAACCGTTCGTAGATTTCATAGGCATTCTTGACTTCGGCAATATCCTTGGGCGGGGCCAGCACCTGCTTGCCGTTCAGAACTGCGGTGACCTGTTCTAAACTCAAAGTGTTCTGTTCAATGGCCAGAGAGCCGTGGATCGTCCGGATACGGTTTGTCCGCCGTAAAGTTGGGTTCGCAGACAGCTGATTGGTGGAAGTCAGCTTGCCCACCAGTTCGGCGATTTCCGCAATCTCATGGATCATCGTATTTGTAATTTCAAAAGGAGGTTTCTTATTCCTCATAGAAACACCTCATGCAAAAGATTCATTCGACCGTATTATACCACACATCGCTCATTTCATCAATCATTTTTGGTGACATGATTGAGTGATGGAGCGTATTGCTTATATAAAAATGAGCCCTGAGAGGCAACTCTCCGAGCCGTTTCAATTTAGATGGTTATTCTTCAATTCGAACCCATGCACAGATATCCCAAACTGATTTCGAGTCAGCCTCGTTACGACCACTTCGATACATCTCCATGCTGTATTTTCAAGGCTTTGCGGGTTTCCGGCTGATTGAGAACCAAGTGTAGAAATCGTAGACAAAGCGTAGAAAAACCGTAGATATTCAGTTTTGAAAAAGTGTAGAAAAGCGGAAGAAGCCCGAAGTATCAAGGGTTTGCGAGGTCACTCCGGAAAGCGACCGACTCGATTTCGAGTCAAGCCGATCATGCCCACTCGCATAAATCTGTAGAAAATAGATTTGCTGTGGCTCAAACGAGAATTGCAGGCCTCCTTTATGTAAAATGAAAGCAAAAACGGGAGGCGCTGATATGGTCGCAGGGCACATGACAAAGAAAAATGGGTATTGGTACTTGATTCTTATGGTGAGGGATGAGACGGGCCGGTTAAAGCAGAAGTGGATTTCAACCCACCTTCGGGTGGAGGGAAATAAAAAGAAAGCAGAAGCAATGCTCCTTGCCGCTCGACGGGAATATACGGATTTCGCCGAAATACAAAAGCGCAGCAGCGATGTTCTCGTCAGCCACTACCTCACGACCTAGGTCAAGAGTTGTCGTGGAAAAGTTTCATTTGGCACCTACGAAGAATACCAGAACTGCATTAATAACAGAATTGCCCCTTACTTCAAAGAACGGAATATTTTGCTTTTAGATCTGAAACCGGCAGATATTCTGTATTACTACAATTCGCTATATGCCAAAGGCCTTACGGGAAATACAGTCTTGCACTATCATGTGCTTCTCCGCAAGGCCTTGAAGGAGGCAAGCATGCGGGGTTTCATTCAGAATGACCCGACAGACTTTATTCCACGACCTAAAAAGGAGCAGTCTGCCGCGGATTGCTATTCTCCGGAGGAATGCAGAAAATTACTCAATGCGCTTCATGATGATCCACTTGAACTTCCCATTACGTTGGCCGTTCTGTATGGACTGCGGCGCAGCGAAGTTTTGGGGCTGCGATGGGGTGCTATTGATTATGAGCGAGCCACAATTACCATTTCACATTCCGTAACATCGACCGCAGTTAATGGGAAGCGGCAGCTGATCGCGAAGGACAAATTAAAGCGCAAGTCCAGCTTTCGAACATTGCCGCTTATGCCACAGGTTGCAGCTATGCTCCCGAATGCCGCGATCCAGCGTTATGGGACACAGCCTCCGCCTAATGAGGAATACATCTGTGTGAATGGGACGGGGCAGTTGTTTACACCCGACTATCTATCTGAGCATTTCAAAACAATTCTCGCAAAGAACAACTTGCGCAGGATTCGATTTCATGATTTGCGGCATAGCTGTGCCAATTTGCTGATCTCTGCCCGTGTGCCGCTGATAGAGGTACAGCAGTGGTTGGGGCACAGCAGCCTGTCAACTACGGCGGATTTATATTCGCATCTGGAGTATGCCGCCAAGGAGCAAAATGCTCGCGTCATCTCGCAGATGTTACTTTGACAAAAGAAAGGAGAACACCATGGCGTTTGATATCATGAATCTTTTCGAAGAAACGGAAAACGTAATTACAGAATTGGACGAAGGGAACGAGCTGGCTGCGGTGGATTTTGCCAACCGTATTTCATCTATGTCGCCCTCGTGTTCGGCAACCAAAAGCTATGCAGTCTACTAGGACGATGCCGTCATAAGATACGCCCAATGGTTTATAGCCTGTAACAAGGAACTCGGGATTGACCGTTGCATAGACGGCCTGCACCAATATGCCAGTAGATTCTGGTATGCGGATACACCGATACTCACGGAAGAAGGCGTGGCAACGGCGGTTCAGATGGTGGACGCCCTGTTTTCCTATTCTCAAAAAGTACTGGACAAGCATCCGGTCGACATTTTACTGATTGATGCCCAACACGAGTGCTTGAATGGCGAAACCTTTGCTATGTTTACAGCGGGAGGAATGCAGAGTTGTATCTGTATGTACCGAATGCAAAGTGAGGAGGTAAACCCTATCCATGTACTGCTGCACGAATTGGGTCATTTGCTCCACATCAAGGCGACCGGGACACTGACTGATGTTCCTGACTCTTTCAAGGAACATTTGCTGGGACTGGGCATAGATTGCAGGAAGCTGACCACAGCGCAGCTTCGGGAACTGTTTGCAGATACATTTATGCTGGCTGTTGTTTGCAGACAGCCTGAATTAGGAATGCCGAAACCGGGATTTTCAGAAAGAGTACTTATGGCTTGTTATACATACATTCGCTCACTTTTGACAGCATAAAATAATTCGACAAACTGCGCTCTACAATAGCAATAGAATAATGCGGAAAGGAGTATTGCGTATGGAATTGATTGCTTCACTCTTCTGTCATGTTTCCGAAAGTATACCTGAAGCGGAGATACAGCGGGAACTGCAAAGACAACATGATATACTTGCTCAGAATGCAGCGAGCTCCGGTCGGACAATTGAGCATTGCTTTTTCCATGTGGGCGAGTTCAACTTGGAAGATCCGGATCAGGTCTTGCTTCGTTTTTTGCAACGCGCGCAGGCCGATGATCTTGGGCTTGTTCTTGTAGAAAGCAAGGATTTATTTCCCTTGTCGCAGCAAGCACATATACCATGCATGGAGGTGTGCTTTGTACGGGAGGGTGTGCAAGAAATCCTTGGAAATAAAGATGTCCAAGTGGCTGAAGAAGACCTCCGGCCAAAGAATGTATATATGTACTGGGGCTTTTAGTTGAAATTTGTCGGAAACTATGCCACAATAGGAATACCTTTCCAGAGAGGATGTGTATGTTGTGGACGCAGTTTCCCATTATCTGAATAGTATCCTCGCACCCAGGCTGCGCGGCTATGGTGTTTCGGAACACTTTCTGCTACGTACCATTGGTATCATTCATACACAGATGACCTCTCTTCTGCGCCATTGGGATGATCGGGTTTTCAAAAATACCGTTTTACTGCTTGGCCTAGAAGAAGGCAGCTTTTATGAACCTCGGGCAAAAATCGATATTCGCTGTTTTGTGGTCGTCGCCATTCGAAACAGTCCCATTGAAACGATCCAGAGTGACGCCTATGGAGAGGCCGGACTGAGTAAATCGCTACCCAGCAAAGATGTGAAGGAAATTACATCGGAGGCCATTCGCTATTTCAGTAAGCAGGATTTTGCTGAAATGTGCAGACAGGCAAAGCTTAGCGCAAGACAGGATTTGTATCAGGAACTCGCAAATGAGTACCCTGTCGCATGGGCTGCGCTGAAGCACCTTGCCGCAACGAACAGCAAGACCGTTGATTATCCGAAAGTATCCGTTTCCGAACCTTATTTTCTGGAAGGCGTAGATAAAGAGACAGAGATTACTGCAACGTCTGGTGAGATGAAAACAGGAATTTACGATGGCTATTCTCCCGAAATAGAGCCGCCGCTTATGGCTTTTCTAAAAATGCTTTCCGCCGACTCCAATGGCGCGTTGATCGTTGATTCGTTGAAGTCCGTTACGAGAAACATTACCAAGTTACTCAGTATCCTTGAGTTTCTTCTTACGCGAGACCTTATATTTGCATCAACAAACTACTACATGGAGAACGGACATGTCGAACGTCGTATGAAACCTTTGCGTGCAGGCCATAGTACGAATGACATGCTGCGCAACGTCTCTAATACGAGTGGTCTGGGCTATAAGCACAAGGCAGCATTAAGCCAGTATGCCAAGCAAGCTAAATCAACTGAATAAATGTTGTGAACCCGTACCTAACCCGGTACGGGTTCTTTTTTGTTCGGCAGCCGCAAGTTGGCTGCCGTTTCTTCATAGTATCAATACAGGAGGTGTCTCATGAAAAATAAGCAAATAATCGTTCGTTGTACGTATTCCGATACGGACCAGATGCTGGCAGAACTCATCCAAGAGTCCTTTCGGTTCTTTCTTCAAAAAGAGCTTTTTGCCCCGGCTATTCGCCAGCCGATGTAGTATTGTTGTGACGATGAATGGTCGCTTATTTCGGGAGGACAGTTTATGTACTTAGAGATAAGCAACCCCATGGATTACCATGTGGCATTATACATCAGACTATCAAAGGAGGACGAAAACGAAGGGCCGTCAGAAAGCGTCAACAATCAGAAATCCCTCTTGGATGATTTTGTGAAGAAGCATCGGCTGTCGGTCTACGACACTTACATCGATGATGGTTGGTCTGGAACTAACTTTGACCGCCCGGATTTTCAACGGATGATCGGCGACATCGAAGCCAAGAAGGTCAACATGGTCATCACCAAAGACTTGTCCCGTCTGGGCCGTGACTATATCATGACCGGCCACTACATGGAGCGGTACTTCCCGGAAAAGCGGGTGCGGTACATCTCACTACTGGACGGTATCGACACTGGTGTGGAATCCAGTGCCAACGACATCACCCCGTTCCGTGCCATCATGAATGACATGTACGCCAAGGACATTTCCAAGAAGATCAAATCTGTCAAGCGGGATAAGCAGCGTAAGGGACAATTTATCGGCGGCAAACCGGTCTATGGTTATAAGATGCATCCCACAGAGAAGAACAAAATCGTCATTGACGAGGAAGTAGCGCCCATAGTGCGGCGCATCTTCCACATGGCGTTGGAAGGTATGAGCTGCAGGCAAATCGCCACACAGTTAAACGAAGAGGGTGTACCCACTCCGGCAACCTATGCAGGACTGCCTGTGGCAAACCCAGGTCCCTACACCGGTCTGTGGAGCAGTGAACGCATCTCAGATATGCTTCAAAATGAGACTTACATCGGAAACATGGTTCAAGGACGAACGGTGAAGATCAGCTACAAGTCCAAGAAGTGCCTGAAGCAGGACCGTGAAAACTGGGTCGTGGTGGAAGGAACGCACGAGCCGTTGATTGATCGGGAAACCTTCCAAAAAGTACGCATGTTGGTCAACAGCCGCAAGCACACCAGAAGCCGAATCTATGACTTTCTGCTCAAAGGCATGATCTTCTGCCATGAGTGTGGTTACCCGCTGGCGGTGCTCAACCGGAAGAACGCCGCTGGGGAGGATGTACTGTACTTCGTCTGCCGCACCTATCAGCGGTTCACAAAAGCAGGCGTCTGTACCTGCCACTCCATCAAGGAAAAGACGGTCACCGACGCGGTCGTTGCCAAAGTGCGGGAAGTCTGCGAAGCCTATTTAAACCCCAAGGAACTCTTACCCATCGCGCAGGAAGCGTTGGAGCAGGCACAAAAAGAAAACGCGCTGGAGGCGGAATTGCAGGCCGTGCAGAGCAAAATTGACAGCCTGACGGCCAATCTGGATAAGGTATATATGGATCGCCTGAGCGGTCTGCTGCCGGAAACGGATTTTGAGCGCATTTACAGCAAAGTCAAATTGGAGAGAAGTCTTCTTGACGAAAAGAAGCAGGAGCTGGAGCTGCGAAAGAAAAGCCCCGTCCCCGCAGAGGACAGGGCAAAAGAATTGGTGCAGCGCTTCATGGACTCGGCCTTTGCCAGTCGAGAGCTGCTGGTCAGCCTCATTGACCGGATCGAGCTGACCGAGGAGAAGCAGGTCATCATCAAATTTCGTTTCGCGGAACTTGATGAAGTTGGGTAAAACCCAGTCATATCAATGGTTTGCGCCGTTATGAGCGGCGCGATTTTCAAGGTGAAATCACTTACAATAGTTCCCGCGCTATGTCTCCCGCATCGAAAAAAAGGCGCTCGCTGCCCTGCAGCAAGCGCTGCAGGGCTACACGCAGGAGGTCTGAAGCGGCGGGCGCAAAAAAGCAGAGGGGCTGCCCCCTCTGCCTTTTCTTTCTTCTATTTACTGCCGCTCGGCTTTGGTCTCACAGTAGAGGCAGCGGTAGGTGCGCTTTTCACGGTCGGTGAGCGTGAAGATCTGCGGCAGTTCCTGCTCGACGGAGGTGATGCAGCGCGGGTTTTTGCAGCGGATGACGTTCCGGATCCGCTCCGGCAGCTTCAGCTGGCGCTTTTCCACGCGCTGGCCATCCTTGATGATGTTGACGGTGATGCCGGGGTCGACGTAGCCGATCACGTCCCAGTCGAGGTCCAGGATGCGGTCGATCTTGATGATATCCTTGCGGCCGAGCTTGCTGCTGACGACGTTTTTGAGCAGCGCCACGGAGCAGTCGAGCTGGTCGAGGCCAAGGATGTTGTACAGGTACATCGCCTTGCCGGCGGAGATATGGTCAATGACAATACCGTTGGAAATCGCATCAATAATCATGTGGTAGCCCTCCCTTATTCAATACCAAGCAGCTTGAGGATCAGCGCCATGCGGATATAGCGTCCGTTTTTGACCTGCTTGAAGTAGCAGGCTCTGGGGTCGTCGTCGACGGCGACGGAGATCTCGTTGACGCGGGGCAGCGGGTGCAGGATGCACAGATCCGGCTTCGCCGTCCGGAGCTTTTCCGGGGTGAGGATGTAGCTGTCTTTCAGACGCAGGTAGTCCTCTTCGTTGAAGAAGCGCTCGCGCTGCACGCGGGTCATGTACAGGATATCGAGCTGCGGCATGACGGCCTCGAGGTCCGTGGTCTGCTCATAGGGGATGTTGTGCTTCTTGAGTGCTTCGTTCTTGACGTAGCTCGGCAGCTTCAGCTCTTCCGGGGAGATGAGCACGATCTTGATGCCGGTGTAACGGCTGAGCGCGCTGATGAGCGAGTGGACGGTGCGGCCAAACTTGAGGTCGCCGCAGAAGCCCACGGTCAGGTCGTTGAATCTCCCCTTCTCGCGCTGGATGGTGAGCAGGTCCGTGAGCGTCTGCGTCGGGTGGTTGTGGCCGCCGTCACCGGCGTTGATGACGGGGACCTCGGAGTGCATGGAGGCGACGAGCGGCGCGCCCTCTTTCGGGTGGCGCATGGCGATGATGTCGGAATAGCAGCTGACGGTGCGGATGGTATCAGAGACGCTCTCGCCCTTCGACGCAGACGAGCTGCTGGCGGACGAGAAACCGAGGACCTTGCCGCCGAGCGAGAGCATGGCGGACTCGAAGCTCAGGCGCGTCCGGGTGGAGGGCTCAAAGAACAGCGTGGCGAGGATCTTGCCATCGCACTTGTGGGCATAGGCCTCCGGGCGGGCGATGATGTCGTTGGCCTTGGCGACCAGTTCGTCAATCTCCTGGGTGCTGAGCTGCAGAATGTCGATCAGGTGGTTCATATCAGTTTGTTCCTCCAATCCAAGATTCGTCCGAGGGGTCATTCCGGAACTGCAGGAGCCGGGCGACGTCCTCGGGTTTGATATACTTCTGTTCGGCGGCGACCTGCGCGATCACGTCGAAGTTCGTCAGGCTGACATTTTTGACTTTGGCGGCGGCCAGCCGCTCCAGGCCCTTTTTCATGCCGTAGGTGAAGATGCTCACGATGCCGAGCACCTCCGCGCCGGCCTCCCGCAGCACGTTCACGACCTCAAGGACGCTGCCGCCCGTGGAGATCAGATCCTCCACCACGACGACCTTCTGGCCCTTTTCCAGCCGCCCTTCGATCTGGTTCTGGCGGCCGTGGTCCTTGCTCGACGAGCGGACGTAGCCCATCGGCAGGCCCATCATCTGCGCGGTGATAGCAGCGTGCGCGATCCCGGCGGTGCTGGTGCCCATGAGGACCTCCGCGTCCGGGTATTCGCGGCGGATGGTCTGCATGAGGGCGGTCTCCACCTCGGTGCGGACGTCCGGGGCGGTCAGGATGAGGCGGTTGTCACAATAGACGGGGCTTTTGATGCCGCTGGCCCAGGTGAACGGCTCGTCCGGCCGGAAGAATACGGCGCGGATCGACAGCAGATCCTCTGCGATGCGGCGTGCGGTAGATTCCATAGTCTGCTCCTTTCTGTTATCCAACGAATTCCTGCAGGCAGCGCTGGTAGGCTGCGACGGGGTCGGCGGCCTGCGTGATGGGGCGGCCGACGACGATATAATCCGAGCCGATGGCTCTGGCCTTTTCGGGGGTGGTGATGCGGACCTGATCGTCCGTCTTCGCGTCGGCGAAGCGGATGCCCGGCGTGACGGTCACGAAGCTGCCGGAGCAGGCCTCGTGGATCTTCCCTGCCTCGAGCGGCGAGCAGACCACGCCGTCAAGCCCTGCGGCCTGCGCGTTTTTCGCGTAGTCGATGACGACGTCGGCCAGCGGCGCGTGGATGCCGATCTCCTCTTCCATGCTCTGCTGGCTGGTGGAGGTCAGCTGCGTGACGGCGATGAGCAGCGGGCGCGTGCCGTCGGCGCGGGTCAGGCCCTCGAGCGCGGCGGTCATCATGGCGCGGGTGCCTGCCGCGTGGAGGTTCACCATATCCACGTCCAGCGAGGACAGGACGGCCATGGCCTTTTTGACGGTGTTGGGGATGTCGTGCAGCTTGAGATCGAGGAAGATCTGGTGGCCTCTGGCCTTGATCTCGCGGACGATGGACGGGCCCTCGGCGTAGAACAGCTCCATGCCGATCTTCACGAACGGCTTTTTGCCGGTGAAACGGTCGAGAAACGCGAGCGTTTTCTCCTTGCTGTCAAAGTCCAGGGCGATGATGACGTCTTTACCCATGATGTGCGCCTCCTATGATATCGTTCAGATTTTGTATGTGATATTGTTCCATGACCCGCGGCAGATCGTTTACCAGATCGCGGCAGGCAAAGGGATCGACCAGATTGGCCGCGCCGACCTCGACCGCCGTCGCGCCGGCGAGCATGAGCTCGAGCACGTCCTCCGCCGTCCGGACGCCGCCCATGCCGATGATGGGGATGCGGACGGCCTCATAGACCTGCCAGACCATCCGCACCGCCAGCGGGAAGATGGCCGGGCCGGACATGCCGCCGGTCTTATTGGCCAGCAGCGGCTTCTTGCCGCGCAGGTCGATGCGCATGCCAAGCACCGTGTTGATGAGGCTGACCGCGTCGGCGCCCGCGTCCTCGCAGGCCTTCGCGATGTCGGCGATGCTCGTGACGTTGGGCGAGAGCTTGACGATCACGGGCTTCTGGACTGCGTCCTTCACGGCCCGGGTCACGGCTGCAGCGGCCTTCGGGTCGGTGCCGAAGCTCATGCCGCCGCCGTGTACGTTCGGGCAGGAG
>ERZ773225.4041-NODE-4041-length-12278-cov-6.153563_pt1 | contig 12278 bp, 14 predicted proteins | sample MGYA00580993_ERZ773225 | MGnify/ENA primary metagenome ERZ773225 (study PRJEB29015, sample SAMEA2737748) | human gut metagenome | biome: human gut; feature: human-associated habitat; material: faeces | place: China | collected 2012 ... | reverse complement strand
CAGCGCGGGGGAGGCGAGCCACTTTTCATATTCTTTGCGATAATCCATTATGATTCCTCCTCATTCCGGGTTGATTCCTCCACGGGCGCGAGAAGATTCCTCGCGTCCTCGAGCATACTTTCGGGTACATACAGCCCCACGCCGCCGCTCGGCGTGCCGAACAGGACCTTGCCGAGCGTGCCGTCCTTGTCGTCGTACTTTTTCATCACGGGGATGCCGTAGGCGCGCAGCATTTCAACGGTCATGCCCGCGGCGTTGTCCTCCTCGGTCGAGTCGACAAGGAAGGCGGGTTTTTCGGGCGTGCCGTCCGGCCCCTTGGGCCAGCGGTCGGCGAGGTCGTGCTTTTCACGGCCCCAGCTCAGCTTGGGAAAGGACATGGTGCTTCCTCCTTACTTATGATAGCGCGTGCCGGCGTCGATCTGGTACGCGCGGTAGATCTGCTCGAGCAGCATCACCCGCGCCAGATGGTGCGGGAAGGTCATGGGCGACATGGAAAGGCGCAGGTCGGCGCGCTGCTTCACGCGCGGGTGCAGGCCGAAGCTGCCGCCGATGAGAAAGGTCAGCTGCGAGGCGCCCGCGGAGGCGAGCTGCGCCAGCTTTTTCGAGAGGGCTTCGCTGCTCAGCTCCGTGCCCTCGATGCACAGGGCGATGACCGCGCCGCCCTTGGGGAGCTTTTCCTCGATGAGCGCGGCCTCCCTGGCGAGCGCCTGCTCAATCTCGGCGGGGGCGGGCGACTCGGGGAGCTTCTGCTCCGGCAGCTCCACGATCTCCAGCTTGCAGTGGCGCTGGAGACGTTTTTGATACTCCGCGACGGCTGCCGCGTAGAATGCTTCCTTCAGTTTGCCGACGCAAAGGACGGTGACCTTCTGCATAGATGTACCTCGCTCATGGTATCGCGCGGCGCGACGCCGAGCCGCACGGAAAGTCCCGCAGACTGCAGCGCGCGGGCGACGGCGTACTCTGCCAGCTCGGGCGTGTTGTTCTCCTTGGAAAGGTGCGCGAGCAGGATGTCGCGCGTGCCGCTCTGCACGGCGAGCCGCGCAAATTCCGCCGCCGCGTCGTTGGACAGGTGCCCCTCGTCGCCGAGGATGCGGCGCTTGAGGAAATAGGGGTAGGGGCCGTATTGCAGCGTTTCCACGTCGTGATTGGCTTCGAGCAGGAGCGTATCCACGCCCGCGAGCGCTTCACGCGCCGCGTCGGTGACGAAGCCGGTGTCGGTCAGGATGCCGAGCGAGCCGTCGGGAGCGTCGACGCGGTAGCCGACGGGATCCACGGCGTCGTGCGAGGTGGAGAACGAGCGCACGGTGCAGCCCGCGAATTCAAGCGTGTCGCCCGCGGTGAAGGCGACGACGGGACAGGTGAGGATATGGGATACGCCGCGCGTGACGTAGACCGGGGCGGCGCTTTTTTTGCTGAGTGTGGCGAGACCGCCGACGTGGTCGGCGTGCTCGTGCGTGATGAATACGGCGGTCAGGTCGCCGAGCGTCCGCCCCAGCGCGCGGAGGGACTGCTCGATGCGGCGGCAGGAGATGCCCGCGTCGATGAGCAGCAGCGTGTCGCCCGCGCACACGAGCGAGCAGTTGCCGCTCGAACCGCTGGCAAGCGTGTAAAATTCCATGGAAAACGGTCCTTTATCTGATCTACTCCCAAGAATACCACAGCGCAGGGGAATAGTCAAAAGAAAAAGTCGTGCAACTTGCACATATCCTGTGTAAAATTGCCATAAATTTTTTACATATTATTTCTTAACAACTTCTTTACAACAACATCGTTTTTCGGTATACTAAAAATAACAAAACGGAATGAGCCGTTGACTAAATTTTGGAAAGGGGGCGGGGCCATTATGATGGAACCACAGGATAAGTACCGGGAAGTCGAATCCGCGCTGGAGAAATTCTGGGGCGACGAGGATCTGCTGGTCGGCAAAGGAAAGAGTACGCCTGCGCAGATCGCGCTGCGTTTCCGCAATGCGATGGTCCTGCTGGCGGCGATATTGTTCCTGCTGTCCTTTGCCTCCAACCGCTACCCGATCCTCCGCGCGGTGGGCTATCTCTTCGGCGCCATCGCCTACATTTGCGAGATCATGGTGTTGACGGACTGCTTCAAGGTCAAGATCCCGCACAACGAGCTGTTCATGCCCTACTGCTTCGGCCCGCTCTACCTCATCATGGGCGTGGGCTACCTGGTGGGCTGAGACGATCTGCCGACAAAAAAGCACCGACGAAGGTCGGTGCTTTTCCTTTTGCGGTTCAGCCGATCTGGCGGATAGGCGGCTCGTCGTTCTCCTCCACGCAGTCGATCTTCGCGCCGAGGGCGCGCAGCTTGCCGATGATGTCCTCATACCCGCGCTCGATATACTGCACGTTTGTGATCTCGCTCACGCCGTCCGCAGCGAGCGCGGCGATGAGCATGGCGGCTCCCGCGCGCAGATCGTAGGCTTGAATGTTGGCGGGGGTGAGCTTTTCCACGCCCTCGACGATGGCGGTGCGGCCCTCGACGCGGATCTGCGCGCCCATGCGCGTGAGCTCGCCGACGTAGCGGTAGCGGCTGTCCCACACGCCCTCGGTGACGGTGCTGGTGCCGCTCGCCAGCGCGAGCACGGTGGTGATCTGCGGCTGCATATCCGTCGGGAAGCCGGGGTAGGGCAGCGTTTTGACGTTGGCGTGGCGCAGCTCGCCGCTGCGGCGGACGATCAGGTCGTCGTCCTGCTCTTCGACCTCCACGCCCATCTCCTGCAGCTTTGCGGTGATGCAGTCCATGTGCTTGGGGATGATGCCGCGCACGCGGATCTGTCCGCCCGTGGCGGCAACGGCCGCCATGTAGGTGCCCGCCTCGATCTGGTCGGGGATGATGGCGTAGGCACCGCCGTGCAGCCGCTCCACGCCCGCGACGCGGATGGTGTCGGTGCCGGCGCCCTTGACGTCCGCGCCCATGGAGTTGAGGAAGTTGGCGAGATCGACGATGTGCGGCTCCTTCGCCGCGTTTTCGATGACGGTCGTGCCGTCTGCCAGAGCCGCGGCCATCATGATGTTCATGGTCGCGCCGACGGAGACCACGTCGAGATAGATGTTCGCGCCCTTCATGCGCCCGCCCTCGGCGGCGGCGCAGATGTAGTCGCCCTCGCGCACGGTCGCACCCATGGCGGCAAAGCCCTTGACGTGCTGGTCGATGGGGCGGGTGCCGCCGAAGTTGCAGCCGCCGGGCATGGAGACCTCGGCCTCGCCGAAGCGGCCGAGCAGCGCGCCGATGAGATAGTAGCTCGCGCGCAGCTTGTGCGCCAGCTCCTGCGGGGCGCGGGTGGTGACGATGTGGCGGCAGTCAAGCTCCACGTCGCTGCGGTTGAGCACGCGGACCTTCGCACCGAGCTGCTCGAGGATCTTCAGCAGCACGGTCACATCGCTGATCTGGGGGATATTCTCGATGCGGCATACGCCGTCCACCAGAAGGGCGGCGGGCAGGATAGCAACAGCGGCGTTTTTCGCGCCGCTGATATGGACTTCGCCGAAGAGCGGGGAGCCGCCCTGAACGATATACTTGGTCATGAGGACACCTCATTGCTTCAATATTTCACAGGAAGAAAAGCGGCCGTGCGGCGCGGGCGCGATGCGCTCCGGATGCCATACGCCGATAGTATTCACATAATACAGCTACAGTATACCAGAAAATCCGGAAAAAGCAATCCCTTTTCTTTTTGATTTATCTTGCAGAACAAACGCATTTTTATGCCGAAACGCGGGAGACCTCGCCGGAAACGATGTTGACATAATAACTGTAAACGTCGGTGTCCACGCGCAGCACGGGAACGAGTTGGAGAGGCGCGGAGGTCGTGCTCTGCACCAGGTAGCCTGCGGAGAGCCAGGTGATCCCGGTGCACACCGCGCCGGAGGCGTTGCGGTAGTCGAGAAAGCGGACCAGCGCGGTCACGGCGTCGAGCGCCGTTTCGCCGCTCTCGCTCGTGTCGATGGGCGGGAGGAAGGTGCCGGTGACCGTGGTGAGGGTGCTGCCGGAGAAGGTGAAGATGAGCGAGGCGTTGCAGACCTCCAGCTCGCCGACAAAGCGCGAGGCGGTGACGACCGTGCGCGCGCCGTCGCTGAGGACATCAAAGGTGCGGTAGCCGAGGGGGACGCAGAGGTCGGCGCAGAATTCCGCGGGATCGTCCACCGCGCGGCTGACGGCGGCCTCCAGCGCGCCGCCGGAGCGGATGAGGCAGGAGCCGCTGTTGAGTCCGTCGGAGCTGTAGTAGCGGTAGATGCCGCCGCCGGAGTCGATGGAGGTGACGGAGCCGATGATGCCCTCGGCAAGCGCCTGCTCGGCAGCGAGGTCGCGCGCGGGCTGAACGCTCAGCACCGTGTCGGGCAGACCGTCGAGCAGCGCGCTGTCGAAAGCGATGCCGTCGGCGTTAAGGAGCGCGGTGAGCTGCGCGACGGAGCGCTCGTGCGCGGCGTTTTCCTCCGCGCGGCGTGAGAACAGGAGAACGAGCAGGAAGGCGTTGGCGAGCAGCAGGATGAGAATAACGATGTTTTTGAGCCGTGCGGTATTCATGGGCGTCCTCCTTTCCGAAAGAGATCAGTCGGCGATCCAGCTCGCGCCGACGCTGTCGCCGTAGGAGTCAATGTAGGCGACGGTCAGCTCGCAGCCGGGGTAGCGCTGCGCGATGGCGCGCGAGAGCGCGAGCGGCAGCAGCAGGGAATCGCGCTCGGTGAGCGTGTAGCGCCGCAGGCGCAGGGAGAAAGCGGTGATGCTCTGCCCCTCGATGCGGACCTCGGCAGCGTGGGAGCCGTCGGCGAAGCGGATGGGCGTGCCGCCGGCCATATAGTCGAAGAAAACGGTCGCGCCGTTGTCGTCATCGGACTCGATGCCGCTGAGGAAAAGCGCGGCATCGCCGATGCGGCCCTGTGTGAGCGCGCCGACCAGACCGCGCGCGGCGGCGCAGAGCTCGGCGCGGGAGATGTGCGCGGCGTCCGCCGCGGCGACGGCAAAGAGGGAGCCGTCCTCCGCCGCTCCGCCGCTGTAGGAGAGCATACCGTCCGGATGAAGGTAGAGCTTGCGCTGGCCCTCGATGACGACCTCCGTGCCGGAGGATTCGACGTAGCGGTCCTTCGTGTGGGGGTTGAACTCGGCGCGGCGCAGCAGCTCCTCCAAGGGGTAATCGCTCAGGGCGTTCGCGGCGGAAAGCTCACGGCGCGCGCTCACGCTGTCGAATACGAGCGTGTAGGGCGAAAGAGAGGCGTATCCCTCGCCGAGCGAGCGGGCAAAGTCGGCGTTGCCGCCGTCCTGCGATTCAAGGTAATCCTTGACTGACGCGGCGCTCACCGCGGTCGAAAAGCGGTAGACGCCCTGCTTCGTGTCCTGCAGGTACAGCGTGGCGGTGTCCTCGCCGTCAAGGCTCAGAAGGCAGCGGCGCACGTCGAGCTGCCGCGCGGTGGGGGACTGCACGCCCAGCCGCGCGGAGAGGACCTCGAGCGGCAGGTCGCAGGCGAAGGCGAAGTAAAGACCGGAGCCGTCCAGCGCCGAGAGGAAGGTGTTCTCAGAAACGGACGAGATGCCGCGGGCCGAACCGATGGCCTCGCCGAGAAACGAGCCGACGGTCTCAAAGGCGTCATCCGCGGTCGTCAGCGCGTCCAGCCCGCTGCGGATGAAGTCGTTGCTCTGCACGATGCGCACCGGCACGGTAAGCGCGGCGAGGGAGTCCGGCTCCTCCGCGGCGGAGGTCTGCCGGTCGGTGAACCAGCCGCGTACGGTCGAGGCAATCGTCGTATCGCCCGCGTCGCCGAACAGCGGCGTCTGCACGAGCAGAAAAAGGAAGGAGAGCGAGAGCACGGCGATGGCGAGGTTTTGCAGCCGGTCGAGGAGCTTGGCTTTCTTATCCATTGCCGCCCTCCTGCGCGCCGCCCACCTCGCTCTGGCGGATGGGCAGCTCGAGCCGCACGGTCGTGCCGGGGCCCTCGCGGTCCACGAGGGAGAGGGTGCCGTTATGGCGCTGGACGATCTCGGTGGCGATGGACAGGCCGAGACCCGTGCCGCCGGATTCGCGCGAGCGCGCCTTATCGACGCGGTAGAAGCGCTCGAAGATGCGGCTGCGGTCGGCCTTCGGGATGCCGATGCCGTCGTCCGCGACCTCCATCCAGACCCTCTCGCCCACGGTGCCGGCGGTGACGCGGATGTGGCCGCCGTCGGGCGTGTACTTCACGGCGTTGCCGAGCACGTTGAGCATGACCTGCTCGATGCGCCCGCGGTCGCCCATGATCATGGGGAGGTCATGGTAGTCGTGCGTCAGCTCGTGGCCGTGGCGGCGCGCCTCCAGCTCGATGGAGCGCAGCACGGAGTCGATGGCCGCGCCGAAGTCGAAGCGCGCCATGTTCATCTCGCTTCGCCCGCTGTCGAGCCGCGAGAGCGTGAGCAGGTCCTGCACGATGTGGGTCATGCGGTCGGACTCGTTGATGACGATGTCGAGGAAGCTGTTTTCCAGCTCGCGCGGCAGCTCGTCGCCCGCGTCGCGGATGGTCTCGGCGTAGGAGCGGATATTCGTGAGCGGGGTGCGCAGCTCGTGGGAGACGTTCGCCACGAACTCGCGGCGGCGCTCCTCGGCCTTGCGCTGCTGCGTGACGTCATGGAGCACGACGAGCACGCCGCCGCGCTCTTCATCGGAAAAGGGCGCGAAGTACAGCTCGACCGTGCGCTCGCCGACCGTCAGCTCGGAGGCGACAAAGTCGCTGCGCTGCATGGCCATCACCTTTTCAAAGGGGCACAGCGGCTCGAAGAGGTCGGCGTAGACGCACTCGTCCGCGCTGCGCTCCAAAAGCTCGCTCGCGGCGGGGTTGCAGTGGATGAGCGCGCCGTCGCGGTCGTAGGCGACCACGCCGTCGGTCATGTGGAGAAAGAGCGTGTCGAGCTTGTTGCGCTCGTCCTCCACCGCCTCGAGCGTGGAGTGCAGCACGCTTGCCATGTCGTTGAACGTGGTGGTGAGGATGCCGATCTCGTCGGTGGAGTCGACCTCGAGCTTTTCGCTGAAGTCGCCGCTTGCCACGCGCTCGGCGCCCTCGGTCAGCTTTTCGATGGGGTTGATCATCGTTTTGCTCAGCAGGAAGCTCAGCAGCACGGAGATCAGAAGACCCACGAGCAGCGCCTGCAGAATGATGATGAGCAGCTCGCTGTTGAGGCTGGAGACCGTGCTGCGGTTGTCGCGGATGTAGATGATATAGCTGTTGTCGCCGCCGGAGATGGGGATGGCAACGTCCATGTAGCCGGCCGCGATGTCGCTCTCGTCGCCGACCTGTCCGTTGCGGGCGGTGAGGAGATTCGCGGTCTGCTCGAGCTTTTCGCCGCCGAGCTCGTCGCTCGCGGCGAGGCATTCGCCGCTCGCGGCGTCGAGAATGTAGTAGTTGCGGCTGCGCGAGTCGATGCCGAGCGTACCGGAATAGGTCTCGAGCATGGACTGCATGACCGCCACGCCGCCCTCCTGCGCGGCCTCGGCGCGCAGGGAGTTGACGAAGTCGGCGTTGCTCTCGCCGAAGGTCTCGCCCATCTGTGAGTAGAAGTCGTCAATGTAGAAGTTGGTCACGCTGGTCATCAGGAACGCGCCCACCACCGCCATGAGCGAGGTGATGAGCAGCAGCATGATGAGCACTAATTTCATGTGCAGCGAGCGGAACACGGCAAAGCCTCCCTTCTGTCCGGACGGGGAAGATCACAGCGTGGAATAGTAGTAGCCCACGCCGCGGCGGGTGAGGATGTAGCGGGGCGAGGCGGGATCGTCCTCGATCTTCTCGCGCAGGCGGCGGACCGTCACGTCCACGGTGCGCACATCGTCGCCGACATAGCCGTAGTTCCACACCTGCTCCATCAGATCCACGCGGGAAAAGACCTTGTCGGGGTGGCTGGCGAGGAAGGTGAGCAGCTCGTACTCGCGCTGCGTCAGCTCGATGGGGCGGCCGCTTTTGTAGACCTGAAAATTCTCGGTGTTGATGGTCAGCGCGCCGCCCGCGCTCATGCCGCTCTCGGCGGCTGCGCCGGAGACCATCGCCGTGCGGCGGATGTTCGCCTTCACGCGGGCCATCAGCTCGCGCATGGAAAAGGGCTTGGTGATGTAGTCGTCCGCGCCGATCTCCAGGCCGAGGATCTTGTCCTCCTCCTCCTCGCGGGCGGTGAGGATGATGACGGGCACGTTGTCGCCCTCGGCGCGCAGGGCGCGGCAGACGTCAAAGCCCATCATCTTCGGCATCATCACGTCGAGCAGGATGAGGTCGGGCTTCTTCTCGCGCGCGAGCGCGAGACCCGCCTCGCCGTCGTAGGCCTCGAGCGTGGCGTAGCCCTCGCGCTGGAGGTTGAAGCGGACGATGTCCACGATGTTCATCTCGTCCTCGACGATGAGGACGGTTTTTTTCGGCTCCATGCTCATTTCTCCTCCTTTTTGCGTGTGCGCAGGGCGTAGACCTTCAGCACGCCCGCGACCGTCTTGCCGTCGCGGAGGTCGCCGGAGAGGCAGCGGTCGAGCAGCGCATCGAAGGGGACGCGCTCGAAGCTGATGAACTCGTCCTCATCCGGGTGCTGGGAGCCGAAGGTCAGGCCCGTGGCCATGTAAAGGTGCAGTACCTCCGTGAAGCCGCCGGGGGAGGCGAGGATCTCGCCGAGGGGGGTGAGCGTCTCGCAGCTCGCGCCCGTTTCCTCGCTCAGCTCGCGCCGCGCGGCGGCGGCGGGGTCCTCCCCGCGCTCGAGCTTGCCGGCGGGGAGCTCCTCAAGCACGGTCTGGAACGCATAGCGGTACTGCTTCACGGTCAGCACGTTGTCGTTCTCGTCGATGGCGACGACGGCGACGCCGCCGGGATGGTCGATCACCTCGCGCGTGGTGAGATGGCCGTTGGGCAGACGCACGGTGTCCACGCGCAGGTCGACGATGCGCCCGTGGAAAATTTCCTGACGGCTGACAAAGGTTTCTTTTAATTCCATGGATATCACTCCTTAATCCTCATGAAGCACCAGATAGTCGGTGTAAACAGCGCTTACTCCGCTTTGCAGCAGGGCTTCGGCCGTTTCTCTGTCGTTTACTGTATGGACATAGCAGCGCACGCCGCTGTTCTCCGCGATGACGGCGTAGGACGGCCGCCACAGCCAACTCCACATGGTCACGCCTTCGATGCCGTTTTCCCGGCAGAAGGTCAGCCGCTCGCGGAGGGCCTCCTCGGTGCCGTTGAAGCCCTCGGCGTAGAACGTATAGATGTAATGCGGGAAATGCCCGAGATGATCGACCACACGGAACATCAGCGGGCTATAGACCTGAATGACCATACGGTCAAAGAGATACGAGAGCCCCAGCTCGTGCGCGTCGTTCAGCATGGCGGTGAACTGCGCGGTCACGACCTCGGCGTCCGTAAATTTGGTGTCGGTGATGATACAGATATCCGGATACTCCTCCATCAGGAGCAGCAGGTCGCGGAAGCTCATGGGCGTGTACCTTTCCAGAAGGGGCGCGGCGAGAAACGCATCGCGCGTGGGGATCGACAGCTCGCTGATCCCCTCCTGCCAGCCGCCGCGCCAGTCGTGCCGCAGAACGACCTGCCCGTCGCTCGTCATGCGCAGATCGACCTCGAATACCCGCGCCCCGCGCGCGTAGTAGCGATCGAAGCCTTCGCGGCAGTTGAGCACGGAGGTCCCGCTCAGCTGGCCAAGCCCGTGCATGACGGTGTGGGAGGAGGCCAGGATCTCCTCCGCGCTCAGCTCGCCCGCGGGCCGGGCCTTCTCTTCGGTGACCGGCGGAGCGGCCGGGGGTGTCAGCACGGAAAGGCAGGCAAAGCTTATCAGAAGCAGCGTCAGCGCACGCAGCAGCGGCGCGCTGACGCGGATATGGACAAAATCGCCGATGACGGATCACCTCTTAAAACAGGTAAAAAACCACCTTATATTACACCATAAAGCACCGAGAATTTCAACAGAGAAATCAAAATTATTACATTTTGATTACAGCCCTTGTACGTTGGGCAGAATCATGGTATACTGAAATCCGCTTTGAAGGAGAGGGGGCACTGTGCCGTGGAGAAAAAGGGAATCAAGATCGCGGCGCAGAACCGCAAGGCCTATCACGACTACTTCGTGGAGGACCGTCTCGAGGCCGGTATCGAGCTTCGCGGGACGGAGGTCAAGTCCATCCGCGCGGGAACGCTCAACCTCAAGGACAGCTACTGCGTCGTAAAAAACGGCGAGGCCATGGTCTACTCCATGCACATCTCGCCCTACGACAAGGGCAACATCTTCAACCACGACCCCGACCGCCCCAAGAGACTGCTGCTGCACAAGCGTGAGATCAACAAGCTCCACGCGCTCGTCAAGCAGGACGGCTACGCCCTCATCCCACTCTCGGTCTATTTCAAGGACGCGCGCGTGAAGGTCGAGCTGGGCGTGTGCAAGGGCAAGAAGAACTACGACAAGCGCGAGGCATCCGCGCAGCGCGACGCGAAGCGCGAGATCGACCGCCACATGAAAAACTACCGATAAAAACGGAGAAGCGAAGCGATGAACGAAGAGAGAGAAAACGGCCGCTTTGACCCCGCCGATTTTATTCCGGCGGACGCGCAGCCGAAGGCTGCCGTGTCCTGCGAGCTCGAGGAGCCGCCGCGCGGCAGCGCCCTGACCGGCATCCTCGGCGCGCTGTTCGGCGCGCTCGTGGGCGTGGTCCCCTGGTTTCTGGCGAGCACCTTTGCCGACTTCTTCGTCGGCTGGCTGGGCTTCCTGGTGGGCGTCGCAGCCTGCTGGGGCTACCGCCTGTTCAAGGGCCGCCGCTCCACACGCTTTGCCATGGCGACGGTGATCGTCTGCTCGCTCCTCGCGCTCTTTGCCGCGGAGATCGCCTCGTGGATGTACGTCCTCTGCTCCGATCCCGAATGGCAGGCGGACGCTGCGTGGTACGGCATCCCGGTCGCGCAGCTGGCGTGGGAATCCATTCTCATGCCGGAGAACTGGGGCATCATGGCGCCGTCCATGCTCATGGGCATGGTCATCGGCGTGCTGGGCGTGGTGTGCGTGAAGCAGAAGGTCCTCGCCTACACCGACCCGGAGCGCGCGGCGCAGATGGCCGCGCACACCGCGCAGAACGGGCTGGCTTCCTCCGCCGCGCAGACGGCGCAGGCGAACGCCGCGGCGGGCTTTGCCGTGCCGCAGAGCTTCACCGTGCGGGATAAGAAGTGGGTCAGGGTGACGGTGCGTATCGTGGGTGTGCTGATCGCCGTTTTCTTTACCGCCCTGCTTGCCGGTGTGATCGGCAGCTCGATCGACGAGCCAGAGGGCTGGTCGCTTGCCGAGACGGTGGGCTTTTCCGCTTTCGCGCTCGTTTTTGCGGTGTTCGGCGTGTTCCTAATCTTTCTTGTCCGGCGCAGGCTGGTGGTCGAGGGCGGCGTGTTCAGCTACCTGTCGACCTTCGGCAGGTCCCGCGCCTTCCGCCTGGCGGACATTGCGGGCATGACCATCGGGACGAACGGCCGCAGGCTGGTCGGACAGGATGGCCGGACGCTTGCCCGCTTTGAGGACAATCAGGAAAACAGCGCCATCCTATTGCAGTATCTCAGCGAGCACGGCGTCGGCCTGCTCGTGAAATAAAAAACCGAACGCGCCGCGGCGCGAGACAAGGAGAACGAATATGTCCCATCCCATTGTGACCATCGAGATGGAGAGCGGTGCGGTGATGACCGGTGAGCTCTATCCCGAGCTGGCCCCCAACACCGTCAACAACTTCATCGAGCTGGCAAACTCCGGCTTTTACGACGGCCTTATTTTCCACCGCGTCATCCCCGGCTTCATGATTCAGGGCGGCTGCCCGCAGGGCAACGGCATGGGCGGCCCGGGCTATGAGATCGACGGCGAATTTTCCGCCAACGGTCACAAGAACGACCTCAAGCACACGCTGGGCGTGCTGTCCATGGCGCGCACGATGGCGCCCAACAGCGCCGGCAGCCAGTTCTTCATCATGGTCGCGGATGCGCCGCACCTCGACGGGCAGTATGCCGCGTTCGGCAAGATCACGGACAACGCGCAGGCCGCGGTGGACATCTCCCGCGTCAACCGCGATATGTTCACGGATAAGCCGAAGAAGCCGCAGACCATCAAGTCCATTCGTGTGGACACGCAGGGCGTGGAGTATCCCGCGCCGGAGAAGCACTAAGATATTTTTCATCTGCTTTCGCAGACCTAAAGAAGCAAGCATCCCGTTCGCGGTGTGAAGGGAACGCCGTTCACACCGCTCACACGGGGGCGTACCGGTTTCGACGGGGGTGTGGAGGCAGGATAAGCGG
>ERZ773225.4032-NODE-4032-length-12296-cov-2.261907_pt1 | contig 12296 bp, 10 predicted proteins | sample MGYA00580993_ERZ773225 | MGnify/ENA primary metagenome ERZ773225 (study PRJEB29015, sample SAMEA2737748) | human gut metagenome | biome: human gut; feature: human-associated habitat; material: faeces | place: China | collected 2012 ... | reverse complement strand
TTTAAATTCCGTAACTTGATTTTAATATGCTTCTATGGTAGAATGAAGCGGGATAATACTTATGTTTGACAACATTAGAATAAACCTGTTAGGCGCGTATAAAACTGAACGGTTTTACGTTTCAACAGAAAACAAAAACCGACAAATTAATGCCCTTGCTATGCGCCTTGATGGAGAAGCTAAGTTTGAATATGAAAATACAAAAACGTTTGTGAAAAACGGAGATATTTTCTATTTACCTGCCGGGTTTGACTATCATTGTTCTTCAGAATATGAAAAGTTAATTGCCGTTCATTTTGAAACTTCAGGATTTGCGTGTAAGAAAATGATTGTATTTGCACCGATTGAAAAACGAATTTACGAAAATATATTTGAAAGCATTTTGTCCTCGCTAATGGAGATAAAAACATCGGCGGAAAGCACGAAGCAACAGCACAACTGTATTCCATGTTTGCAATGATGGAAAAAGAGCAGGTTTGCAGTCGTCAAATTAACAATAAAAAAATCTTTTCATAAAAACCCCCTCCTGCTCTTACAACAGGAGGGGGTCGGTCTTGTTTAATTCTAAAACACGGATTCTATTCTCCGGTATAAGGCGAGAATGTAAATGTTCCGCCGCCTACATACACGCCCATGTATCCGGAGCCTCTTAAGGCATCTTTATCGTTGTCAAGATAGTCAATAATATTTTTTCCATCAATCGTAAGGATAATTCTTACACCGTCCTTTTCTTCAATGGTACCGGCTGTCACATGATATGTTTTACCATATTCTAATACCTGACCGTTATTCGGAACGCCGGGGCCGCCTACAGGATTAAATTCGGCAGCACCTAAGAACATTGTCCGCTGACCGTTTTTAAACCGCTGTACTTCAATGTGGTCTGTTTTAAATCCAATGAAATACAAATCGCTGCTACTATATTCCTTATCTTTGTCTGGAATTTTAAACGCCAGTGATGGCCAGCTGTGCGGATCGTCAATCTGCAAATCAAAACTGTAGAGTCCATCTGCCAGTTTTTCTTTGGTGTAGCAGCTGTTGTTTCCTGTAACAACTACGCCTTTGCCGTCTGCTGATGCTTTCGCATTTTTCCAGTTTTCAGGATTAAAGAAATCGCCGGAAAGCTTTGTGCTCGGTAATTTCTCAGAACCCTCTTTTGAATAAGTGATAACATTTACCGGAATATCTTTTTCAACGGTTACACCGTCAACAGTAAATGCGCCATGAATGGTGGTGGTGCCTACTGCAAGCCCCTTAACGTTACCTTTTTCGTCCACTGTGGCAACATTTTCATCTTCTACGGTATATTTCACTTCTTCAATTGCCAAGCTTCTGCCGAATTTAGAAGTACCTTTCGGTGAAATGGTGGATTCAAAATCTTGGATAACTGTAAGGCCAGTCGTTGCAAGTTCTACGGTCTCCAGCTCGTCGCCGCAGATAACGTCGATTTCTTTTGTTCTGACAATGCCATCTGCCAAAACATTTACATAAACCTTAACGCGTCCTTCAGACAGAACAGAAATTTCACCTGTTTCGCTTACCGCTGCAACGGACGGGTCTGAGCTTACATAGGTTACCTGATAGTCATCCGGTTTTGCAACAGACTGTTTGCGCCCAAATGCTTCAATTTCAATCTGCTTTTTCGCGCCTACTTTTGCTACAAACTCTTCCTGATTTAAGTTAAACCTCTGCACAGAAACAGGGTATTTCGCAAGATATTTTGCTTCAAGACCAGCTTCATTAATAATGTTCTGTGCTTCTTCCGGCCATTCGCCGTCAGCATAGACCATGGGTTCTTCAATGTTGTTAAAGGGAGATGCCAGGTTCTTCTCAGCAGTTGTAGAATAATTGTTCCTTGCTGTGTTATAGCGAATGCTTGTTGTGTGGATATGAAGCCACTTGGGAACAGTTGGTGTTCCTCTGCCGTCAAAGTTCCATTTGTCAACATCGTTATAATCAATTACATTGTTCTCAATGAGCCAGAACGTAGACCCTTCATCAGGGTAAACAGAACCGTATGCGTTTCTGTCATTTTCAAAGTAGTTGTTACACCACTCGTTGGGGTTTTCATATGTGCCGCCTGTTGCACCCAAGGTATAAATCGGGCCGCCGTCATAAAGCTTGCTGTTCATTACATCGTGAATGTAGTTGTAATTCAGCTGAACTTTATAAAGACCGGTTCCTGCCTTTTCTTTATCTTCAGCATAGGTGCCCCAGCCGTAGCCGATGTGCATGCCGGAATAGTTTACGTTCGCAATTTCGTTATGGTTGATTTCCGTATATTTCGGCCAAGAAGCAGAAATGGCAGCAGAAGAACCATAATCAACACCAATGTCGTGCATATAGTTGTTGTTAATTCTGTTGTTAATGGTGTAATATTTATATTCTGTGGGCTTAATTTCTGTTTCGTAGTTGTCTCCGGGGCCGTTGCCCAAAGACACTGCCGTACCGGAAAGGTCCGCAAATTCATTGCCGATAACATCGCATTCCTGAATGGAATATCTCATTTGAAGCGCTGCAGCACCAAGTTTTGAGAATTTGTTGTTGGTAAAGTCGATATATCTTGCACATTTTACCAAAACAGCTGTTTCGGGAAGACCGCCGTCAATGAAGTTGTTCTGTCCGTCGTTATAACCCTTTTCGTCACTGGGACGCATCCATGTTGTATAAGCAAACTCAACATCATCAAAGGTAATGTTGTGAATCGGCTTGTCGGCCGTTCCTTCCAGCGTCAGCATTCTTTCGCCTTCCGGAATGGTTGCAACCATGGTTTTCGGGTCTTCAAAGCTTCTCGGAATGTAGTAAAGATAACCGTCTGTGCTGTCGATATACCATTCACCAGGCATATCCAAAAGCTCATAGGCATTCTCATACCAGTGAGGCGCTTTCCACGGGGTGTTGTCGCTATTGTTCGACCAGCCCGGCTGATCCATAACGATTTTCGCTCTGCCTTCTTCAACCGTTACATCAGACACGCCGCAGCGGGGCTGTGTCCAGTTTGAGTACGTAACAAATTCCAAGTCTTTAATATTCTTGTAATCTGCCAAGAACGTGTCATCAGAATAGAAGCCAAAGTCCGTCATTTCAGCGTTTGTCAGCTCGCCTGCGCTCTTTGCACGGATTGCACGCACATCATTTATAAATACCTGTCTGGACTGAATGTCGCCCACTTTGGTTTTATAAATGTTTAAGTCTGCATCCGCAAGCTCAAAGCCTGAAAAATGTTTGCCCATCATCAGCTGTGCCTTGCCTTCGCCGTAAGAAGTGTAAACGACGTTATAGCCGTTTGAACCGGATTCGTCCTCGCCCATTTTAATTTCTTCCGAAATATAATGGTCACCGGCCTTTAGGAAAACAAAAAGGTGGTTTTCCATATCGTCATTATTTGCTTTCACAAGCTCGCGTGCCGCATTGATAGAAGCAACAGGAGCGTTTTTCGTGCCGTCATTTTTGTCGTCGCCGTTTTCGGGGTCAACATAAATAGCAAGCCTGTCGGCGATTTCAATGGTACGAACCAAAAGCTCGCTTGCTTCTGCTCTGGTTAAGGTTGCCTGCGGCTTAAAGCTTCCGTCGGGATAGCCTGCCAAAAGTCCGAATGAGAATGCTTTTGCCACGCCGTCTTTTGCATAAGCCGAGATGCTGTCGCTGTCTGTAAAGGAAACAGCCGCACTGTCAGCCTTTGCATCTTTTGATTCTGCTGCTTTTGCAATTATTAAAGAAGCGTCTTCTCTTGTGATGTCTTTATCTGGAGAAAAATTGCCGTCTGTAAACAACGCTGCATCCAAAAGACCGTTTACATTTGCCGTTTCTATGGTGTCTGCAAACCATTTGTCAGCTGTAATGTCTTTTGCGCAGCCGGCATATTTTGTTGCTTCCAATCTGAGTGCATTTACCGCCATTGTAACAAATTCTGCCCTTGTTACATTCTTTTCAGGCAGAAATTTTCCATCGCCTACGCCCTGCACATATTTGCCGGCAGCAAGCATTTTTCCAGTTGGAGTTACCCAATGGTCTCCCAGATCTGCAAAAGAAATATCCTCAATTTCTTTTGCTTCTGGAAGAAGATTGTCCTTTTCAGCAAGCGGCTCGGTGCTTGTCTTGTCTGCATTTGGCGCTTCCACCTGGGCAGTTGCAGTTAAAAACACACCCGAGGTTGCAAGCATAGACAACGATACCAGCAGAGCCAACACTTTTTTTGTCTTTCTCATTCTCTTACCTCCATTTAAGTAAATTGACTTTTGGAATTAAAGCTACCAAAATATAGTTTATTATACCACTGTTAAAATATAATTACAAGATCTTTATTCAAATATATTATTTATTACCAAAATTTTTTTTTATTTTTGTGCAGATTTTACATTTACGTATTGCGGCAATCTTTGTTTTTCTGCGTTTGTTTTATTTTTTCATTTTTTTCTTTTTTATTTCTGTGTTTTTGCTTGACAAACAATTCAATTTGCGGTATGATAGTAATGTAAATAAAGCTGGGCGAAATGGAGGAATTGTATGGATCATCCGAAAATCCGATTGGTTCTGTGCGACGTTGACGGCACGCTGCTTGACAAAGGGCAAACAGTCGTATCGAGCGCAGTGTTTCATACAATTCGACAGGCCGTGTCCTGCGGCGTCCAATTTGTTATTGCCAGCGGAAGAAGTTACCCGGATTTAAAATCCTTGTTTGCACCTGTTGTAAGCATCGTTTCCTTTATTTGCTGCGACGGGGCTATGGCAGTGAAAAATGGCGGTATTTTGTATCAGGCCACTCTTGAAAAAGCTGTTGTGAACACTTTATTCGATAAAATAGCACTTTCCGGACAGGAGTCCCTTGTGATTTACGGACGCGACCACACTTACTGTTTTGGCAATAATGACTTATTTAAAACTTCAACGCCGGTTACTTCAATAAACGAAGTTTATGGCAATGTTTATAAGCTGGCGTTTTTTAAGCTCTCTGACCAAACGAAGCAGGTGGTAAGAAGCTTTGCCGCCAGATCGAGACAGCTTTCCGAAATTTATGCCGACAGTTCTTGGACAGAATTTGTTGCTTTTGGAACAGACAAAGGCTCTGCTGCGGCTGCCCTGCAAAAACAGTGGGACATTTCGTCCCTTGAAACTGCAGCATTCGGAGACAATACAAACGATTTCGGCATGCTTCGTCAAGCCAGACTCAGTTTTGCCTCCCCGGCGGCAGTATCCGACATCAAGCGAATGTGCAAATTCCAGACAAACAGCTTAACGGACGAAATTTTAAATATATTACGAGAAAGGTGAACGCTATGAGCAAGTACACGATTAGAAACACTCCCAAAACTGACCGAATCACGCGGCTTGTAAACCACCTATTTGAAAAAATGCCGCAGGTGGAAAGTGAACGCGCCGTTTTAGTAACGGAATCTTATAAACAAACGGAAAACCTTCCAATTATTTTAAGAAGGTCGCGGGCGTTCCGCCATATATTAGAAAACATCCCCATTGTTATCCGGCCAGATGAACTGGTAGTGGGCAGCGCCACAAAAGCGCCCAGAAGCTGTCAGACTTTTCCTGAGTTTTCCTTTGAGTGGCTGGAGGCAGAATTTGATACCATTGAAAAAAGAACAGCAGACCCGTTCTATATTTCAGAGGACACAAAGAAGGCGCTTTCCTCTGCCAACCAATATTGGAAAGGCAAAACCACGAGCGAGCTTGCAACGTCTTTGATGGACACAAGAACGCTCACCGCCATGGAACACAACATGTTCACTCCCGGAAACTATTTTTATAACGGCATCGGCCACGTCACAGTGAAATATGACGAGGTGCTTGCCGTTGGCTTCCGCGGGATTATTGAGCGTGCAAAAAACGAATTGGAACACTGCAATGTAGGCGATGAAAACTATGCAGAAAAAAGCACGTTTTTAGAAGCGGTTATTGAAAGCTGCGAGGCGGTTATTGATTACGCAAAACGGTACGCCCGCCTGGCGCTGGCAGAAGCCGAAAAATGCTCCGATGACAAACGCAAGCTGGAGCTTTTGCTCATTGCACACAACTGCGCAACCGTTCCGGAAAACGGCGCAAACAGTTTTTATGAAGCCTGTCAGTCGTTTTGGTTTGTGCAGATGCTTTTGCAGACGGAATCCAGCGGGCACTCTATCTCCCCGGGCAGATTCGACCAGTATATGTATCCTTATTATGAAAAGGATTTAAAAAGCGGCGCCCTGACGCCAGAATTTGCCCAGGAATTAATAGATTGTATCTGGGTGAAGCTGAACGATTTAAACAAAGCCCGCGATGCAGCCTCAGCCGAAGGGTTTGCGGGATATAGCCTGTTCCAAAACCTGATTGTGGGCGGGCAGTCTGCCCCGGGGGTTGACGCCACCAACGATTTGTCCTTTATGTGTATTGAAGCGTCGAAACACGTGATGCTTCCCCAGCCGTCCCTTTCCATTCGTATTTGGAACGGCACCCCCCAGGATTTGATGATGAAGGCCGCCGATCTCACCCGCACGGGAATTGGCCTGCCGGCTTATTATAACGACGAAGTGATTATTCCGGCTCTCATTAACCGCGGTTTGACCATGGAAGATGCGGTAGACTACAACATCATTGGCTGTGTTGAACCCCAAAAGGCCGGTAAAACCGATGGCTGGCACGACGCGGCGTTCTTTAACATGTGCCGCCCGTTAGAGCTGGTGTTCTCCCGCGGTATGGACAAAGGCGTGCAGGTGGGGCCGAAAACAAAATGCATTGCTGAAATGACAACTTTTGACGAATTCTACAGCGCCTATAAAGCACAGATGAACGATATGATCAGCTTGTTGGTAAACGCAGACAACTCTATCGATGTGGCCCACGCAAAACGCTGCCCGCTTCCATTTTTGTCTTCTATGGTAGACGACTGCATTGCACGCGGAAAATCTGTTCAGGAGGGCGGTGCAATTTATAACTTTACCGGCCCCCAGGGGTTTGGTATCGCAAATATGGCAGACTCGCTGTACGCCATTAAAACGCTTGTGTTTGAGGAAAAGAAGTTTACCCTTTTAGAGTTAAAGGAAGCGCTTGACCACAACTTTGGAGAATCCGCTTCTGAAAAACAGGTGGAGGTTATGGCTGTAAAAATTGCTGAAGAGCTTGCCAAAAACGGTAAAACGGTTGACGACCGAGCCATTCAGGAAATCATTGAAACGGTGAAAGCCGCATCGGCCAGCGGCGACGGTGCAAAATACAAGAAAATAAAAGAAATGATTGACGAAGTTCCCAAATTCGGCAATGACATTCCTGAAGTAGACGAATTTGCACGGGACGTTGCATATACCTATACAAAACCGTTAGAAACCTATAAAAATCCCCGCGGCGGAATTTTCCAGGCCGGGCTCTACCCCGTTTCCGCCAACGTGCCTCTGGGTGCGCAAACAGGAGCAACACCGGACGGACGTTTGGCCAATACCCCGGTTGCCGACGGTGTTTCACCCTCTGCCGGAAAAGATACCCACGGCCCAACCGCTGCCTGCAACTCTGTTTCTAAACTTGATCACTTCATTGCGTCAAACGGCACGCTGTTTAATATGAAGTTTCACCCCTCGGCTTTAAAGGGACAGTCTGGCTTAGAGGCCTTTTGTGCACTGGTGCGGGCCTATTTTGACCAAAAGGGAAGCCACATTCAGTTTAACGTGGTAGACCGCGCAACACTTTTAGACGCACAGAAAAATCCTGAAAAATATAAAGGTTTGGTTGTCCGTGTGGCCGGCTACAGTGCACTGTTCACCACCCTTTCAAAATCACTGCAGGATGATATTATTAACAGAACAGAACAAGGGATGTGATAGGATGAGTCTTTACGATACCAAGGGCAGGATCTTTGATATTCAAAGATTTTCAGTTCACGATGGTCCCGGAATTAGAACCATTGTGTTTCTAAAGGGCTGTGTCCTCCGCTGCAAATGGTGCTGCAATCCCGAATCCCAAAGCTTTGCCGTTGAGGAAATGTCGCTGGGCGGCAAGTTGAAAACCGTTGGACGGGACGTTACCGTAGGCGAGGTTATGGAAACGGTGAAACGTGACATGCCGTATTATAGGCGTTCTGGCGGCGGCCTGACGCTATCCGGCGGCGAGTCTTTGTGCCAGCCCGATTTTGCTGTGGCGCTCCTTAGGGCTTCGAAAGAATACAGCATTAACACGGCAATGGAGTCCACAGGGTTTGCAAAGTTTGATGTAATTGAGCAATATCTTCCCTATTTGGATTTATACCTTATGGATATTAAGCATATGAATTCGAAAAAGCATGAACAGTTTACATCGCGGCCCAACGAACTGATTTTAGAAAATGCAAAGAAAATCGCAGAAAAAGCAAAGCAACTGATTATCCGCGTACCGGTTGTTCCCACTTTTAACGATACGGAAAGCGAAATTTTGGAAATTGCCAGATTTGCGGCAAGCCTTTCGAATGTAAACGAGTTGCACCTGCTTCCCTACCACCGTTTGGGACAGGACAAATATAAAGGATTGGGGCGCACTTATGAACTGCCGGAGCTGCTACCTCCCGCCGATGAAAAGATGCAGCGGCTGCTTGCAAAAGCCAAAACCACAGGCTTAAAGTGCCAGATAGGAGGCTGACAAATGTCTGATACTGAAATTTTAAACTTAAAAGATAAAATGCGGATTATTCAGGAGATTGTTCCGGGAAAGCAAATTACCATTGCCCATATCATTGCAAATCCTGACAAAATTTTATATCAGAAGCTGGGACTTGACCCCAGCGTGGACTATTCAAAATCCGCCATCGGCATTGTAACCATCTCCCCTGCGGAAACGGCCATTATCATTGCCGACATTGCCACAAAATCCTCCGGTGCTGAAATTGGGTTTGTAGACCGGTTCAGCGGAACGCTGATTATCACCGGAACGGTATCAGAGGTTGAGTCTGCCTTAAGGGCTCTCTGTGACTATTCTAAAGATGTTTTAGGCTTTACCGTCTGCGACATTTCTAAAACGTAACCGCCATGAGAAAAATTATTTTAATTGGCAGAAGCGAATGCGGCAAAACAACGTTGACACAGGCGTTGACAGGAAAAGAAATTGAATACCAGAAAACCCAATCAATCTGTAACGAAAATTTGGTAATTGACACGCCGGGAGAATATATTCAGACAAAAATGCTGGCGGGCGCCATTGCGCTCTATTCCTATGAAGCGGATATTGTTGGCCTGCTGCTTTCCGCCACGGAGCCGTTTTCCCTTTACAGTCCCAACATTACAGGACAGTCAACAAGGGAGGTTATCGGAATTGTTACCAAAATAGACCACAAAAACGCAGATTCCCACCGTGCAGAGCGCTGGCTTAGGCTCTGCGGCTGCAAAAAGGTGTTTTGTGTAAGCGCCTACACCGGCGAAGGAATCTGTGAACTATTAAATTATTTGTCATAAAAACAGATAAACCCACAAAAAACCACAGAAAAACACTTGACATCTATGATGCCATATGGTATGATTATTGTAAAGAAAAGTTATTAAAATAAAACCAAAAAGAAACAAAAAAGGAGAAATGAACATGGTATCTGAATACGAGATCAAAAAACAGATTTGCGACATCGGCAAAAGAATTTACGACAGAGGTATGGTTGCGGCCAACGACGGTAATATCTCTGTAAAACTCAACGACAACGAATTTCTGTGCACCCCCACAGGCGTGAGCAAAGGATTCATGACGCCTGACTATATCTGCAAAGTTAATGCAAAGGGCGAAGTGATTCAGGCAAACAAAGGGTTTAAACCTTCTTCTGAAATTAAAATGCACATGCGGGTTTATAAAGAACGTCCTGATGTGCAGTCTGTTGTTCACGCGCACCCGATTTATGCAACCAGCTTTGCAATTGCCGGCATTCCGCTGACACAGCCGATTATGCCCGAAGCGGTTATCGCGCTTGGCTGCGTTCCCATTGCTGAGTACGGCACGCCTTCTACCGAAGAAATCCCGGACGCAGTTTCTAAATATCTTCAGTACTATGACGCTGTTCTTCTTGAAAACCACGGCGCTCTGGCATATTCCGACTCTCTTTTAAACGCTTATCACAAAATGGAATCGTTAGAATTTTATGCACAGCTTCTCTTCCTTTCCAGACAGTTGGGCGGCCCGAAAGAACTGAGCAATTCTCAGGTTGAGCGTCTTTATGAAATCCGCAGACAGTTTGGTTTAAAAGGCAAGCACCCGGCAGACCTCTGCCCCAACGCGAAAGCAGGCAAGGCAAGCTGTCACAGCTGCGGTAAATGCGGCACGGTTTCTTCTTCCAATGAAGAAGGCGATTTGATTGCCGAAATTACAAAGAAGGTTATGGAGCAACTGGGCAAATAATAACGGAGGTCAGTTTTATGCACGACCGTGAAGTGTCGCAAATCGTTGAAGCGGTTGTTAAAGAAATCTCTTTCAACGAAAGCGGCAAAAGTATGACGTTATCCCTCGCAAAAAAGCTTGCCGAAAAGGTTGAAGCAAAAGCAAAAGAAATCGGTGTAAATGCCGTGGTGGCCGTTTCGAACAGCGGCGCGCGGCCGGTTTTGGTAGAATGTATGGACGATTCATACATTGCCAGTTACGACGTTGCTTTTCAAAAGGCCTACACCGTGGTGGCGCTGAAAATGTCCACAACAGAGCTGAAAAAACTTAGCCAGCCGGGCGGTTCGCTTTATGGCATACAGTTTACCAACAATGGTCAAATCGTAATTTTCGGCGGCGGCGTGCCGCTGATTGCAAACGGTAAAATCATTGGCGGTTTGGGCGTTAGCGGCGGCAGCGAGGAGCAGGATACCTTCTTGGCCGAATATGGCGGAAGTATTTTTGAAGGTTTAATCAATAACATGGAATAGGAGTTTACGTTATGGCTATGAATTCAAATGACATAGAAGCAATCGTAAAACAGGTTCTTTCTAACATGAAGACAGAAGCTGGGCATTCCGCAGGCAGCGTCAGCATTCCAAAAACCGCAAAGGTTGCAATGCTGACAGGCTTAGAGCACTATGACATTAAAGAATATCCCATCCCTGAAATCGGAGATGACGATATTTTAGTCAAGGTGGAAGGCTGCGGCATCTGTGGAACAGACGCACACGAATTTAAAAGAGACCCCTTTGGTCTCATTCCTGTGGTTTTGGGACATGAAGGAACCGGTGAAATTGTAAAAATGGGTAAGAACGTGAAAAAAGACAGTGCGGGAAAACCCCTGGCTGTCGGCGATAAAGTTGTTACCTGCATGATATTTAAAGACAATCCGGACATTACCATGTTCGACTTGAACAAACAGAACGTTGGCGGCGCAGACGTTTATGGTCTTCTTCCGGACGACGACATCCACTTAAACGGCTGGTTTGCCGATTACCTGGTAATTCGCGGCGGATCCACCGTATTTAATGTGAGTGATTTGGATTTAGACCTTAGAATTCTAATTGAGCCCAGCGCCGTTTTAATTCACGCTGTTGAACGTGCAAAATCCGTTGGCATTTTAAGGTTTAACAGCCGCGTGGTTGTTCAGGGCTGTGGCCCGATTGGTCTGTTGTGCATCGCGGTGCTCCGCACATTGGGTGTTGAAAACATTGTGGCTGTAGACGGTGAGGACAAACGCCTTGCATTTGCAAAGGAAATGGGCGCAACAAAGTCTGTCAACTTTAAAAATCACAAGGGCATTGAAGAATTAACAAACGCTGTGTCCGACGCATTCGGCGGCTATCTGGCTGACTTTGCGTTCCAGTGCACAGGCTCCCCTATTGCCCATGCAAATATCTATAAATTTATTAGAAACGGCGGCGGTCTTTGCGAGCTGGGCTTCTTTATAAACGGCGGCGACGCTACGATTAACCCCCATTTCGACATCTGTGCAAAGGAAATCACCACAGTTGGTTCTTGGGTTTACACACTGCGCGACTACGCAACAACGTTTGACTTTTTAAAACGTGCAAAGGGCATCGGCTTACCAATTGAAAAGCTGATTACGCACCGGTTCCCGCTTTCGCAAATTAACGAAGCACACCAAACAAACCTGAAAATGGAAGGTTTGAAAATCGCAATTATAAACGAATAAGGAATTTAGGAGGATATAAAAATCATGGCAAAAGAAGCATTAGGAATGATTGAAACAAGAGGACTTACAGCAGCAGTTGAAGCTGCAGATGCAATGGTAAAAGCAGCTGAGGTTACACTCATCGGCACAGAAAAAATTGGTTCCGGATTGGTAAGCGTTATGGTTCGCGGCGACGTTGGCGCTGTGAAAGCTGCAACAGAAGCCGGTGCTGAATGCGCGTCAAAGCTTGGAGAGCTGGTTGCGGTTCACGTAATTC
>ERZ773225.4026-NODE-4026-length-12305-cov-16.172082_pt1 | contig 12305 bp, 8 predicted proteins | sample MGYA00580993_ERZ773225 | MGnify/ENA primary metagenome ERZ773225 (study PRJEB29015, sample SAMEA2737748) | human gut metagenome | biome: human gut; feature: human-associated habitat; material: faeces | place: China | collected 2012 ... | reverse complement strand
GGGATGAATGTGATAATATGGAAAATAAAGTATCAGATAACGTTATAGAAAAAAACTATAGGGAGTGCCTTAAATTTAATGAAATCAACGAAAGCAAAGTTGATAATTTTGACCTGGCAACAGCAAAGGCTGCCCTTGAAAATCTGTATGAGCTATACAAAAATGGCATATTAACAGGTCGTTTTACACAGGATGAGGACTATGTAGTAAGGTGTGCTGACCTGGTAACATTGGCTGAGGAGAACAAGGACAGCTTGTTTTATGATGCATGGCGCATATGGTTTAGATACTTTGTATCGATGGGCTATGCAGGATGGAATGAGCTGTGGGAGGCAGTATGCGCAGAAAACTGAATGAAAAGTCCGTCGATGCTTTTGAACATAAAAATGGAGCTATTGCTCCATAGATGATTACTCATCTATTTTGCAACAGCCCACTTGACTTCTCTTAATTGTGCACATCACCTGAAGCATCTGATTGCAAAATTTCTACAGAATGGATTGCATGAGTAAGATATGCATCCGGTGCAATACAGGATTCAAACTCCCAAACGGTATCGTAAAAGGCCGAAAAAATTCGATTCAAACTAATTTTGTTCGGAATACAGATATTGTAATACGGTGTATTTCTCCTAAAACGCAAATAAGAAAACTCATCTGCAAAAAACAGTGTCGGTCTTGGGATATGCTGGTAATCAGACAGCAAACCATTCGGCAAAATCTTAATCTGAAGCGCATTTGAAATTTCATGCAGATGTTTCATATGCTTAAAAAAATGAAGACGCTGTTCCGGCGAAAGCTGAATTCGATAACCATAGAAATCCAATTCGCCAGTAACTGTAAAATCTGTAAATGCAGAAGCATAAATCAGTGCTCTTATCGGTGTAACAGCAAGTATCTGCGATACCAGAGAATGCATTTTTTGAAGTACAGGTCTGTATGTCTTTCCTATAAAAGAGCCATACTTATCAAGCAGCTCATTATGTAAATCAGTTGGAAGAAAATGTTCTGTAAAATGTCCAAGCAGACAAGAAGAATTCCGGGCAAACAGTGAATGCTCATATTCGTAAGTACGAATCATTTCAGGAATAGATGTCCGTCGAATAAGCAATGTTTCTTTGCTGCAAAGTAATTTTAATTTGTAATAAAGTTCCGTTGAAAGAGACGAATCTTCAATTGTTGTAACAGCAAGACAATGGTTCTGATCAACTAACATACCTGAAAGCGAATAAATATCTTTAATCGCAAAAACCATTTTTTTCTGTGCCTGTGTTCCGCAATAAAGATTAAAATCAATATTCGAAAGATTTGAAAGCAAATTCATCAGGAAACCAGCCGTATAAACCGGATTATCTGAAGACGATTCCAAATCAATCATTAAAGAAAAATGAACTCCTGGAAGCACAAGTCCTATGTCATTGTGCATGCTGTTAAATTCAGCAATTAAAAGCTGATAATTCGTGTCTACATTCAGAATATCTACCATAGCATAAATATTTAGCGACTGTACTTTACGGAGTGATGGATGTTTCATTTTAAAGATAAACTGATCCAGTGTAAGTTCCGGATAATATGAAATTTTAGTAGCCACTTTAGAACCAGTTGTTACCTGAAGTTCTTTTACATATGTATATTCAGATTCGAGATGATCGTAAATCGCTTTCTGAAGATTCGAAACGTCAGAAATTTGATATTCTTCTAAAAAAGTGTCCCGGTTATCATCAGTCAGAGCTTCAACAATACACTGGCTGATATTCTGCAAAATAATTTCGTGATTTTTTTCTGTTGGAAGTGATTTTCCACTAATCCATTTGCTTATATAAGATTCATCATACTGCACAGCTTTGGCAAGTACATAATTTTTTAAATTGGCCATAGATGTCAGATGCTCTAACAGAACACTGAATCTGTTTTTTTCTTTCATAATAATCAAAAGCCCCTCTCTTCTATTATAATTTTAGTGTACTGCATACAAAATAAGAAAACAAGAACATTTATACAAAAAATTTCCTATTGAATGAAATCCTGAAAAAAATGAATTAGTTGATTTGTTTGATTCAATATGCCAAATTCACCACTTCTATTGAAAAGGAAAAATATCCATGATAGAATACGAATCGTCATTATAAAACAAATAAATAATCGGAAAAGGAAGTAAATAATTATGGAAAATACAGGAGCAACATTAACTGGAAAAGCGAGCGTTGATAAACCATGGTTACAGTTTTATCCAGAAGCACTGCGCAACGTTGAAGTGCCAACAATAACTGTTGAAACGTTTTTAAGAGCAAAAAATCCAGACGAAAATAAAATTGCATTTGAATATTACGGAAACAAAATTACATGGAAAGAATTCTGGGGAGAAGTTGATAAAGCAGCAAAATCTTTAAAGATACTTGGATTTGGTGAAGGAAACAGAATTCCTGTATTTCTGCAAAGTGTTCCGGCACATTTTATCCTTCTGATCGCAGCAGAAAGAATCGGAGCTGCAATTATCTGCAGAGATGACATTCCAGAAGAATTATGTTTTGCAATCAGAAAATCAAAATCAGAGACAGCATTTGTCATGGATTATACATCAAAGTCAGATGAAGATCTGTTCCGTGCAACGACGCCAATGAAGCGTGTAATTAAGGTTTCTCCATATGATTATGCAGATAGAAAATCTGTCCCGGACTATGTTGAAAAAGAAATTGCATCCAGATATACCGGTGCGATAGAGACAACAGAAGGAGATCTTACATGGGACGAGTTCCTGGCACTTGGGAAAGATTATACAGAAGACTATATGGCACAAGAAGATGTGAACAGACCAGTATTTGGCGCATATACAAGCGGATCCACAGGAATCTCTAAATTAGTTATTCATTCTTCTTCTAATATAGTAGCAACTGCATTCCAGATGTCCATCTTTATTCCGCCGTCAGATGTACCGGAAAAATGGTGGCTGCCAATCTTACCACCTGCACTGATTGCAGTAACTGTATCAATGGCAATCTTCCCATTGTCAGCAGGACTGATTATGGTACTTGATCCATTCTGTCCGCTGGAAGATATTGATATCGCATTTATGGAGCAGAAGCCAAACTTCTGGGCACTGATTCCAATGTTCTGTGAAATGCTTATGAAGAGTGACAGAATTCCGGAAGATTACGATATGTCTCATCTAAGAAGTATCGGAACCGGAGCTGAAGCAATGAACGAAAGGAAAACACAAGAAGTAGAAGCATTCTTCCATAAGCATAATGTTAAAGCAACTTTAAGTGCCGGATATGGTCAGAGTGAAGGATGTTCAAACTTTACACTTCCAAATCCGATGTTCCCGCTGGTAGACGGATGCGTTGGAATGCCAATGCCGGCAACAACTATGGCAGTATTCTCAGAGGATCTGGAAGAACTGAATTATGGAGAAATCGGAGAATTATGTATGACGGGTCCTGCTATGATGCTCCACTATGCGGGATGGAGAGGTGATGAACTTACTGAAAGAACACTGATCAATCATCCAGATGGGAACTGCTGGTTACATACGGGAGATAAAGCTTACATCAATGAACACGGAATTGTATACATTCTTGGACGTGGAACAACAAAGCGTTTCGGTGGCGGAGAACTTTACATGATGAGAATGGAGACAAAAGCAGTACGTGTAGCTGGTGTAGAAGATGGATTCTTCTGCTTTGTACCAGATCAGGATCATGAAGGATATTTCCTTCCATATTTCTTTGTAATCCTTGATGAAACAAAGAGTCTGGATGAAGTAAAAGCAGGTCTTGCAGATGCACTGGAAGAATATGAATATCCGGTAGACATCCGCGTAATCAAGGAAAGACCGTATTTCCACTTCAAGACAAACAGAAAAGAACTCACAGCAGCAATTCTTGAGGAACTGAACTAAAAAAGACTCCTCTGTCGCATCAATATGTAAATTCTATATAAATAAGTAAGAAAAAACTTGATGATTCCCCGTATTTTAACAAATCATAAGATACGGGGGAATTTCTTTATTACGTTTATACATGCCAGAAACCTGAAAACCAGACTTTTCGATGTGTTTTTCTGTATAAAATATATGCAAAATACGAATTACAGTAGCATATAATAGAGGGTGGAGTATAAATAAAATACAATGGAAATGAGGTGGGGGCAAACAAAAAACATAATATGAATTATCTAATACAAACACGAAAGGAAGGGTAGACATTATGAAAAAGAGAAGTAAAATGCTTTTGAGTTTATTCCTCTCTACTATAATGGTATTCAGTGTAGTGCCTTCAACAGTTTTTGCAGAGCCTGCACATGAAGAAACACCAGCAGTGCAGGAAAATACTACAGAAGCCGTGCAGGATAACACCAATACAAATGAGGCAGAAGATCCAGCAACAGAAGATTCTGTGACAGAAGATGATGCAACAGAAGCAACTACTGATTCTTCAAACACAGATAATGATGCTGTGGCCCAGACAGATAATGATGAAAATAAAGTAACTATTTCAGGTATTACAATACAGACACCAGTCATCCAGTTCGAGGGTGCTAATGCAGCAGTAGCAGAAGCACTTACAAAAGATATAAAGATTGATGAAAGCGATCCGGCAATCCAGAGCCTGCGTGAAGCATTGGGGGATCTCGAAATGGTTGGCGGAGAAGCCGGCACAGAATCCAATGAATCTAATATCAGCACAGCAGACCTGTATGAAGCAGATGAACAGGCTGAAACCAAGAAGCTGACAGCAGACCAGATTAATACAGTTGTTGGTATGTATCAGCAGTATCTGAATCAGTGGTCAGCCAATGCTAATGTACTCGGTGTTCAGAATCCATTCTTTCTGGATTTCAACGATGATACAGATGGTCTTGGTATCCTTGGTGAGATGCTTGCCTTAGACGGCAAATCTGTTCAGGATGTCAGAGATGGCAAGGTGAGCTACGATGACCTGACAGGTATGATCTTTACTTTCACATATGGTGATAAGTTAGGTATTAAGTATTATGGTCCAGATGTAACAAATGCAAGAGATGAAGCTCTTGCTGCAGTTACAGCATCAGGTGTACAGACAAAGGCACAGAAGCTGCTTGTTCTGAATGACTGGTTGGCCCATAACAATACATTTGATATGTCCTACATCATGAACTCCGGTAAGAAATCAGATGATGACAAGCCGATGATTGCAAAGGATCCTCAGAAGCAGAAGCATGAGGATGAAGTTTACGATGAGATCTATAAGGTTTACGAACCACAGATCAAACAGAATTTCCATGATCAGATTTATGCAGGCATTAAGCAGAATTTACTTGTTACTTTTTATGAGAATGCCATTCAGGATGCTGTTTATAAACAGGCATTAGCAAAGGCTGCTGATCCTGAGAATCCAACGGATGCTGAAAAACAAGCAGCTCAGGAACAGGCAAAGGCTTATGTTGAACAGCATAAGACAGATATTGATAAAGATCCAGATGCATTTGCAAGAACTAACTTTGGTGATGATGCTGCTGATCAGCTTAAAGAGCAGGCAGACGCATTTATCAAAGATGCGGAAGAAAATGGTGTTGAGGCAGACCCTGAGAATGCTCCTGGAGTTAAGGCGACTGTTGAGCAGCTTACTCAGCGGCAGTTAGATAGCGATGATCCGGCATTGGATATGGACGGTGATGGAACGAAGGAAACAAGCTTTAAGCAGGCGATTCCAATCTATGCGAAGCAGGCTGCAACCGGTATGACAACTGGTGTCATCAACTATTGGGAAGGTACTCAGTTTGGTGCATTCGGTATGGGTACATCTGTATGTCTGGGTTACTCCAGAGCTTTTTCATATCTTGTGCAGTGCCTGGATAAAGATATTTATCTTAAAGATCCAAGTAAAGGTTATGACAGCAAGAAAACTGTTACAGCAGATGATGGTACAACTTCAGAAGTATGTGATAACTGGAAGACAGCCAAAGAACTGTACTATGGTTCAGATGGTAAGACACTGGATATCAATGCAGGCTACACAGTTGACCTTGTAAGAATTTCCTTCCAGTCCAACGTTACAATGTATGGCGAAGAACAGGAAGACTTCGGTTCCGACCATTACTGGAATGCAGTCAAGGTGGATGGTCAGTGGTACTATGTAGACCCTTGTTATACAGATGTCTACACAGAAGTTATGAGTCGTGACCGTGTCGAGACAGATGGTGATATGAACCATGTCTTCTTCCTGTTCAGCGATACAGATGCAAGAAAATTGTATCAGGGTAACTTTAGTGTTTTAAGATCACTTTATCAGAATGAAGCAACAGATACAACATATGAAAAAGCATGGATGGCTCGTGCAGCAAGTAATGTTTACTATGCAGATGGTTATGCTTACTATATGTATGATTCGACAGACCTGTTTGACAGAGTAAGCAGCACAAGCATGAATCAGAGCCAGAAGGCTGCAGAGTACAAGATTGTTCGTCATAAACTGACAAATAAGGATACAGGCGATGGCGACAGCGATTATGAAACACTAATCAACTTCACAGACAAGAAAAACGACGATGATGACGATACATTTGTAAGCGTTCTGAACAAAGACGGTAAGATGGAGAAGAATGATCTTCTGACCAAACTGTATGCACAGTTTGTGGATGAACAGAGCATTTACCCATCCATCGGTCTGACAGCAGCACTGTATACAGATGGTAAGATTTACTTCAACGTATCCAACGATATCGTTTCCTACAATCCTGCAGACGGTGCAGTAGCCGTTGTGAAGGAATATAACACAGTATCTGCAAAACGTGATAATACAAAGTTGTTTGGCGGTATGGCGTTTACAACAACAGATGAAAAGAGTGCAGATTTCACTGTCACAAATCATCCAATCGCAGGTTTGACTGTGAAGGGTGACGAACTGGTTGTTTCAATCGGTACAAACTTCGCGTTCATTTCAGGTAAGAGCAAACTGCTTGACCATTCCAGCTACGGTTATGAATTCGAAGAGACAGATTACAATCCGACTTATACAAACTACAAGAAATATCAGCAGTTCATGGGCAGTCAGAGCAATGATAATGACGAGTTCATGTGGTCAGCTAACTTCGTTGATACAGTTGATATGAAGACACTGACAGGTACTTCTCATAATTATGAAACAGTTTCTGTACCTGCAACATGCGGACGCAACGCATTTACAGAAGAACGTTGTTCTGACTGCGGCTTGATTAAAGACGGTACACGTGTTGAAGAAGAAGGTACAGCACACGAGCATCATTACATCAAGTTCCATGAAACATATTATACAAAAGATGATAAGGGCAATTGGAATGAAGCAGACAACTATGTTTGCCCAGAGTGCGGTGCTTGTATTACAGAACCTGTTAAGTCCAAATATGAACAGGCTAATACAACTTATGAAAAGAGAAAGAAAATCTGGGATGAAGCTCAGAAGAACGCAGCAGAAGGACATGCTTACACAGCAACAGATGCTGAGTGGAGCGATGATCACACAAGCGTTACATTCCAGAATCTGAAATGTGAATCCTGCTATGACAAACTTGATAAGCTGGATTGCCTTCTGACATCAGATACAAACGAAACAAACACAGCTAACAGAGATTCTATTATTGAGGGACCTCTTGCAGAAAAAGTAACTGCAACAGCTAAACTTGTTAGTCACACTGGTACATGTGATCAGGGTGTAACATCTACTTACAAAGCAACAGGTAAGACAGATGATGGTTACAGATATACTGCATCTGATAAGAAGACATCTGACGCAGGTCAGCACCAGTACACAGGTACATGGGCATGGGAACCAGTAAAAGATGACAACGGCAATGTAACTGGATATACAGCATCTGTAACAGGTGTTAAGTGTTCTGTATGTGATGATGAACCTAAAGCAGAGCAGATTACAGTTGCTGATGCAGTTAAAGATACAGAGAAATCTGTAGCTGCAACATGTACAGAAAAAGGTAAAGATGTCTATACAGCAACAGCAACAGTAAAGGATGCTGAAGGTAAGACAGAAATTGGTACATTAACAGATACATATGAAATTGAATTGGCAGCCCTTGAACATAAGTATGGTGAGCCAACATGGAAATGGAACGATGACCATACAGAAGCAACAGCTGTATTTACATGCGAACGCGGCGATGATACTCAGGAAGTAAAAGCAGCAATCACAGACAAGACAACAGCGGCAACATGTGAAACAGCAGGTGAGACAGTTTACACAGCAACAGCTTCCTTTGGCGGCAAAGATTATACAGATAACCAGAAGGTAGAAATTGCAGCTCTTGGTCATAAGTATGGCGAGCCGACATGGAAGTGGTCTGATGATCATAAGACTGCTACAGCAACATTCAAGTGCGAACGTGGTGATGATACTCAGACAGTAGATGCAACTGTTACACCAGAAACAACAGCAGCAACATGTGAAGCTGACGGTAAGACGGTATACACAGCAAAGGTATCATTTAACGGTAAAGATTATACAGAGACTTACACAGAAACACTCAAAGCCCTTGGCCATAAGTATGGTGCTCCTGTATGGAACTGGACAAAGGGTGAAAACAACACTTACACAGCAACAGCAACATTTACATGTGCAAATGATGAGAAACATGTAGAAACAGTTGATGCAAAAGTAACTGAGAAATCTGATGGCGCAACATGTACAGAGGCAGGTAAGATTACTTACACAGCTACAGTTACATTTGAAGGCAAAGATTACAAAGATACTAAGACAGAAGAAGTAGCAGCTCTCGGTCATGACTACAAAGTCTCAGAAAAAGACGGATGGAAATGGACAGCTGATAAAGAAAAAGGATATACAGCTGTTGCAACATTCGTATGCAGCCGTTGTAAAGATTCTCATGACGAAACTGCAGATGTTAAAAAAGAAGACAAGAACAGTCAGATCATCTACACAGCAACTGCTAAATACACAGATGAAACTGGTAAGGAATTTACAGCTACAGCTACAAAGAGTACAAAAATGTCCGTATCTTACAAAGTTCACCGTCAGGATTATGACTGGGAAGAAGGCTGGAAGAAAGACGGACAAACGTCTGGTACAGTTGGTGAATCAAAAAGATTAGAGGCTATCCAGATCAAGTTACCAGATGGTGTTTCTGGATCTATCGAATATCGTACACATATTCAGGACATCGGTTGGGAAAAGAACTGGAGTAAAAACGGAGAAGTATCCGGTACAGAAGGACAGTGTAAACGTCTGGAAGCAATCCAGATCAGACTGACTGGTGAAGTTGAAGAGAATTATGACGTATACTACAGCGTACATGCCGAGAACTTCGGATGGCTCGGATGGGCTAAGAATGGCGAAGAAGCAGGAACAGCTGGTTACGGATACCGTCTTGAAGCAATTAAGATTCAGCTGGTTGCCAAAGGGGACAAAGCACCAGAACTTATTGGTACTATCAAAGAAGCTATGAAAGCAAGACTGGTCGGATACCAGACACATGTACAGGACTATGGTACACAGGCATATGTATATGACGGTGCTATGGCAGGTACAGAAGGCGAGTGCAAACGTATGGAATCTATCCGTATGAAACTCCCGTCTTCAGTGAACAGCTCAATCCAGTACAGATCTCACGTTCAGAATATTGGATGGGAGAAGAAATGGGCATCTAACGGATCATTATCCGGAACAACTGGACAGTGTAAACGTCTGGAAGCAATTCAGATCAAACTGTCTGGTGATGTAGCAAAGAACTATGATGTATACTACAGAGTTCATGCTCAGGATTATGGATGGCTTGCATGGGCTAAGAATGGAGAATCTTCAGGAACAGAAGGATACGCAAAACGTCTCGAGGCAATTGAGGTTCGTCTGGTTCCAAAGGGAACAACTCCAGACCTTCCAGCATCAGCAAATGAAAAAGCCTTCATCAAAAAATAATAACAAAGCTTAACTTGCAAGGGGCTGTCGGGAAATGAACCGCTCCCCGTCAAGTAGACAATTGAAAAAATATAAATTTTTCCTGCCAGTAGAAATTTATCTGCTGGCAGTTTTTATGCAGCTTGCAAGTAATTTTCGTGTTTTTCCATTGGCGTTAAAATTCCAAGATTCCTTTGCAAGCGTTTATTGTTGGTAAGCGTCCAATAAGAGAAATACATTACCTATGAGGAATTGACACCTGATTCCGATACCATTTTCTAGAATCTCTTCTATCATATTATGAAATACATTACCTATGAGAAAATAGCATTTTTATACGGAGGATATAGTCGAATGCAATGGTGTTCATCGTGAGGTGATATGCACGCTCTTTATAGAAATAAGATTTTATAAAAAGCGGTATCTAGAATTTAAAACTTGCATATGATATAGTGTCAGTATGCGAAAAGACGAAAGTGCTTATTGTGGCACGCAAAAAGGCCCCAGAGTTGTGCGACTCTGGGGCCTTTCTAGTTTGTGCGCCATGGGCGCGCTCTAACGGGTGCAAGTCCCGAATACGCCCGGATAGCGGGAAGTATATAGCTGAACAGCAAGGGGCCTTATTCCTTAGGCTGACTACAGCCTATTTTCTCCGTCCAGCCATTTGCAAAAAATGGCGAAGGTAAATTATATCTGTTCAAATTACAATAGGAACGGAAAAGAAAAATGCAGTCGTCACAAAATCAGCGAGAAAGCATTAAATGAGATACTGCTTGGAGAGCTTCAGAGCTATATAGTAAGCATGTGCAATTATGAGAAAGTACTGGAACATCTTGAAAGTCTGGATTTGAATTATGACACAGCAGTAGCACATGATAAGGAGATTGCAAAGCTTAGGGAGAAGATAATAAAAAAGTATATGATAATGGCATTACCGTGACAAAGGATCTTGAGAGGTATAGGGATGGGATTGTATTTGATAAAGTGGACAGGCTACTGCTAGTCACATTTATAGACAGGATTCTGGTGTATGAGAACGATACGGTTGAGATTATATTTAAGTATCGCAAAGAGATGGAGAAAGTAGAGGGGCTTATTGATATGGCAAAGGTTATTTCAAAGAGATATGGTTGATACTTTTTTGGATGAGATTGTTATTAATTATGATAATAGTATTGAGGTGAGATGGAAATTCAAGAATGAATTATAATTCTGTAAATAAATTGCAGATAATACATGAAAAGTAGTATAATAATAGCATTGTAGCTACGGTGATTGAAAAGCGAGAGTCATAATCCGCCGCTGCTTTCTGAGAGGATAGCACCTCTCAGAACAATAAAATAGCAGCCTGTCGAAAAACCTTAGAATTAAATTTATGAATTCATTTACTTGACATGAACGGGTGCCGGAAAAACATATGTATCTGCGTTTGCCATGCGTGAGCTGGGCTTTAGGAAATTGCTGTCGGAGAATTGATAGATACGATAGAATACGATTATCCTAATTTCCATCTTTCGATGGACTGTTTCTGGTGTGAGGTCATTCACGGTGAGCTTATCCTAAAGGAGGCTGAGGATGCAAAATGGCTGACAAAGGAGCATCTGGCGGACGTAAAGTGGTTGCCGGCGGATGTGACATTGATTGAGAAGATTGGAGAGGCGTTGCATGAAACCAAGGACAGCAAATAGCATGAACATACAAATTTTCGGAACAAAGAAATGTAATGACACAAAGAAAGCTCAGCGATTTTTTAAGGAGCGTGGGATAAAGTTTCAGTTTATCGACATGAAGGAAAAAGGCATGAGCAAGGGCGAATTTAATTCTGTCGCCCAGGTGAATGGCGGTCTTGACAATATGATTAACTGGGATGGCAAAGATAAGGATTTGCTGGCACTTATAAAGTACATAGCAGATGAGGACAAGCTGGATAAAGTGCTTGAAAATCCGCAGGTGATTAAGACACCGGTGGTCAGAAACGGCAGGCAGTCAACAATCGGGTACCGGCCGGATGTATGGAAGACATGGAAATAACACTAAAGGAAATGAAAGGCAGGAAATTATATATGTATTATGTACCTGATGGCACAGAGCAGTGCGGTTATTATGAGTGTAAAGAGTGTGGAAGCAGGTTTCTGGATTTAAAAATTGCACCAACATTGGTATGTCCATACTGTGGAGAAGAGGCAGATATGGAGATAGGACCTGATGAGGAGATGCCAAAAGTTGTAGAATCTGCGAAGCTTATTCAGATGGTTAGAGGCGTTGAAGAGGTAGAGAAGATGGATAAGCTGTTATCGCTTGCGGTGACAGGTGGCGATTTTAATTGGATATAAGAATGCAGATATTTGTAGACGCAGATGTAAAGTAGCTGCCGCGGATGTGACATTGATTGAGAAGATTGGAGAGGCACTATATGAAACCCAGGACA
>ERZ773225.4022-NODE-4022-length-12321-cov-5.343714_pt1 | contig 12321 bp, 10 predicted proteins | sample MGYA00580993_ERZ773225 | MGnify/ENA primary metagenome ERZ773225 (study PRJEB29015, sample SAMEA2737748) | human gut metagenome | biome: human gut; feature: human-associated habitat; material: faeces | place: China | collected 2012 ... | reverse complement strand
GGGGCTATTTCCACGATTTTGATTATTTGATGAAGCTGACGTGTTTGCAGATCTCCTGGACGGCGGCGTCTTTTTTCTGGTTGAAGATGACCTTGTTTTCCTCGAACAGGGTGCGGCCGTCGGCGTCGATGGACACGATCAGAGGACCAAACTCCTTCACGTCGCAGCACCACAGCGTCTCTGGCATGCCGAGCTCGTCCCAGTGGTGCGCGGCGATCCGCTGGACCTCTGTGGCCGCGACGACTGCGCAGCCGGCAGGGAAGACGCAATGGATGGCCTTGAAGGTCTTGCGGGCGTATTCGGTGTTCGGACCCATGCCGCCCTTGCCGACGATGACCTTCACGCCGGTCTGCTCAACAAATTCCTTCTCGAACTTTTCCATACGCATCGAGGTCGTCGGGCCGACGGAAACCATTTCATAGCCGGACGCGGCGGTCTCGGACGGGCGAACGATGGGGCCTGCGTGGAGGATCGCCTTGCCGTGCAGATCGACCGGCAGCTCGCGCTTGCCCTCAATCAGACGGCGGTGCGCCACGTCGCGGCAGGTGACGAGATCGCCGTCGAGATAGACGATATCGCCGATATGGATATCCGCCAGATCCTCTGCGGTGACCGGCGTGATGAGAACCTTCTTTCCGTTTCTGTTTTCAACCATTACAGTGTTACCCCCTTGTGCGAAATCACGGTGGCGTTCAGGTCTCTGTCGAAGCGGACAAGTCCGCGCCGGTGCGACCAGCAGCCGACATTGACGGCAAAGCCGATGGTGGACGGATGGCGCGCAGTGTTCTCAATATGGACGCCCATCACGGACGCGCAGCCGCGCATGCCCTGCGGGCCGAGGCCGATGCTGTTGATGCCGTCTTCGAGCAGCTTTTCCATTTCCGCGGCGCGCGCGTTGGGATTGTGCGAGCCGATCGGCCGCATCAGTGCCTTTTTGGACAGCAGCGCGGCAGTCTCCACGCTCGTCGCTACGCCGACGCCGACCAGCAGCGGGGGGCACGCGTTGAGACCGTAGCTCGTCATCTGGTCGAGCACGAAGCGCGTGACGCCCTCATAGCCTGCGCCGGGCATCAGGACCATCGCTTTTCCGGGCAGCGAACAGCCGCCGCCGGCCATATACGTGTAGATCTCGCACGAATCGCTCTCGGGAACGATCTCCCAGAACACGGTGGGCGTGCCCTTGCCGACGTTGCGCTTGGTGTTGTACTCGTCGAAGGTCTCTACGCTGTTGTGGCGCAGGGGTGCGGCGAATGTTGCCTGCACGACGGCTTCCTTCAAAAGCGCTTCCAGCTCGCCGATGAGCGGGAAATATGCGCCGCACTTGACCCAGAACTGCAGAACGCCGGTGTCCTGACAGCAGGGGCGATCAAGCTCCATGGCGAGCTGCTGGTTTTTTGCCATTGTCTCATAGATCGTCTGCGCCAGCGGCGTTGTTTCCTTCGCGCGCAGCTCGGCAAGCTTTGCTTCCACATCATCGGGCAGCTTTTTGCCTACGATGGCAACAAACTTTGCCATCTTTAGGAACGGCGAGGGCGTGTCGCCCAGCGCGTGAATGATCGCGTCTGCAACGAGCGTGCCTGCGCCTGTGGTCTCCAGCGCGCTGGCCAGTGCGAGTGAGCCGCCGAAGAGGAAGACGGTCTTGAGATCGATGGAGCGCAGCGCCTCTTTTTCCGAGATGACGCCGGTGAGGATCAGGATGATCGCGCCGACGCTGGCCGAGACGTGCAGTTTGACGCCGATCTGCTTTTCAAAGATCATGGCGAGGATGCTCAGAATGAGGATGACCAGGGAAGCGGTCTGCTTCCAGACGGGGACGCCGGAGAAATCTTTGGCGGCGAACTGGTCGTCGTCCACGCTGACAAGATCCTTGTTGTCCGGCAGCAGCTTATAGCCGAACACCGCAAAATACAGAATGCCGAAGACGAGCATCGGCAGGCCGACGCCGATGTACTCAAAGAAGCCGGTCTCGATGCCAAGCTCATTGAGCGCATTTGTGCCGATGAGGTTGCCGGGCGCGCCGATGATCGAGAGGTTGCCGCCGAGCGCGGCTGCGAAAACGAGCGGCATGAGGAGCTTTCCGCGCGAGAAGTCGGAGGACGCAGCGATGCCGATGACGACCGGGATCAGCACGGCGGCTGTGCCGGTATTGGACAGGAAACCGCGCATCAGACCCGTGATGAGCATGACGGCGATGATGCACTGGCGCTCCGTTTTGGCAAAGCGTGTGACAAGACTGCCGATCTTGTTCGCCATGCCAGTCTCAAAGAGCGCCTGGCCGACGATGAACATGGCGACACAGAGGATGACGTTGCTGTTGACAAGGCCGGCAAAGGCCGTTTCGGCGTCAAGAACGCCTGTAATGGTCAGGCCGATACAGACGATCATTGCCGTGAGTGCGAGGGGGATCTTTTCCCAGACGAACATCACAACGGCAAAGGCTAGGAACAAAAGGGTGATTGTGCTAGGACTCATAAGGTTCTCCTCTCAATTCAATATAGTCTGCAGAGCGAAGCACCGGTCCTTCCGCTCTGCTATCTGTTTTTTACCATATTCGCCGTTCTGTGCGCTATCCGAAAGTACCGCAGTTTATTGTGCAAAGCGTACAGAGGAGCGCGGGAAAACCATAAAATTTCAGCCTTGTTGCATAACCATGCATGAAAAAATTCTCGCCCCATCCGGACAATTTTCGCCCGTGGAGCGGGAATTTGCGGCTGCCCCGGCAAACGGATATGCCGGAGGGTGTCTGAATATTTTCCATAGGGGAAAATGTTCAGAAAGGCAGGCTGGAAGAAAAAACTATTGTGACAGCTCCCACAGGATCTTCTCCAGACCGGCGGCGGTCTGCGGAAGACCCTGCGTCAGCTCTTTGAGCCGGAGCGACGTTTCTGCGACGCGCTGCAGGGGCGTATCTGCGCCGGCAGGCGGCTGCTCGGCGGGCTGGCCCGGATCGAGCACGTACTGCAGCAGGATCTGGTTCATCGCCTCGTCCGCGCGCGGCAGAAAATCCCGCTTGAAACGCGGGTCGTATTTTGTGACCGTCTCGTTCAGCTGCCAGCGGTATTCCGTCGGTGTCTTGCTGAAGCGCGCACGGAAGACCGTGTTGAACGATTTGAGGTCGGAAAAGCCGTGGGACAGCGCGCTCTCAAAGCGCAGCTTTTCCTCGGTGCCCTGCCCCTGGGCGCTCAGCATGAGCGACGCTAGATGCGCGCGGAGCAGCACGAACGGACGCTCGTTCTTCCGTCCGCCTTCGGAGCAGCAGGTGAACTGCAGGGCGTCCATATCGCCGTAGTATTCCCGGAAAAGATCCGGGGCGATATGCAGCACCATCGCGACGCTTTGCGGCTGCCGGGCAAGCGTGGCGTGGCCCTTGTTCGAGCCGATCAGAATGACGTCCGAGTCCCGCAGCAGATGCGATGCGCCGTCGATACAGACCTCCAGCTCGCCGCGCAGGACCGTCATCAGCTCCAGTTCCCTGTGCCAGTTGTAGTGGTAGGAGCCGATATGATAGACGTACTGCTCCAGAAAACAGCCGTTTTTTTCACATTGGTAGAAAAACTGCTCCACATTGCCACCGCCTTTCTCTTTCTTCTATCGTATCGCCCCACCCGCGTTTGTCAATGGCATTTCTTCAGATCTTTGCACGTTTTTATCCGGAGATTCGCGTCAGCGGGAGAAAAACGTAAGAAACCCCCGGTGCTGTTCACAGCGGAACGGCACCGGGGGTTGTTATCACATCGAGATCCAGCCGAGGGCGTTGGCGACGGAGCTCAGGAGGATGATAGCGGCGAAGAAGGGGCAGAGGAAGCGGATCATGGTGTTGAAGACCTTCTTGCGGCGGAACGTGGACTCGCCAAGCAGGACCTCCTGCTCGATCCGGCCGACGCCGACGACGCGGGAGACCAGCAGGCAGATGGCGATGGCCGCGATGGGCATCATGACGGAATTCGTCAGGAAATCGAAGAAATCAAGGAACTGCATCCCGATGATCGTCACGCCTGCCAGCGGGCCGTAGCCGAGCGACGAGAGCGTGCCGAGCGCCAGCATGACGACGCCGACAACGGCCGTGGACTTCTTCCGGCCCCAGCCGAGCTCGTCCTGGAAGGTCGAGACGGCGCTTTCCGTCAGCGCGATCGAGCTGGTCAGCGCGGCGAAGAGCACGAGGACGAAGAACAGAATGCCGATGGCCGTGCCGAGGCCCATGGAGTCGAAAACCTTGGGGATGGTGATGAACATCAGTGACGGGCCGGCATTCAGCGCCGCCGGGTCGCCGCCGGAGAAGGCGAAGACCGCCGGGATGATCATCAGGCCCGCCATGATGGCAATGGCCGTATCGAAGACCTCGACGTTGCGGGTAGAGCCCTCAATGGAGATGTCTTTTTTCATGTAGGAGCCGAAGGTGATCAGGATGCCCATGGCGATGGACAGCGAGTAGAACATCTGCCCCATGGCGGCCACGACGGTCATCCACGAGAAATGCTCGATGTCCGGCACGAGGAAGTATTTGACGCCCGCCAGCGCACCCGGGCGCGTCACGGAATAGACGGCGATGATGATCGACAGCACGACCAGCACCGGCATCATGAACTTGGATACGCGCTCGATGCCGTTTTCCACGCCCGCGAAGATGACCGCCAGCGTCAGCACCGCAAAAATGACGAAGCAGAGCTCCGTGGACACGCCGTTCGAGATGAACGAGCCGAAATAGCCGTCAGCCGCGAGCTGGCTGCCGTGGCCGAGGACGTACTCGGCCAGGTATTTGACGACCCAGCCGCCGATGACCGAGTAATACGGCACGATGAGGATGGGGATGATCGCGTTGATCCAGCCGCCGAATTTCAGCCAGCCGGAGCTGCCGAAGGCACCGAACGCGCCGACCGGGCTCTTGCCGGTCATGCGGCCGAGCGAGGTCTCTGCTACGATCATGGTATAGCCGAACGTCATGGCCAGAATGATGTAGACGAGCAGGAAAATACCGCCGCCGTATTTGGCGGCCAGATACGGAAAGCGCCAGATGTTGCCGAGGCCGACGGACGCGCCGGCGGCCGAGAGCACAAAGCCGATCTTTCCGGAAAACGTACTTCTTTTGTGTTCTGCGTGGTTCATGGTTGTCTCCTCTCTTCTGCCGCGCTGCGCGCGGCTGTATCAGTGTATCACAGCCAGCGGCAAAAAACAATCCCACCCACGGACAAAAGTCCGGAGAAGAAGGACAGAACAGCGGCAGAACGACGAAAAAACAGCGCCCGTCCACAGGACAGGCGCTGTATTGCTGTTGCCGTGTCAGTTCATCTCTTCGATGTAATAGACGTAGTCGAGGGAGCGGAGGGCTTCGATGATCTCGCCGTGCTTTTTGTACTGCTTGAGCTCGGCGCTGGCCACGGTGAAGGAGACGGTGAAGACGCTGAGGCCGGAATTCAAGTACGCGGGGTTCGACTCGATATCGTCGATGCGTATGCCGAGGGCGCGGACGGTCGAGACGAAGTCCGGCAGGTCGGACTTGTTTTTGAGCTCCAGATGGACCTCAAAGTGGTTCGAGCGGTCTTTCAGGTGCGTCTCGAGCGCGGGCAGGCCGGACATGCTGCACAGCAGCGCGAAAAACAGCACCAGCGCCAGCGTATAGAGCCCCGCGCCGAGCGCCAGCCCCACGATCCCGCAGCACCAGAGACCGACTGAGGTCGTCAGGCCCTTGATCTGGTTTTTGGAGCTGAAGAGGATGGAGTTGCCGCTGATGGTCGTCATGCCGATGACGGCGGCCGCGGAGAGGACCGGGACTGTGATCGGCAGAACGTCCATGAGATACTGGTCGATGAGCATCGTGGCCGTGCCCGCGAGGCTCACAAGGATGAAGGTGCGAAGACCGGCCGAGTGCCGCTTGCTCGAGCGCTCGCAGCCGATGATGGCGGCCAGGGCCATGCTGACGGCCAGCCGCAGAAAGATGGAGCCGAGCGTCAGCTCCGCGCTCCACGGGCCGAGAAGCCCGGCGATCCAGTCTGTTTTCATGCTCTGTTACCTCCTGAGATAGAAATACCGCCGCTGGGCCTGCGTCTGGGCCAGCTGCTCTTCGGCGGCCTCGGTAAAGGCGGCCTCTTCCTCCGACACGTCGCTCTCCAGCGGCGGAAGCTCCGACTGGATCTTCCGGATGCGCTCGATGAGCAGCTGTACGTCGGATTTTTGTTCGCCGGTCTCGGTGACCTCCGCCACGACGGCGACGTCCTCGAGCTTGGTAGAATACGATCTGGATAAGTACAGCGCCAGCTTCGCGCAGCCGGGGCCGATGAGTTCATACAGGACGCTCGAGGCGAGGATGATGGTCTGCAGATCGCTGCCCATCGTGCCGCCGAGCGTCCGCGCGCCGAGGGCCGCGAGGCCGATGGCCACGCCCGCCTGCGGGATGAGGGCAAGGCCCAGATAGTTGCGCACCAGCCGGTCCTTTTTCACCAGCCGGCAGCCGAGCCACGCGCCCGCGTATTTGCCGAGAATGCGCACGAGGAAATAGCTCACGCCGATCACCAGCAGCGGCACGCCGTCGAGATTCCCGGACGAGGAGACCAGCGCATCGAGCTGGAACGACATGCCGGAGCGCACGAAGAACAGAAGCAGGATCGGGGGGCTGAAATAGTTGAGCTGCTTGAAGAGCTTGTCGTCGTCCGCGATGTTGGTATAGACCGTGCCCATCATCATACAGCCGAGCAGGGGAGACAGGTCCAGCAGCGCGCACACGCCGCAGAACGCGAACAAAAGCGCCACGGAGATGATGAGCTTATTGTCTTTTGAACGCTTCTGCGGCATCAGAAGCTTCATAAAAAGCCCAAAGAGGCTGCCGAGCCCGACGACCAGCAGATTCAGCACCACTGGCCTGCCGAGCGTTTCGAATGAGAATCCGCTCGCACCGCTTAAAGAAGCCAGCGCGATGGAGATGGCGACCGAATAGAGGACCAGCCCCACCACATCATCCAGTGCCACGACCTGCAGGAGGGTATCGACAAAATCGCCCTTCGCGCCCGTCTGCCGGATGGTCATCATCGTGGAGGCCGGGGCCGTGGCCGAGGCGAGTGCAGCCAGCACGATCGAGAATGCCAGATCGAGCCGGAGCACGAAATACGTCAGGATAAAAATAAAGACTGAGGCCAGAACGGCCTCCAGGATCGTGATCCAGACGACCTTCATGCCGTTTCTCTTCAGGATGTCGAGCTTGAAGAACTCGCCCGTGGAGAACGCGATGAAGGCCAGCGCGATATCAGAAAGAAAATCCGTGCCGTCGATGATCCGCTGCGGCACGAGGTTCAGAACATAGGGGCCGATGAGGATCCCGGCCAGGATATACGCCGTGACGTTCGGCAGCCGCGCGAGCTTGGTCAGCCGCGTCATCAGAAAGCCGGAAAACAGCATCAGCGCGACAGAGATGATCACACCGGCGACCGGGCCGGCCCCGGCGATCAGCGCAGACAGATTCGTGTCCTCACCTCATTTCATTTTTGGTAAATGCATTGTACCACAGGAGCTGGAAATCTGCAAGCATTCCGGATGCGGCGAAATTTCCGGGTATTTTCCGGGAAGTGCGCAGAAAAGGCTTGCAAACGGGCCGCGGAATCGATACCATATACAATAAGAGTATGCAGGGGAGGGACGGCGTATGATCCGGACGGTCGGGATCGTCAGCTTGTCGAGCGGGATCCTGGGCGAGCCGTTTGTGCAGCATGAGGTCCGGCTCGGCCTTGCGCGCCTGCAGGACTACGGCCTGCAGGTCCGGTTCCTGCCCCATGCCCGCGCGGGGCTCGAGGCGCTGCGTGCGCATCCGGAATGGCGGGCGGAGGATCTGCTGCAGGCGTTCCGGGACCCGGAGATCGATCTGATCCTCTGTGCCATCGGCGGCGACGACACCTACCGGCTCGCGCCGTATCTGTTTGAGACCGGTGAACTGCAGCGGGCCGTGACGCAGAAGCCCTTCCTCGGTTTTTCCGACACCACGATCGACCATTTCATGCTCCGCAAGGTCGGGCTGCCGACGTTTTACGGCCAGGCGTTCCTCCCGGACGTCTGCGAGCTGAGCCGGACGATGCTGCCCTACACCCGGCAGTATTTTGAGGAGCTGCTGACGACCGGCCGCATCCGCTGCATCCGGCCGAGCGATACCGTGTATGAGAGCCGGAAGAACTTTGACGAATCACAGCTCGGCACGCCGCTCGCGGCAAAGAAACTCGGCGGCTTCCGCCTGCTGCAGGGCAGCGGGCAGTTTTCCGGCGAGATCCTCGGCGGCTGCATCGACAGCATCTTTGACATGTTTGACCCCGCGCGCTATGCGGACATGCCGGAGATCTGCCGGAAATACGGGCTGTTCCCGGCAAAAGAGGAATGGCGGGGCAGGATCCTGCTGCTCGAGTCGAGCGAGGAACAGATGGCACCCGCGAAATACAAAAAGGCGCTGGAATACCTGAAGGACGCCGGGGTGTTTGCGGCGGTCAGCGGCGTGCTGGTCGGGCGGCCGATGGACGGCGTATGGCAGGCGGAATATGAGCAGCTGCTGCGGCAGGTGATCGATGATCCGGCGCTGCCGGTCGTGTGCGGGCTGAACGTCGGCCACGCGCTGCCGCGCTGCATCGTGCCGCTCGGGGTCCCGGCGCGGGTGGATGTACAGGCACAGAAGATCGAATTTTTATGAACTGCCGGGATGGCAGGATAGGAGGCAGTTTTATGTATCAGGATGCACCGAAGCTTGTGATCATGGCCGCCGGGATGGGCAGCCGCTTCGGCGGGCTCAAGCAGATGGAGCCCGTCGACGACGAGGGTCACAGCATCATTGACTTTTCCATGTACGACGCCCGCCGCGCGGGCTTCCGCGATCTGGTCTTCATCATCAAGCGGGAGCATGAGGCGCTGTTCCGTGAGCGGATCGGCGACCGCATGGAGCGGTTTTTCAACGTCGAGTACGTCTATCAGGAGCTGACGGATATCCCCGCGGGCTGTGAGGTCCCGGAGGGGCGGATCAAGCCCTGGGGCACGGGGCAGGCCGTCGCCTGCTGCCGGAACGTGCTGCACGGGCCGTTCGCGGTCATCAATTCGGACGATTTTTATGGCCGCACGGCCTTCAGCGAGATCTATGAGTTCCTCCGCACGAACGAGGATCCGCACCAGTACGCCATGGTCGGCTACCGTGTGCGCAATACCGTGACGAAGTTCGGCTCCGTCGCCCGCGGCGTGTGCGAGGTGCGGGATGGGATGCTCGTCGACATCGTCGAGCGCACGAAGATCTACCAGCGCGGCGAGCACGCCGTCTACACCGAGGACAACGAGACCTTCATCGACCTGCCGGGCGATACCATCGTCTCCATGAACATCTGGGGCTTTACCCAGCCGATGGTCACGGAGCTCTGGCAGCGGCTGGGAACGTTCTTTGCGGAGGATGTGCCGCAGGATCCGCTGAAGCGCGAGTTCTATCTCCCCGTCGCCGTCAACGCCCAGCTGCAGGCGGGCACGGCCCGCGTGCGCGTGCTGCCCTGTGAGGAGGTCTGGCACGGCGTGACCTACCGCGAGGATCTGGCCTCCGTCAAGGACGCCATCCGCGCGCTCAAGGCCGCAGGCGTCTACGAAGAACGCCTCTGGCCGGACACAAAAGATTGAGAGGAAACAACATGCAGTATCTTGGGATCGAAGCAGCGCTCAAAAATCAGCCGCTGCTGGACCCTGCGTTTATCCCCTTCGGCGTCTGGCGCAGGGAATATGAAAAAGAGGCGTCGCGCCCGTTCGCCCTCGCGGTCGAGCGCGACCACGGGGCCGTCTCCGTGTTTGAGACGAAGCTGCGCGGCGAGGATTTTGCCGAGGCCAATTACCGCTATATCGAGCGCTTTGTGAAGCTGCTTCTGTGGAGCGCGGGCGGCCTTCGCGTCTGGCTCTGCGGCGACGATGCGCTGGCAAAGCGCCTGCAGGCGGAATACTGCCCGGAGGGGCGGCGCGCGTTCGACGTGGGCTTCATGCAGGACGTGTTTGAGGTCCCGTTCGAGATCGTCATTTGCGACTGGGCGCACCTGCCCAAACCGAACGAAAAGCCCATCCGTGTTGGCGGCCACACCAACGGCTGCCGCATCGGCTTTGACGCCGGCGGCTCCGACCGCAAGGTCTCGGCTGTGATCGACGGGCAGACCGTCTACTCCGAGGAGGTCGTCTGGCACCCGAAGACCTCGGAGGACCTCAGCTACCAGTATGACGGTATCGTCAGCGCCTTCAAGACCGCCGCTTCCAAGCTGCCGCGGGTCGACGGCATCGGCGTCTCGTCCGCGGGGACGTTCGTGGGCAACAGCCCGATGGTCTCCTCGCTGTTTCTGAAGATCCCGCGCGCGCAGCGCGAGCAGGTCAAGTCCATCTATGACCGCGCGGCCAAAGAGATCGGCGACGTGCCGATCGTCGTCGCCAACGACGGCGACGTGACCGCGCTCGCGGGCGCGATGAGTCTGCAGGACGGCTGCGTCATGGGCCTTGCCATGGGCACGAGCGAGGCGGCAGGGTACATTGACCGCAACGGCGATCTGCTCGGCTGGTTCAACGAGCTGGCGTTCGCGCCGGTCGATCTGAGCGAGACGGCCGCCGTCGACGAATGGTCCGGCGACCGGGGCGTGGGCTGCAAGTATTTCTCGCAGGACGCCGTCATCAAGCTCGCGCCCGCCGCCGGCATCGCGCTGGACGAGGGGCTGACCCCCGCGGAGAAGCTCAAGACCGTACAGGCGCTGGCCGAGGGCGGCGACGAGCGGGCAAAGGACATTTTCCGCACCATCGGCGCGTATCTGGCGCATACGGTGCCGCTCTATGAAATGACATATGATATCCGGCACCTGATCGTGCTTGGCCGCGTCGCCTCCGGCGTGGGCGGCGAGCTGATCGTGGGCGAATGCTGCAGGATCCTGCAGGAGGAATACCCGGCGCTCGCCCAAAAGGTGCAGGTCATGCTGCCGGATGAGAAATTCCGCCGCGTCGGCCAGTCGATGGCCGCGGCCAGTCTGCCGGAGGTTCCCGATGCTGTTTAAACATGCAGAAATTTTCACGCCGCAGGGCTTTGTCCGCGGCGCATTCACCGTCGAGGACGGGCGGTTCGGCGAGATCCTGCCGCAAAGTCCCGATATGCCGGGCACGGATCTTGGCGGTGCGCGCGTGATCCCCGGCCTGATCGATATCCACAACCACGGCAATTCCGGCGCGGATTTTTCCGACGGCGACCCGGACGGCATCCGGACGATGGCGCGCTATCTGGCAAAGAACGGCGTCACGTCGTTCGCGCCCGCGTCGATGACGCTGCCGTATGACGTGCTCGCGCGCGCGTTCCGCGCGGCGGCGGACTACAACCGCGCCGCGCACCCCGGCTGCGCCCGCCTGATGGGCATCCAGATGGAGGGGCCGTTCTTCTCCGAGAAGAAAAAGGGCGCGCAGAACGGCGCGTACCTCCGCCTGCCGGACTTCGAAGCGTTCCGCGCGCTCTACGAGGCCAGCGAGGGGCTGCTGCGCATCGTGGACGTGGCGGCGGAGTTGCCGGGCGCAGTGGACTTTGCCGCGCAGGCCGCGAAGCTCTGCACGGTCTCCATCGCGCATACCGACTGCAGCTATGAGGATGCCGCGGCGGTCTTCGCCGCCGGGGCCCGCCATCTGACGCACCTGTATAACGCTATGCCCGGCATCCACCACCGCAAGCCCGGCCCCATCGGCGCGGCCTCCGAGCGGGAGGATGTGATCGCGGAGCTCATCTGCGACGGCCAGCACGTACACCCGAGCGCCGTGCGCATGGCCTTCCGCCTGTTCCCGGGCAGGATCTGCCTCATCTCCGACGCGCTGCGCTGCTGCGGCATGCCGGACGGGCAGTACACCCTCGGCGGACAGGACGTGTTCCTGTATGGCGGCGTGGCGAAGCTCGCGGACGGCACACTCGCCGGCTCCGCGACAAATCTCTATGATTGTATGCGCAAGGCAGTCGAATTTGGCATCCCGAAGGAGCAGGCGATCTTGGCTGCAACGCTGATTCCCGCGCGGGAGATCGGGCGCGAGAAGGAGATCGGCTCCATCGAATCCGGCAAGCTGGCTGACTTCGTTGTTTGCGACGAGGAGCTGAGCCTTGCCAGGGTGTTTATGGGTGGAAAACAGATTTGTGAATAAAGGGAATGCCGCATGAAATATGAGCTTCTACATTTAAAGCAATTTTTTCCGAACCTTGGGACGCAAAGCGGAGATCCGCTTGTTAAGGTATATCTTCCGGATAATTTAACGGAAATGGGACGTGGTGGTGAGCGGCGTCCTTGCCTGATCGTTTGCCCCGGCGGGGCCTATGAGTTTTGCAGTCAGCGGGAG
>ERZ773225.4016-NODE-4016-length-12344-cov-3.076084_pt1 | contig 12344 bp, 10 predicted proteins | sample MGYA00580993_ERZ773225 | MGnify/ENA primary metagenome ERZ773225 (study PRJEB29015, sample SAMEA2737748) | human gut metagenome | biome: human gut; feature: human-associated habitat; material: faeces | place: China | collected 2012 ... | reverse complement strand
AAAAGACTACCCGCGCCAAATGAGCTAGTTGAGGAGTTGGGCCATGGCGTTGACGAATTTTTGTACTTGGAGGGTGGGCTCGAGCGGGTAGTGCAAGAAGACCGGCACCTCGCGGCCACATAGGAACGGCACGCCTACAAAAGCCGGGTGCACGCCCGACCATGCGCCGCAGGTGAGCACCGCGTCGCCCTTTTCCTCCGCCTCGTTAAAGAGTGCAAAGTCAAACCTATCCACATCGATCACATCCACGCCGCCGTCTGCCAAAAGATCGATACGCAGGCTGTCCATAGCGTCGTTGCCGTGGCGGAGCACGCGCAGACGCATGCCCTCCAAGTCGGCGACCGCAATGCGATTCTTGCGCGCCAGCGAGCTCGTGCGCGGCAGGTCGATATAAAACGGCACGTTGACAATGCGGAGCTTTTGGCAGGCGTCACCCCAGCGCGGGGTCGAAAAACTCGACTGCACATCGACCTCGCGGCCCAAGCTGCGCATGACGGTCTCGCGCTCGTCATAGAGGTCGCTTACCGGCACGATCTCAAATCGCAGCGACGGTTCCAGATCGTGGATGCCCGACCACATCGACAGCGTCTGGCGCCCCGGGCACATCATCGACACGCCCAGACGCACGGCACCGCCATCGCCCGCCGCGCGTCGGGCGCGGCGCAGCGCGTCCTCGGACTGCCGCATGATCGAGCGCGCGTCGTCCACCAGCAGAGCGCCCGCCGGCGTCACCTTAACACCAGAATGCGAGCGCTCGAACAACGTGATGCCAAACTCGGCCTCGAAGCCCGACACCTGCTTGACGAGCGCCGGGGTCGACACGCGCAATTTTGCCGCCGCCCGTGAGAAGCTTCCCAGCTCCGCGGCGGCCGATATGGCCTCGAGTCGTCGATCGTACACGTCAATCTCCCGTTTCCAGACGCATGGCAATGAACTGCCGAAGGGGGTCGTTTTGGCAGGTCACGCGCTCAATTGAGAAAAACTGCATCGCATAGTGTAAACCTACGGTTAACGCCATTCTAACAAATATGCAATTCACCTGCGCAAATGCAAAGCATACGATAACCAGCGAAAACCACGTGGGTCGAGTAATGGGAGCGGCCCACAGGGAGGTACAAGAAGGGAAGTTCCTATGAGCAACTGGCTTAAGCTCGAGGGCGATGTCTGCGCTGTGACCGGCGCGCTCGGCGGCATGGGCGTCGAGATCTGCCGCGAGTTCGCCCGCAACGGCGCCAACGTCGTCCTGCTCGACTTGGACGAGGAGAAGGTCAAGGCCGCAGCTGCCGACCTCGCCGCCGAGTTTGGCATCCACGCCGAGGGCTACAAGATGAACGCCACCGACGAGGCCGAGGTTCAGGCCGCCGTCGATGCCACCATCGCCGACTTCGGACGTGTCGACGTCCTCGTCAACACCGCCGGCATCCTGCGCTTCGCAGCCATGGAAGACCTGCCGCTGAGCGACTGGAACGAGGTCATCAACGTCAACCTCACCGGCTACTTCATCACCTCGCAGCGCTTTGGTCGCGAGATGATCAAGGCAGGCCAGGGTCGCCTGGTGCATATCTCGACCGTTGCCAGCCACTCCCCCGAGACGTTCTCGGGCGTGTACAGCTCCACCAAGGCGGGCGTCAACATGATGTCCAAGATGCTGGCCGCCGAGTGGGGCCCCTACGGCGTGCGCTCCAACTGCGTCGAGCCCTGCTTTGTCAAGACCCCCATGTCGGCGCTGACCCCGAGGTCGAGAAGAGCCGCAGCCGCCTTATCGCCACACGCCGCATCGGCGAGGTCAGCGATATCGCCAACGCCGTCATGTTCCTGGCGTCCAAGCGCTCGGACTTTACCACCGGCGACGCCATCAAGGTCGACGGCGGTTTCTCCAATATGATGGGCGACCTCACCGCCAAGCCCGGCGGCCGCCGAGCCTTTGCCGACAACCACCTCAAGAACAAGGGTGTCGAGCTTTGGTCCGACGAGTCCGGCGTCGCAAAGCCGACCGACCAGTAAACCAGCCTGACAGGGAGGCCCCGCGGACGCGTCCTCCCCTCCCCCGTATCGATTAGAAAGAGTCCAATGGCTTCCACCAACTCCAACAAGGGTCGCGCCGTCGTGCTTTCCGCCGCGTGCGTCACCATGTTCTTCATCAGCTCCATCGCGCTGTATTCCGTTGTGAGCAAGAACCTGCTCGCCGTCTATCCCGAGTGGTCCAGCGCCCTTACCTGGGCTTTCCCGGTCTTTCAGACCATCATGGCCGTGACGGGCATCTTCGCCGGCCGCATCTCCGATAAGATCGGTCCGCGCAACGTCGTGATCGCCGCCGCCGTGTGCTACGGCCTGGGCTGGTTCATGTCCGGCACCGTCACCGAGCCGTGGCAGTTCTACCTGTGGTTCTCGCTCGTCGCCGCCATCGGCAACGGCCTGGGCTACAACCCCGCGCTCACCACGGGCCAAAAGTGGTTCATCGACAAGAAGGGCCTGGCCTCCGGCATCACCCTGGCCGCTTCGACCGCCGGCCCCGCCGTGCTGTCCCCGGTGCTCGCCTCACTGCTCATCCCGAGCCTGGGCATCTTTGGCGCCCTCAAGGCACTCGGCGTCATCTTCTTTGTGACGATCGCCGCTTCCGCCCTGTTCCTGAAGGCCCCCGAGGCCGGCTGGCTGCCCGAGGGCTTCGAGGCCCCCAAGGGCGGCGCACATGCCGGCACCTTCGGCGACCTCACCCCGGGCGAGATGGTCAAGACCCCGCGCTTCTGGGTCCTCATCGTCACCTTCGCCTTTGCCGCCACCGCGGGTACCCTGCTCGTGGGCAAGGTTGCCTCCATCGCCGCCGTCCAGCTCTTCGCCGATCCCACGAGCGCCGCGGCCGTCGCCCTCGGCGGCGTGGTCGTCTCCGTCAACACCTGCGCCAACCTGGTCGGCCGTCTGTCCTTTGGCCAGATCATCGACAAGCTCGGCGCCTACAAGTCGCTGCTCATCAGCCTTGTCGTCACCATCGTCGCGCTCGTCATCATGTCGATGAGCTTTACGCAGAGCATGTTCTTTGTGGCGCTCGCCCTGCTCGGCTTTAGCTTTGGCGCCCTGCTCGTCATCTACCCGCCGCTCACCGGTGGCGCCTTTGGCACCAGCAACATCGGCGTCAACTACGGCATCATGTTTTTGGGCTATGCCGCTTCCACCTGGATCAGCCAGCCCATCACCGCCGTGCTGTATCACGCCGAGGCCGGCAGCGCCGCCTACCAGCAGTCCTTCTACGGCGCCATTGTGATTGCCGCCATCGCCGTCGTGCTCACCGTCTACATGATGGTCTCCGACAGCAAGAAGAAGTCCGCCTAGTTTTACCGATGCGACAAAGGGACAGTCCCTTTGTCGCATTCCACCGGTCACCAGTATTAAGGAGTCGAAATGTCTGAGCTCAACCCCGTCCGCATTGCCGTTATCGGCGCCGGTGCCATGGGCCGCAACCACATCCGCTTTGTCACCGAGGAGCCCGAAGCCGAGCTCGTCGCCATCGCCGACGCCTTTGAGGGCGCCCGCGCCACGGCCGAGGCCGCCGGCGTGCCGTTTTACACCGATCCCGCCCAGATGATGGACGAGGTCAAGCCCGAGGCCGTCATCATCGCCACCCCCAACGACCTTCATCTGGGCGTTGCCCGCGAGGCCGTGAAGCGCAACATCGTGCCGCTGGTCGAAAAGCCCATCTCCAATGACCTCGAGGATGCCCAGGCCTTCGCCGCCGAGGCCGAGACCGCCGGCGTGCCCGTGCTCGTGGGCCAGCACCGTCGCCACAACCCCTTCGTCAACAAGGCCAAGGAGATCATCGAGTCCGGCGAGCTGGGCAAGCTCACCGTGTCGAGCTTCCACTACATGATCTATAAGAATGACGAGTACTTCGATGTCGAGTGGCGCCGCAAGAAGGGTGCCGGCCCGATCCTGGTTAACCTGGTTCACGACGTCGACCTGCTCCGCTATCTGCTGGGCGAGCCCGTTGCCGTCCAGGGTATGCAGTCCAGCGCCGCCCGCGGTTTTGAGACTGAGGACTCCGCCGTGGTCAACGTCCGTTTTGCCGATGGCGCGCTCGCAAGCATGACCATCTCCGATGCCACCGCCAGCCCCTGGAACTGGGAGGCCACCGCTCGCGAGGACCCGCAGTACCGTCCCTTCGACGCCGACGCCTACTTTATCGGCGGAACCTTGGGCGCCCTTTCGCTGCCCCGCCTGCACCAGTTCTCCTACGACGGCGCCTCCAACTGGCACAAGCCGCTGCAGATGGAGATTCCGGCCGTGGACCCGGCGCTGCCGCACAAGATGCAGCTCAAGCACTTTGTGAAGGTTGTCCGCCGCGAGGTCGAGCCCGTCGTAACCCCCGCCGACAACGTCAAGACGCTCACGCTTCTCAACGCCATCAAGGAGGCCGCCGAGACCGGCCAGCTCGTCGAGCTGTAATGCCTTGAGAGCGGCCGCGGCAGAAACCCCATGCCGAGTCCCTCGGTCCGCCACAAATAAGCCCCTCTTCTTTGCCCCGCGAGCAACCTCCTGCCCGCGGGGCTTTTTGCTACTTCGCTGACGATTTTTCTGAGACGGGGGCCTTTTGCACCTCAGCTTGATTCGTTCGTCCCAAAACAGTCTTTTGGGACGGGTGGTATCCTTGGTAGCTCTGTGCTGCAAACGCACCTTAAACGCAAGGAGTTTCATGGATCTTATCGCCCAGCTCGCGCGCGAGCTCAACCTTAAGGCCGCCAACGTCGAGGCGGCCGTCAAGCTCATCGACGAGGGAAACACCATTCCCTTTATCTCGCGCTACCGCAAGGAAGCCACGGGCGGCATGGACGATGTCGCCCTGCGCGCCCTCGACGAGCGCCTGTCCTACCTGCGCAATCTTGAGCAGCGCAAAGAGGACGTCATTCTGCTCATCGACGCCCAGGGCAAACTCACGCCCGAACTCGAGCAGCAGATTCGCGAGGCCACACAGCTCCAGCGCGTCGAGGACCTTTACAAGCCCTACCGCAAAAAGCGCATGACTCGCGCGCAGAAGGCACGCGAGGCCGGCCTGGAGCCGCTCGCCAACATGATCATCATGCAGGCCTCGGCCAAGGGCAGCGCACTCGACGCCGCCGCGGCATACGTCAACGAGGAGGCCGGCTTCGACACGCCCGAAAAGGCGCTCGCCGGCGCGGCGGACATCGTGGCCGAGACGGTGGCCGAGGACCCCGAGAACGTCGCCGACCTGCGCGCCTTTACGCAAAACACCGCCGACATCGTCGTCGAGGCCACCGACCCCGCCGAGAAGACCCCCTACGAGCCGTACTACAGCTATGATGAGCCGCTGCGTCGCATCCCCAACCACCGTGTGCTGGCTATCGACCGCGGTGAGCGTGAGGGCAAGCTCCGCGTGCGTGTAAACGTCGACGGCGCTGCCGCTACGGCACGCCTCGGCAGCCGCTGGCCCCGCCGTCAGGGCGTCTTCGCGCCCGTCTTTGACGCCGCCATCGCCGATGGCTACAAGCGCCTCATGGCCCCCTCGCTGGAGCGCGAGGCCCGCGCCAAACTCACCGTTCGTGCCCAGACCGAGGCCATCAACGTCTTTGCCAAGAATCTCGAGGGCTTGCTCTCGGCGCGCCCCGTGCGCGGCGCCCGCGTGCTCGCGCTCGATCCGGGCTACCGCACCGGCTGCAAGGTCGCCGTCATGGACGAGACCGGCAAGCTACTCGACCACGGCGTGGTCTATCCCACCAAGCCGCGCCACGACGTCGCCGGCACCAAGCGCGAGCTCGCCCGCCTCGTCAAGAAGGACGGCGTCAACACCATCGTCATCGGCAACGGCACCGCCAGCCGCGAGACCGAGGAAGTCGTCTCGGAGTTCATTACCGAGCAGGCGCCCAGCCTTCGCTACACCATCGTCAACGAGGCGGGCGCGTCGGTGTACTCCGCCTCCGAGCTCGCGAGCCAGGAGTATCCCGATCTGGATGTCACCGTACGTGGCGCCATGAGCCTGGGCCGCCGTCTGCAAGACCCGCTGGCAGAGCTCGTTAAGATTCCGCCCCAGTCCATCGGCGTGGGCCAATACCAGCACGACCTTGACCAGGCCGAGCTTTCGCGCACCCTGGGCCACGTGGTGGAGGACGTCGTCAACCGCGTGGGCGTCGACGTCAACACCGCGAGCGCGAGCCTGCTGGGATACGTATCGGGCATCACGCCGAGCGTGGCCAAGAACATCGTGGCCTACCGCGAGGAAAACGGCGCCTTTACCGATCGCCGCCAGCTCAAGAAGGTCCCCAAGCTGGGACCCAAGGCATACCTCAACGCCGCGGGCTTCCTGCGCATCAGCGGCGGCAAGAACCCGCTCGACGCAACAAGCGTCCACCCCGAGAGCTACGAGGTGGCCACGGCCGTCCTGGAGCGCGCCGGCGTTAAAGCCAGCGAGCTCAGCTGCGGCGGCGTGCCCGACATTGAGCGCCGCCTGGGCAGCATCTCGGCGCTGGCAAGCGATCTGGACTGCGGCACCCTGACGCTCATCGACATTGTCAACGAGCTCAAGAAGCCCGGCCGCGACCCGCGCGACGACGCGCCCGAGGTGGTCTTTAGCCGCTCGGCGCTTTCCATTGACGACTTGGAACCCGGCATGGAACTCAAGGGCACGGTGCGCAACGTCGTCGACTTTGGCGCCTTTGTCGACGTGGGCGTGCACCAGGATGGCCTCGTACACATCTCCAAGCTGGCCAACCGCTTCGTCAAGCACCCGAGCGACGTGGTGCGCGTCGGCGACACGGTAAAGGTGTGGGTCGAAAAGGTCGATCGCGACCGCAAGAAGATCTCACTCACCATGGTGCAGGGAAAGTAAACCGCCAAAGCAAGGGTACCCCCTCTCGCGACGTGCAAAATCGCGAGTATTCTGCAAATTCCACCGTTCCGGATGCCCCTCAGAGACGAAAAAGCAAGAAACAGCCCCCGTTTTAGCGTCATCAGAGCCAAAACGGGGGCTGTTCCATGCTTCACCCAGCTGGTAAAAGCCTTTACCTTGCTGAATACTCTCAATTTTGCACGGCGCAGGCGGGGGTACCTTTGTCCACGGCAGGATATGGAAGCCTATCACCAACCTACCGGCAAGTTCGTGTCGGCAGCCCCGGCCTTTCCTTTGCCTAGCGCGACCCTCGCGAAGCGCGTGAGCGATAGGGAAAGGAAAGGCCGGGGCGAACAACCCGCGATGTAGCCAGCGTTCGCGTTACGGCAGGATATGGAAACCGAGCGAGGCGATATCCTTGGCAAAACCGCGCACGGTATCGAGCGAGACCTCGTACGGGTCACGGCCGATGTTCTTACGCTTGGCCAGGATGCTGTTGGGCACCGTGATGATCTGGCAACCGCATCCTTCCGCCTGGTAAATATTGATAAGCTCACGCGTGGACGCCCACAGGACCTCGCAGTTGGGCTTGGCGGCGGCCTTCTTGACCGACTCCGTCATAAACGGAATGGGATCGACGCCGGTGTCAGCGATACGGCCGGCAAAGAGCGAGATGATGGACGGCGTCTCGGCATCAACGGCCTCGACCATCTCGTCGACCTGCGTAGGCGTAAAGATGGTGGTAACGTTGACCTTGATGCCGTCGGCCGAAAGCTTGCGCACCAGCTCGGCGGTGGACTCGCCCTTGGTAGTCACGCACGGAATCTTGACGTAGACGTTCTCGGCCCAGGCAGCAATCTCGCGGGCCTCGACCTCCATGGTCTCGACGTCGTCGGCAAAGACCTCAAACGACACGGACACATCGGTGATGTGGGCCAGGACCTCCTTGGCAAACGCGCGGTAATCCGTCACGCCACCCTTTTTAATAAGGGACGGGTTGGTCGTGAAACCCTGAACGTTGCCGTTCTCGTACATGTCGAGCATGCCCTCGAGGTTTGCACCGTCAGCGAACACCTTGATTGCCATCTGCCTGATTCCTTTCGCTTGCACATGGGCGTTAAACTGCTAAACACTTTACCTACGTTTACCAAGGCGTGAACTGCGGTTTTTTATCTTCTCGGCGAACGGTTTTGCAGATTTACCATTTTTATATCGACGCCCCAGCGGCAAAACGTTTTTGTCGATCATTGCGTTTGATTCCGTTCACGGAACAGAAGCAGCGCCTCGCCGGCTCATATTCACAATCGCTCCAAAGCAAAAAGCGGTGACGCCTCGATTGAGACGTCACCGCTTCCGTGTAGGAGCCGGTTATCGGAGCTCCGCCCGATTAGGGCTTAACGTATGCCTGGATTACTCTTCCTCAACGTGATTGATCACAGCACCCTTGGTGTGGATGAAGTTGGGGACGAAGGCAACGACCAGAAGGACAGCGAGAATCGCGTAGACACCGGTGGTACCGAAGGCCTCGGCAGCGCGGCCAAGCGTAATACCAATGACGGAGAAATCGAAGTCGCCGAACGTAGTGTTCTTGAAGCCAAAGACGTCAAGAACGGGCAGGAGCAGGGCCGGGGCAAAGGTGATGAGCAGGCCGTTGACGAAAGCGCCAAGAGCTGCGCCCTTGCGACCGCCGGTAGCATTGCCGTAGATGCCCGCGGTAGCACCGCAGAAGAAGTGGGGAACCATGCCCGGGATGATGAAGATGCCCAGGGTAGCGCCCACGATGAACATACCGACCACGCCACCGATGAAGGAGGCAACAAAGCCGAGGATGACGGCGGTGGGAGCATAGGGGAAGAAGACGGCGCAGTCTACGGCGGGGATGGCACCGGGGATCAGCTTGTTGGAGATGCCCTGGAAAGCCGGGACCAGGTCGGCAAGGATCATACGAACGCCGTTATAGACGATGGTGACACCAACGGCGAAGGACAGGGCACAGGTCAGGGCATAGACAATCACGTTGTCGCCGCCAGCGGTCTTGGTAACGACCGCAGGATCTGCGATGTAAGCGGCGAAAGCGGTAACCAGGTAGAAGAAGGCCATGGTAAGAGCCGTGGAGATGGTAGTGTCGCGCAGGAAGGCGAACTTCTCGGGAACCTCGATCTTCTCGGTGCTGTTCTCCTCGGCGTCCTTAGCAAAAAGCGTACCGACTGCAGCGGAGATGTAATAGGCGAGTGAACCGAAGTGGCCCATGGCGATTTCATCGCCATCGGTAACCTTCTCGGTGAAACGCTGACCAACGGCGGGAAGCATAGCGCTCACGAGGCCCAGGAACATGCCGCCCACGATGACAAGCTGGACATCCTGGAAGCCAGATGCCTGCAGAACGGCAGACAGCAGGCAGGCCATAAACATGCTGTGATGGCCCGTCAGGAAGATGTACTTAAACTTGGTAAAGCGGGCAATGATAATGTTCACGACATAGCCGAGAATCAGGATCATCATGGTCTGAACGCCGAGGACGCTCTGAGCCATCGAAACGACGACCTCGTTGTTGGGCACGACGCCGGTGATGTGGAAACCGGTCTCGATGAAGGTACCCAGCGGAGCAAGGTTCTCCTGAACAACAGCGGCGCCGGCGGACAGCATGATGTAACCAAGAATGGGCTTCAGGGTGCCCGTCATCACCTTGTGGGCAGGACGCTTAAGCGCGACAAGGCCCACAAAGGCAAATAGGCCCATAATCCACGCTGGCTTGGTCAGAATCGATTGGATAAACTCAAGTATGGGAAGGATGGCTTGCATCTGCGCTTCCTTTCTCTCTAACGTGGGCGCGTTTCCCTCTTCCACAGGGAACCGCCCTTTTTTGTGCCGCTTTAGGCGTTAGCGGCGGCCGCCTTGATTGCCTCGAGGGCGTCTTCGCGGATCTTCTTCTTGTTCACATAGCTGCGAACGATCACAACGTTGCCGTGGAGCTCGGGGGCGAGTTCCTTAACGGTGATGAACAGATCCGGATTTGCGGAAGAAGCACCGTTCAGGTCCATAGACTCAACGTCGGCCTTGATGCCCTCCTCCTCGCAAAGCTCCTCGACTTTGCCAGCGAGCATCAGGCTGGACCCGATGCCGTTTCCGCATACGGCGATGATATGCATGGCAACCTTCCTCTCCTACACGTGACGGTTTTCCGTCTATCCAAAAGCGGCGACGCATCGCCGTGCCATTAAGGCCTAAAAGAATGAACGCATGGTCTCCAAAACCTGCTCGGGCGTATCGCATGCGCTGAGCTTGGCAACGCAGTCCTCGTCCTCGAACATCTGCGAAAGCTCCGCCAAGCAGCCAAGATGAGCCTTGGGGTCGGGTGCGCAAATACCCACGAGCACGTGAACCGGATCGAAATCCTCGTGTCCAAACGCAATGGCAGGGTCAAGCGTGACGATACAGATCCCCGCTTCACTCACATTGCCATCTGCCTGAGCGTGGGGCATGGCGATGCCCTCTTCCAAGACCATATAGGGGCCGAATTTGTGAACCGATAAAATCATGGCGTCAACATAGCTCTGGTCGCATTTGCCAGCGTCTACGAGCAACTTACCGCATGCCTTGATCGCTTCCTCCCAGTCGGAGGCCTCGACGTGGCAGGCAACAAGCTCGGGCTTAAGAAGATCGGTCAGCATGCTCGTCCCCTACTCCTCGGGCAGGATATGAAAACCAAGCGCCTGAATGTCGCGGGCAAAGCCCTTGACCGTATCAAGCGAGTACTCAAGCAAATCTTTCCCGAAATTCTTGCGCTTGGCAAGAAGGGCATTGGGGACCGTAATGATCTGACAGCCAACGGACTCCGCCTGGAAGATATTGAGGACCTCGCGCGTAGACGCCCAGAGAACCTCGGCAGCAGGCTTAACGGCAGCCTTCTTTACGGACTCCGCCATGAGGGGCAGCGGATCGACGCCGGTATCGGCAATGCGACCGGCAAAGATGGACAGAATAGAGGGGGTCTCAGCAGAGACGGCATCGACAAACTCGTCGACCTGCTCGGGCGTGAAGATAGTGGTGACATTCACCTTGATGCCGTCGGCAGAAAGGCGCTTGACCAGCGCGGCAGTGGACTCACCCTTGGTGTTGAGCGCCGGGATCTTAACGTAGACGTTGTCTGCCCAGGTTGCGATCTCGCGAGCCTCGGCTTCCATACCCGCCTCGTCGTCGGCGAATACCTCAAAAGAGACCGACACATCAGTAATGTGCTCAAGAACCGTCTTGGCAAAAGCGCGGTAGTCGGTCACGCCGCCGGCCTTCATAAGGGAAGGATTGGTCGTGAAGCCCTGAACGTTGCCATTGTCATGCATGTCAAGCATACCCTCGAGGTTAGCGCCGTCGGCAAACACCTTGATCGCCATGTTCGGTCCTTTCTCATCTAACACTATTGCTATCGAAAGCCTTCTTCTTTGTTTCAAAAGCTTTTCGGTTTTCTTTTATAAACCATTTCAAAAGCTATCGAAAGCTCAATTGTCAACTTTCCGTGAACGGTCGAATATCGGGCGTGAACGTACTTCTTTTGGGCGGCACCTTCAGAATGAGACTCTTTATAGCCCGTTTACGTGCGAACTATCTGCTACGCATGCATTTGTGACATGCCATTCCGTTCTTTTGATTCATTCGAATTTGCCTTGTTCTTTTCATATCGATACGTTATATTTCGATTACGAAAGGCGCATCTTTTACCTTTTGTTCAAAAGGAGCGGCATATGGCATCTACTTCAGACCTTTCACCGGCCGAGCGTCAGCGATTTATCATGAATTGGCTGGCCGAAAAGCCAAATATCTCGGTATCCGACATCGTTCGCCGTTTTTCGGTTTCGGAAGTCACCGCACGACACGACCTCATCTCGCTGGAATCCGAAGGCAAGCTGCGTCGCGTACGCGGCGGAGCGGTATCGCTTTCTCGCTCCAACGCAATCTCGTATCCCGAGGAGCGCATCAATGTCCAAGTCGAGGCCAAGGAAGCCATCGCCGCAACCGCAGCAACTCTTGTTGATGATGGCGATGTTCTGGTAATTGATATCGGCACCACAGGCTTTTACTTCGCTAAGGCCCTCATGGACAAGCGTGAGATCACCATTATCACCGGCGATCTTGCAATCGCGAACTACGCCAGCTTCAATCTCCCCAATGCTTCGGTAGTGCTGCTGGGCGGCTCCGTGCGCAAGGGCCACCTCTATCTCGCGGGCGCACTAACGCTCGACTGCATGAGCAAACTACATGCCGACAAGGCGTTTGTCAGTGCCGACGGATTCCACCCCGACCACGGTTTTACCGTCGAGCACGACTTCTCGGCCATGATCAAGCATATGTACCTTACCAACTCAAACCAGGGCTACATGATGGTTGACCAGGGAAAGTTCAATAAGACCAGTTTTTATCAGTCCGCGCAGATCGATGACCTCGACGGCATCATCGTTGATGGAGACGACGAGGGCATCATGACGGCGGCGATCGAGAGCAGTCGCAGTCATCCCAA
>ERZ773225.4015-NODE-4015-length-12348-cov-4.901570_pt1 | contig 12348 bp, 13 predicted proteins | sample MGYA00580993_ERZ773225 | MGnify/ENA primary metagenome ERZ773225 (study PRJEB29015, sample SAMEA2737748) | human gut metagenome | biome: human gut; feature: human-associated habitat; material: faeces | place: China | collected 2012 ... | reverse complement strand
AGATCTGGTATCTGGATCTGTTTGCCGGAAAAAATGACCATGAAGCGGTGCAGCGCGCGGGAGAATCCGGACATAAGGAAATCAACCGGACAAATCTTTCCACTGATCAGATCACGGAAGGGTTGAAAAAAGATGTGGTTCAAAAACAGCTTGCGTTAATCCGCATGCGAAATACCCATAAAGCATTTTCGGAAGGCGCAGAGGTAGCAATCTCCGGAGGTGAGAGCTCTCTGCAAATCCGATGGGAATATAATAGTGCATTTGCAACATTAAATGTAAATTTTGAATCAGGAACATATACAATAGTAGAAAGCAGATAGTTAAGTTGGGCTGTCGATTGTACATGAAACCTAAACTTTATAATGGAAATAATCATAGATGAAACAAGCCACATAGGGATAATGCTCGGTGGCTTGTTTTGAAAATGGATAATTTGAATCTTATAACTTCGGATTTCGTCTTCTCAGTTTCCTATGTTCCTTTGCCGGCTTGGAACGTGAAAATATTTCTTTTAAGGTCTGTTTTTCTTCGACAGAAAGCTGGGTAATTTTCATTTCCAAATTTTTGCAGAACAAAAGGAGTAGTCCGTTAATATAAGCATCATTAGAGGCTTCGGGAGTATCCTCTGTAGCAAACTGAGTTGGAGAAGTAAAACCATCAATGATATTTTTGATCATGCTTTGATAGTCAATATCACTGGCAGTGTTGCTGTCTTTCATATGGGCATTTCTCAGGTCAGAGACGATTGGCTTTAAATCTTCCAACAGGATGTTTATGTAATACTGTTCTGTCTCAATGTGGGAAGTATCAAATATTTTTGTAAATGCATCGGTGGAATCGGCACCGAGTTCGTTCAGTTTATATCTCATCACATCAAGAAAAGCGTTTGCTATCTGAATGCCTTTATCATTAAAACCATCAATATAGATTTCCAGGTCAGTCATGAATTTGTAGAAGTTTTCATGACTACATTTTCATCTTTCTCATAGTTTTCGAGTGTGGAACTCGGGATGCCGGTAGCATCAGACAATTCCTGCAATGACATTCTTTTTTTTTGCGACTCTCAAATCTTTCAGCCGTTCCGGTATGGTAAGCCTTGTGTGCATAGTACATTCCTCGTTTCACAGATATAGATAGACTACCATGATATTGGTGCAGAATAAAGTGAATTCGAATTCATGTCTTATCCAGAATATTGGAAAAAATCATAAAGAGGATATTTTTCCAGCATCTTGGATATACCGGATTCGTATAAAAATTTTGAGAAAATAGTTTCATACAATGAATCGGAAAGGAGTACAAAAATTATGGAATGTTATAAATGTATCAGTATGAAAAAAGCCGGAAGGCGCAGCTCCATGAAAAGTCATTTTCATGGTTTTGGGGGATTGGGGGCGTACACCAACAAGCTAAAAAGGCATTTGGTACGTACAAATGCACTGCTTGCCAATTAGCGATATTTATGTAACGAGAGTTGAATTCTATGCAAGAATTGAGCACAAAAGGCTGTTAATGACGAAAGAACTTTAAAGTATATGGAGGATCAGGAAAAATGGGAAATACAAAATATGATGATAAGTTTTACAGATTACCGAAACGATTATTTAAAGATGATCAATTTAGAAGTATAACGAATGAGGCAAAGGCACTTTATATGATTTTGTTGGATCGGCGTTGCTTATCGGAGTGTAATGGTGATGCATGGCGAGATGAATATGGAGCTACATTTATCATTTTTACAATCAAAGAAATGATGAAGCTGTTGCATCTGGGAAATAAGAAAATTAACAAGATGCTGAAGGAACTGGAGGTACATAATCTGATTTATCGAAGCCATCAGGGATTAGGAAAGCCGAATAAGATATATGTGTATGACTTGTTGAAAGCAGATAACGATAATTGGCTGCCAAAGCAATTTAAGCACAGAAAGGGGCGGACAAATGAGAAAGAAATATTATGATGATGCAAAAGAGAATGCAGCATTTGAGAGATGTGTGGATGTTGTGACAGCACTGATCTTAAAATATGGACCGGCAATAAAAAGAAAATGGATTTTACGTGATTGGATAAAAAACATACAAGCTGATTGCTTTTGGAGAAGTTTAGCCTGTAAACGATACCAGCGGTATTTCGATTGTATGAAAGCTATTGTAAAAAATGATGCAACATGACATAATCGGATTGACTAAAGTAACATAGATATTTATAATATAGACAAAACGAAAATGACATGAACGGAGGACAGGGTAATGGAGAAAACGGTAACACTTGAAGAGGCATTAAAAAGAATTGAGGAGTTGGAAAAAGAGAATGCAGAACTTCGGGAGGAATTGGAGTATTACAGAAATCGTAAGTTAAGCGGTCGTCAGAAACATAACGCCAAGTGGATGGCAATTTATAATGATTTTGTTGTTGGGTATGAGAGCGGCATGACAATGGTAGAAATTGCGAAGCGGAACAATGTCAGTGAGAGGACGATTTATAGGTATAAAGCGTATTATGACAAACTGAGGGAAAAAGAGGAATAGACCATTTTAATGGCGTCAGTAAAATGGTTCAATGTGGGAGGAGAAAGTTTAATATGGAAAAGAAAATGATTAACAGAAATAATAGAACAATAATAACAAATCGGACATATTGCTGATGTCAGCAATATGTTCATATGAGAATTGCGAACGATTTTTTTGACCGCAAATGGATGGAGGAGTTCCATGGCAGAAGATAAAAAGAAAGATGAAATTGCAGTAATTGAGATCAATGAAGAATTTATGAAACAAAAATTATATGAATTTCGGGGATGTAAAGTGTTATTAGATGCAGATCTGGCTGAAGTATATGGATATGAACTTAAGGCTTTTAATCAGCAGGTAAAAAGAAATATAGAAAGATTTCAGAATGATATGATGTTTCAATTATCTGATAATGAAGTTGAATATTTGCGGTCACAATTTGTGACCGCAAATATAAGCAGCAAATCCCGCAGCAATCCTTACGTTTTTACGGAACAAGGTGTATATATGTTAATGACTGTACTAAAAGGGGAACTTGCGGTAAGACAAAGCATTGCATATGTTGTTGATAATTATATTGGATTAAGAACGCTGGTACACCTTAAGAATTCTCCGACTGGAGTAAATATTACTTTGTTCAGCGATAATGTTGGGAATAATAAACTTCATAATATAGAATTTACGGATTTTTACAAAGAATATCCATCCGTAAAAATATCAATGAAAAAGACAGGCGGTATATTTCATGATCGATTTATAGTGTTGGATTATGGAACTGCTGATGAAAGGGTTGTATTACAGTGGACTATGGGGAAGCAAACCTTTAGAGAGTTGGTGAGGGTGATATTTTGTTAATTTTGTTAAAAAATAAAAACAATTGCAATAAAAATCGAAATAGAGTTTCGAGAAATCGAAAATAGTGTTTGAAAATTGCAGTTACAAGGGGTATAATGTAACCTAGGACTATTTATAAGGACCGAGAGGTTTTTCACTAAGATGGGTAATCACCATAAGAGAGGAATTATATGGCTGTATCTTATAACGGATTATGGAAACTATTGATTGACAAGGATATGAAAAAAATGGATCTTGTCGAGAACGAGAAAATTGGAATTAGTAGCAGTACACTTGCGAAGATGAGCAGGGGTGAGACATGAGTATTTTAGAAAAAATCTGTAAGGAATTAGATTGTGATTTTTCAGACCTAATTCATTACGTGGAAGAGGAAGATAATTAAATGCAAATTGCTAATATAGATAAGAAAGAAGTAAGAATTATTCAATATCTTGGAAGTAAGCTCCAGATTTTGGATGAAATAGAACGTGAGGTAGAATGTATTACACCGACAAATGGAATAGTATGTGACTTGTTTGCGGGTTCAGGTGTGGTATCAAATAGATTGTCGTCTAAATATACTATTTATGCTAATGACACACAACACTATAGTGAGACACTGTTACGAGTATTGATGAATGGAATAAAAAAGGAAACGATTCCAGAATATGAGGATATTGTCAATTCTAGATATTATAAGAATAACTATAAGAAGTTAATAGAGATTTTTTCGGAACCATTAAAGTACGAAAGTGTAGCGCTGAAAAATGATGACTATGAAATGTTAAGAACCTTATGTGAATTAAATCTTTGCTATGATGGAAGCTTGGTCACAGAAGAAAAGAAAGAGCAAGCAAAAGAAATATATGGGGATGCTTTTTATGAGTTTAACATTGAAAATATAAACAAATTGAGAAATGAAAAAAACTTGTATGCTCTTTTTTCTTTGTATTATTCAATGAGTTATTTTTCTTTGCAACAATGTATTGAAATAGATTCGATGAGGGCAGCTATAGACGGTTTCTTTGATAATAGGGAAATTGACTGTAATAATAGAGATTTTTTATTGGCATGTTTGTTACATGGCATTTCAGAAATTGTTAGTAGCGTAGGTAAAAACTTCGCACAGCCAATCAAAGTTGTTGATGGGAAAGGGAATCTTAAAGGCTTTGCAATTAGACGATGCATGAGAGATAGAAAAAAGAAGCTTAAGGATAGTTTTATTGATATATTTGATAAGATCAGCGTTATAAGTGAAAGAAAAAATAATAGAGTCTTTTGCCAGGATGCTTATGAATTGCTTTTAAGCGGAAAGCTAAAAGACGTTGATACATTTTACCTTGATCCACCATATACTATTGATCATTATTCAAGATTTTATCATATACCAGAAACCTTGGTACTATATGATTATCCCGAACTAGAAAAAAAGAAAATCAAAGGAAAGTATCAATTGCTAAATGGAAGATATCGTAATGATAGATTTCAATCGGAATTTTGTATTCCGTCGGCGGGAAAAAATGCATTAAGAAATATATTATGTGAAATATCAAAAATGAAAGGTCAAGTTGTTTTGAGCTATTCGGAGGATGATGAGGACAAGCAGACAAGGAAAAGAGTAATTTCAAAGGAAGATATTTTACAAATTATGAATGAATATTTTTCATCAGTTACTGTGAAAAATGTTGAGCATAGATATCGTAAATTAAATATGAAAAATACAAATAGAAAGGAAATGAAAAACAGCGAGCTTTTGATCGTTGGTAGGTAAATATGGAAAAGTATATTGGAAATAAAAAAAGTATTGTTGAAGGGATTGATGGCTTTCTAAATCGGAAGGGCATTAATAATGGTGTAATCATAGATGCTTTTTCTGGAACTACTAACGTAGGACAATATTTTAAACAACGAGGTTACTCTATTGTAAGTAATGATATAAATGAGTTTTCCTACGTATTAGGGAAGGCATATATTGAAAATAATTTCTTCCCTCAATTTACGATGGTTAGAGAATTAATTAAGAAAAGTGGATTTCATTATAATGATGAACAGATTTTTGATGCTACAAAAGCATGCTATAGAAAAATAAAGAACGATAAGGTATACGCAGCTGATTATGTGGACAGAGTTGGTTACAGCGATAATATTTTGCCATTAATTCAGGTCCTTCAGTATTTAAATAGTTTGGAAACAACAAATATAAATGAAGTGGAACTTCTCTTCTACAATTATTATACAGAAGAGGGGAGATATTCAGAATATATAAGTTCGCGAGGAACAAGGGGCAGAAGAAATTATTTTGAGCCTGAAAATGCAAAACGTCTAGGCGTAATAATGAATAAGTTAAGAACATGGAAAAGAGAAGGCTTAATTGAGGAAATGGAGTTCTACATTTTGCTAACTTCTGTTATCGAAGAAGTGACGCTTAATGCAAATGTCAATGGGACTTTTCATGACTTTAATAGAAAAAAGCTATATCCTAATGCATTACAAAAATTTGAATTAAAAGCTCCTATTTTAAATATATATCAGGGAGAAGGATTGGAATACCATGTTTTTAATGAGGATTCAAATCGGCTACATGAAAATCCTGATTTTATGAGGATACTGGGGGATCAAGCAATATTATATATTGATCCACCTTACAATTTTAGGCAATATTCGGCGTACTATCATCTTCTTAATTTCTTGGCGAAGTACCATGTGATAGACGATGTTTTAGAATATGCGAAGGATTTTAGATATGTTCGTGGGCAAAATATGGCTGATAATTTTAATTCGGATTATTGTTATAAAGATAAGTTTGCAGAAGCTATGGAAGATTTAATCATTGGAATTCCTTCGTATTGTGTGGTTATAAGTTATTATGATGAAAATAATCATTGGAATCATGGACAAACAGAAATATCTATGGAGGGAAGAAAGGCAATAGTAGGGATATTTGAAAAACACGGGGCACTGTTTGAATATGATATGGAACCATATATGATTCCTAGAACAAATTATCAAAGTCAAAGCGGAGGCCATAAAAAGCAGATTGACGAATTAATTTTCTTTGCGAGGAGGAGAATAAATGTGGATTGATACACCAGAGCTTGATTTACTTGATAAGGTATTTGATTCAAAAGAGATTGTACCTAAAAACAGAAAAAACGGATTGAAACTTCGACATTTATCTTTTTTTATGTCGAATATGAAGGCTATTACTAATGTATGTAAATCTCTGGAAAAAATAGCCATGGGTGAAGTTCTTCCTCATCAGTACACTGAGGTTTTAAGGAAGATGGGCCTTATTGATAAAGATGAAAATATAACTAGATATGGCAATGGACTTTTTAAGATTTTGTATTATGAAGATAATCGTATTATTGATGAAATTAACGATCCGTCTAAGACGACAGTCGATGCTTTGTCTGAGGATATTTCATTTAAAATTGAGTTTTATCTATATGCGACGGTTAGTAAATTGCTTAATGATAAGGATGAGTGTTCCAGATGTAACATAGAATATTCAGATTTAGCTAGTGAAGCAATTGATAATGTAGAATATTTCGTTAATAACATAATCGATACACTAAAAGAGCCATCAAATAAGAAAAGTGATGTAATTGATTTGTTTGCATTTAATAATGATGATTTTTACTACACTATTCAAGGAATGAATTTTAGTGGGTATGAAATTAAGCGATTATTAAGGATGAATAAAGATGATATAGATGCAACATGGAAGGCTTATCAGCAAGTATTAGGTTCAGTGAAAAGCGTTTCTCCAGCAGGATTAACTCCTTCTGAATTGAAATATTATGAATACGCTGATTACTACACTAAGCTTGTACAGAAAGATGTGCGAAAGCGTGTCAAGCATTCATTATTCAATTATATACTTATTAATTCTATTCAAGAATCGCGGCACAGAATAAAGATTATTGAAAATAAGGATTTTGCTAAGATAATGAGTTACGATTTTATCCGAGAAAAGTTTCATGATTATCAGCTTAAGGATATTTATGATTTAGTTTTTTTCGAAGATGATAGTAAATACATTACGGATATAATCAAACCATTTGCGGTCGATTATTCTGTGATAAAGGATATTGATACCAACAATGTATTATGCGTAGTGGAGAAGGATTTGAGAAAAAAACATATCAACCGCGGTGATAAGGTTATTTTTACTGATGATATCATGTCAAAAATCTACAAGATGTATGTTTACGGTATTCAGACAATGACGAAGAAAGCAACAAATGTAGAGGTCGAAGTCGAAAGATTGAATGAAATTAATAGAAGCAAAGAAAAAGACATTTTAGATGAATTTAAGCGATGAAAGAGAGGAAATGATATGGCAAATTTGGATACTATAAAACAATATAACGATGGCGATCTTATTCCTAATAACTATGAAGAGACGTATTTAGCGACTAGGTATGTACAAGATGAACAATTGATAATAGAGGATAAAATAGTAGACAAATTAAAAAGTGCAGTAGAAGCAGAAGGTCTTTATTTTGATGACGAAGACATATATAAAGAGATTGTGGCTGGTTTATTAAGGGGGAATATTATTCTTCAGGGACCTCCAGGAACTGGAAAAACAACGCTTGCAGCAATTGTATGCCGAGTATTTAAAACGAACATGGATGTAGTGACAGCTGTATCCGATTGGACTACTTACGATACGATTGGTGGGTATCAACCAGCGGTTGATGATGAAGGTAATGAAATAATAACAGGAAAGAATGGTCGTGTCATTGAAAGTGTAAAAAATTGCTGTGAAACGATATTAAAAAATAAACATTATTCTGGTGGTACACAAGCTACTTGGCTAGTAATTGATGAACTTAATAGATGTGAGATTGATAAAGTTTTTGGCGATCTGTTCACAGCATTTGGAAGTGATAAGGCTGAAAACAGGAAAATACCTTTGTGGTTTAATGATGATCCTAATAAAAAGATAATTTATGTTCCACAAAGATTTCGAATAATTGGTCTGATGAATAACTTTGATAAAAACTTTGTTTTTGATTTATCACATGGTCTGGCTAGGCGCTTTACAATAATTAGCGTGTTGCCTCCAGTGGAATCTAAATTTACGGAAGAAATTGAACAATGTAAAGAAATAATAGCTAAAGAGATACCGGTCAAAATTAGTAAAATTGGATCTACTGTAATCAACGAAACGCAGATTAAATCCTATTTTACTGACAGTGAGTTTGTATCAATCGAAAAAAAAGTATCATTGTTGCTTAAGCAAATAAGATATGCAGGTGAGAATAACCTGAATTTACAATATGGTACAGCTCAAATTATAGATTTTTATGAGAATATCATTATTCAAATGATATTAGACGACTATGCTTCTGTTGCTCCTGCAGAAAAAGCATCTAGATTGGAGAAGATTGTTGACTCAGCGTTTAATTCACGCATCGTTCCTCAGTTAGATGGCATAGATTATCTGAGACTGAAGAAGTTTTATCAGAACATACAGTCGGCTACAGAGTATGCTTGGTTGACAAAGAGCATAAAAACTATTTCTGAGTTAGTGTAGGTTAAATATATGGAAAGTAATCAGTTTTCAAACGAGCAGCTTACAAGTATATATAATGACCAGGAATTTTTGCAGTATATCTCTGACTATTTTTCAAGTTTCAACCTTTCAAAAATAGATCTGAGCATAGGAATAAGTGAAGATGAAATTACGGATTGGAAGATTTATCTTAGAGTAGTATTAGCAAATATCAATGATTTATTTGATGCGTTAAGAAAACTTGAAAATAATATTTCTTTTTCATATGAAGAAGTATTGGTTCGTTCTTCTGGTGCAATTAAAGGAAGGTTGCTAATAAATGAATACGTTAAAAACAAAACCATGGTTCGTATACCGAAAGAATATCCTTGTGTTGTAAAAGAAAAGGGATTTTTTACTCCAGAAAATGAGTATGCAGCGTTTGTTATGTTATCTGTAGTTGAAAAGATGCAAAGACTGTATGAGAAGATGAGTGAGACAAAGATAATAACTAAAGGTTCTTCTGAGAGTAAAGCGCTATTAGACGACCTAGATTACTTAACAGCTGCGTTAAGAAAACAGCCATTTATTTCTATTTTAGACAAAGATTTTCAGAGAAAATATAAAAATGGTTTTCCGCAAAATGAAAAGAATAATGTAGCTGTTCGTTTTGCAAAAGGTAAAATAAGGAATTCCTATGCGTATAAGAAAGTATTTGAGTGGTTTGAGAAATTCTTGCAAAGTGGATTCTCATGGACTGACGTACAAACTATAGAAAGTATGATCTACGATGAACAGTTTTCTAATAAGCTCTTTGAATTGTGGAGCTTGTACAAAATTAATCAGTCTTTTATTACAAAATTTGGACTTATACAGTTGGAAAAGAATGCTGTATATCCAGGGCAGAAAGAATATATATATCGACTAAAAAATATAGAAGGAAGTTATATAGAAATTTATTACCAAAAAGGAGCAGGGCTATATTGGGATGATACCCATGGCACTCATTGGTATTATACTGATGCAGAAGACAACAAAGGATTAATCGGGATTCCAGATATTTCTATAAAATTTATCGAGCCAAATGGAGAAAGCATTACTCTTATTGATCTTAAAAACAGAGTCCGTGATGCGGGACAAAATTCTGAAGAGATTTATAAGGTGATTGGATATTTCTCAAATTTTGAACAGTTTATGAAATATAAATATAACTCTGATTATGTTAATCAGGGAATTTTAATTTTCAGAAATGACGATATGCCTTTTGATAGATTGGTTCAGAACGATGGTGGTGAGCAGATTTTGACAGTATCTGTTGGGATTTCAGAAGATGAGTCAATTTCAGATAATCAATTTACAAAAATATGCCAATTTATTTTGGATAATCATGGTATGTCGGGGACAAAAGCTGAGTCGTTACTTTCTTGCAGAAAAATAATGGAGTCTTATAAATTCGGTTCATCAGATGAAGAGGCTGCGTTATACGAGGTGAGTTCAGCTAGTCATAGCCTTTTGGAATCTATGTTTATGAAACCTGAACTAAAAAAGGAGCTCGAAGAGGCTAAAGAAAGACTAAGGAAAGAACATTTTCCACATATTTGGACATATCTTAGTGACAGCACAATTGATGCATTATCAATGGCAGATATATTATTTTCTGGAATGTCTGAATGTGAAGGCGCAGATTATGCTCCAATCTGTTTGGAATATTGCCGCTCTATAGAAATGCTATTAAATGATTATCTGGTTGGACCTTTTGTTGCATCGAATAATATAGCAGCTTTAATTTCGCGAAATCGTAATTATAGACAGCTGGGCGAAGGAAGAGATCTTACATTGGGAGAGTGTTTATTTTTGTTACAAAAGTGTAATGCATCATATTATCCTACTAGCGAGTTTAAAACATTTGTAGAAAGTAAAGTTAGTAAGATTTCTATATTTTGGAATGATGTTATTTCTCAACTTGAAAATTTAAATACAAATTATAGGAGAAAATCAGCACATACTGAAATAATGGGTTACAACGATTTGGTTGATGTTCGTCAAATTGTATTAGGTATTGGTAATGTTAATATTCTTTATGCAATATTTGATCAAAGACCGTAAGTGAAGAATTTAGAGAGTTACCCTGTATGAGAAGACAGAAGAAAATAGAATTGTACGAGAAGCACGTGAAGAGACAGAACGTAAGAGAGTTGAGGAAACGAGACGCAGAGAAGAAAATAGGCAAAGAAAAGAACAAGAAATTCGCCTTGTTAAAGAACTTGTAAACAAAGCTGAAGACTATAGAATTGCAAAGGAAATAAGAGAATATATTCAAGCTATGATTGATAGTGGAAGTGAAGATGTAACTCCAGAATGGATTGAATGGGCTGAGAAGAAGGCAGATTGGTATGATCCGTCTATAGCGAATGAGGATGAATATCTAGGAAAACGTCAGCATGAAAAAAGTGCTGAAGAAAAGGAAAAATCTTTACAAGACAGTATCAGAAAGAGCTGGTATTGGTAAAAATGAATGGAGCAACGATTCTTTATGGAAGTGCATCAGAACTTCGTGCAACCCTGGACTATGATTTTGCAGAGGAAAAGAAGTTTAGTTATAAAAACTTGAGCATGGAAGAAATTATTCACCACCTGGCGTTTTTTGTATCAAGATTATGGCAGATACATGTATTCGGAGAAGGAAATACACGAACTACGGCAGTATTTTTTATTAAGTATCTTAGAACATTTGGATTTGATGCAACTAACGACATTTTTGCGGAGAATGCATGGTATTTTAGAAATGCACTTGTTAGGGCCAATTATAACGATTTGAAAAATGGTGTTCATGAGACAACTGAGTATTTGGAATTGTTTTTAAGAAATTTATTGTTGGATGAGAAGAATGAACTTCATAATCGTACGATGCACATTAGTGGAAGGTTTGCAGAAGTGGACATTGAAAGAGTAAAAGTGGACATTGAGAGTGGAAAAGTGGACATTGAAAGCACAAAAGTGGACATTCGAAATAAATTACTTTCTTTCTCAGATACGATTTCAGAAAAAACAATAAATCATACAATAGAAATATTTTCAAAATGTGGAAAAGAAAATTGTTTCGGAAGAACGATAGTTGAAGAAATTACTGGATTAAAGCCATCAGGAGCTTCCAAGTTAATAAAACTGTTGGTTGATAGTGAGGTAATCGTACCTGTAACAGGACATGGAAAAGGAAAATATCGGTTTCAATAAAAGTGAACATTGAAAGGGTGTTAATGCCATTCGCAAAAATGCTCAAAACAAATCGGCGTACCCGCCACACGTTTACAAAGTCAAACGGTCTGTACGCCATGTCTTAACCTTATGATTGCAGATATTAGCAACCTGTCAAAGAGTGTAAAAACTCAGTAACTATGCGGGTTCGCGTACTGTTAAAGCAGTGAAAAACGACACCGCATGTTGAGACGGTTGTTCTTTTGTCCCAACTGAAACAAAAGCCGGATGATTACATTAATG
>ERZ773225.4013-NODE-4013-length-12356-cov-2.878303_pt1 | contig 12356 bp, 17 predicted proteins | sample MGYA00580993_ERZ773225 | MGnify/ENA primary metagenome ERZ773225 (study PRJEB29015, sample SAMEA2737748) | human gut metagenome | biome: human gut; feature: human-associated habitat; material: faeces | place: China | collected 2012 ... | reverse complement strand
TGCACTTGTCGTGGTTGCCGTGCAGGTGGACGCTGTCCTGCATACGTCATATGTAAGAGATGGCGTTTGTATCGCGTTCATGGCGAATGAATTGATTTCGATGGTTGAAAATGTAGGCTTGATGGGTGTGCAGTTCCCCGAACCACTCCGAAAAGCAATTGATTTGTTACAGAAAAAGGATAAATAAGAAAGGGTGATAGGATGTCAGTGAATCATTATGATTATAACGATAACACCCAGCTTTCCCCGCACTTCAACGCTCGTGAATTCCGGTGTCAGTGCGGACAATCACATGAAACTTTGATTGCATCTGAATTGGTCGACAAGCTGGAAGCCCTTTATACTGCTCTTAACTGTAGCAAAATCATTGTAACAAGTGGCTACCGTTGCCCAGAGCATGACAAGGCTGTAGACGGTACAAGCAGCGGTCAACACACAAAGGGCACTGCTGCGGATGTTTGTTGCTACGGGCAGGATGGTCAGCCAATCAGCAGCAAGACAGTGTGCTGCAAGGCTCAGGACTTAGGTTTCGGCGGCATCGCTAACATCACGACATCTTACCAGTACACACATCTGGATGTGCGGACAGGATACCGCTGGTTAGGGGACGAGACCAAAGGTAACGGCACGGTTACAGAGGATTTTTACAAGTATTTTGGCATCAAAAAAAGCACCGAAACAGCAAGCGTTTTAAAAGGGATTGATGTGTCATACTGTCAAAACGAGGTTGACTGGGACGCTGCAAAAGCATCCGGACTGGTTGACTTTGCGATTTTACGGGCTGGATACGGCAGGGAAACATCTCAGGTAGACACGCAATTTGAACGAAACTATGCCGCTTGTAAGCGGCTGGGGATTCCCTGCGGTGCGTTTTGGTATAGTTATGCCACGAGTGCAGCAGAGGCAAGGCAGGAAGCAAGTGTCTGCTTGCAAGTTCTACAGGGGAAGCGGTTTGCATATCCAATTTATTTCGATTTGGAAGAAAAGAAGCAATTTGCTCTTGGAAAACAGGTTTGTAGCGAAATGGTTGAAGCATTTTGCAGCACATTGGAGCAGGCTGGCTATTATGCCGGTTTGTATTGCTCTACCTTTTACCTTGAAAATTATGTCACTGAATCGGTGCGAAATCGGTATACCGTTTGGTGTGCGGATTATAGCGGCGAATGCGGTTATTCTGGCGATTATGGCATCTGGCAGAAGGGGTGCGGAACGATCAGTGGTATTAACGGGGACGTCGATTTAGATGAATGCTACATAGATTACCCAACAATCATCAAAAACGCTGGTCTGAACGGGTTCACAAAAGCAACGCAACCACCTGAACCAGAGCCAACACCAACACCTGAACCAGACACCGAAGAATCCACGTTGCAACAGATTCTGAAGCACGTGGCTTCGTTGGATGCAAAGCTATAATTTTCATCGACAAAATTCGACAAATGATTTTATTGACAAGTCATGAAAAAGTATGATATACTGTATTTATCGCAAATTTTACTTTATTCTAATGCAAAATCGCCCTACCGGATGTCGTCCGGTAAGGCGGCTTTTTTATTTTATGAGTGCTGCACGAATGAAAATAGCAAACGGTGTAACATAAAGTTTGTATAGTGTAGGACAAGGGGATATGTCACCGCCAACAAAAGAACTAATGAAATTGACATTGGAGAAAAAAATAGCACATGGTGGTCAGCCAGTTCTTCGTTGGATGATGGACAACATCTTCATCAAGCGAGATCCTGCCAGAAACAATCAAGCCGGATAAAGAAAAATCCACAGAGAAGATTGACGGTGCAATTCGCTGTGGATATATGTCCGATAAGTCAATTTATGATATAAGGAAAATAATGGTGCTTTGATAATTAAGTATGTTTATGGTCAATCATTATTGTTAGAAAATCTTGATAACAGTTTTTTATTCCACTTATCTTGACAAATAAATTTTGATACAGTACTATCAAATGATAAAAGATATGATCTTTGGTCAATAATAATACTCTGTTGCTCATCAAAAACGATTTTATCTACTGAACCTACAAATAGCATATCAAATATATCATTTTTTCTTAATTTCTGTCCACGATCAAGCCAAGCATCAAGAAGTATTTTTATATATTCTGCCTGATGCTTTGTATATCCTTTTTTAATAAAAATATTAGATATATTATCTTTAGCTTGTTTTAAAAAAACAGAATTTTTTGCAAGAGCCGAAGATACTATATTCATTATTTGATTATCATTTAATCCGTCATTTCGAGCTTTTTTTGCTGAATCACACATAACTTTATATAAATCAGTTGAATCATTTAAAGATTCAACAACTGCGTCAGAGATCATGTGTATAGAAATGCAGTTTTGTACAAGCATGTCGATATATGTTTTTTTTAAGAATTGCTGAGGCTTGTTATTATTATATCCATTCCTTAGTGAATTAGTGAGTTCGTTTAAATGTTTTTCTTTCATTTCTCTAAATAAATCTTTTCCTATATATTCTATAATTGAATCTTTTTTCTCGTTGTCTAAAGAATTTTGTAGTTTTACATAATAATCAGCATATAATAAACTTAAAGTGTGCAGAAAAACGTATGAATGCTTAACTTCTATTTCAATTTTTCTATTAAGTAATTGATTTGAATAGTTTTTAAGTGCTATACTGTCTGTTATAATCATTAATAAAGAAAGCTCTTCTGACGTAAAGCAACATCCATTGAAATTATTATATACTTTTATTCTTTTTTCATCTATAAATGATATTATTCTTCTTAAATGATTAGGATAATCTCTAAAATGAACTATTATTTCCATAAGCACGGAAGCAGGCAAACTTTTATTTAACGTATCATCTAAATAATCATTTAATAATTTTAAATTAAATGTAGGCTTCGTACTTGGAAGTGGTAATTTGTCTCTGCCATAATACCAATAAAAAATATTTGCATCTAAGTAAATCATATTTTTCTCCATTAAAAATTATTTTTATTAATACAAATCAAGAAAGGAAATGTAAATTCTTATGAGATTTTTCAGCGGACTATTCAAGTCCAGAGATAAGCCATCCAATAGTTATGACAGCCCATCCCTATGTATATTTTTTCTGATAATCCAACAACAGCAGATTCTTACTGATAGAATACTCTTGCAGAGCATGTTATAGTTTGTTCCTGAGGGAAAGTTTTGTTGGAGATCGCATAGTTGCCACTTCATTTGCACTGCAAAATGCCCTATCAGATGATCGTTTGGTAAGGTAGTTTTTTATTATGTACTTTTTTCGTCAATTTTTCGTCAGATTGCTTTTTGCTAAAAATAAAAAACCACGTAACATCGAAAAACTACGAAATTACGCGGTTTTCTCTGGTCTGAGTGACCGGACTTGAACCGGCGGCCTCTACCACCCCAAAGTATTTTTAAAAACTAAAAAAATACCGAAAAGCAGCAAAAATCTGCGATAATTCGAGGGATTTCAATTCTAACGAATTGATTGCGTTGGAAAAAAACTGATTTTTATTTCGTCAATTTTTCGTCAGTTTCGTCAATTTTAAGAAGTTCTCTCGTACTTTCAACATCACTATGTGCATATCGCTTTCGCAACATTTTTAAATCTGCATGACCGAGCACATCGGCAACTGCGAACAAGTTTGCACCATTATTAATCCACAGAGTAGCACGAGTATGTCTTAATTCATGGGAATGCAGGATTGGAATGTCAATGCCTTGTTGTAGATAATAATTGTGCATATCACGCATAAATACATCATAGTGTCGCCTGCTCCATGTACGTGGGCTTTGTACAGTTCCATTTTTGTTGCAAAAGACAAAATCTCCATTTTTTTCACGTTGTAGCAGTAAGGAGATAATTTTATTACTTAACGGAATATCTCTTTTTCGAAATTTGTTTTTAGGCTCTCCAGCAATTACTTCCATCACTCCCGTTGCCGCATTTTGCACATCCGTAACGCCACGTGATATATGCAATACTCTTTTGTCAATATCAACATCTTCCCAGCGTATTCCGAGCAGTTCAGAACGAGTAATACCATAAGAAAGCATAAGGATAATATCAAGACCATATCTATGCGTTTCAGCATAAGACATTATAAGATTGCATTCTTCTTGTGTATATGTAGTTTTTTTCTCTGACTGTTTTTTACTTACTAATTTGATATCCATACATGGATTTTTTTGTATAATGTCATTTTGAACAGCTGATTCAAAAATTTTATTCAGTGCCATTTTGTGCTTTTTCATCGTTTCCAGTGTATAGGATTCTTGCAAGCTGTTAAAATATCCCTGTATATCTATTTGCTTGATAATGGACATTTTCCTTTTTCCGAAGTATGGTATTAAATGATTAAGAATTGCATTTTTATATGTCAAATTATAAGAACTGTCTTTTACTGTGCCTTTTATGGATTCCAAGACACGTTTCGCCCAAACTTCAAAAGAGATTTCCGTAGATTGATATTGCACACCTGTTATATCAGATACAGCACAATTGATTTTATATTGTTCTGCTTTTGCTTTTGCATCTTCTTTACTAATTCGACTATAGAAACTTTTCATGATTTTTGTGCCATCGAATCGTTCACCGATGCAAATTTTCACTTCATATCGTCCATCCCCACGGTTCGGCTTTTCCTTTTTCGGTCTGCCCATTTTTTTCGCTCCCTTGACAAGTGGGAACAAATATGATATAATAAATATTGCCAAATTATATTTTTTGTTCCCTTATAAATGCCGCCTGTTGTACCAGCAACAAGCGGTATTTTTATTATATCATATGTTGTAAGCAGTTTCAAGAGAAAATAATATTTCTATTTGTTGTGGTTGTTTTTACCTGTATCAAATAAATATGTAATATGAAATTTAGCTGTTGCACCAGTTTTTATTACATTTTAGTTACAATATGCATGATTCCCTTGTAAAATCGTAAATAAAGTGGTAAAGTAGTTTATATGGTACGATTCATTTTATAGTAATTTTATTTTAAGGAGATTGAAACGATGAAAAAGGGAACGGGAATCGCTGGGGTATTGGCATTGTTATGCGTGTGTAGCATCTCTGGATGCGGTAATCAAACTGTAGAAGAGCAGAGCAGCACAGAAGAAGTAACAACAGTAGCAGCTACAACGATTGCTACGACTGCACCGCCTGTCGCTACGAAAAAGAAAACAGAGCCACCCATGACGACTACCTTTGAAACCACTGAAACCACAACCACACACGCACCACAGCCGAATACCACAGAGATGGTTGACAAACTGTCTAATGATGCGAAAGCGGCTGCTGCAACAGCAACGCCGGAAGATTTGCAGAAGGCATTGAAGAACATCCGGAACTACAACGATTTCTTTATCAACAATGATACCATGCAGTATGCGATGTATAACAGCCAGCTGCTGTATTATTACTACGAAAACACGAATACTTGCTATGAGCAGGCAGGCTTCTATGCATTCACAGCAATTAAATACGTTTATCGTGGAATTGATACCGTAGACGGAAATGACACTGTTACAAACTTGCAGAAGCTTCAGGAAGCCTTGGCACAGTGCACAGACATTGTAGCAACTCCGGACACAGAAGTTCCAGCAGCTCCAGCAGAGCCAGCAACCGAAGCGGTACAGTCAGTTTCCTACAAAGAGGGAATGTATAAGGTCGGCACGGATATTCCAGCTGGCGAGTACTGCCTTTATGCTGATCCAGACGACAGCGGCTATTATAGTGTAAATGCAGACAGCAACGGTGATACCATCATTGGCAACCACATTTTTGACTATAATGCCTTTGTAACGGTTTCCGATGGGCAGTATTTCAAAATATCGGATGCAATTGCAGTTCCGGTGAGCCTGATTGATGGGATAACCTACCAAATTGATACCAGCAAATCTGGCATGTTCCGGATTGGTATTGACCTTCCTGCCGGAGAATATCGCCTTAATAGTCTTCCGGATGACAGCGGCTATTACTGCATTTATGGTAACAGCCTTCCGGATGCCGACATTGTTGCCAACCATATTTTTGAGGGACAGAGTTATGTAACCGTCACAGATGGACAGTATTTGGTATTGTCGGATTGCATGATTGTTCAGTAAATCACAAAATTATAGCATAGGGAAAAGCCATCAGAGCAAATTAAATGCTCTGGTGGCTTTTTCATTTTTGTAAAGCTTCTACGTCTTCTTCGTTGATTTCGCCGTAATCATGCCAGCATTCCGCAGCGACCAACATCAACATATCAATGATAGCATCCTTTTTACCTTTTATCTTCTGCCCGTCTTGCATCCAGATGACATTGCGTTTGCGGTCAAATTCTACGGCGTTTTTGGCGTTTACCAGATAATTCCTGTTCAGCCGTGCGAATTGCCAGAACTGCGGCTCAGCTTTTAAAGCGGTCAGACTGGTGTTATATACGCTGTAGATCGTCCCGTCACGCATATGCAAATAGATCTGCCGGTGATGGGACACAAGGTACAGAATATCAACAACGGCAACATCCACCGCTCCGGAAACTGTCTGGAATCGGTAATGCTGCCGTTTCGCTGCACACTTTTTAATCAGGATTGCAGCCTGCTCCTGCATCTCTCTGCTTTCGTACATCTTGTACAGATAGGCATCTATTCGTGCACCAACCGCAATATTACCGTATGTGTTGTAAAACGACAAAAAAGCGATGGTTGCCATAGGATTGATAGCACGCACTGCGTGTACCAGCTTGTCCCCTCTTGTGTTCGGCAATTCGATGTCAATCACGTAGATGTCATAGTCCTGCTTTGCCACACACGCCAGAAAGCCTTCTGCAGTGTCTTTGGCGGTTATCGCACAAGTTATGCCGTAGCGGTCACAAATCGCTCTGAACGCTGCCTGTGCCCTCTCAGTCGCTACTGGCAAATCGTCCACAAAAATAATGTTTAACATGGTTTATCGCCCTCTGATTAGGGTACGACAAACCGAAAAAAATAAACACGATTATTTTATGTACATTTTTCCATTTCACAGGCAAAAAGATGCGTTCGTCAGATAAAAGGGCGATTTGGTCAGATAACCTTTGATTTTGGCGTGGGGGTGTGATATGGTGGTTGTAGTGGGACGGTTCATTCATATCCGTGAGGTCACGAAAATGATTGCTCTTTCGCATGGATTGCGGTTATTTCTTGGAGTTCTTCAACGATTTTACAAGGGCTTCGACCATATCGTATAAGATTTTCTGTTCTGCATCGTCAAGTTTTGCGTATTCTTCTGCAATCTTTTGCTGCTTTTCGCTTGGTGTCATCATGTTTGTGCATCTACCTAACAAATAATCAACGGAGCAGCCGAAAAAATCAGCATATTTTATTGCCGCAGACATTCCGAGTTTTCTGTCGCCGGATTCATATTCACGGCACATTGTATATTGCATTCCGGTTCCGGTTGCAACTTCCTTTATAGTCAATCCCTTTTCTTCACGCAATTTTTTCAAAATATCTTTTGTTTTCATTGTGTCGCCTCCTTTGACTTTGTGAAGCAGACAGGTGATCATGATTACTTGTTCTTTTTGTAATCATCAAGTTCCTTGATAGCATCGAGCAGTTTCTCACGACCAGCATCATCCATATAACAGAAAGCAGCAAGAATGCCACGCTGCGTGCTGTCAAATCCTTTTGCATCTGCCAGCTGTTGGATGTAGTCTGATTGCTTATCTGCTTCACGTCCAAGCAAAAAGTCAACTGATACGTTATAAAAGTCAGCAAGTTTGCTAATCGCATCAAATGTAGGTTCTGCTGTTCCATATTCATACTTTTGATATGCTGTCAACGATATTCCTAACATTTCAGCAAAAAAAGATTGATTCAGTTTTTTAGACTTTCTCAGTTCCTTTAGTAACTGACCACGCTTTATCTTCATGTCCATTTTATTCCCTCCTTCCAATTGCATTATACCACCTACGGTTTTATTTGTCAAGTTAATTTTTTTCTTTTTTGGAAAAAATAAAACTAAATGTGTTCAAAATAAACAAAAAAACAACTTTAAATTTGTGCAATGAAACAAAAAGTGTTTTTTTGCATTGACAAATAAAACTAAAAGTGTTATACTAAAATCACAGTCGAGGACGGCAGCGGAAAACCGAAAGCCACGAGCCAGCGGAAAACCGAAACGCTCGGCTGAAATTAAAAGAAGGTGGTGAAATAATGAAAAGCGATGAAAAAAAGGACACCCTGTATCTGTGCGACCCACAGAAAAACACAGAGTGCCCAAAAGGAAATTGTCAGATTCCTGACGGCTGTTTTCTTACGATAAAGAAAGAATTTGCCGTAACTGATAAAAATGGGAAGCCTATAATTGGGATTGAATTACATCAAGAGCAATCTTCCCAGCAATAGACATCAACGAATTGAGCGATGTGCATTCTAATTTTTTTGCAATTGATTTTGTTCTACTCCAGATACTATTGTTTCTAACATTGTCAAGAAACTGATGTCCATCGTAGGTTAAGCTGGAATAAATGCACATGTAAATGCTATTATCTGCATTCATTATTTGTGCATTTATCAATCCACCTTGTTCTGCTTTTAAAGTTGTATATGCGATTACATTTTTTGGAAAGTCCGGCAGTGCTTTTTCCATATCATCGAGTGTCATAGATTGGTAGTTTAGATTCTCATCGATATTTTCAAATTCTTCGAGTTTTAACAACAATGACCGTAAGCAATCGTAGTTTAACTTCATATCATTCACCCCCTTTCCAGTCAATTTTATCACAATTTGACAGGAAATACAACACCTGCTGACCTATCGGCAACACGGGGGACGATGTGGCAGCATCGTTGGTAACTACCTCCGAACTTTGCCTTTATACTAGACACGCTTCTGAGCCGTTGAGCGTATCAGCGGCATCCCAGCCCGTAAGGGTAATAAATTGAAAGGATGTTGTTTTATGGCAACAACGTTTGACACAACTGTATCACTGTGCAAAACTTGCAATTACTATCATGTTGACATCAATGCGATGACAACTCTGCTGGAATTGCTTGGCGGATTGGATAAGGAACAGACTGAAAAGGTCTTGTATCAAGCTTCCATCGTTGCAGCAGTTGAAAAACTGTATCCGACACGAACAAGAAAACAGGAGGAAACTGAAAATGAATGAAATCACATCATGGAACTATGAAAGTTCCGAAATCCGCACCATTCAGAAAGATGGTGAACCATGGTTCGTGCTGGCAGATGTGTGCAAGGTGCTGGAACTGTCCAGTCCGCATAAAGTGGCTGACAGACTGGAAAACGATGAGCGGAATCAGATTCCGGTCACCGATTCTCTTGGAAGGTATCAAAACACTGCTATCATCAACGAATCCGGTTTATACACTGTGATTCTCCGGAGCGACAAGCCACAAGCGAAACCATTTCGGAAATGGGTGACATCCGTTGTGTTGCCCTCCATCCGGAAAACCGGAAGTTATTCGGTGCAACAACCGAATGCCTTTGAAAACTTGTCCCCACAGTTGCAAGTTTTGATTCAGATGGAAACCCGTCAGAAACAGATAGAAGCCCGTCAGGCAGAGCAGGCAACCGCACTTGCAGGGCTGGAACAGAAGTTGCAGAATACCTGCGAGGTCATCGCTCTGGACAAGACCGCATGGCGGAAAGACAGCGAACACCTGATTAACAAGATTGCACGGGCAACCGGAGATGGCTATGGCGGTATTCGGCTGGTGTATGAAGAGATTTATCGTTCCATCGAATCCAGAGCAGGCGTTTCGTTAAACACCCGGCTTACAAATAAGCGGAATCGGATGGCTGGCGAGGGCGTTTGCAAATCGAAACGGGACAAGCTGACACGGGTTGACATCATCGCAGAGGACAAGAAGCTGATTGAAATCTATGTGGCAATCGTCAAAGAACTGGCTGTGAAATACGGCGTTTGTGCGTGAGAGGGGGTGAGAATATGAACACACAGATTCAAGCGTACATCGAGCAGGACACGGAAAAGGTCGCTGACTTGATTGCAGCATATCCGCAGAACATTCCGGTGCATGCTCTGGCGAAGTTCCTGCACTGCACACCGGAAAGTGTCCGCTCCATGCTGGAGACAACCAATTCTTTCGGCATTGCGTGGCGGCAGGCTGGCAGTGTGAATCGTGGCTTTTTAGTCCCAACGGCGGTATTTGTCCGCTGGTATCTGCGGATGATGTAAAGGGGGGTGAGAACATGCTGGAAAGCGGCTATGTTATATTGCCACGGTCGTTTTTTCGGGACTGGGAATGGTCTGACGATGCGAACACAGTAGCCGTTTTCTTTCGTCTGATCATTGAGGCAGATATTGCCCCGAACACATGGCATGAGATTGAAGTGCCACGGGGTGGAATGGTTTCCAGTTATGCGAAATTGGCAGAGAAAACAGGGCTGTCAGTAAAGCAAGTGCGAACCGCTATCAAACACTTAGAAATGGCAGGGTATGTGGCAAGGACGACATACGCAAAATGTACCGTATTTACGGTGAAAAACTTCGATCTGTTTCAAGCAGGGGCAAGCATTGGGGCAAACAGTGGGCAAGGTGAGGGCAGGCAAGAGGCAAGCAAGGGGCAACAGAATAAGAAGATAAAAGAAGATAAAGAAGATAATAATCTTTCTTTCTTAGATGCAGCAAGGGGAAAAAACGCTCCAACATTCGAGGAAATCCAAACGTATGCGGAAGAAAACGGAATCTTGACAGACTTACAACGATTTTTTGATTACTATGAAAAGCGTGGATGGAAAACGAAAAACAATGATCCAATTACAGATTGGAAATCAACTTTGCGATATTGGGCAAAGAGGGATGGGAAATACAAGAAGAACGGAAGCAAAAAGAAACAGCAAGACATACCGGTATCAGAAAACGCTGAAGCTTATGCAAGCCTGATCTATAACTTAGATGAACCATACATAAAAAATCCCTGTTGCGGAGAGAAGCAACAGGGTGTGTAAGGAGAAATAAATTGGAATTACACCGAAAGGGATCGGTAAGGTTATCATACTCTTTTTTCGGTTCGGTGTCAAGCAAAAAGGAGGAAAAGTTTGTGGAAGGAGAAGACATTTTTGCAGTGGTCTGTGTGCTGGGAATGTTCGGAGCGACTGCATATCATATTGCAATGCAAATCAAAAGCAACTGGCAAGAGCGGCACAGAGAACCGCAGAAGCCAACACCGGCAGAACAGAGCAAGCAGATCTATGGATTTAACTTTTACGATGTGTCCCACGGGATTGACAGCACGGTAGATATTCGGGAGCATCTCGAGACGCTCCAGCGGCTGCAAACCAAGATTGATTTGAGCCGGGAGAATCTGTGTGGAAATTATCGGGTGGTACAGATCCAGTGGCACGATGATGTGCAGAACAGGTATCTGACCTATGATTTTCCTGTATCGTACGGAGAGAATGCAGCTCTTTTAGAGCAGTTAGTCTGTGCGGAAAAGCAGCGTCTGACCACTTCCCTGTTTCAGGAGATTCAAAAAATGGGACAGTACGGTGAAGTCAAAACCATGGACAAAACCAGTAGGGGAGTAGAAGAGGGGAGGGGTGAATCTACGTGAATGAAGTCAAATTTTGCGTGGACTGTCATTGTTTTCTCGGAACACGGAACACCCTTGGGAAACAGCGGTTTAACAGCCTGAAACGCTGTCCGGAATGCCAGTCCATACACCGGAAATTGCAGAAGGCAGACTACCAGAGGGAATATCGAGGAGATGCCCGAACCATCCGCCGAAAGCAAAAAGAAGAAATCGTCAGGCTGTCGAGAATATCGGATCTGCAAGCGGAAATCATATCCCGATTGAGAGAAGAACTAAAAGATATGGAAAGGAAGAACCAAACATGAATGCATATGCACGATTGACGGCATTGGAAAATGCAATCAAATCCAGAATCCTGCTGTACAGTGAACAGCTGTTCGCTGACATTACAGATGATTCCATGTTCCTGAACGAACTCTATTACCTGCTGGGAAAAAGAGAGGAACTCTTTCAGGAATTGGGATGCTCTTATAACCAGACGAAGGAGGAAGAGAAATGAAAAAGATTCTGAAGCTGAAAGCAGTCCTGTATGAAGACCATCAAATCAGCTGCCGTGCTGTGTTTGGCGGTGCGAATGCAGCGGAAACGGGTGCTGCATTGTGTACGCTTGTTTCCAATGTAGCAGAGCACATTTTTCCAGATACGGAAGCACAGAAGCAATTCATTTATGATATTTCCCGTGCATTGCGGGAAGTGCAGGACGAGAGAGGAGATATTGAAGCATGACGAATGTGGTTGTAATCACAGGAAGGCTGTGTGCGGATCCGGAATCACGGCAGACACAGAGCGGCACGGCGGTTTGCCATTTCCGGCTTGCGGTCGGCAGAA
>ERZ773225.4006-NODE-4006-length-12385-cov-13.535442_pt1 | contig 12385 bp, 13 predicted proteins | sample MGYA00580993_ERZ773225 | MGnify/ENA primary metagenome ERZ773225 (study PRJEB29015, sample SAMEA2737748) | human gut metagenome | biome: human gut; feature: human-associated habitat; material: faeces | place: China | collected 2012 ... | reverse complement strand
CGCTTCTGGCCAGCCAGAGCATGGCATTGAGCATCATCCTGTCATCCTTTGGTGGTCTGCCGGTCTTGGCCCGCGGAATCAGATCTTTGATTCTGTCCCACTGGGTATCGGTCAGCTCGTATCGCCTTGCTGCCATAAGATCACCTCTATGCTTTTTCTTTTATTCTACTACATTTTGGGATTTTGTGCAATTTATACATAAGGAGGAACAAAATATGCGTAATCTGGAAATGCAGGTAGACACCCTCATGCGGCTGCGCGCCGCGGAAACCCCCGCCCAGAAGGAACGGCTGCGCCGGGAGCTGCTGGTTCTGCTGAACCAATCCCGGATCAACCGTCTGGATCCGGAATATCTGACCCGGCAGATTCTGCTGGACATCGGCGCGCCGGATCATCTGCTGGGCCACCCCTTTGCGGTGGAGGCGGTGGTGCTGTGCGTGAGCGACGGCTGCTACATCAACAACATCACCTTCGGCCTCTATCCCCAGATCGCCGCCAAGTTCGACACCACCGCCTCCCGGGTGGAGCGGGGCATCCGCCACCTGATCGAGGTCACCTGGATCCGGGCGGACATGGACATTCTCTGCGGCTACTTCGGCAACACCGTCAGCCCCGACCGGGGCAAGCCCACCAACAGTGAGTTCATCGCCCGGATTGCCAACGTAGTCCGCCAGCGAATGCGGGAGGCCGCCTAGCGGGTCGGCAGGACCGGCAGCCAACGCGCCCACGGCTGGCCTGTATTCGAAAGGCCTTTGGGTACCGCCCGGTATCGACGGCGTGTCGCCGCTGTCAGCGCACGGTCGGCATGGGCGGCTATCCGAAAAAACCACCCTGCGAAACGGAAGTCCTGCACCGGAAAAGCCCGGAAAGCAGAATTTTACAAAAGAAATTGGGCAATCCGTTCAGAAGCCAAGCAGCAGATTTGTGCAATATGCTATTTTTGTGAAGGCAATTGACATTTTTAACTGTTTATGATATATAGATTCTGCAAGTACCGGTGTCGTGAATTTGGTACTTGCGTATTCAACGGCACATGGCCGTGAATCGAATAGAACTGGAGGAATACAAAATGAAAAAGCTGATTGCTATGCTGCTGACGCTGGCTATGGTTCTGTCCCTGGCCGCCTGCGGTGCACAGAGCACCCCCACCCAGGCCGCAACCGAAGCGCCTGCCGCTGCCGAGACGAAGGCTCCCGCCGCGACCGAGGCCTCCGCTGCCAAGGAGATCAAGGTCGGCATCGCCGCTCCCGACGTTACTCACGGCTGGGTTGCCGGTGTTGCTTACTACGCTGAGAAGTACTGCAAGGAAAACAACCTGGACTACATGATCACCACTTCCAAGGACGCCGCTTCCATGACCACCGCTCTGGACGATCTGGTTGCCTGGGGCGCAACGGTCATCGTCTCCTGGCCCCAGTGGACCGGCATGGAGACCGCTCTGCAGAACATCATCGACAGCGGCATCCCCGTTGTGAACTTTGACGTGGATGTGGACTGCCAGGGTATCTACAAGGTTACCGGCGATAACTACGACATGGGCTATCAGTCCGCCAAGTACATCACCGAGAAGGTCGGCCCCGCCGCCAATATCGTTGTGATGGACGTTCCCTCCTCCGGCTCCGTCTGCGAGCTGCGGAAGCAGGGCTTCTATGACTACCTGAAGGAAGTCAGCTACGACGAGTCCAACATCTTCGAGGTTCAGCTGGAGTCCTTCGCCCGTGACAAGGGTCTGGCCGGCATGGCCGACGTTCTGGAGGCTCACCCCCAGATCGATGCCGTCTTCTCCATGGATGACGAGACCTCTATGGGCGCGATCCAGGCCATCACCGAGGCCGGCCGTAAGGACATCAAGGCCATCACCGGCGGCGGCGGCTGCCAGGAGTACTTCCGGATGATTAACGATCCTGCCTATGCGGATCTGGGTCTGGCTTCCGCTCTGTACTCTCCCGCAATGTCTCAGGATGCCATCCGCACCGCTATCGATGTGCTGGAGGGCGGCCATCCCGAGTCCGTCGTTGTGATCCCCACCACCATCGTCAGCGCGGATAACGTGGCTGACTACCTGGATCCCGAGAACACCGTTTACTAAGCGGATCTTCCCGATCTCCGCGCCTGTCGGCTGCTGCAGAGTCAAGGGCGGCATCTAAAACTTTACGCGGGGCTATGGCTGGGTAGCCATAGCCCCGCGCGTTTCCTATGAAAAAGTGCCGAAGCCGCCTTTCCGGCGCTTTCGGCATTTTTTTGTGGGAATTTACTGACAAGCAAAAGAATGGAAGTGATCGTTTGAATCTTTCAATGCAAAAAATCAACAAATCCTTCGGGGCGAACCGTGTACTGCGGGATGTGGACTTCTCCCTGGGAACCGGGGAAATCTGTGCGCTGCTGGGAGAAAACGGTGCCGGCAAATCGACCCTGATGAATATTCTGGGCGGCGTTCTTCCCGCCGACAGCGGCACCATTTGCCTGGACGGGAAAGAAGTACATTTTACAACGCCTCTGGAATCGCTGGACGCCGGCGTGGGATTCATCCACCAGGAGCTGAATCTCATCAACGATCTGACGATCTACGAGAATATGTTCCTGACCCATCTGCCCCACAAAGGATGTCTGCTGGACAAGGCCCTGATGCGGAAAAAGACGAAGGAGCTGTTCGAGCGCATGAATCTGGAGCTGGATCCCAATACCATGGTTCGGGATCTGGATGCCAGCTACAAGCAGATCGTGGAGATTTCCCGGGCCCTGATGCAGGATGCCTCCATTATCATTATGGACGAGCCTACCACCTCTCTGACGGAGCCGGAAATTCAGCGGGTCTTCGCTATGATGCGCACGCTGAAGGAGCAGGGCGTCGGAATTATCTTCATCTCCCATAAGCTTGGCGAGGTCATGGAAATCTGCGACCGCTATACCGTCCTGCGTGACGGCTGTATGGTGGCCCAGGGTCTGGTGAAGGATACCAATTCCAAGAAGCTGGCCGAGTATATGGTGGGCCACGAAATCCGGACGGAATCCCTGAAACGGGATCAGAACTACGGAGATGAAATGCTGCGGCTGGAGAATCTGAGCGACGGGAAGCATTTCCGGGATATCTCCCTTTCCGTCCGGGCCGGTCAGGTGCTGGGAATCACCGGCCTGCTGGGTGACGGCAGAAGCGAGCTGTTCCAGACGGTTTTTGGCGCCATGGGCGGCCGTTACACCGGTAAGGTGGTAATCGGCGGAAAGGAAGTCCATCTGACGGACACCCACCAGGCGCTTCTGGAAGGTCTGGCGTATCTGCCCAGAAACCGTAAGGAAAACGCCATCCTGAAGGATATGTCCATTCTGGACAACGGCACCATTGTGCAGCTGCCCAAATTCGTCCGGGGACTGTTCATCAACAAGAATCAGCAGCAGGAGGCTTTCCGGATCCAGCAGGAGAAGCTGCGGATCAAGATGGGCGACAAGTATGACCTGATCACCAGCCTTTCCGGCGGCAACCAGCAGAAGGTAGTCCTGGCCAAGTGGGTCATGTCCGACCCCAAGGTGCTGATCCTGGACAATCCCAGCCAGGGCGTTGACGTAGGCGCCAAGGAAGAGATCTACGGCATCATCCATCGCCTGGCCCAGGAGGGCGTGGCAATCGTCGTTCTCAGCTCCGAGGCTCAGGAGATCATCCGCGTCTGCGACAGCAGCCTTGTGATGTACCATGGCCGGATCGTAGGTCATGTATCCGGAGAGGATATGAACGAAAAGCACATTATGTATCTTGCCACCGGTGGCAATCAATCCGAGAAAGAGGGGGCAATGTAACCCATGAACAACAAAACAAGCAAGCGAACCATCGGCAGCGTCGGGGAAATCTGGTCGAAGAACAGCTTCCTGTCCACCCTGTTTGCCCTGCTGGTGATGATCCTGATTCAGGCCGCAGTGCAGGGCTTCAACGCAGGCTCCTTTACGGGCATGTTCGGCAAAATGTGGATCGCCTGGCTGAACATTCTCCGGAACAACGCCTACGCGGGCGTAATCGCCCTGGGCATGTGCTTTGCCATCATTACCGGCGGCATCGATCTTTCGGTAGGCTCCACCCTCTGCGCCATCGGTGCGGGGCTGCTCTATATGCTCGATGAGACCAACGGCCCTCTGGCCGCCATGGGCATCACCGGCCCCTTTGCCTATGTAATTGCCATTCTCGCGGCAATCCTCATGGGCGTGCTGATGGGCGGCCTGAACGGCGCGCTGGTTGCCTACGGCAAGCTGCCGCCCTTTATCGCCACCCTGGGTACCATGAAGATTTTCCGGTCCGTGACCCAGCAGATGACCCAGACCTTCAATCCTTCCGTTCCCGCGGGTTTCAAGACGATCGCCTCCGCCCGGATTGGAAATCAGATCATCCTGCCTATCCTGTACTGGGTCATCATGGTTGTGATCATGCACATTATTTTCCGGAAGACCGCCTTCGGCCGCCAGACCATCGCCGTCGGCTCCAATGAAAAGGCCGCCAAGCTCTCCGGCATCAATGTGGCCTGGGTCAAGATGAAGGTCTACGCGCTGGGCGGCGTGATGTGCGCCATTGGCGCCATCATCTACATTGCCAGAATCGGTTCCATGGACTTCGCCAATGCGGGCTCCGGCTATGAAATGGACGCCATCGCGGCAGTCGTCGTGGGCGGAACCTCCATGGCAGGCGGCAAGGGCAGCCTTGTGGGCGCGTTCGTGGGAATGCTCATCATCGGCGTTATGAACAACATCCTCAATACCGTCGGCGTGCCCACCTTCCTGTGTGAGGCCGTCAAGGGACTCATCATCATCTTCGCCGTTCTTCTGCAGAAGAAGGACAGCAATTAACCAATCGGGAGGAGTCAGCTATGTTTGGAATCGGTATCATCGGCTGCGGCAAAATCGCACAGGTTCGCCACATTCCGGAGTACGCGGCCCATCCAGAAGCAAAACTGGTGGGCTTTTACGACATCAATCAGCAGCGGGCAGCAGAGCTGGCGGCTAAGTACGGCGGCCGTGCCTACGCCACCGTAGAGGAGCTGCTGGCAGAGCCGGAAATCCAGGCCGTGTCCATCTGCGCCGCCAACTTTGCCCATGCGGAGCTGACCATCGCAGCCTTGAATGCGGGCAAGCACGTTCTGTGTGAAAAGCCCATGGCGACCAACCTCGCCGACTGCGAAGCCATGGTTCAGGCCGCCGACGCAAACGGGAAATTTCTGATGATCGGTCACAACCAGCGTCTCGCCAAGGCCCACAGCCTGGCACGGAAGCTGATCGTGGAGGGTCTGATCGGCGATATCATCACCTTCCGGACCATCTTCGGCCACGGCGGCCCGGAGACCTGGTCCATTGACCCGGGCAAGAACACCTGGTTCTTCGACAAGAATCGGGCTGCCATGGGCGCCATGGCCGATCTCGGCATCCACAAGACCGACCTGATCCAGTTCCTCACCGGTCAGCGGGTAATCCGCACCACTGCCAGGGTGACGACCCTGGACAAGAAGGATGCCTCCGGCAATCTGATCGGCGTGGACGACAACGCCATCTGCGTCTACGAGCTGTCCGGCGGAGCCATGGGCACCATGACCGCCAGCTGGACCTACTACGGTGCGGAGGACAATTCTACTATTCTCTACGGCACCAAGGGCATTATGCGCATCTATGACGATCCCGCCGCGGCCATTAAGGTGATCCTGACCGACGGCAGCAAGATCAGCTATGATGTGGAAGCCATTCAGACCAATGACAATCAGACCAAGTCCGGTGTCATCGACCTGTGGATGGACAGCCTGGTGAACAACAGGGAGCCGGAGATCTCCGGCCGCAGTGCCCTGACTGCCATGCGTGCCGTGTTTGCCTCTCTGCGGTCTTCCGAGCTGGGAACGGCCGTGGAAATCCCCGAAAACAGATAAGGAGAAAACAGTTATGATGAAATTCGGTCTGCTCACCGCCATTCTGGACGGATGGAGCTTTGAGGAAGTTGTGGACATCGCCTCCCAGATGGGCTTCAAATGCCTGGAGGTAGCCTGCTGGCCCGCGGGCAAAGCGGAACGCCGCTACGCCGGTGTGAGCCACATTGACTGCGAGCGTGTCTGCCAGGACGATTCCTACGCCGACTATGTCAAGAAGCTGACTTCGTCCAAGGGACTGGAGATTTCTTCTCTGGCCTTCTATCCCAACACCATGGACCCGGACCTGGAAAAGCGGGAAGCGGCGATTTCCCACCTGAAGGCCGTCATCCGGGCTTCCGCCAAGCTGGGCGTAAACATGGTCACCACCTTTATCGGCAAGGATCAGCATAAGACCTTCGAAGAGAACATCGAGCTGTTCCGGCAGATCTGGCCCGACATCATCGCTCTGGCCGAGCAGTGCGGCGTGAAGGTCGCCATCGAGAACTGCCCCATGCTCTTCGGCGCGGATCAGTGGCCCGGCGGGCAGAACCTGATGTGCACCCCGAAAATCTACCGGCAGCTGTTCGAGATCATCCCCTCCCCCAATTTCGGCCTGAATTTCGACCCCAGCCATTACGTCTGGCAGGGGCTGGACTATGTGAAGACCATCTACGACTTCTCCGACCGCATTTTCCACGTCCACTTTAAGGATATCAAGCTCTATCCCGAAAAGCTGGCCGAGTGCGGCGTGCTGGCATATCCGCTGGACTATATGTCCCCGAAAATCCCCGGCCTGGGAGATGTGAACTGGTCTGCCTTTGTCTCCGCCCTGAACGACATCCGCTATAACGGCTGCGCCGTCATTGAAGTGGAGGACAAGGCCTTCGAGGGAAGCCGGGAGGACATTCTCAATTCCATTCGCCTGAGCAAGCGGTATCTGGATAATTTCCTGATTTGAGGAGGGAGATTCCATGACGGACAGAATCATTGCGGTCAACTCCAATTGCTACCATGGCTATTCCATTGAGGAGGCCATTGCCGGCATCCGGGCCGCAGGCTTCCATTACATTGAGCTGACCGCCACGAAGGGCTGGACGGAGCATGTGTTCCCGGATCAGAGCTTCCAGCGGCTGCTGGAAGTGAAGGACAAGCTGGACGAGGCAGGCCTGATCCCCTTCGCCATGAGCGGACACACCAATCTGATGGACACGGCGCGAATCCCGGATTTCGTAAAGAATATCCGTCTGGCCCATTTCTTCGGGGCAAGGTATATTGTCTCGTCCATTGGCGAAGCGCACCTGAAGGACAATGCCGTTGCCTCCAACGCGGTGGTAGCGGAGCATATCCGGGGGTTCCTTCCCTATCTTGAAAAATATGACATGATTCTGGTGCTGGAGGTTCATGGCGACCATGGCACCGGCGCGATTCTGAAGGAGATCGTCAACCTGGTCGGCTCCGGCCGGGTGCGGATCAACTACGACACTGCCAACGCTATTTTCTACGGTGACGTGGACGTAGTACAGGATCTGGGGGCCTGTATGGATCGGGTTGGCTATATCCATCTGAAGGACAAGGCCGGCGGCCGGAAGGAATGGGATTTCCCCGCTCTGGGCAAGGGCTACGTTCCCTTCCCGGAACTGTTTGCCATGCTGGACAAGGCCGAAAACCGCTGCCCCTTCTCCATCGAAATCGAATTCACCGCCGCGGGGCCCAAGGATCTGGCCGAGGTCAACCAGGCGGTGCTGGATTCCGCCCGGTATCTGAAAGAGCACGGCTTCGTCCTGTGAGCTCATACTGAACTCCATTTAAAATCTTTAGAAAAGATTTTAATTGCCCGAAGGGCAAGGAGTTCATATGAGACTTGTTTTGTGATTTCTTTCCTTATAAATCACAAAACAGGCAGCGCCGTCAGGCGATGCCTTCCTGATTAAAATCAAAGATTTTAATCAGGAAATAGTATCAGACAGTACCCTACGCTTATGGAGGTCATTATGAAAAATCTGAGAATCGGCATTGTGGGCGGCGGCGGCATGGGCCGGGTTCACTTTGCCAACTGGCAAGTGGTGGAAAACGCGTCCGTGGTCGCGCTGTGCGATACGGCTCCCAGTGCGGCTGACACAGCCGCCCAGTGGGGCGTTCCTCTGTACCGCTCTATCACGCAGATGGTTCAGGAGTGCGATCTGGACGCGGTGGATATCTGCACGCCTACCTTCCTGCACCACGATATGGTCATGGAAAGCCTGAATCTGGGCATGGATACCATCTGCGAGAAGCCCATCGCCCTGCACTACGCGGACGCGAAGGAAATGCTGGATACCGCCCAGGCCAAGGGCTGCAATCTGTACATTGCTCAGATACTGCAATTTACCAAAGAAATCCAGGCTCTGCGTCAGCTGGTGAAATCCGAAGAATACGGCAAGGTTCTGGATGCCAGCTTTGAACGTCTGTCCGCGGCACCCCGATGGGCTGTCGGCGGCTGGCTGTTTGACAAGAGCAAGTCCGGGCTGCTGCCCTTTGATCTGCATATCCATGATCTGGACGTGATCGTCTCCCTGTTCGGCAAGCCCGAGTGCTTTACGATCAACACCTGCCATGGCCGGGGCAAGACCTACGCGGAGCATCTGCGGATCGATTACGATTTCGGTGACAAGCATGTAAACGGAGAGGCCGCCTGGTTCAACGCCGACAGTCCCTGGACCGCCCGCTGGCGGGTCTACTTTGAGAACGCGGTGGTCATCAACGACGGAAAAACCATGACGGCCTACACCTTTGACGCACCGCCCAGAGTGTTTGATACCAAGGACGAGGTGGAGATCTCCACCGGCATCAATGTACCGCCCTGTGGATGGTACTATAACGAACTGAAGCACTTTGCCCAGTGCATCCGGGAGGGTGTTCCCACGCCCTATGTTTCCCGGGAGCAGCTGCTCACGGTTATGGAAATTCTGGAAGAGGTCAGCAAATGGACGTAAATGCGTATTTTCATCGGCTGGGACTGGAAATGCCGGAAAAAATTGTCCCTGATTCCGCACTGCTGCGAAAGCTCCATCTGGCGCACTGCACCGCGGTTCCCTACGAGAATCTGGATATTCTCCGGGATATTCCCACCTCTCTGGAGGCGGATGCCCTTTTCCGGAAAATTGTCACGGAGGGCCGGGGCGGTCTGTGCTTTGAGCTGAACGGGAGCTTCGGAAATCTTCTGCGCTGCCTTGGCTACGGAGTAACGGACTACGCCGCCCGTTATCTCCGGGGGGAACCCACGCCGCCCATGCGCCGCCATCGGGTAATGCGTGTGCAGGCCACCGACGGGGTCTGGCTGTGCGATGTGGGCATCGGCGAAACGGCCCAGCGGGAGCCCATCCGCCTGGTGGAGGGTCTGGTGCAGGAGCAGTTCGGCGAGAGCTATCGGCTGGAAAAGGAGAACTTCCTGGGTTGGGTGCTTTGGGATCTGTACAAGGGCAGCTGGCGCAAGTTCTATTCCTTCACGGAGGAACCCCAGCTGGTGGCAGATTTTGTGGCTCTGAACTTCTACTGCGAAAAGCATCCGGAATCCCCGTTCAACAAGCGGGAGATGTTCGCTCTGAAGACCCTGGACGGCCGCCGAACCCTGGACGGGAACCTGTATAAGGAAATCCATAACGGCACGGTCACGGCCAGAGAGCTTCGCCCGGAGGAAATGCCCGAAGCCTATGCCAGATTTGGCCTGGCCTACGGAAAATGACAAAACAATAAAAGAAATCCCCCTGAAGCAGACTGTGGAAATACCAACGCCGCTTCAGGGGGATTTATACTATTTCCTGATTAAAATCTTTGATTTTAATCAGGAAGGCATCGCCTAATGGCGCTGCCGGTTTTGTGATTTATAAGGAAAGAAATCACAAAACAAGTCTCATATGAACTTCATGCCCTTCAGTCAATTAATACTAATTCTTAATAAGTCTATTTAACTATTCGCAACGATGTGATATACTATATCTGGGTGATGAATATGGCTTCCAGATATAAATTCAGTGAAAAAGAAATCGAAGGAATTGAGCAGGCACGCAAAGAAAACAAGGATAAGAGAGCAGAACGCCGGTTGAAGGCGCTTGAGATGCGGGCAAAAGGAGCAATCTCAAAGGAAGTTTCTGTAGCAACCGGATTTCATGCTGCCTATGTTACACAGCTTGTCGCAAAATATAGAGATCATGGACTGGATGCAATTTCCGGCAATAACTACGGTGGAAACCACCGCAATATGAGCGTAGAGGAAGAAACAGCCATTCTTGCGCCTTTTAAGGAACGAGCAGAAAAAGGTGAATTCATCACGATCATGGCGTGCTGGGCGCTTGCGAATTCCGGGATGCGGAAGAACGGCGTATCCGAATTTTGAAGGAAAACGGCTTCAATGCGGTGCGGATTGCCCACAACCCCGCCTCTCAGATCACATTGGAAACCTGTGATAAACTGGGTATGTATGTGCTGAACGAGACCTTCGATGGCTGGTATATCCCCAAGACTTACCACGATTACGCCCGCTGGTTTTCGGAGGATTGGAAGCAGGATGTTACCGCCATGGTGGAATCTGCACGAAATCACCCCAGCGTCATTCTGTATTCCCACGGCAACGAAGTATCCGAAACTGCAACCGAGCGGGGCACGGAGGTCTGCCGGGAATTGACGGACTTTATCCATAGCCTTGATCCGACACGGCCTGTAACCGCCGGAATCAATGTACTGCTGAATGTCTATGCCAATATGGGTCTGGGGGTCTACAAAGACAAAGACGATTATCAGCCCAAACCCCTCCCCAGGAAGGGCGGCTACAAGGAGAAAAAGACCGGGTCGGCCTTTTTCAACGCCATGGCCCAAAAGCTGGGGCCGCTTATGTTCTTCATGAGCAGAGGAAGAAAAGGTGACAAAGTCTGCCTGGGTGCCGCAAATAGCCTGGATGTTCTGGGACTAAACTATGCTTCTTCCCGGTATGATGAGGATGTCAAGAAATATCCGGACCGACTGATGGTTGGCTCTGAAACCATGGTAGCCGATCTGCCCTACAACTGGGAACGGGTGCAGAAATATCCCCAGCTTCTGGGGGATTTTGTCTGGTCTGCCTGGGATTACCTGGGGGAAGCCTGTATTGGCGACTGGACTTACCATTCCTACAACGGGTTGCCCCTGCTTGCCGGACAGGGAATGATCGATATTACCGGAAAGCCCCTGGCGTCGATGTATTTCATGCAGATCGTCTGGGGCCTGCGAAAAGAACCGTTCATTGGAGTACGTCCTCTGAATCACGCAAAGGAAGCGCCAACCACCGGCGCATGGCAGTTTACAAATGCCATCGACAGCTGGAGCTGGCAGGGCTATGAGGGAGAAAAAGCTGTTGTAGAAGTTTATGCGAATTCCGCATCCGTTCGCTTGCTCCTGAATGGCAAAGAGATAGCAAACAAGCCTGTCAAGAAGTACAAAACACTTTTCAAATTACCCTATCAACCCGGAACATTGACTGCGGAAGCATTGGATGAGCGGGGCAATGTGATCTCCAGTCACAGCCTGACCACCGCAGGCGAGGAAACCGTGCTGAGAGTAACGCCTGACAAAATGGTGCTGTGTGCCAACAACCAGGCTCTTTGCTATCTGCCCATTGAATTCACGGACAAGGCGGGCAATCTGAAACCTTACATTTTCTGCTTTTGGTGCTGAAAAGCGGGCAGAAAAGATCCACCCTTCAACCGCGCCGATGGCCTCCCAAGTACTTTCAGGCCGTCAGCACACGAAAAAGCTCATTCCCCTTCCTGATAATGTGCCACGATTTCCGGAGTAATCGGAATCAACTGACAGTTTTCAATCGCATAGATGATGTCACAGAGCTGCTCAAGATCTTTATAGTGGTGGGATGTCAGGAAAATTGTTTTTCCCTCGGCTTTAAGCATTCGGATAATGGATTTTACATCCTGGTAAGTGTGATAATCCAGTGCATTGAAAGGTTCGTCCAGCACCAGAATATCCTGCCCCTCCATAATAGCCTGTGCAAGTCCCAGCTTTTGCTTCATACCAAGGGAATAGTTGCTCACTTTTGTTTTGTTTTCAGGATCAAGACCAACTTTTCCCATTGCTTCCCGGATCTCCGTCTCGGAGATTTTCCCCTGAATATCAGCCAGAAACTTCAAATTCTGAAGGCCGCTGTACATTCCAATGAAACCGGGAGCATTGATAAAGACGCCCACGTTTTCCGGAAAATCTCTGCCGTTTTTACCAAGCTGCTTTCCGCGAATGGACACACTGCCGGAATCCGGCTTCTCGAAACCGCAAAGTATTTTGAACAGAACGGACTTACCGCTTCCATTTGCGCCTACCAGACCGATTGTCTGTCCCTGTTCTACGGACAGCGAAATATTTTCCAGAATCGGTTTTTTCCCGAATCGTTTGGATACATTTTCTACTTCAATATAGGAACGCATAAAGTTTACCTCCCAAGTAAGTTTTTATACTGAACTCCAATTAAAATCTTTAAAAAAGATTTTAATTGCCTGAAG
>ERZ773225.3987-NODE-3987-length-12447-cov-3.197143_pt1 | contig 12447 bp, 9 predicted proteins | sample MGYA00580993_ERZ773225 | MGnify/ENA primary metagenome ERZ773225 (study PRJEB29015, sample SAMEA2737748) | human gut metagenome | biome: human gut; feature: human-associated habitat; material: faeces | place: China | collected 2012 ... | reverse complement strand
CCCCACGAGCCATGAAAGAGGCCAGCTTGGCATTGGGAGCCACGCAATGGCAAACCATCTACAAAGTAATAATCCCCTACTCCATATCCGGTATCACGTCCGCTGTCGTATTAGGTATAGGACGTGCGATCGGTGAGACGATGGCCGTATTGATGGTAACCGGAAACGCCGCCGTTATCCCTACCTCGTTCTTCGAACCGGTACGGACAATTCCTGCCACGATAGCAGCGGAATTAGGTGAGGCTCCCGCAGGTGGAGCGCATTACCAAGCCTTGTTTATGCTGGGAGCCGTGTTGTTCCTCATCACCTTGGGGTTGAGCATCGCCGTAGAATATATTTCATCCAAACGTAAAATTTAATTAAAGATATGGCACCTATTCAACATTTAGGGAATATAGACAAGAGGAAACGGGCCTCTCAACAGGTTGCTTTCGGTTTCTTTTCTTTCCTGAGTTATTTGGTCGTAGTGATCTTATTCGTAATACTGGGATTCATTATCTTAAAGGGAGCGAGCGTGATCAGTTGGGATTTCCTGACACAAGCACCCCAAGAGGGCATGACCTCCGGGGGGATTTTTCCGGCTATCGTAGGTACACTCTATTTAGTGATCGGAAGTAGCTTGATTAGTTTTCCCATCGGCATCATGAGTGGTATCTATATGAACGAGTACGCCACAAACGGGAAACTCATCCGTTTCATCCGTATCATGACGAATAACCTAAGCGGTGTCCCATCCGTTGTTTTCGGGTTATTTGGTATGTCTCTATTCGTAAGTACCTTGGGATGGGGAGACTCTATTATAGCGGGTTCGTTTACCTTGGCGCTGATGTCCTTGCCACTTATCATCCGCACGACGGAAGAGGCTTTGAAAAGTATCGATGATTCTTTCCGTCACGGTAGCCTAGCGTTAGGGGCTACGAAGTTGCAGACCATCCGCAGGGTCGTGCTACCGATGGCGTTCCCCAATATTATTACGGGATTGATTCTTTCGATCGGGCGTGTGTCCGGAGAGACCGCTCCTATCCTTTTTACGGTGGCCGCTTATTTCTTGCCGCAATTGCCGAAAAGTATTTTCGACCAATGTATGGCATTACCTTACCACTTATATGTTATCTCTACAAGCGGTACAGATATCGAGGCTTCCCGGGGGATGGCTTATGGCACGGCGCTCGTGCTGATCGTCATCGTATTATTAGTAAACCTTTTAGCGAACGCTTTACGTAGTTATTTCGCCAAGAAGGTAAAAATGAATTAAAAAAATAAGACAATTATGATAAAGATTGATGCTAAAAACGTAGACTTTTATTATGGGGATTTCCATGCATTGAAGAACATTTCCATGGAGATAGAGCCGAATACGTCCACCGCTTTCATAGGACCGTCCGGTTGCGGAAAGTCTACTTTCCTCCGCCTGTTCAACCGCATGAATGATTTGATTCCGGACACTCGCATGGAAGGTCAGATCCTGATTGATGGAAGGGATATTTATACGAAAAGCGAGAGAGTGGATCGCTTACGTAAAAACGTGGGGATGGTTTTCCAGAAACCGAATACTTTTCCTAAGACGATTTATGAGAATGTCGCTTATGGCCTGCGGGTAAACGGTGTCAACGATGAGAATTATATTGAGGAGACGGTGGTCAAGACTTTAAAGCAGGTCGTCCTTTGGGACGAGGTAAAGGATAAACTGAAAGAATCGGCATTCGCTCTTTCCGGCGGACAGCAACAACGTTTATGTATCGCCCGTGCCTTGGCGATCTCGCCCTCCATCCTATTAATGGATGAGCCGACTTCCGCATTGGACCCGATTTCAACCAGCAAGATCGAGGATTTGATACATGAGCTGAAAAATGATTATACGATCGTAATCGTTACCCATAATATGCAACAAGCGGCTCGTGTTAGCGACAAGACCGGATATTTCTATTTAGGGGAATTGATTGAATATGATAATACCCGGAAGATTTTCACCAATCCGGAGAAAGAGTCTACACAGAATTACATTACCGGACGGTTTGGGTAATTGAAAATTAAAAATTGAAAATTAGAAGAATATGAAGGTTATAGAGCAGGAGATTCATTCTTTAAAAAATAGTATCAGCGAGATGTGGGCATTGGTTCACCAGCAATTATACAACGCAGGGGAGGCTATGCTTACCGGAGATAAGGAACTCGCTTATAAGGTAATCAGCCGGGAACGCCGGGTAAACGCTTTCGAGCTAAAGATCGACAGTGATTGCGAGGATATCATCGCTTTATATGCGCCGGTAGCGATCGACCTACGTTTCGTATTGGCGATGTATAAGATTAATACAAACCTAGAGCGTCTGGGAGATTTCGCCGAAAGCATCGCCCGTTTCGCCGGAAACCTTCCCGAGGGGGAACCGATTGACCCGCAACTGGTCAAGGAAACCCGGGTAGAAGAAATGCTGTCGGAGTTATTAAGCATGATCTCACTCACCAAAGAGGCTTTTGAGAAAGAAAGCTCAGAGATCGCTTCCCGTATCTTCTTGAAGGATAATTTGATCGATGAGATCAATCATAATTCTACCGCTATTATCGCCAAATATATAGAGGAGCATAAAGGTAGTGCGTTGGCAGGGTTATATATGGCCGGTGTTATCCGGAAAATGGAACGTTTCGGAGATCATTGTACGAATATAGCGGAAGAGCTCATTTTCTATCTGGACGCTAAAGTCATGAAGCATATGGGCAAAACCGAGCAATAATTCGTATCTTCGCGGCCACTTTAACAATCAACATCAGTAAATGAAACGACTCACAGTGGCTTGGCTGTCGGCCTTCTTATTGAGCGGTTCCGCGTTAACGTCTTACGCTCAGACAAATTCTCCTATCCCGGAGCGGGATTCTTCTTCGGTATCTCTTTTTGAATACGCGACTAAGATTCCGAAACGCAACAAGGTTTTCAATCTGGACTTGGAGATGCACGCAGGATTCAACGCAGACTTTTTCTCGGGGAAGCTGGATGAAGCCGCCTTTCGTTTCAGGGGTGTCAAAATTGATGTTACCGGAGAGGTGAACGATCGGTTATTCTATTGGTATCGCCAAACGCTGAATGGCGGTTATGAGGGACAAGCCTTGGAGAATTTGAATGAGTCGATCGAATATGCGTATATCGGCTATAAACTGAATGAGCGTTTTACCTTAACCGCCGGAAAACAAGATGTGTTCTACGGTGGTTTTGAGTACGACGAGAATCCTTTGCTTATTTATGAGTATAGCGATATGAATGAATACTCCCTTTGCTACCTTACGGGAATCGGGCTGGGGTATCAGCCGAATGAGTCGCAAGAGATCCGCTTACAGGTGACGAACAGTCGTATGGGATCGATGGAAGATGAGTATGGACGTCTGCCGGAAGGATTTAAGAAACCGAGAGTTCCCTTGTTTTACACATTGAACTGGAACGGTAACTTTCTGGATGAGTTGATTCATTTACGGTACTCCGTATCCGCTGCGGAACAAGCCCAAGGGAAATATATGTATAGCGTCTTTACCGGTCAAAGTATAGAGGCCGGACCGGTCTATGCTTATTTCGATGTCATGTATTCACGAGGAAAATTAGACCCATTAGGATTATTGACCGAATTGACCCAGCCCGAAGTCTCCGGAGAGGAGGAACCGGAACCACCGGTTCGTATGCAAAACATCGATTATCTTTCGCTGGTGGGGGAAATACAGTATCGTTTCCATCCCAAATGGCAACTATTCGCGAAAGGAATGTATGAAAGCGCATCGATCTATAAAGCCTACGATGCTTACGAGAAAGGTAAATACCGTACGGCATGGGGGTATCAAGGAGGGCTTGAGTTCTATCCGATGGCCGATGATAATCTACATATCTTCTTGACCGCCATAGGTAAAAAATATAACCTATCCGAACGAGCGAAGGCGCTCGATGCCTCTCTGGACGACACCGCACGCCTTTCGATCGGTTTCATTTATAGATTACCACTATATTGAATAATGTGCCAATGTGGGTAATGTGCCAATATGCCAATTAAATGGATATATTCGCAGGGCACATTGGCATATTGGCATATTATTCACATTATTAATATCAATTCGTCTCCTTGTTGCAAATCCACCGTTAGCATTCCATCGATTACGGGTAAAGATACTGGTTTCTGATTTTTCTTGAGACTTAGGTTCGCTGAATTTGCCGGAAGCTTGATCCGGAAAATACCCGGAACGATCGCTTTCAATCGAGCTTCCGTCAGCAGACCTTCCGTCCATTTAGCCGACACCTCTCCGCCATTCCGGACTTTCAAACCGCTAAAGCTTCCGTTTTTCCAAGCGGAAGGCAAAGCCGGCAAAAACTCGATCAATCCGGTTTGACTCTGTATCAGCATCTCCGCGATACCCGCCGTGCCTCCAAAATTACCATCGATTTGGAAAGGAGGATGGGCACAAAACAAATTAGGATAAGAACCTCCTCCCTTCACCTCCTTCGTATGCTCATCTACGCAAGGACGTAACAAATCACCCAACAATTTATAAGCATGATCGCCATCCTGTAAACGAGCCCAGAAATTAATCTTCCAAGCCATCGACCAGCCCGTGCTTTGATCACCACGGACCTCCAAGGATTTACGAGCCGCCTCAGCCAACTCTGGCGTATGCTCTATCGATATCTCATTCCCGGGATAAAGCCCATATAAATGAGAGACATGACGATGGGTAGGCTCTACCTCCTCATACGGCTCGAGCCATTCCATAATACGGCCGTCTTTACCGATCGTCGTAGGCATCAAGCGATCTCGCTTCGCCGCCAACTCAGCAGCGAACGTGCTATCCACACCTAAAATTCCGGCGGCCTCAATGGTATTCGTAAACAATTCCCGCAAGATCTGATTATCCATCGTCGATCCGGCACAAATACTCACGACACTTTCGTTTGGCATTTTATAAGCGTTTTCCGGAGAGGTCGTAGGTGCCGTCACTAGATATTTAGTTCGGGGATCTTGCACCAACATATCCACAAAGAATAGGGCAGCCCCTTTCATCGTCGGATAAACATCCCTCAAATACGCCTTATCTAATGTATACTGATAATGCGTATACAAATGCTCGCATAGCCATGCGGCGGATGTATTCGTCGCTCCCCACGATGGATGTTCGCCCGGGGCGGTAAACTCCCAAACATTACCTAAAATATGGGTAACCCATCCCCGTGCGTTATAAAAAGCCTTGGCCGTGCGTTCGCCGCTAGGGACTTGCAGTTTCGTCCATTCGATCAGCGGAAGGTGCAACTCGGAGAGGTTCGTGACCTCCGCTGGCCAATGATTCATCTGTAAATTAATATTTAGGTGATAATCCCCGTTCCAAGGCGTATGAATCGTATTACACCACAAGCCTTGCAAATTCGGGGGCAGTAATCCCTGCCGGGTCGAGGAAATCAATAAATATCGACCGAACTGGAAATATAAAGCCGCCAATCCCGGATCGTTCTTATCTTGAGCGAAAGCGGCCAAACGCTCATTGATCGGAAGATGATCCCTTTCGCCTCTTCCCAAATCCAGAGAAACCCGATCGAACAGGGAGCGATAAGCAAGTGTATGTTCCCGGCGCAAGGTGGAGAAATCCTTAGATTCCGCTTGCGATAAGTATTTTTCCAAGGATTGTCCGGCGCCGTCTTTATCGAAATAATCCGTACCTAAACTTACCAAGATAATCGCTTCCGAGGCACTTCGCACCGACAGACAGCTATCTGTCGTAGCCAAATCTCCTCCCTTCGGCAAGACGATACGGACACGAGAGGCGAAACGCATCCCTTTCATCTCCAACGTATCCACCCCGTCCGGCAGTTGTCCCCGCATCAGCAAGTCCTTTCCGTCCAAAGAGATCGTCGCATGTTCCGGACGATTCATACCCAATGAGAAATTCAAAGCCCGATCCGTATCCGCTACCAAATGAATCACTCCCAGATCCCCGGAAAAAGAGGTAAACATTTCCCGTTGATAATTCACATTCCCCCTTTTAAAAGAGACGGAAGCGATAGCCTCGCTTAGGTTCAACCGCCTGCGATACTCAGCGATAGAATCCGATTCATTCGGATACGTATATTTCAGCACTAGATTTCCGAATAATTGGTAACTCCCATACGGAGCGTTCGCACCGTCACCCAGATTACTTCCGGTCCCTTTGCAGACGAAAGTTTTATACATCAAATCCTGTGCCTCGTCATTCCGTCCCTCAAATAAAAGGCGACGAATATTCGCCAAAGAATAATACGCATAAGGATTGTCCGTATCTTGCTTACTTCCGGACCACAGGGAGATCTCATTCAGGACAACATTCTCCCGCTCAATACCACCATCCGGCATCATACCGATACGGCCGTTTCCCAAAGGCAAAGTTTCTTCCCATATCTGCGCTGGTTGATCAAAATAATATGAGACCTCCTTCCCGGTCTGCATATCCGGCAAATTACAACCGAAAAGGAACGATAACAAAATCAAATAAAGTCCTTTCATATTCATACGATTATTCCTTGTTATTGTTTTTCCATCAAAAGCCGAAGAGGCGATCCACTGCAACCCGGGTTACAGTATCACCCTAAAAGCTTTGCATATCACATAGTCGTTTATAATAGCCATCCAAAGCCAACAACTCCTCGTGTTTGCCCCGTTCTACGATCTCACCCTCATGCATCACACAGATCTCATCTGCGTTACGGATCGTAGAGAGACGGTGGGCGATCACTACGGTCGTACGGTTCTTCATCAAGTTCTCCAACGCTTCTTGTACCAAACGTTCGGATTCCGTATCCAAGGCGGATGTGGCCTCATCCAAGATCAAGATCGGGGGATTCTTCAAGATCGCACGGGCGATACTGATTCGCTGGCGTTGTCCACCAGACAGTTTTCCACCTCGGTCACCTATATTGGTATCGTAACCTTTCTCACTCGCTATGATAAAATCGTGAGCGTTAGCGATGCGGGCGGCTTCCTCCACCTGTTCCATCGTAGCTCCTTCCACTCCAAAAGCGATATTGTTGAAGAAGGTATCGTTAAACAAGATAGCCTCTTGATTGACATTTCCCATCAATCCCCTAAGATCGAAAAGGGTGGCCTCACGGATATCCGTATCATCAATACGAATATTCCCTTTATTCACATCATAAAAGCGAGGCAATAGATCCACCAAGGTACTTTTGCCCGAACCGGATTGACCGACCAAAGCCACGGTTGTTCCTTTCCGGATATCCAGATTGATTCCTTTCAAGACCCAAGCTTCCTGATATTTAAACCAGACATCTTTATAACTGATTTTCTCTTTCAAGGCGATCTTCTTCGGATGTTCCGGATCATGGATATCCGTCTCCGCCTTCAATATCTTATCGACACGTTCCATGGAGGCCAGACCTTTCTGGATCGCATAAACCGACTTACTTAGATCTTTCGCAGGATTGATAATGCTATAGAAAATAACCAGATAATAAATAAACGTAGGAGCGTCGATCGGGCTATTCGCACTCAAGATCAGCGTACCTCCATACCAAAGTACGATAGCGATCGTAACGGTTCCCAAAAACTCGCTCATCGGGTGCGCCATTTGTTGGCGGCGATAGATACGGTTTGTCAACCGACGGAAAGTATCATTGCTTCGCTCGAAACGGTCTTGTATCTTCTTCTCGGCGTTAAAAGCCTTGATAATACGAAGTCCGCCTAATGTCTCCTCGATCTGGCTCATCAGAAATCCCCATTGTTGCTGTCCTTCCAAGGACTTCCGTTTCAACTTCTTACCGACTTGTCCCATTACGTAACCCGCCAACGGCAACAGGATCAAGACGAATACGGTAAGTTGCCAACTGATAGCGATCATACCCACCAGATAGATCACGATCAGGATCGGGTTCTTGAATAACATGTCCAATGAACTCATTATGGATGTCTCAATCTCGTTCACGTCTCCGGATACACGGGCGATAATATCCCCTTTTCGCTCCTCGGAGAAAAAGCTCAACGGCAACTGCGTAATCTTCTTGTTAATCTGATTACGGATATCACGAACGACTCCGGTTCGAATCGGGATCATCGTATAAAAAGCCAGATACATGGTCGCCACTTTCAAGAAAGTCGCCACGATCAGGAAGATTCCCAACATAATCAAGGCGAACGAACCGCCGTGTACCTCTATCAGATCGGATACATACCAAAAAAAGTTATTTTTGATCAACTCCGGCAAGGCTTTCCACGACTCCCAGCTTCCCGCGTTAAAATTCCAATCCATAAAGGTGTAATTCCCCTCATCCATCTTAAACAAGATCTGAAGGATCGGGATAATCAAGGCGAAAGAAAACAGGTTCAAGATAGCGGAAAGTACATTGAACACGATGTTCAGAACCATATACTTTTTGTAAGGGGGAACGAAACGCTTTAAAATACGTATGAAATCTCTCATAAATTGATCTGTTACATTGAAGTGGCAAAGATACAAAAAGTACAGCTATATCAACCCCTATTATATAAAGAGAAAAGACAAATACCGGACGGTAAGCAACTATTTTGCGTATATTCGCATCTATATATAGTGCAAACAAATAAAAACGATCAGATCATGGAAAACATCAACTTGCAACTATTAAGAAAGATCAACTGTCTATTAACCGGATTATTGGCCATCATAGGATTCTCTTGCGGTGAGAATGGAGAGATACCTTGCGAATATGGTAGTCCCCATGCCAATTTCCAAATAAAAGGGAAAGTAACAGACATGAAAGGAGAGCCAATCCCCGACCTACAAGTCCGCATCAACCCGAGCGGAGAGTCTCATCCGCAGGGATGGTTACATACCGATACCCTCCAGACAGATACAAACGGAGATTTCATTTTTAGCAAAACCGATTTCCCTTTCATGGAATATCGATTAATTATAGAGGATATCGATTGGGATAAGAATAAGGCGATATATGCTTCCGATACGATAACGGTCACCTTCGACAGCAATGATTTTTCCGGAGGAGAAGGCTGGTCTCTTGGAAGCGCTTCCAAGGAAATCCAAATCCAACTAAAAGAATACATCGATACACACACGGAACCTTATACCTTATATACCTTCTACGGGAGAGTAACCGATCAAGATGGTTGGCCTGTTCCGGGCGTAACAATCTATACCTCTCCGGCCTATACGCCTAATATAGATGAAGATATCACCAGTTTTCCTGCCGTCACAGATGAGACCGGGCGCTATCAGTTTACCTATGATCAAGCTCCGGCAACTGAACATACCCTTTACGCACGCCTATCACCATCCTTTTCTGATCCTCAATATCCTTGGAAAACTGATTCTATTGTTGTAAATTTCGGCGAAATTGAATTAATAGACGGGGAAGGGATGCTGATTGGGAGAGGATCGAAAGAGGTTAACTTTCAGCTTGTACATTCCAGCCCACAAAAATAACACATATGGACAAACGCCCAAACATCAAAAAACGTATCGCCCTAGAGCTTTTTCGAAGTATCAAGAAGAACAGGGCTAAATTACATGAATTGCGTACACTCTTTTGGGAGTGTACGCTTCGTTGTAATGTATCCTGCCGTCATTGCGGGAGCGATTGCCATGTCTCGGCCTCTGTCCCGGATATGCCTGTCGAAGACTTCCTGAAAGTCATAGACGATATCACGCCTTACGTCGAGCCGAACAAAGTGCTCGTCATCTTTACCGGAGGCGAGGCGCTGGTTCGTAAGGATATCGAGAAATGCGGGTTGGAACTGTATCGCAGGGGATATCCTTGGGGGATCGTCTCCAATGGTTATCTGATGACCCGGGAACGGCTCGACTCGCTCTTGGCTTCCGGATTGCACTCGGCGACTATCAGCCTAGATGGTTTCGAGGAAGCGCATAACTGGCTTCGCCGTAATCCTAAAAGTTTCGAGAAGGCACTGAATGCCATCTGTATGTTGGCCGAGGAAAAGGAGATCATCTGGGATGTGGTGACTTGCGTAAACCAACACAACTTCAAAGATTTGATGCTCTTCAAGGATTTTTTGATCGAGATGGGCGTAAAACGGTGGCGTATCTTTACGATCTTCCCAGTTGGACGTGCCGCGACTGAGACCGATTTGCAACTGACGAACGAGCAGTTCACATGGCTCATGAACTTCATCCGCTTCTGCCGGAAAGAGGGTAAGATACACGTTAGCTACGGCTGTGAGGGCTTCCTCGGGAATTATGAGGCAGAGGTGAGAGACTCGATTTTCCAATGCAACGCCGGTATCAATACGGCCTCTGTCCTCGCTGATGGCGCTATCTCCGGTTGTCCCAGTATACGGGCGAACTTCCACCAAGGGAACATCTATAAAGACGATTTCATTGATATCTGGAATAATGAGTTTAAACCGTATCGTAACCGCCAGTGGGCTAAAAAAGGGGAATGCGCGGATTGTAAGATGTTCCGTTATTGCGAAGGCAACGGGATGCACTTATACGATGATGAGGGGAATCTGCTCGTATGCCACTATAAAAGGCTAGTTGACAGTTGACAACTGTCAACTAATTCCTATCTTTGCCCTAGTTAATATTCTAAAATAAGCAATCGTATGAAAAACACTTTCATCCTTTGTGCCTTTCTGGCACTAAGTTCTTTTACCGTAGCCCAGCAATCCGAGAAATACCCGCTAGGCGACTATACGGAATTGACCGACACGAAACCGCATGACAGCGACGAGATCTGGGACAAGTTATCGGCCCCAACCCAATTAAGCTGGGGCACGACCGATATACGATATCCGAAACTCAGTATTCCCGATGTCAAGAAAAGCAATCGCTGGCAGACGAAAGCATGGAAAGGGGAACGGGTAAACGCACAAGCCGTGTTATGGACCAAGGTGGGACTCGAGGATGCCTCTATCACCGTGAGCGACTTAAAGAGCGGTTCTTCCATCATCCCATCCTCCGCTATCACGACGAACTTTGTCCGTTACGTCATGACCGATGAGTTGAATAAAGACCGTAAAGGCGGTTGCGGCCACCGAGAGAATAAGGCGGAATGGGATTCCTCCGTCGTAGCCGATGTATTGGATATCGTAAAGATCCGTGATATCAAGGCACGCACCACCCAGCCGATCTGGATGAATATCTGGGTACCTCAATCCGCGAAAGCCGGTAAATATAAAGGGACATTGACCGTCACGGGAAAAAATGCCTCCCCCATGGAATTACAAATAGAAGTGGACGTATTGAACCGCACACTTCCCGCCCCGAAGGACTGGGCTTTCCATCTGGACTTATGGCAGAACCCGTATTCCGTGGCCCGTTACTACCAAGTTCCTCTTTGGAGTAAAGAGCATTTCGACGCTATGCGCCCGATCATGAAGATGTTGGCGAACGCCGGACAGCGCGCTATCACCACCAGTATCATGCATAAACCTTGGGCCGGACAGACCGAGGATCATTTCGACAGCATGATCACCCGGATCAAGAAGATAGACGGCACTTGGGCATATGATTACGCCGTCTTCGACAAATGGGTGGAATTCATGATGAACGAGATCGGTATCGATGATATGATCAGTTGCTACACCATGATCCCTTGGGCTTTATCTTTCGATTATTACGACGAGGCGACAAATCGTGTACAATTTCTCAACACGAAACCGGGTGACGCCGCTTACGCAGACTATTGGGGTACTTTCCTAAAAGATTTCTCCCGCCACCTTCGCGAGAAAGGCTGGTTCGAGAAAACCGCCATCTCTATGGACGAGCGTCCGATGGAGGCGATGCGTGAGGCGATCAAGGTTATCAAGCAAGCCGATCCGGAGTTCAAGATCACGCTGGCCGGAAATTATCATCCGGAAATTCAATCGGACTTATACTATTTAAGTATTCCCTATGGGCATAAATTCCCAGAAGACGTAAAGGCTGCCCGTGATAAAGCGGGACAGATCAGTACCGTTTATACCTGTTGCGCGGAAGCGTTCCCGAATACCTTCACCTTCTCCGATCCGGCGGAAGCGGCATGGACGGTCTTGCACGCCGTAGCCGGTGGTTACGACGGCTATCTACGTTGGGCTGTCAATAGCTGGACCGCCGATCCTCTGCGTGATTCGCGTTTCCGCACTTGGGCGGCAGGCGATACATACAGTATTTATCCCGGTCCACGCAGTAGCATTCGCTTCGAGCGTTTGGTCGAGGGTATACAAGATTGCGAGAAGATCCGCATCCTCCGGGAAGAGCTGACAACGAAAGGAGCTAAAGGCAAACTCGAGAAGTTGAACAAGACGGTTGCCAAGATCACTCCGGAAGGTTTATCCGAGACACAAGAATCCGCTACGCAGATGGTTAATGAGATTCATAAACTTCTGAATACATTATAAATAGTACAGGACGCAGACTACGCAGAGCACGCAGTCTGCGTCCCCTAAATATATCATCAAGCCCCTACAATGTTTGATATTCATCAAAAAACGAACTCCTTACCTC
>ERZ773225.3986-NODE-3986-length-12447-cov-3.205294_pt1 | contig 12447 bp, 6 predicted proteins | sample MGYA00580993_ERZ773225 | MGnify/ENA primary metagenome ERZ773225 (study PRJEB29015, sample SAMEA2737748) | human gut metagenome | biome: human gut; feature: human-associated habitat; material: faeces | place: China | collected 2012 ... | reverse complement strand
GGAAGTTCTAAGGAATCTTCCTGCGTATAGGTAATTACCTTTACAGGAATATCCTTTTCCAACGTTTTTTCGCCATAAGTAACCTTAACGTGAACTGTGGTTTCACCTGTACCGACAGCGGTTACTTTGCCTCCCGCAGCAACGGTTGCAACCGATTCGTCCGCCGAGGTCATTGTGATGCTTTCGCTCGGTATGTTAACGTCTTTACCGAAGGTAGTTTTTCCTGTTACCGATACGGTAGTTGTATAGTCCTTAATCATGTTCAGCGCATTGACATTTATACCGATGGAATCAAAGTCATCGCCTGCAAAAATCTGGAACTGTTTGGTCTGGAGTCTGCCGTCAACCTCTGCTACACCCATAACCCAAACAACGCCCGAACCAACTACTTTCATGTTGCCTTCATCGTCCACTGTAAGAACAGACGGGTCGCTGGAATAAAATTTTGTGTAGAAATCAGAAAGCGGATATTCTTTCTGATGACGGCCGGTAACCTTCACGTCGAGTTTGGCAGTTTCGCCCTTGCCCAGCGTATATGCCCTTTTCTTTGCAACGAACGACTGCGGACCGTCGGGGAAGTTATCTGCATATTCCGGCTCAATTCCGGCGTTATTGATGATTTCCTGTGCTTCTTCCGGCCATTCGGCATCCGGAACGGTGATGTTGTCTCTTACAATATTATCTGTTCCGTTTTCTCTGTACTTGTCGGTTGTTGCATAGTTGTTTTCAACCGTGTTGTGCTGAATGCTGCCTGTGTGAATGTGCAGCCAGGTATACTGGTCTTTGCCCCAGGGGGATTCAACAAAGTTAAACTCCCATTGATCGATGTCGCTCATGTCGGTTACGTTGTCGTAAAGGTGCCAATAGGTGGAACCTTCATCCGGATACAACGCGCCATATGGGTTTCTGGGGTTTTCAATGTAGTTGCCCACCATGCGGTTGTTTAAGTTCTTCGATTCTAAAGACGAAGCGCCAAGGGTATAAATTGGTGCGCCGTCATAAACTCTGTCGTTGTTAACCTCGTGAATATAGTTGTAGCCAACCTCTAAATCATACATTGCTGTGCCGGTGTCAGCGTAAGTTGCCCAGCCGTAACCAATGTGATAGCCAGAGTAAGGAACGCTTACGATTTCGTTGTGGTTCAGCTCCGTATATCTCGGCCAAGCCGCGGAAATTGCCGCAGCAGACATATATTCCGTTGCCACATTATGAACATAGTTGCTGTTCACCTTGTTGTATTCATTGAATTCTTCCGGCGTAGAGGGGTTTGCCCCATCGTTAATTCCGCCCAGGGATACTGCCGTTCCTGCAATATCAAAGAACTCGTTGCCAATTACGTTACAATGCTTGATGGACTTTAACAGCTGGAGGCCGGTAATGCCCATTCTGGTAAACTTATTGTTTGTAAAGTCAATATACTGGCCGTTTTCAACCAACATTGCCGTTCCGGGCATTTTGTCGCCGTTCTCACGAATGTGGTTGTTCTGCGCGTCTGCGTGACCGCCGACCTGTGTCGGGCGGAGCCAGGTTGTGTCTGCAAACTCAATGTTGTTGAATTTAATGTTGTGAACAGGCTCTTTTGCAGATTTCCCTGTTGCTTTCAGCAGAACTTCGCCCTGGGGAACGGTCAGTTCTACATTTTTAATGTCTTCGTTTGCTTTGGGAATATAGTACATATAACCGTCGTGACTGTTCATGTACCACTCGCCCTCTTGGTCTAAGAGCTCATATGCGTTTTCAACATAAGACGGGAACTGCTGATCCTGGCCAAGTTTTGTGTTAACCCTGACCTGAACATATTTCCACTCGTCCTGAACCGGTGTAAATTTCACTTTTCCGTTGCCCATGTCGGTGATGCTTTCCATAATTGCGCGGGGGTTACACCAGCTTACATGGAACACAAATTCCAGCTCATCTGGATACGCAAAGTCTAAAAATTCTGTGTCTTCCGAGGTATAATATGTTTTGTCAATGTATTCCGGATTGGTAAGGCCGGCAACGCTTCTGGCGCGAATGCCCTTAACGTTGTTAAAGTATGCCTGTCTTGTTACTGTTCCTTTTCCTACATATACTTTATAAATATTTTTGCTTGCATCGTGGAGTTCAAAGCCTTTATATTTCTGCCCCATAGACAGAACCGGCTTTTCGTCACCCCAAGAGGTGTAAATAATGCTGTAACCGTTGTTACCGGAATCTTCTGCCGTCAGTTCAAAGGTTCTATCCAAATAATGTTCACCGCGGATTAAAACCTTAATGTCGTTTGACATGGTATCGGTAATTTTACGAATCATGTCGCGGGCGGCATAAACTGTTTTCAGCGGAGCTTCTGCCGTTCCGTCGTTATTGTCGTTGCCGCTGTCTGCGTCAACATATACATTAAATTTGGTAGAAAATTCTGCAACTCTCATTAAAATCTGTGCTGCTTCTGCTCTTGTAATGTGGTTTTTCGGCTTATAGGAACCATCGTCATAGCCTTTAATGAGGCCATATTCCGCCGCATCTTTTACTGCCGTTTTCGCCCAAACAGTAATGTCTGCATCGTCTGTGAAGCCCGAAACCTCTGCTGTTTTCTCCGCTTCTTTTGAAACTGCGGCCTTTGCGGCAATAGACGCCGCTTCTTCCCTGGTGATTGCCTGGTCGGGCTTAAAGGTGCCGCCAACGGTCAGTGCCGTATCCAAAAGGCCGAGCTTGTTAGCAATGGTCACACTGGATGCAAACCACTCATCCCCCTTAACGTCGGAGAACGCGCCGTCATATTTCGGGGCGGTAAGATGATATGTGTCTGTAATCATTTTTACAAACTGCGCTCTTGTCAGGTCGGAATTCGGCGCATACTGGTTGTTGCCGATTCCTTCAATATAACCATAGGTTGCCAATGTGTTTACCGTGTCTTTTGCCCAGTGGTTCTGCATGTCTTCAAAGTTCACTTGTGTCACAGAAACCGGCTCCTGCACAACTGGCTTGCTGGGCTGTGTGGGTTTGTTTGAACTGCCGCCCATTACGCTGCTGTAGTCCGCCGGAACATCGCCGTGGGGCACACAGGTAAAGTTGTCAATATAATAGGTTTCCAGCTGTGTGCCGTCGCCGTAACGGATTTCAAACTGTCCCGCCCCCGACGTCTGTACATTTTGTGTGTTGATACCTGCGTTGGTCCATGTAATTTTAAATTTGCTCCAACTTGTATTAAACTGTCCGCTGCGGGTGATGTAATACCAGCCGCCATCGCTGAACTGAAAAATCAGGTTCATTGCAGCTGCCTTGTCTGCCTTTAAATCGAACGAAATATCATAGGTTTCGCCCACAACAAAGGGAGCAGGGATTCTAATACCGCCGTAGGTTCCCTTTACTTCAACCTTTGCGCAGCCCTTGCTGCCCCCGGCGCCTCCATCTTGAAAAGAAATTGTGGCGTTTCCGGTTTTTGTTGTTTTTGCAACTTCTTCTGCGGAATCAAATGTACCCCAGGGGTATATGTTGACCTGTTCGCCGCCGGATGCTGTTGGGTCTTTTTTTGCAGCCATTGCCGACGGAATTGCCGTCACTACCATGGCTGCCGCTAAAAGTGCGCTCAGTAACTTCTTTTTCATTAATTTCCACCTCCGATTAACATGAGGAGTTCATAAACGACCTTTGAGGCCTGCGCACGTGTAACAGCGTTCTTAGGCGCAAAGGTGCCGTCTCCCATACCATTGATGATCTGTGCGCCTGTTAAAACGCCCACTGCTTCTTTGGCATAGCCAGAGATGCTGTCTGCATCTGAAAAGTCAAGCGCTTGAGCCTGGCTGTTTAAGCCGGATAAGCTATATACGCGGTGCATGATAACCGCCATATCCTCTCTGGTAATGCTGCCGGAAGGATTGAATTCATTATTTTCATTGCCCGTGACAAGGCCAAGTCTTGCTGCAGAAGCAATGTAGCGGTAACTCCAGCCGTCTGCGCTCACATCTGTAAATTCGCACTCTGCGCCGGCATCATAAACATCGAATGCTAAAACAATCAGTTTTACAAATTCTTCTCTTGTCATAACATCGTTGGGATAGAACTTGCCGTCTCCCCTGCCGGATACCACACCTTTCCCAGCCAGGTACTTCACGCTGGATTCTGCCCACTGAGCAGAGTCTAAATCAGAGAAGTTTGTGTTATAAGACGGTTTGTCGTTCGTATTGGTGTTGTTCGCATCTCCATCAACAACAACGCCGGAACCGGGATTGTTGTTCTTAGAACCCGAACCGGAGGGACGGGAACCGCTGCTACCGCCACCGCTGCCTCCGCCGCCGGTATTGCCGTCATCTTCTTCATAACCGTCAAGCAAGTCTTTCATAATGTCGTCAGCATCCTTTTCCAATGCGCTGATTGATTTGCTTTCTTTGTTTTTAAGACTTTTAAACAGGTCGTTTTCTAATTTTTTATCAAAAATTTCTTTGTAATTGGACTCATTGATGCTGATAATGTCTTTTTCCAGGTAATAGTCAAATGCATCCTTAAGTGAAATGTAGTCGAGCTCCTCTTCTACAGCAAGCATACAAGCCTTATCAAAGGCAAGAGAAAGTTCCTCCTGCTCCAAGGTTGGTTTGCCTTCGCTCTTAAAATAGGTCATTACAACAGCAGAAGTTAATTTATCATAATATGTTCCGTCTAATAACTTCTTTTCAATGGCTGTTTTCACCGTTGCGTCCCAATTAACCGCGTTTGCATCAGCAATTTTGGCAAGCAGCATTTCTGCGTCCATTTCTTGTGTAAAACGGGTTTCTATTTCTTCAATATTTGCTTCTGTGGCCGCAAGGTCAATCGCCTCAATTTTTTCATCCACTAAGAGGCGAACTTCTTGAGATAGTGCCTTATACTCGGTAAGGTCATATGTAAGTTTGCTGTCCTCGCCCGTAATGAGGTTATAAATCCCGTCGTTTTCCTTTACTGCCTGATCAAGCTTGTTATAAAAATCAATTTTGTCGTAAACGTTAATGAACAGAAACTCTTTAACGATATTTTCAACACCACCGCCTACATGCACCCAGTACGTACCGGACTCATGGGTAGGCTGCATTTTAAAATGGAACTGATATTGATATTTCCCATCGTCTGTGAGGGTATATTCATGGGTCTGGTCCATACCTCCCAGCACCTTAGCGCCGGTGCTTTCCTTTGTATCTGTTATTTGTGCCGTGACCTCGCCGGTTGCAGCAGCATCTGCCGTAACCGTTACATCAACCTTGAACAGGTCCAGGCTGATGCCAATTTCCGCCGTTGCTTGTGCGGCTGAAACAGAGAGCATGGAAACAAACATGAAAAGCGCAGATAAAATAACCGATAGAAACTTTTTCATTGTCATGTTTTCCTCCTTCCGCAGCTTTAAGCCTACTGTTTAAATACAATAATTTCTGCTGCATTTACATATTTTTGAAGACGTACCACAATGGTGTCACCGACAGTAATAGAATTAATGTCGCCTGTTGTTGCTTTTTCTGTTTTAGGTCTGTAGATTACAACACTGGGTGAGTCGGTGTAGACCATATTCTCCGTACCGCTTCCGTCAATAAATGTTATCAGGTTTTTATCCGTTGCGTTATTAGAAACCACACCCATAACTTTATTGTAACCATCTGTTCCGTCACCAATGGGGCTGCTGCTAAATAACGGCGTGATCGCTCCCGTTTCGGCGTTATACTCTGTCATAATGTCAATGGCGTCAATATAACCGTTTTCATCTGTACCATACTGGATAACATAACCAGGTTTAATGATACCTGAAATTTCATCGGGTTTGATTTCTGTGTACTTTGCATCATTGCCTTTTCTGTATTCAACCTTATCAGATACAATCACTGATTCCGATTCATTCATGTAAATTTTCTTGGTTGCGTTACCTTCGGCATCAACTGCATTTGTAATCTTTGTTACCACATTAAATTTAGACGTGTTACTGCTAATGCCTTCTGAAACGCTGCATCCGCGAAGCAGGACAACATCGGCCACATTGATATCACTTGAATTCAAATCATACACAACATAATCTTCAATAACCTGCGTATAATTGCCGCTCTGTCTGTAATAATAATTCGCTTTTAAATTTCTTTGAACTTTATAATTCTCCGTTTCGTCCAATTTTCCTTCGCCAGGCGTTAAGAAGATATATGCTTCGTTCGGAACATATCTTGCATATTTTGTTCCGGCATCATTTGTTGTAAGTCTCATGATACCATTGTCTCTTAACAAAAAGCTGGTTCCGGCTGCAAACTCACGGAGTTTTCCTTCTTCACCTGTCTTGCCGGTATCCAGATAGCTGATTTTTCCGTCTGAAATGGTGTATCTCACCACATAAGCGGAATGAATATAATAATTTCCCTCGCTGTTCTTCGAGCCGTTTGAAAGCACTTTCAATATGTTTTCAAACCCGCTTCCAGATGTTGTGTATCTGTTGCCGTCAATATTCACGGTGCTCTTCAGCGGTGCTGTAATAAAGGTACCATCCTGTGTGAACAGTTTTAATTGAATCTCTGAAACGACAGATTGTTCGTTATAATCCAAGCCGGCAACAACTGCATAGTTTTGTGTTCCTGTAACGCCGCCGCGGTCTGAAGCAACAATCTTGCCGTTGATGTTTAAATAGAACACCGCACTCATTCCGGCTTTGATTTCGCCGCCCTGGTAGTCGTTTGATGTTTTATAATATTCGCCGCCGATTAAATAACCCAAATCGGTGGATACCTCGTCAACCATTCCGGTTACGGTCTGCCTGGAAACATAAACCGTAATCAATTTCGGAGAGCCTTTGCTTTCCATAATGGTTGCAACGTCCCACTGTTTCAAGCTGGAAAGGCCAATTCTCTTGTTTTCCGGCATCAGATAGAACTGTACCTTATCCTCCTGGAAGTCATATGCAAACTTTTCGTTTGTATACATTGCCGTAAAGGTTTCATCATAGGTGTCAATCGAATTTACCACAATGTCTTTGTAAGCGTATACAAAAAGGATTTCGGCCGTATTGTCGCCGGTGTTGTCCAGCGCTTCAATGTAACCTTCTTCAGGAAGCACGTTTTCAATTTTTCCATATCCGCTGTAACATTTGCCGTTATAAATTACGTCTATGTTGTTCGCAAGACTGATATGGCGTTCTCTGTCATTTTCATCTGTGTAATAGATGCGGTTCGACGTTGTTTTGTCCGGAACCAGATCTTTGCTGTCAACTTTAGTGAGGTTATTTACTTTTGTGTTTTCTTCCACAAAAGCAATTTCAAAGTCACTGTCAGCCGTCTTCCTTAAATAATATGTAACGGAACGGCCTAAGGATGTGGCATATACATATCCTGGTGTGTCGTAAACCACGTTGTCGATTTCAATCTGCTCGTCCGTTAAGTTGGAAAGCGTAGACGTAAGACGTGTGTTTTCATTCCCCGTTACGATACCTTTATATTCGGTGATGTCGTAAGTGTCGCTTAAAAATGTCTCTGTTTCAGACACCCTGTAGTCAACGGAGCCATCTGTAAAGTTCATTGGTATTACAGCACCGGCTTCCATTGCGGATTCAAGCAGCTTATACACATCGCAAAGGGGAATTTGTTCTCTGCCCGACTGGAACTTGAGGTTTGAGAGCATGCCCAGTTTAATTGCGATTCTGTGATACCCCGTGGGGAATCCGCCCTCTCTGGCCGCAAACAGCTTGTGGCCTACGGCATTTACAACGAAAACAATCGCTTCGTCGTATGTAAGATTGTCGTCCGGGTGAAATTTCAGCGCTTCATCACCGGTTATGATTCCCGCATTGTAAAGTGCGGTAATTTTATCGATAGATGCGTCTTTCACTGACACGTCTATGAAAGGTGACTGCGTTGGATTTGTGCCGGAAACCTGAAGGCGCAAATATTTGGTGATAATATCCACCATCTGCCTTCTGGTCACATACATTCCAATGTCATCATACTCGTTGGTAATTGCTCCGAAAGCTTCTAACTTTTCAACAATCACTCTGTCTGCATCTGTCAGTTCTACAACAGGAAGTTCTTCCTGTGCGTCTTCCGCATATACAGAAGATGAAAACGCCGCGCTAGCTGCTAACGTTGCCAAAACAACAAGTAATGACACAAAACGTTTCATTTCCTTCATTTTTGTTCCTCCATCCATTTTACAATATAATATGCTAACTATATTTTATACTAATTTCCCCGTTTTTGCAACACATATCTTGCTGTTATATCCTATATTTTTTGATAAATATTGCACAAAAGACAACTCCCCGCCGAGATATACTTGTATAAATACAATAATTATTGTTATTTGTCATTGTCATAAATTAGATGACTGAACAAATATTGTAAAAAAAGCGTACCGTGGCAAATTTGTCACGATACGCTTGCTCTGCGGACACTTAAGACTGCGCTGTAAAGCGGCCTGTCGTCTCCTTTGTAAAAATTTCCGGAAAGCGGCGTGGTGCAGACGCCGCCATTCCAGCAGTGCCGGATTTTCCCGTCCCCGATATACAGCCCCACATGGTTCGGCGCGCCGTCGGGCTCATAGTCAAAAAAAATTAAGTCTCCAGGCTTAAGGCCTGTGACATCGTTTTTGTCTTTCAGCGCCTCAAAGTCAACCGGCTCGCCCCACGATAGCTGCGTTTGTGTGTTCCCCTGGGGCACGTCCGCCCCGAAATGGTTCATTACATAATACACAAATCCGGAACAGTCAAACGATTCCGGGCCGGTTCTGTCCTCGGTGGAGTAACCGCCCGATATCGAAACGGCAAACGCCGCGATTTCCTCTCCCTTTGTTTTTTTTAGCCCCTGCGGCTCTGCGTCCGCGCCAGAGGGCTCCGCCGAACAAAAAAAGAGGACGGCTGCAGACAAAATCACAAAAATTGGTAAAAAAAAGCTTTTATATGTTCTGATATTCATAAGCGCCCCCGAATCGGCTGCACAAAATTTATATCATTATAATAGAAAAGCTTTTCATTTATTCCTTTTTTATGTATTTTTCATAATTACGCTTTCAATAATATCCGCCACGTCTTCACAGGCGTCGAGACATTCCTCTAAATGCTCATAAATATCTGTCCATATATAAAATTCCCGGTCGGGAACCGCGGACGCAGACAGCATTCGGATATTCTCCACCAAAAGAGCGTCGCCGTCGCTTTCATAATGATTCACTGCAACAATGCCGTCGCGGATTGTAGCGGAGTTTTTAAAATTTTTAAATTCCGCCATAACTTTGTCTAATTCCCCGGAGCACTTAACAATAACGCCTGAAAAAGCAACAGCTTCCTCTCGAATGGCTTTCACGCCGAACATGTAAATGCGCAGCAAAACGTCCTCCAGCTTATCCACCACGTTGTCCAGCTCCTGGGCTAGGGCCACAATGTCTTCCCGCTCAATGGGCGTTATAAATTCGTGAGCAAGAAGCTGTGTCATCTCATGCTTGGCGCAGTCGGCCCTGTGCTCTATTTCGTGCATGTAGTCAATGCTCTTCTGCAAGGCATTGCTGTCAAAATCCCGCAGAACGCGATGTAAAAATTCCGCCGCCTCGCAAATAATTTCAGAAATCTGTTTAAAATAATGAAAATAGTCAAACTTTTTTTTGGCCATAATTTTGCTCTCCTCTGCAAATCAAATCTGTATTAAAAAATTCGTATAAATAATTTCACCATGAAAAACGCCAGAATGCCGCACCCCGGAAACGTCAAAACCCATGTGAGCACCATTTCCTTTACGATTTTCCAATTCACTGCAGATGCGCGCTTTGAGAAGCCCACGCCCATAATGGAAGAAGTTTTCGTGTGGGTCGTGCTGACTGGAATTCCTGTTAAAGACGCAGTGAGCAAACACAGGGCTGCACCGGTGTCTGCCGCAAAGCCCTGATAGGTTTGCAGCTTCACCATGTCCATTCCCACGGATTTAATAATTCGGTATCCGCCCATGGAGGTTCCCAGCGCCATAATGAGCGAGCACATTACCATGAGCCAGATGGGAATTTCAAACTCATTTACACCACCCTGCCCTGCGCTTAACGCAGAGCCCAGCAAAAACACGCCCATGAACTTCTGCCCGTCCTGGGCGCCGTGCATAAATGCCATAAACGCGCCGCCGCAATTCTGGGCTGCCCGAAAAGCCCTGTTGGTTTTTACCCGGTCGCAGCCGGCGCACAGCTTTTCAACAATCCGAACCGTGACAAACCCAAACACAAACCCCAGCCCGGTGGATAGCACCAGTCCGTAAATTACCTTAATCCACTCGTGCCCGTTAATGCCGGAAAAGTTGCCGTGAATTGCAATTGCCGCCCCAGAAAGTCCGGCAATCAGCGCATGGCTTTCACTGGTGGGAATGCCAAACACCCAAGCTGCCGTTGCCCAAACCACAATTGCAAACAGCGCGGCGCAAAGGGCCGTTGCCGCGTCAATGGTATTTGTTCCGAAATCTACCATATTATAAATGGTAGAGGCGACCTTTGCGTTAATCACCGTCATTACGAGCACGCCCAGAAAATTAAACACCGCCGCCATGACAATGGCTGCCCTGGGCTTAATGGAGCGTGTGGAAACGCAGGTTGCAATGGCGTTGGGCGCGTCTGTCCAGCCGTTGACCAAAATCACGCCCAGGGTTAAAACCGCCGTTACCGCGGCAAGCGGGTTGCCCGCAAGATAGTCAAAATAATGAAAGATATCCGTTGTCATTTCGTTCTCCTAACTTTTTTGTTTTAAAAAGTCACAAGCAAATTGTATCACACTCTGTGTGTTTTGGCAAATCGTTTGGCCGCTAAATTTTCAAAAAAAATGTAAAAAAACTGTTAATTGTTCTGTTTATTTTTTCTTTTGTTGCAGGTTATTGTTAATACTGCGTTAAAAATCGAATCTGCATATTGCAAGGCGCTTTCAGGGGTGCTAAAATAAGTTCATTCGCCAATTGGAGGTTTAACTATGTTTCAAGTGCTTAAAAATCAATCCCCTGCACGTATTTTTTCATTGGGGTTTGCACTCATTATCCTGCTGGGCTCTGCTTTGCTCATGCTGCCCATCAGCGTGAACGAGGGGGTTGATTTAAACTATATGGACGCGCTTTATACGTCAACCAGCGCGGTTTGCGTAACCGGACTCATTGCGGTGGACACCGCCGACACCTTCACCGTGTTTGGCCGGACTGTTGTGGCGCTTTTAATTCAGATAGGCGGTTTGGGCGTCACGGTCGTTGGCGCTGGCATTATTCTGGCCATCGGCAAAAAAATAAACCTAAAAGGCCGCCGCCTGATTAAGGAGGCCATGAATTTAGATTCCGGGAAAGGCATGATTCGGTTTATAAAGGGCGTTTTGCTCACTACCTTTGTGTTCGAGCTTTTGGGAGCAGTGCTCAGTTTTGTTGTATTCGTTCAGGATTATCCGGCATGGCAAGCGCTGGGCATCAGCGTGTTTCACGCCGTGGCGGCGTTTAACAACTCCGGCTTCGACATTTTAGGCGGTCTTCAAAATCTCATTCCTTATCAGGACAACATTTTGTTAAACCTTGTAACCTGCGGACTGATTATATTTGGCGGCATTGGCTTTTTGGTCATCAAAGACATTTGGGACTGCAAATTTCGTTTTAAAAAGCTGCATATGCACGCGAAAGTCGTTATTACCGTCAGTCTGTTTTTAATCGCTGCCGGCACAATTTTAATAAAGCTCACCGAAAACATTACCTGGCTCGGCGCTTTTTTTAACAGTGTTTCCGCAAGAACGGCCGGGTTTTCCACCTTTCCGCTGGGCAAGTTTTCCAACGCGGGGCTGATTGTGCTGACGGTTTTAATGTTTATCGGCGCTTCCCCCGGTTCCACCGGCGGCGGCATAAAAACCAGCACGCTGTTTGTTCTGATGCAGGGAGTAAAGTCTGCTGCCACCAACAAAAGCAGCGCGGCTTTTCACTACAGTGTTCCGGCGGACAGCTTGAAAAAGGCCACAGTCATTACCATTTTGGCCGCAGGAACTGTTTGTCTTGGTACATATTTAATGTCGGTGTTTGAGCCGCAGCTCAATTTGATGGACATTTTGTTCGAAGTCACCAGCGCCTTTGGCACGGTGGGGCTTTCCACAGGAATTACGCCGGGTCTTTCGGTTCCCAGCAAACTGCTCTCTGTGTTGATTATGTTCATCGGGCGCTTAGGGCCGCTGACAATTGCCTCTGTGTGGTATTTTGCTGACGAACAGCAGGTGCGTTATCCAGAAGGCAACATTGCAATTGGTTAATATTGAATTTTATTGGAGGAAAACCATGAATTTTATGAGAAAAGCAGAACAAAGCCACTCCTATGGCGTTATTGGGCTGGGACGGTTTGGAAAAGCCCTGTCCCTTGCGCTGGCAGCCAGCGGACACGAACTTTTGGTAATTGACGCAGACGAAGATAAAATCCGTCAGCTCAGAGAATATACGGAAAATGCCTTTGTTGTTAAGACGCTGGACAAAGAATCCCTTTCCGACACCGGCATTCAAAACTGCG
>ERZ773225.3984-NODE-3984-length-12448-cov-20.466231_pt1 | contig 12448 bp, 10 predicted proteins | sample MGYA00580993_ERZ773225 | MGnify/ENA primary metagenome ERZ773225 (study PRJEB29015, sample SAMEA2737748) | human gut metagenome | biome: human gut; feature: human-associated habitat; material: faeces | place: China | collected 2012 ... | reverse complement strand
GCGGTGGCGGCTACCTGCACTACCGACGGCAAGACGGCGGGAAGCCACTGCTCGGTATGCGGCACGGTGATAAAGGCGCAGACGGTCATTAAGGCGACGGGTCACAAATACGGCAGCTGGACGGTAACAAAAGCGGCTACCTGCACTGAGGCGGGCTCGCAGAAGCGGTCTTGCACAGTATGCGGAAACACGGAAACGCAGACGATAAAGGCGACTGGTCACAAGGCTAGCGGCTGGATGATCGACAAACAGCCCGACATCGGCGTAAAGGGCAGCAAGCACAAGGAATGCACAGTATGCGGCAAGGTACTGCAAACGGCTGAGATACCCGCACTGGGCGCTAAGGACATCTCGCGCGCAAAGGTCACGGTAGCGAGCAAAGTTACGTTCACGGGCACTTCGAGAAAGCCCGCTGTTACCGTGAAGCTGAGCGGCAAGGAGCTTGTAAAGAACACCGACTACACGGTAAAATACAGCAACAACAAGGCCATCGGCAAGGCGACCGTCACCATCACGGGCAAAGGCAAGTACACGGGCGTTATCAAGAAAACGTTCAAGATAGTGCCCATGAAGCAGGTGATAACGAGCGTAACGGCAAAAACGAAAGCTTTCGCCGTGAAGTGGACGAAAGACCTAAACGTCGACGGCTACCAGATAAAGTACAGCACGAAGTCAGACTTTAGCGGCGGCAAGAGCGTTTACGTCAAGAAAAACACCACTGTAAGCAAGACATTTACAGGGCTGACGGCGAAAAAGACCTACTACGTCAAGGTGCGTTCGTACAAAACGGTGAACGGCACGAAATATTACAGCTCGTGGTCAAGCGCTAAAAAGGTAAAAACTAAATAAGCATACGCTCAACAGCCCCGCGCTTTCGGAAAATTTTCGTAAGGCGCGGGGCTTTATTTTTTGAGCAAGATCATAAGTAAGCGCGGGGAAACACGAAAAACCCGCGTTTTCCGGTAAACAATCTGTAAATAAGTAAAATAGCATTGCGTATTTACAGTGAAAAATAGCAAAGCGGCGGCGCGATGGCGAGAAAATCCAGCAAAATCAAGGGTCTGCGCCGTGCGGAGCGGTTTTTGTTTAGACTGGCTGATAATTAGTTAAAACAGAAACTTAATAAGCGAAAACGTTTTTGAATGTTGACAGAAAAGGTCGAATAATGTATAATATTACCAAGGAAAAGAGCCGCCATTCGGCAATGAGGCGCTCTAAAAAAAGCGCGGGCGCGCGGCGCGGCGCATAATAATTTATGAAGGGAACGTATTCATATGAAAAGAAATAACGCACAAAACTCATCAGCAAAGAAAAAGCTGATACCCGCCGTAGCGATGTTCACAGCCTCAGCAGTTATGCTCTCCACCGCTACTTACGCTTGGTTTACGATGAATAGAGATGTTCAGGTTGACGGACTTCAGATGACCGCAACTACCAGCAGTTCGCTTGAAATCTCACTTGGCGAGCTTGATACTGTTGCAACTCCTGCAAAGGGCAGCGCAACATGGACTAAGAAAATTGCAGTAAGCGATTTTTATAAAACGATTGGCAAACTCAAACCCGCTTCTTCTGCTGATGGAAACACCGTTTACAAAATCGCAGACGAAAGCAATATTTATGCCGGTGGTACAAAAGTTACTTCTACCGCAGATATAGCTTCTGTTACACAGGGTGACTCAGCTACTCTTACTCCTGGAAAAGCAACCACTGATAAAAAATTAGAGCAGACAGATACAAATACTGGATATTTTGTTGACGTTCCCATGTGGATCAGATCCAGTAACAAGGCAGAAAGTAAAGTATACTGCACAGTTACCATCGAAGATGGAAACAGTAATACAGATGATGGCGAAGAACTTATGAAGGCTGTTCGTGTTGCTGTAATACCTGTTAACAAAGGTAGTGAAGCGACCGACCTTACGGGTTCAAATGCAATGACTAAGGATTCAGCTACAGCGCTTACTAAGAACTCCGAAACAGCAGGAACTACAACCATATTCGGTCTTGATAAAGTTACATATAATACAAACAAAGTACTTTCTAAAACAGGTACATATGTTGACGCACTTGGAGATACTAACGTCGTTACTGCAAATGATGCAGATGCTACAAGAAAAACCGCTACTAGAACTTCTGTATTTACTCTTCCCGCCGCAACTGACGAAGTATACGGCGTTGAAAGCTTTATCGTAAGAGTATGGCTCGAGGGCGAAAGCAAGTATTGCAATGACCTTACTGCAAATCAGGATTGGAATATCAACTTTGATTTTTCTCTTGATAAGAAAACCGCTACTACTGATCAGGGCTAACCAAAATCAAACAAAATAACACTGAAAACGCCGACCCCAAATCGGCGTTTTTGGAATTATACGAATATTTTTTTGCGGGCATGGGGCTGACACATACCGTCAGAACTGGTTCGCTGTAACAGAAAAACTTGCTGAGAGAGGGTGAAAAAATGGCACAGGATACCACGGGGGCGGCGACCATCGCGGCGGCAACTTCCACAGTAGACGGTCTGCGCGCCATCGAGCTTAGCTACCGACCTATCCGCAGTACCGCGGACGGCGACGTGCTGTTTTTTCAGTCGGCAATGCGGCTCAACGGGCCTACCCTCGGCGTGCTCGCGCCCGAGGATTTTATGCCCGTGGCGGAGAGCACGGGACAGGCTTTTCCGCTCTTCAAGCTCGCGTTGGTGCAGTTGGCACAGGCGGTGGCGAAATTCCGCGCGCGTGAGATCAGCTTTTCGTGGTGCTCGATGGCGATACCCGCGGCGGCGCTCGGCAGGCTGGACTGCGTAAAAACCATCTGCGACCTCTGCGAAACGCTTAAAGCCGACCCCGCGAAGATCTGCTTCGAGATACCGCAAAACGCCCTCGGCGACACGGCGGCGGCGGTGAACGTCGGCGTGCTCAGGAAAAAGGGCTTTCACTTCATGGTGTGCGGGTTCGACGGCGGCGGCTTGACGCAGATAGCCGAGCTGGAGGCGGACTTTGTAATGCTCAGCCCCGCGGCGACGGAAAACATGAGCGGCGGCGAGCGCGCGCTGACCTGCGTAAAGACCCTGCTGGACTTCGTGAACGGCATTGAAGCCGAGCCAATAGCCTGCGGGATATTCGACGACGAGCAGTTAAAGACCCTGCACGATATGGGCTGTTACTACTACGCGGGCGCTGGCGCGGGAAAATACGTCGCCGAGCGATATGTAAGAAGAAGAAACTAACGAAACGGGAGATACGGCCTTGAAAAAACACAGAGAAAATAACGCGGAAAGCGTTCAGGACGTACAAAACGTACACGAAAGCGACGTGGTAGACACCTTAAAACTGCGGCGCACGGCGAAAGAAGCCAAGAAATATGTGGTGCTGATGAGAATTTTCGGCATATTGGTGATAATTCTCGTCGCGATAGTTGCAATTGTTTACGCTATCTCGTACTTCTATGACAAGTACGGCAGCTTTACAGTCAAGATAAATAAGTACGATATGGTTAATCAAGGGCTTACGCTTTCGGAAACGCCGGATTATACCAAGACAAATTCAAAGCTGAATGCGGACATCGTGTACGACATGACGAACATCAGCGGCGAAGACTTGCCCGCGAACATCGACAAAGTAAACGGCAGTCATAACGGCGAAAGCTATATCGCGTACACGTTTTATCTGATAAATTCGGGCAAAGACACGCTGACGTATGACGGCGAAATGACTATCGAAAACGTAACAAATAATGTTGACGAAGCGATACGAGTAGCGCTGTATGTGAATGGCGAAAAGACGGTGTACGGCAAAACGAAGTCGAATGGCGGGGGCAAGGAGAGCGATTGTGATGAAGAGTTCGCGTCCTCGACGAAGGTAATGCAGAGCAGGCGGGAGAAGTTTGCGCCCGGTGCGAAAGATAAGTATACGGTAGTGATATGGCTGGAGGGCAACGACCCTGATTGTCTTGATGATATAGTAGGCGGCACAATGAAGCTCGGTATGGATTTCAAGATAGTGGAGGGTACTTAAAAAGTCGCCTTCGCCAAGTTTCCTGCTTATTTCGCTCCCAACAAAAGTTAAATCTCTGCCTTGGCAGTTAATCAAAAAATAAAAAAATTTTACAGATCTGAGGTACTAATTATGAAAAAAGCTTTAAAGGTATTCTTTAACATCATCGCTTGGATTATCCTTATCCTCGCACTTATCGTCACCCTGCTCGTCTTTTCCTCCGACCGCAACAACGGCGTCGCTAACCTCCTCGGCTACATCCCCCTCACCGTAGAATCCGACTCCATGAAGCCGACCTTCAAAAAGAACGACATGATAATCGTTAAAGAGGTCGACGACATAAACTCACTCAAAAAAGGCGACGTAATTACGTTTTGGACGATAATCGACGGCAAAAAAGTTAAAAATACCCATAGAATCCAGCAGGTAGTCGACGAAAACGGCACAAAAAGCTTCATTACCCGCGGTGACGCTAACGACCTCGACGATAGCTACAACGTCTACGGCGGCGACATCATCGGTCAGTGGCACAACGTCAAGATAGGCGGATTCGGCAAGGTAATGAGCTTCCTACGCACCAAAACCGGCTTCTTCGTCTGCATTCTTATCCCCATCGCACTCTTCTTCCTCTTCGAGCTTTACAAGCTTATCCTCACGATAGTTGAGGTCAAGCGCCCCGCAGCTCCCGAAGTTGATGAGGAAGAGATAAAGCGCCGCGCCGTAGAAGAATACCTCGCGGAACAGAAAAAGAAAGAGGCTGAAAACGCTTCGTCTGATGACCAAAATGACGAAAACAACGCAGAATAACTGCTAAACATATGTTAAAATATTCAGGAGAGATCAAGTGCTATGAACGGATTTCTGAAATGGTTCTTCGCTTTTATTTCCGAGATGCTCGGCGGTTTTGCCTTGATATTTAAGGGGCTGTGGCACGGAATAAAGCAGATTTTTAATGTAAAAGAGTATGTTAATATATTCAAGTCTTACTCGACGGAATTCGGCGCGCTCAGCTGGGTACTCGCCGTTATCGCCATTATCATCGTGGCGGCGATATTCGCGCTTCTGATATTCATGATAGTGCTGACTGTAAGAAAATACCTCAGATTTCGCCACTCTATCGTCAGCAACGAAGACCTCATAGAGGAGATAGCCGACCTTCAGCGCAAGGTCGTGAAAATGGCTAAGGAAAAGGACGACATAATGGCTATGAAAGTCGCGCAGATGGGTCTGCCGAACAAGGCGGGTCAGGCGCTTTCCCTCGGCGAGGACGGCATTACCGCCGCCGATGAGCGCACCGAACTGCCGCTGAACGCCGAAGCCGTCACCTCAGACGGCGTTATACAGACCGCCGACCGCCGCTTCTCGAAGCTTATGGAGGTAGACGCCTTTTACGCCGACTACACCCCACCCGCTTACGACAACGAGATCACCCTCAGCGGCATTTGCGAAGCTTACCGCAACTTCGCCTGCTCGCGTATGCACCTTTATTACGACATCAGAACGGTGCGCCTTTTCCTCGCGGGCATGGCTTCCACAAAGCTCATAATCCTGCAAGGTATTTCCGGTACAGGTAAAACTTCGCTTCCCTACTCGTTCGGAAAATTCCTGCAAAAGGACACGACTATCGCTTCGGTACAGCCCTCGTGGCGCGACCGCACCGAGCTTTTCGGCTACTTTAACGAATTTACGAAAAACTTCAACGAAACGGAAGTTCTGAAAAGAATTTACTCTTCAAGTTTCAACAACGATGTAAACCTTATCCTGCTGGACGAAATGAACATCGCGAGAATCGAGTACTACTTCGCGGAAATGCTTTCGATACTGGAAATGCCGAACGCGGACGAGTGGAAGCTAGACCTGGTGCCGAACTCGTGGAGCACCGACCCCATCAATTTGGACAAGGGCAAGCTTTGCATACCGCAGAACATTTGGTACATCGGCACGGCGAATAACGACGACTCGACCTACGCCATCTCGGACAAGGTGTACGACCGTGCCCAGCCGATAAATCTGGACGCAAAGGGCGTAGCGTTTGAAGCACCCGACACCCCGCCGATGAATTTGGGATATGAACATTTAAACGCGCTGTTTGAAGCGGCGTTTAAGGAGTACCCCATCTCGCAGGAGAATTTAAAGAAGATGCAGCAGCTCGACCTTTGGGTGATCGAGAAGCTGAGAGTTGCGTTTGGTAACCGTATTTTGAAGCAGATGAACCTGTTTGTGCCGGTGTATGTAGCGTGCGGCGGCGACGAGCTGGACGGTATAGATTACGTCATGGCGACGAAGATATTCAGGAAGTTCGAGTCGCTGAATTTGGCGATGCTGAGGGACGAATTGAAAGAGCTGTGTGTGTATTTACAGAAGCTTTTTGGCAGGGGCACGATGACGGAGTCGATAGCATATCTGGAGAGATTGCAGAAGTTGTATTAAACCCCGCAAACGCAAGCAAAAGATAAAATCTAAACAAAAAAACAATCGCGGTGCAACAGTAATAGCCCGCTCAACCGAACAGCGTGAAGATAAAAAGCGCGGGATGCAACGACGCGTGGAAAGTCGGCTTCGCCGATTTCCGAGAAGTTGGCTACGCCAACTTCCCACTTTGTTTCCCTTACCAAACGAAAGAGAGTCGCCTATCCAAAAATGCGGTTGCAAGGCGCGCGAGCTTTGCCGAGGGGATCGAGGGGGGCGAGAAGCCCCAATCGTCGCCGCCCGCAGGCGGCGAAACCCCTATCCGTAGGGCGCTCCGCATAGGGTGAATTGAAAATCAGTCCGGTGGACTGATTTTCAAGAGGGGCATGCCCTGCAAGGGAGGGCTGCCCCTAGTAGGTCGCCCGTAGTCAAACCCCTTCAAGGGCACACGCCCTTGAACGAACTCATGAAAAGCGCAAAACCAACAAGCAACCGTACAAAGCTTGTATACCATATTATAATACACACCGACTGCGTGGGCAAGGGCTGTCGCCCTTGTTGGGTTTAATGTTTGTTCGCTAAATTTACGAAAGGAGGGCTTACTTTGGGCAAACGCCAGCTTCGCTCTTGGCAAAAGGGCTTCGACAAATACTACGATTCCATCGCTCAGAACGACGAGTTCGCCGCAATTTACGCCCTCCTCCGCGCAGGTAAAAATTCCTTCGCATTCAACCGCAAGATCGTCGAAAAATCTATCGACGTTTCATGGGTCGAGGCAATCGAAAACGGCCTGCAGCACCTCGACAACGTTATCCGCAACCCCAGCCGCACCATCGAGGATGTCGAAGAGGTCGTGCCCATCGCCCTCTCGCGCAAAATCACCGTTGAGTCCGTGAAACACCTCGCTCAGCACACCGACCTTATTCAGGAGATCGACCCTAAAACCGGCAGGATAACTCCCTCTAAAATACTGAATATCCATAAAGAGGAAAGCTTGATGACCTACGAGAACAAGTTCATCAACACCCTTGTGGATCGTCTGTACGTTTTTCTTAACATTCGTTACCAGAAGCTGGTGCAGATCGCTAAGGACGAGGAGGTCTACACCCTAGGTTACGACGGCGTGCTTGACGACGGCGCCGGCAAACAAATGAAGATCTCTATGAAAGTGGAAACTATCGACAGCCTAGACACTGCCGACGCGCGCGGATTTACCGTCTGGGATCGCGTCGAGAAGATAAAAAAGGCGATCGAGGGCTACAAAGGCTCGGTGCTCTGCACCACCCTCGGCAACGTGCGTATTCGCCCGCCCGTTATGCGAACGAATGCGATAATGAAAAACGTTGACCTCAAAGCCTGCCTTGCGCTTTGGCAATATATTGAAAGCTATGATAAAGTTGGCTATGAACAGAACGTTTCCGACACGGCGCAAAAGCCCGCGGAGGACTACATCGAGGGCGTTTACAGGCTCGCCGCGCTGAATTTCATGCTTATGCGCGCCTACACGCAGACGGAAGCCGAGAGCGCTGCCGAGCTGAAAACGCAGAAAAGCAAGACCCTCTCGCCGAAATTCCTGAGAAAATTCGATAAAGAGACCGCCGAGAAGTACGACATTCCCTACTACACCGAGCTTGAGGTGCAGACCGAGGGCGCTGGCGAAATGAGCGAAAATGCCGAGGCGATCGCCCGCGAGCTGGACAGCATAATTGCCATTGAGATACAATATTTCAAGGACGAGGAAGCACGCCGCATCGCGGAGGAGAAAGCGCGCGCCGAGGCTGAGCGCCGCCGTGTAGAAGCGGAAAACGCGCGGCTTGAACGCGAGCGCATCGAGCGCGAAATGCAGGAGGAGCGCGAACGTCAACAGCGCGAGAAAGAAGCCGAGGAGCGCCGCATACAGGAAATGCTTGAGCGAGAGCGCGCCGAACAGCTCGCCCGCGAAAAAGCGGAGCGCGAGGAGCGCGAACGCCGCGAGCAGGAGGAACGCGAGCGCATAGCTGAGCAGCTGCGGCTGGAGGAAGAAGAGCGTCAGCGAAAGCTGGAGGAAGAGCTTTTCGAGGCGGAGCAGCAGCGCATACGCGAGGACAAGATAGCGATACGCGGAAATCTGGCGGCGGCGGAGATCGCGGTCGGCGGCGAGTTGGCTGAAAACGCCGAGGTCGCGGGCGCGGCGGACGCTGCGGATAATTCGGATAACGCCGACGTTGCCGACAATGCCGAGATAGAAAAGATCGACCTCAGCGCTAATACGGAAGCGGAAAACTCGGACGATATTGGCAATGCAGAAAATCCCGAAGCCGCCGAAAGCGTTGAAAATGCTGAGATCACAGACGATAACAACACTAAAAATACGGGCGACGCGCAGCCCGAAGAGTTCATATCCCCCGAGGAAGCCGCGCGGAGGGCTCGCGAGGAGCAGCAGCAGCGTGAGCAGGAGCGCCGCGAAAGAGAGCGCGCCGACAAGCTGCGTGCCGACCGAGCGCGCATAGAGAACAAGAGTTTCGAGGAGATCTACCGCGAATACTCGAAAAACCCGCTGCATATGCTGCGCCGAGGAACGCGCGCCGCGATGGTGCGCCTATTCGGCAGGATACCCGACGGCACGGACAATCCCGACTGGATAAAGCAGCGCGAGCAGGCTGAAAATGACAAGCGTGAGAAAGAAGAGCTGCGCCGCCGCGAACGCGAGCTGGAGGAACTTTTCGCGAAATATTCGCCCGAGCTGCGGTACAAGCTGAAGCGCGACCGCGATTTCAGAAAATTCAAGCGCAAGCGCCGAAAGCTGAACAAAAACAAGCCGCGCCCGCAGTACATACCCGTACAGCGCACCGCGGAGGAGCAGCGCGCGCACGACCAGCAGATAGCTGCGCTCTACAAGGAATATTATGTAAGCGCACCGCGCCGCGCGCTGAGATCCATCAAGGAAAAGGTGCAGGCGAACAAGCGTGCAGAGTAGCATAAATTGACAAATCGGAGGTGCGACCCTCTTTTGAACGGCAAACTTGATAATCTTGACATTGAAAACGTGCGCGAGCGCAGGTCTGCGGGCAGGCTTATCGGCAAAATAGGCGGCTGGGCGGCGCTGGCGGCAGCGCTTATAGCGGCGGGGCTGGCGGTGTACATATCGGTATGCAGTGCGCGCGGCGTGCCCGCAAAACTTTTCGGCCGCAGTTTCGCGCGAGTGATGACGGGCAGCATGAGCCCCTCTATCAGCGAGGGCGACTACATTATAATAAAATCGGGCGACCTTAACGAGCTGAAAAAGGGCGATATCATCACCTTTTATTCGGAAGACCCAGCAATATACGGTAAGCTGAACACGCACCGCATAATCGGCGTGGCGGAGGACGGCAGCTATATCACAAAGGGCGACGCGAACGCCGAGGCCGACCCCGTTACGGTAAAGCGGAGTAAAATAGTCGGCAAATACGCGGGCAAATCGCGCTTTCTGCGGTGGATAAACTCGTTCGCTTCGGGCAAAAAGCTTATAATGATCGCTGCGGTGATACCGATGCTGGGGGTCGCGATATACGAAGCGGCGACCATTGGGCGGATAACGCGCGAGAGCCGAGAGGAGCGCGAGCGTGCGGTGGCTGAGGAGCGTGAAAAGCTTCTTCGGGAAGCGATCGACGAGGAAAAGCGTAAGCTTTACGAAGCGGAAAATCATGAAAATGAAAACGCAGATACAAACAGCGAGGAGGCGGGCGATTGAACCAAGAGATAATAATGAAGCGCAAGATGATCTGCGCGATAGTGATGTTCATCGCGGCGCTGATAGGGCTGTTTGTGATGGCGGGGCTGTACGTTGACAAGTCGGAGGAAGTGCAGGAAACGTACAGGGCGCAGTTCAAGGAAAACTTGGACTACGCGGCGGACGAGATCGACGAATATTTAAAGACGGAGAAAGACCTCGACCTGCACTACTCTATGATAGTTTCGGACATAGGCGCGGCGCGAAGCATGATATTTCTGATCGACGGCGCGACGGAGGAGCAAAAGGTGATAAACGAGCTGCACTACTGTTTTGTGAAGTATCCGCAGCAGATGCAGGGCAAGCTGAAAGAGAGTGCGCAGGCGATGCGGCACATCACGGAAGACCTTGACAAGGGTTACGAGGAAGCGCGCGCGGTGATAGATTCGGTAGACAAGCTGGGCGAATGAGCGCGGTTTCACACGGAGAACGACCAACAATGCATACAACGCGAGGAATGATATTATGAACGAGAAAAGAAGGCTAAAGAAAGAGATAAAGCGGTGCAGGCTGACCATTGAGGAGATAGAGCGCAAGAGGTCGCGTTCGCAGTCGGCGCTGGTGCAGGCGATACTATTGCAGGAAGAGCCGAATGAGATGGACGTTGAGTGGTTCAATAAGTACACGGGCGAGATCACGGCGTGCAGAAACCACATGATAGAGTTGCAGAAGAAGCTGGATTCTTTGGGGTAAGAATTTTTACGCAGTCGTAAAAGCCGCGGAAGCAATGCCTAGCCCGCTCCACCAAACGGCGTGTCAATAAAAACCGCTTTTATTGACAAAAGCTTATCATTTGTTTAGAAACATAACAACAAGACCCGCCGAGCTATTAAAACTCGACGGGTCTTTCTATACCCATTTTTTACTCAACACAAAGTATCGCATTAGGCTCGGAAAACTCCAGCGAAGCCGAACTATCCAGCATATTCGCAGGCAGCGTCAACAGCGGTTCGCCGACCGAATAATCGCCGTAATAGTAAGAATTGGCATAAACAAACCTCAGCGTGCCGTCCGCCGCCGTGGAATATCCCGTCACAAGAATAAAATGCTCGTTCGCATTCTTATCCACCACGCGGCCGTTTTCGTGATTTACCAGCACGATCGCCTGCTTGCCCTCATCCAAGATCGACTTCACGACCGCAGACGGCGACTGCTCGGCGTCATACTTATTCACCAAATTCAGCGCGTAAACATCGCGGGCAAGCGCGCACAGCGAACCTGAAGTCATTCCGCCGTCGTCGGTGCTCATATCGCCCTGATCGGCATACGCGGAAGCGTAGTCCAGCAGCTCTTCGTAGCTGGTGATAGGGCTTTCGGCGGCAGTGGTGGGATTCAGCTCCGCGCCGGTCTGGATTATCTGCGAGATCGAGCCGAGCGGCAGGATAACGCTAGTGCTGACGGGCATAACGTCGGTGCTCGGCACAAACACAGTCCCGTCGAGATAATTCAGCTCGATATATCCCGCGTAGGTGGCAGACTCCGTGCCCGTGTACAGCCCGCTGATGGTGTTCGACTCCATCTCGGCGGCTTCTTTTTCCGCTGCGTCGAGGTCATCGCTGAGCATATCGGCGGTGAAAAAGTCGGTATCCTGATTAACGTAATAAAGCGTGCAGCCCTCGGCGCTGACCTGCGCGTTAGCCTCAGTAGATTTTTTCGCGACGTCAGACTGCGACTGCACAGCGGCGTTTGCGCTGTTTTTCTTCGTATTATTAGAAGCCGTTGCCAGCAGGTAAATAAGCATCAGCACGATGCAAAACGCGACTACTGAGCTGAGTATCGCGAGCAAAACGACTTTCATATTAGACGATTTCAAAAATATCCCTCCAAAAATTGTACTATATAATTATTATAACACTTTTTCAGTTAAAAATCAAGAAATATGTAACAAACAGTCGGAAAAGTGCGCAAAAAAAATCCCCCGCATTTCTGCGAGGGATCATGGTGGACCATCGGGGACTCGAACCCAGGACCGTCCGGTTATGAGCCGGGAGCTCTAACCAACTGAGCTAATGGTCCGTTATACAAAAAAGGTTCAAGCAAATTGAAACTTGCTTGAATCCATTTGCAAACAGGAACACTGTTTAAGTGACCGGTACGAGATTCGAACTCGTGTTGACGGCGTGAGAGGCCGTAGTCTTAACCGCTTGACCAACCGGCCATTCTTTAGTGCACCATCGGGGACTCGAACCCAGGACCCACTGATTAAGAGTCAGTTGCTCTACCATCTGAGCTAATGGTGCATAATGTCGGCGATTACCTATCTTTCCAGCCCGTTGCCAGGCAAGTATTTTCGGCGTAG
>ERZ773225.3972-NODE-3972-length-12477-cov-5.307599_pt1 | contig 12477 bp, 7 predicted proteins | sample MGYA00580993_ERZ773225 | MGnify/ENA primary metagenome ERZ773225 (study PRJEB29015, sample SAMEA2737748) | human gut metagenome | biome: human gut; feature: human-associated habitat; material: faeces | place: China | collected 2012 ... | reverse complement strand
AAAGCCTATCAGGAGTTCGGCTCCGGCTGCTCCGGTTCCCGCTTCCTGAACGGGACGCTGACGCTGCACCTTGAATTGGAGGCGGAGCTGGCAAAGTTCCTCGGCAAGCCCGGCATCGTCACGTTCTCGACCGGTTTCCAGTCCAACCTCGGCATCATCAGCGCCATTGTCGGCATGCATGACTACGTCATCATGGATCGCGAAAACCACGCGAGCCTCTATGACGGCTGCCGCCTTTCCTACGGAAAAATGCTCCGCTTCCGCCACAACGACATGGAAGATCTGGAAAAGAAGCTGCAAAAAGTCCCGGAATCTGCCGGCTGCCTGATCGTGACCGACGGCGTATTCTCCATGGCGGGCGACATTGCGAATCTGCCGGAGATCTGCCGTCTTGCCAACCAGTACGGTGCGCGCGTCATGGTCGACGATGCGCACGGACTCGGCGTCCTCGGCGAGGGCGGGCGCGGCACGGCCAGCTACTATGGACTCGAGGATCAGGTCGACATCTACATGGGCACGTTCTCCAAATCGCTTGCCTCCCTCGGCGGCTACATGGCCGCGAGCGAAGAGGTCGCCGACTACGTGCGCCACGCCTCGCGTCCGTTCATCTTCTCAGCGTCCATCCCGCCCGCGAACTGCGCCGCCGCGCTCACCGCGCTGCGCATTCTCGAGCGCGAGCCGGACCGCGTCACCACTTTGCAGGAAAATGCGCTCTATCTGCGCGAAAAGCTGGGCGACAAGCACATCAAAATGCGCGAGTCCAACGGCCAGCGCGTGCCCATCGTCCCGATCTACACCTACGAAGAGATCCCCACGCTCACGATCGCAAAGGATCTCTACGAGCACGGCGTCTACGTCAACTCCTCGCTGCCGCCCGCGGCGGCCCCGCACGAATGTCTGCTGCGCACCAGCCTGATGGCCACGCACACGCACGCCCTGATCGACGAGGCTGTGGATATCATTGCGGAAGTGCTCGGGAGGTATGACCTGTGAGCAAAGTCTGCATCATCACCGGCGGCACGTCCGGCATCGGCCTCGCCACGGCGCGGGCCATGCACGACGCGGGCTACCGCGTCTATGAGCTGTCCCGCCGCGAGGCCGGCACCGACTGCGCCGTCCACATCCAGGCCGACGTCACAAAGGAAGAGACGCTCCGCGCCGCGGTCGACTTTGTGCTCGCGCACGAGGATCACATTGACGTCGTCATCAACAACGCGGGCTTCGGCATCTCCGGCGCGGTCGAATTCACCGACACCGCCGACGCCATCCGCCAGCTTGACGTCAACTTCTTCGGCATGGTGCGCATGAACCATGTCGTCCTGCCCATCCTGCGGAAGCAGGGCTATGGCCGCATCGTAAACCTCAGCTCCGTCGCCGGTTCCATCCCGATTCCGTTCCAGACCTATTATTCCGCGTCCAAGGCTGCGATCAACTCCTATACGATGGCCACGGCCAACGAGGTCCGGCCCTTCGGCGTGCAGGTCTGCTGCGTGCAGCCTGGCGACATCCGCACCGGCTTCACCGCCGCCCGGCAGAAAAATCCCGCCGGCGACGACGTCTACGGCGGGCGCATCGCGCGCTCCGTCGCGGGTATGGAAAAGGACGAGCAGAACGGCATGACGCCGGAACAGGCAGGGGCATTCGTCGCGCACACGGCGATGCGGAAGAGCTGCAAGCCGATCCGCACGATCGGTCTGCAATACAAGTTCTTCCATTTTCTCTCCCGCGTGCTTCCCTGCCGCTTCCTCAACTGGCTCGTCGGCCTGATCTATGCAAAATAACCGCCGCACTGCGTCCTCGCTTCACAAAGCGGGGACGTTTTTTTCGTCAAAACAGCTAAATAGCGCATGCATTTCATGTCCAAAACGCCGATTTTTCAAAGTTTGCACATTTTTCTCTTCCTTCCTGCAAAAAATGTAGTATAATATGGCCATGGTTTTGGAAACGTTTCCAAATCCAACGAAAATCGTAGATCCAAATTTTTTAGGAGGAACACAAAATGAAAAAGATCATTGCACTGCTTCTTGCTGTCGTGATGGTGCTTGGCCTGGTGGCCTGCTCGTCCTCTGCGGACAAGACCCCGGACACCACCCCGGCTGAGACCACGGACAACACCCCCGCGGACACCACCGATACCGAGACCAAGACCGACGACACCGCTGCCGACGACACTGCGGCTGCCGCGTCCGGCAAGGTCTACTACCTGAACTTCAAGCCGGAGTTCGACGAGGCGCTGCAGAAGCTCGCTTCCGACTACACCGCCAAGACCGGCGTTGCCGTCAAGGTCGTCACTGCCGCTTCCGGCACCTACTCCGACACCCTGACCGCCGAGATGGGCAAGAGCGAAGCGCCCACCATCTTCAACATCGGCAACATGTCCGGCCTTGCTGACTGGGACGATTACGCACTGGATCTGACCGGCTCCGCCATCGCGAATGAGCTGAACACCGACTCCTTCAACCTCTACAATGAGGCTGGCGAGCTGAAGGCCATCGGCAACTGCTACGAATCCTTCGGCATCATCGTCAACACCAAGCTCCTCGAAGAGGCTGGTCATTCCCTCGACGAGATCAAGGACTTCGACTCCCTGAAGGCTGTCGCTGACGACATCCATGCCCGCGCTTCCGAGCTGGGCTTCGACGCGTTCTCCGCTGCGGGCCTCGACGGCAGCTCCAGCTGGCGCTTCTCCGGCCATCTGGCCAACATGCCGCTGTACTACGAGTTCCGTGACGACGGCGTGACCGCACAGCCCGCCACCATCACCGGCGCTTACCTCGAGAACTTCAAGAACGTCTGGGATCTCTACACCACTGATTCCGCTACCACCGGCGCTGCTCTGGCCACCGCTACCGGCGATGAGTCCGAGGCTGAATTCGGCGAGGGCAAGGCTGCGTTCTATCAGAACGGCACCTGGGAATACTCCAACCTGACCGGCACGTTCGGCATGGATCCCGCTGATCTGGCTATGATCCCCATCTACTGCGGCGTTGACGGCGAAGAAAAGGCCGGCCTGTGCGCAGGCACCGAGAACTGCTGGGCCATCAACAACGAATCCTCTGAAGAAGATATTCAGGCTACCATCGACTTCCTCGTCTGGGTTGTTACCTCTGATGAAGGCACCACGATGCTGGCAGAAGAGTTTGGCCCCTGCCCGTTCAAGGACGCCAAGGATCCGGAGAATGTCTTCTTCCAGGATGCCAACAAGTACACTGCTGAAGGCAACTACGTTGTTACCTGGGCATTCAACTGGACTCCCGCTGTTGACGACTGGCGTGCAGCTGTTGTCGACGCTCTGACCCAGTACACTGCCGGCACCGGCGACTGGTCCGCTGTCGAGACTGCATTCGTGCAGGGCTGGGCAACCCAGTATGCGAAGGAAAACGCGTAACACCAAATAGGAACTGAAGAAGGGGGCTCACGCCCCCTTCTTTATGAGAGAAGCCGTTTTCAAAACTTTTCAGACGGACGCCCGCAGCGGCGGACGCCGGTCTGAGAAATTTTAACACGAAGGAGAAGCGTGATGAAAAAAAGAAAACATGACGACGCGTCGCTGTCATGTAGCCTGATCCGCCGGCCGATCCAGCGCTGGGGCTGGCTGTTCCTGCTGCCGACGTTCGCCGCGTTCTGCGTGGGCTTCCTGTATCCGTTTGCCAAGGGCCTGTTTTTGTCTTTCTGCAAGTTCAAGACGACCAGCAAATGGACCTGGGTGGGCCTGAAGAACTACCAGACCATTTTCCAGGACGATGGCTTCCTGCACGCGTTCTGGTACACGGCGCTGTTCGCGCTCGTGTCGCTGCTCATCATCAATGTGCTGGCATTCGCCGTCGCCTATGTCCTGACGAAGGGCATCAAGGGCTCGAATATCTTCAGGACGGTCTTCTTTATGCCGAACCTGATCGGCGGCATCGTCCTCGGCTATATCTGGCTCATGATCTTCGACGGCATTCTCAGCCACTTTGATACCGCTGTGGTGCTCGAAACAAAATACGGCTTCTGGGGCCTCATCATACTGATGTGCTGGCAGCAGATCGGCTATATGATGATCATCTATATCGCGGGCCTGCAGGCCATCCCGGAGGATATGCTCGAGGCCGCAAAGATCGACGGCGCTTCCGGCTGGAAGACCCTCTGGCATATCACCATCCCGAACGTCATGCCGTCCATCACCATCTGCACCTTCCTTTCGCTTACCAACGGATTCAAGCTCTATGACCAGAACCTGGCCCTGACGGGCGGTTCGCCGTTCAAGACGCTGGCCGACGGCAGTGTCATCAAAACGACGGAAATGCTTGCGCTCAACATCGTCAACTCCAATACCTCCAACTCCAAGGGTCCCGGCCAGGCCAAGGCCGTCGTGTTCTTCGTGCTGGTCGCCATCATCAGCATCGCCCAGCTCGTCGCCACCAGAAAGAAGGAGGTCGATCAGTAATGAAAAACAACGGCTTCCAGAAAGACCGCCGCTCCCATACCGTGCTGACGGTTGTCTTCACGATCATCGCCATCGCGTATCTCTACCCGATCTTCATCGTTCTGGTGAACTCCTTGAAATCGAACGCCGCCATCAACCTCGATACCTTCGCATTCCCGGCGTCCGATACCTTCATGGGCCTGCAGAACTATATCAAGGGTATGACCTTCGGCAACTACCCGTTCTACCGTTCGGTCGAATACAGCCTGATGATCACGCTGCTGTCCTCGGCCCTGATCCTCATCTGTACGTCCATGGCCGCTTGGTATATCTCCCGTGTCGACAGCCTGATCTGCCGCGTGGTGTACTACCTGTGCGTGTTCTCGATGGTCGTCCCGTTCCAGATGGTCATGTTCACGCTGGCCAAGACCGCCGATACCCTGAAGCTCAACCGGCCGTGGACCATCCCCATCATCTACCTCGGCTTCGGCGCGGGCCTTGCCGTGTTCATGTTCGCGGGCTTCGTCAAGTCCATCCCGCGCTCCATCGAGGAGGCCGCGGTCATCGACGGCTGCAACCCCGTGCAGACCTTCTTCCAGGTCGTCCTGCCCATGATGAAGCCGACCTTCATCTCCGTCGGCGTTCTGGAGATCATGTGGGTCTGGAACGACTACCTGCTGCCGTATCTGGTGCTGGATATCAATGAATTCCGCACCATTCCGATCCACATTCAGTACCTCAAGGGCAGCTACGGCTCGGTCGATATGGGCGCGACGATGGCGCTGATCCTGTTGTCCATCGTCCCGGTCGTTATCTTCTACCTCTGCTGCCAGAAGTATATCATCAAGGGTGTCGCCGCAGGCGCCGTCAAGGGATAAAAACAAAAAATTGTTTGCTTTCTGTGGATTTTTGTGAAAACCTGTATTATAGTGATGCAGACATGGAATCATCCAAGAGGGAGTAAACAGCTATGACGATCAAAGATCTGGCAAGACTGAGCGGCTATTCGCTCGGGACCGTTTCGCGCGTGCTCAACAACCAGCCGAACGTTTCCGACAAGGCGCGCACGGCGATTCTTGCCATTGCAGAAGAAAATGGGTTCGTGCTCAATGAAAGCGCACAGCTGCTCAAGCAGCAGCGCTCCAACGCAGTGCTCATCATCGTCAAGGGCACGGCAAACGAGATGTTTGCGAGCATGGTCGAGCAGCTGCAGTCCCTGTTTTCCCGCACGACGCATCCGCTGATCGTGGATTTCATCGATGAGGATGAAAACGAGGTGCTGCGCGCCGTCAAGCTCTGCCGCGAGCGCAAGCCCGTGGGCGTGATGTTCCTGGGCGGCACGAACCGCTACTTCTGCGGCGACTTTGAAAAGATCCACGTGCCCGCCGTTGTCGTGACCAACGACGCGAGCGAGCTGCCGTTTGAAAATCTCTCCAGCGTCACGACGAACGACCGTCAGGGCGCAGCCTGCGCGGTGGATTATCTGATCCGCTGCGGTCACCGCCAGATCGCGGTGCTCGGCGGCGACCGGTCCTTGTCCGATACGTCGGCCCAGCGCTATGAGGGCTGCGTGGAGGCGTTTGAGAAAAACGGCATGCACTTCGACGAGCAGACCTTCTACCATACCGGCCGCTACAGCTACGAAGACGGCTATGTCGGCATGCAGGCGGTCCTGCGGCAGACGCCGCAGGTCACGGCCGTGTTTGCCATGGCAGATGTCATCGCCATCGGCGCGATCCGCGCGCTCGTGGACGCGGGCAAGCGCGTGCCGGATGATATCTCCATCATCGGCTACGATGGACTGAAGATCGGCAGCTTCTATACGCCGAAGCTTTCGACGGTCTGCCAGTCCGTGGAGCTTCTTGCCCGGCGCAGCTTCATGGTTTTGATGGACTGCACCGAGCATGGCGGCCCTGCCCGCCACCTGACCGTACCGTTTACGCTCTCCAACCGGGAGAGCGTCAGAAAACTGGAAAGCGACTGAGCAGCCGCATCGCCGCTGCTTCGGCGCGTTCCGACGAGAGCGAATAGAATAAAGAGTGAGACTATGAAACGAAGCAGTGGTATCCTGATGCACATCACCTCTCTGCCGTCGCCCTACGGCATCGGCAGCATGGGGAAAAGTGCCTTTGACTTTATTGATTTTCTCAAAAAAGCCGGGCAGACCTACTGGCAGATCCTGCCGATCAACCCGCCCGGCTACGGAGATTCGCCGTATCAGGCCTTCTCCACCTTCGCGGGCAATCCGTACCTCATCGACCTCGACCAGCTCGTTCAGAACGGCTGGCTGAAGCAGGAGGAGCTGGATCGCGTCAGCTGGGGCAGCAGGGAAGACCAGGTGGATTTCTCCACCATGTATGACCAGCGCCTGCATGTGCTGCATCTGGCCTGGAGCCGCTTCCACAAGGCCCCGGCGGACGGCTACGCCGAATATCTCGAGCAGCAGAAGTCGTGGCTCGATGAGTACGTGCTCTTTATGGCCGTCAAAGCATATTATAACGACGGCCCGTGGACACAGTGGCCGCTCGATATCCGGATGCACCAGCCGGAGGCCATGGCGCGCTACCGTGAGCAGCTGCGTGACGAGATCGATTTCCAGAGCTTCCTGCAGTTCTGCTTCCACACCCAGTGGCAGCGTCTGCGCGCCTATGCGCACGAAAACGGCATCCAGATCATCGGCGATATCCCCATCTACGTCCCGCTGGACTCCGCCGACGTCTGGTCGCACCCCGAGAACTTCCAGCTGACCCGCACGCGCCGTCCGCGTGTCGTCGCGGGCTGCCCGCCCGATGGGTTCAACGCCAACGGCCAGTACTGGGGCAACCCCATCTACGACTGGGAGCGTATGGAGCAGGATGGCTTCTCCTGGTGGATGCGCCGTCTGCGCGCAGCAGGAGAGAATTTCGACGTCGTCCGTATCGACCATTTCCGCGGCATCGAGAGCTATTGGGCCATCCCGGCCGTCAACCGGACCGCCCGCAAGGGCGAATGGGTCAAGGGCCCCGGCATGAAGCTCGTCCGCGCGATCCGCGAAAACTGCCCGGATACCGATTTCATCGCGGAGGACCTTGGCTTCCTGACGCCCGAGGTGCAGAAGCTGGTCAAGGAATCCGGTTTTCCCGGTATGAAGGTGCTTGAATTTGCCTTCGACCCGCGCGAGCCCAGCAATTATCTGCCGGATCGCTATCCGGAAAACTGCATCTGCTACACCGGCACGCACGACAATGAGACGCTCATCCAGTGGTGCGAGGGCCTGGACGCCGAATGCGACGTCTATGCGCGCGAGTATCTCGGCATCGGCGCGGCGGATGATCTGGCGGACGCCATCATCGAAGCCGGCATGCAGTCTAGAGCGCAGCTGTTCATCATGCAGATGCAGGACTACCTGCGTCTTGGCAAAGAGGCCCGCATGAACGAGCCCGGCAGGCTCCTGCCCTCTAACTGGCGCTGGCGGATGCTGCCTGGTGCAGCCAACGACGCGCTGGCTGCAAAAATTGCAGGTTTGACAGCGCGCGCAAATCGTGTATAATACCTATGAACATTCTGGCGCCCACCCGTCCTTGCCGGAAGGGTGGGCGCTCTTTTGTGAAACCGCCGGACGCTTTGTCCGGCCGTAGCCCAGGAAGGAGTTATCCTATGAGTGATTTTTCGGAACGAATCGTAAAGCAGACCGAAGCGCTGCTGCATTTCCAGCACGACGAGACGCTGCAGGAGACCACGCCGGAGCGTCTGCATGAGGCGCTGGGCCAGGTCATCATGATGGAAATCAGTGACAACTGGACCAAGACCAAGCGCCGTCAGGCGCCGGGCCGCCGCGCGTTCTATTTCTCCGCGGAGTATCTGGTCGGCCGTCTGGTCTACAGCAACCTCTTTAACCTCGGCATCCTGCGCGAGATGAAGGCCGCCTTCGCCGAAAAGGGCGTCGATCTGGCCTGTCTGGAGCATATTGAGGACGCAGCGCTCGGCAACGGCGGCCTTGGCCGTCTCGCCGCCTGCTTCCTGGACAGTGCAGCCACGCTGGACCTGTCGCTGACCGGCTATGGTCTGCGCTACCGCTTCGGCCTGTTCAAGCAGTCGTTTGTGGGCGGCTGCCAGCGCGAGGACGCCGACGACTGGACCAAATACGGCGACCCCTGGAGCCATCGCCGCGACAAGCTGGCCGTTAAGGTCCATTTTGCCGACCAGACCGTCAACTGCGTGCCCTACGACATGCCGGTCATCGGCTATGAGACCTCGACCGTCGGTACGCTTCGCCTGTGGCAGTGCGAGGCAGAGGAGGAGCTGAACTTCGATGCCTTCAACGCTCAGGACTATGTCAAGGCGCTGGAAAAGAAGAACAAGGCCGAGGATATCACCCGCGTGCTCTACCCGAACGACTCGACCTGGGAGGGCAAGCGCCTGCGCGTCAAGCAGCAGTATGTCCTCTCCAGCGCTTCGCTGCAGGATATCCTGCGCGACTACCGCGCGCAGCACGGCGCGGACTATTACCGTCTGCCGGAGTTCGTTGCCGTTCAGCTGAACGACACCCACCCCGCCATATCCATCCCCGAACTCATCCGTCTGCTGATGAACGAGGGCCTTGATTTTGATGCCGCGTTTGAGCTCACGCGCCGTGTCTTTGCCTACACGAACCACACCGTTATGGGCGAGGCGCTGGAAAAGTGGGATCTGGAGCTGCTGCGGTCCGTTGTGCCCGAGGTCTGCGAGATCATCGAGCGCATCGACGCCCGGCTCAAGCAGGAGCATCCGCATTCGAAACTCTTCATCGTCAAGGATGGCCAGGCGCACATGGCGAATCTGTCCGTCTACATGTCCACCGCGGTCAACGGCGTGGCCGAGATCCACTCCCAGATCCTCAAGGACGATCTGTTCAAGGACTGGTACGCCGTCTATCCCGAGCGCTTCCAGAATAAGACCAACGGCATCACGCCCCGCCGCTGGCTGGGCCTTTCGAACCCGGAGCTGTGCGGCCTGATCGACAGCCGGATCGGCACGGGCTATCTCAAGGACCTCGACAAGCTGTCCGAGCTGAAAAACAGCATCGATGAGATGACCGTCAAGCAGTTCAACGCCATCAAGCTCGAGAAAAAGCGCCAGTTGTGCCGCGTGATCGAGGAACATGAGGGCGTCGCGCTCGACCCGTCCTTCCTTTTCGACGTGCAGGTCAAGCGTCTGCACGAGTATAAGCGCCAGCTGCTCAACGCGCTGTGCATCATGGACCTCTACCTGTCCATCAAGGACGGCACGCTCACCGATTTCACGCCCACCGCCTTCATCTTCGGCGCCAAGGCCGCGCCGGGCTACCGCCGCGCGAAAGCGATCATTCATTATGTCAACCGCATTGCCGAACGCATCAACAACGACCCGGCCATGGAAGGCGTCATGAAGGTCGTCTTCGTCCAGAACTACAACTGCTCCTACGCTGAGCATATCATCCCCGCGGCGGATATCTCCGAGCAGATCTCGCCGGCCGGCACCGAGGCTTCCGGCACGGGCAACATGAAGCTCATGCTCAACGGCGCGGTCACCCTCGGCACGCTCGACGGCGCGAACGTGGAGATCGCTGAGCAGGCGGGCCGCGAAAATGAGTATATCTTTGGCGCCACCGTCGAGGAGATCAACATGGTGAAGCCCAACTATAACGCCCGCAGCTTCTATGAAGCTGACCCGGCCCTGCGCCGCGCGGTCGATACGCTGATCGACGGCACGGTCCCGACCGACGAGGAGCAGCACGAGCTCTATACCTCCCTGCTCAAGGGTGCGAGCTGGCACAAGCCGGACCAGTATTTCCTGTTCTACGACTTTGACAGCTACAAAAAAGCCCGTCTGCAGGCCAACCGCGACTACCGTGACCGGCTGTCCTTCGGCCGCAAGTGCCTTGAGAACGTCGCCTCCGCAGGCAAGTTCTCCTCGGACCGCACCATCCGTCAGTACGCGGATGAGATCTGGCACATCAAACCCGTAAAATAAAAAAACGCAGCGCAGGGCCGGGTGACCGGTCTTGCGCTCTGCGTCTATGTAAAGGAATGGAAACATGTTCGACTATCTGATCAAAAACGGACAACTCATCGACGGCACCGGTAGCCCCGCCCGCCGGGCGGACGTCGGCATCACAGACGGGAAGATCGCTGCCATCGGCGATCTGTCGGCCGCACAGGCCGGGACCGTCATTGACGCGGCAGGGAAGACCGTCACTCCCGGTTTTATCGACATCCACCGCCATGCCGACGCGGCGCTCTTCCGCCCGCATTTCGGCGAGCTGGAGCTCAAACAGGGCCTGACCACGATCGTAAACGGCAACTGCGGCCTGTCTATTACGCCCTGCAGCGGGCCGTACCGCGGGGAGATCGAGGCCTATCTGACCCCGGTCACGGGTGAGCTGCCCGCAGACGCGGACTGCAGCTCGATGCAGGCCTATCTGGATGCCGCCCGCAGGCAGCCCAGCCCCATCCATACTGCCATGCTGGCCGGCAGCGGCACCATCCGCGCCTGCGCGGCCGGCTTCTCCGCACCGACGCTGGACGCGGCGCAGCTGCGCACGGTCCAGAGCCTGATCGAACGAGAGCTCGCTGCGGGTGCGCTTGGCGTCTCCCTCGGCCTCGGCTACGCGCCGGACTGCTTCTATTCGACCGAAACGCTGATCGAGGCCCTGAGGCCCCTGCAAGATTCCGGCATTCCCATCACCGTCCACATGCGGCAGGAGGGCAGCGGCGTGGTGGGGGCGCTCCAGGAGATGATCGCGGTCGCGCGCGCGCTGCGCACGCCCGTCGAGATCAGCCACCTCAAGTCCATCGGCAAGGCCAACTGGCGCAGCTGTACGCCCGAGATGCTCCGCCTGATGGCGGAGGCCCGACAGGAGGGCGTCCGGATCGCCTGTGACGTCTATCCCTATACTGCGGGTTCGACCCAGCTCGTCCACGTCCTGCCGCCGGAGACGCAGCAGGGCGGCATGGAAGCCCTGACCGAGCATCTGGCCGACCCCGCCTTCCGCGAAACGCTCAAGGCCCGGATGCTCACGGGCAGCGACTTTGAAAATATCTCGCTGCTGGCCGGGTTTGAAAATATCGTTGTTTCCAGCGTCCGGCTGGACGGGCTGCGGCAGTACGAGGGCCAGAGCATCGCGCAGATCGCCGAGCAGCAGGGGAAGGACCCCTTTACCTGCCTGTTTGACCTTCTGCAGGCCGCGCACTGCGACGTGACCATGATCGACTTCATCGCCGCGGAGGACGATATCTGCGATATCCTGCGCGACGCACACAGCTGCGTCATCTCCGACAGCACCTATCCCACCACCGGCATGCTCCACCCGCGCGTCTACGGGACCTATACCACGCTGCTGGAGCATTTTGTCCGCGAAAAGCAGGTCCTCTCGCTTGAAGCAGCCGTGCATAAGGTGACCGGCCGCCCGGCTGCAGTCATGGGCCTTCGGACCAAGGGGGTGCTTGCGCAGGGGATGGACGCCGACATCAACATCTTTGACCCCGCGCAGATCCACACCCGCGCGACCTATCAGGACCCCGCGCAGTTCTCCGACGGCCTCGACACTGTCTTCGTGAGCGGCCAACCCGCGATCCTGCACGGCGCGCTGACCGGCCGCAAAGACGGCACGGTCCTGACCCGGTAAACGCGCCGGCGGACATGCCCGGCGGGAGGAATTTCCGCGCCATTGGCGGCCCGGTTTCCGGATTTGGGAAACTGTAAAAACTTTTTTAGGCACGCTCATAATTTATTTGGACAAACGGGCGAAATTGTAAATATTTTTTCGGTAAAAACGTTGGTTTTTGGGCAAAATAATACTGGACAGCCCACGAATGTTGCGGTATAATTTAACAGAATGTTGTGGGAAACTACAGTACATTGGCCGGCCCCGTGCCGGCAGGTAATAAGGAGGAAATTCATTATGTCTGTTAAAGTTGCGATCAATGGTTTTGGCCGTATCGGCCGTCTGGCTTTCCGTCAGATGTTCGGCGCTGAGGGCTACGAAGTCGTCGCCATCAACGACCTGACTTCCGCCAAGATGCTCGCGCACCTGCTGAAGTACGACTCCACGCAGGGCAACTATGTTGCGC
>ERZ773225.3961-NODE-3961-length-12502-cov-8.074797_pt1 | contig 12502 bp, 9 predicted proteins | sample MGYA00580993_ERZ773225 | MGnify/ENA primary metagenome ERZ773225 (study PRJEB29015, sample SAMEA2737748) | human gut metagenome | biome: human gut; feature: human-associated habitat; material: faeces | place: China | collected 2012 ... | reverse complement strand
GCCGCCCGCCGAAGGCGGGCACACGGGCGCAGCCCGTGTCGGCGGCTTTGCCGCCGGGCCTGCGGCCCCCGCCCCTTGCGCAATTTTATTCCTTTGCACCCGCGGCAGCGTGTCTCTGTCTCGCTGCCAGGTGGCGCAATTTGACAGGCTGATGCAAGGGAAAGGCCCTTTGTACTGGAACCTGCACAAAATTTAGCGGCTGGGCCAGCTACCCTTTGCATTTTAGCGGATGATATGATAAGATATTTGTGGTAAAGCTGTTATGCAGCTTATTTTGTTCTGCACGCCATGGGAAAACCAAAAGGAGGCCGGCCGTTGTGCGTAGTATTGTTATGACAGCCGGCTGCAGCGGCTGCGGTACGGCCGCCGTCACCGCAGCGGTGGCCCGGCAACTGGCCCTGCAGGGTAAAAAAGTGCTGCTGGTGGAAGCCACCGCTGGCCTGCGGCGGATGAACCGCCTGCTGGAGATCCGGGAGGAAGGCCTGTTCGATTTTTCTGACCTGCTGGAAGGGCGGTGCGCGCTGGAGAACGCACTGCTGCCCACCCGTATTGCCGGGCTGACCCTTTTACAGGGGCCGTCCGCCATCGATTGGGTACCGCGGGCCGCCAGTGTGCAGCTGCTGCGGGAGGAGCTGAGCGGTACCGAGCAGTATGATGTGCTGCTGTGGTACTGCCCGCCGGGGGCAGGCGCCCTGCAAAAGGGCCTGCTGCCCGCCGCCGAAACGCTGGTGCTCCTTACCGAGGTGACCCCGCAGAGCATAGAAGCCGCCGCTAAGACCGCCGATTGGTGGGCCGGGCAGGGTGCCCGGAATCTGCGCACGGTCTTTAACCGGGTGGGCCGCCGCCTGCCGAGGGACCTGGGCTATCCCCACCTGGATGCTGTACTGGATGCCATCGGTGCCCGGCTGCTGGGGATGATCCCCGAAGGGGCCGACCTGCCGTACAGCGCCGCCATCGGTAATATTGCCGCCCGCCTGTGCGGAGAAAGCCGCCCGCTGCTGGCCGTTTACCGGCCGTAAAATACATCTTGATCTCAACATTGCCAAAGGAGGCACTTGAAGTATGAATATCGCTCTCATCGCCCATGACGCCAAAAAGGAACTGATGGTCCAGTTCTGCATCGCCTATTGCGGCATCCTCAGCCGCCACAATCTGTGTGCAACCGGCACCACCGGCAAGCTGGTCTCGGAGGCCACCGGCCTCAAGATTACCTGCTTTATGGCCGGCAGCCAGGGCGGCGATCAGCAGATCTCCTCCCGCATCTCCTGCAATGAGATCGACCTGCTGCTCTATTTCCGCAATCCCATCGGGGCCAAGGCCACCGAGCCGGATGAGGCCAGCCTGCTGCGCCTGTGCGATGTCTACAATATCCCCTACGCCACCAATATCGCCTCGGCCGAGGCCATGATCCACGCGCTGGAAAACGGCGACCTGGATTGGCGCGATATCGTCAACCCCAAAAAGTAAAAACCGGCATTTCGCTCCCCCGTTCCGCTATGGAATGGGGGCTTTTGCTTTTCGCGGGGTCATGGGGCGCAGCCCCCGGCGGCGGAGCCGCCGCTGCGGCCAAAGGCCGCAGGAACCGCCCGTAGGGCGGTTCGGGCTGCGCCCCGCACCTGCCTTCAACTGGGACTTCCCTTTTCCCCAAACCTGTGCTAAAATAAACCACAGACCGGCGCCATTGCCGCCACTTTACCTAAGGAAGGAAGATCCACCCTATGGCCATCCTCACCACCCGCCCCCGCGGCACCAATGATTTTCTCCCCGCCGAAACCCCCCGCTGGCAGTATGTCGAGCGTACCCTGCTCTCTACCGCCGCACTGTACGGCTACGGCGAGATCCGTACCCCCACCTTCGAGCATACCGAGCTGTTCCAGCGTGGGGTAGGCGATACCACCGATGTTGTCAATAAGGAGATGTATACCTTTACCGATAAGGGCGACCGCTCCATCACCCTGCGCCCGGAAGGCACCGCCGGCATCTGCCGCGCCGCCATCGAAAATGGGCTCCTGGGCGATGCCCTGCCCCTCAAGGTCAGCTATGTCTTTAATTGCTTCCGGTACGAGAAGGCCCAGCGCGGCCGCTTCCGCCAGTTCCACCAGTTCGGTGTGGAGTGCTACGGCGCCACCGGGCCCGTCACCGATGCCGAAGTGATCTCCCTGGCGTGGGAGGGCATGCAGACCCTTGGCCTCAAGGACCTCACCCTCGCCATCAATTCCATCGGCTGCCCCACCTGCCGCGCCGAGTACCACAAGGCCCTGCGCGCCTATTTCGAGAGCCGCCGGGAGGAGCTGTGCGAAACCTGCAAGGAGCGCCTGGAGAAAAACCCCATGCGCATTTTGGATTGCAAATCCCCCGTCTGCGGCGAGATCGCCAAAGGCGCGCCCCGTGTGCTGGATTATCTGTGCGATGACTGCCGCAGCCACTTTGAGAAAGTACAGACCCTTCTGAAGGATGCCGATATCCCCTTCACCGTCGATGCCGGCATCGTTCGCGGGCTGGATTACTACACCCGTACCGTCTTTGAGATCTCCATTCCCGGCTTCCCCGCGCTGTGTGGCGGCGGCCGCTACGGCGGGCTGAGCAAACAGCTCGGCGGCCCGGATGTGGAGGGCATCGGCTTTGCCATGGGTCTGGAACGGCTCCTCATGGTGATGGAGCAGCAGGGCTGCGATTTCCCCGAACCCCAACAGTGCGATCTTTATATTGCTTCGATGGGAGAGGCGGCCACCGAGGAGGCGTTCCGGCTGACCACCCAGCTGCGGCGGGAGGGCTATGCCGTCCAGTGCGACCTGATGGGGCGCAGCGTCAAGGCTCAGATGAAGTATGCCAATAAGATCGGCGCCCTGTATAGCATGGTGCTGGGCGACAGCGAGCTGGAAGCAGGCTCCGTCCAGCTGAAGCAGATGGCCACCGGTACCGCTAAACCCATCTCTCTCCTGCACTTCCTCCCGGAATTTGAAACCGAGATGCAGAACGGCTGGTTTGCCGCCGCGGCCGAAGCCGCCGAAAATGTCGATTGCTGAAAACTACCCTCGCCAAACAGGTACAGTGCCTGCCGGCGAGGGCTTTCTCTTGGACTATTCCTGGGTACAGCATCCGATTCACTCGTATGGAGTCTTTGTTGCGCCAAAAAATGATAGACCTGGCAGCATGACTTTCTATTGTTGGTTTGCAGTTACCCCGCATAAAATGCGCGGCAGGCACCTTATTAGCGTATCTGCGGCGCTGTACGGGCGATGCTTTGCATCGTTCGTATCCAGCCGCAGCTTAGCGTTAGGGGGTCTTGGGGCGCAGCCCCAAGTGACTTTTGCCTACTTTTCTTCATAGAAAAGTAGGCCCACGCCGGGCAGGCATACTTGTTCAGCTCTTGCAAAAGGCTCCGCCCCGCCGTAGGCGACTGCAAATTATTCTTAATCGGCTTTTATTTCTTTCTGCCGCAGCCAATGACACTCGCTGCCTTTTCTTTTTGCAAAACCTGCGGCAAAACCCTTTGACACCGTCCCTATTCGTGCTATAATAAATTGTTAATAAATCAAATTCCGCTTTCTCGGCAAAATGAGGAATTCCCCCGAAAAAGCGCTATTCCCCAAAACAAAAGGAGTGCAAAATTTATGGCAGATACCATGAAAGGTCTCAAACGCACCCACTACTGCGGCACCGTCACCCCGGAGATGATCGGCCGGGAAGTGGTGGTATGCGGCTGGGCACAGAAAACCCGCGATATGGGCACCCTCGTCTTTATCGATCTGCGCGACCGCACCGGCATCGTCCAGCTGGCCTTCGATGATAAAACCGATCCCGCCCTGCTGGCCAAGGCCCAGAAGGTCCGCGCCGAATATGTGCTGATGGCCCGCGGTGTCCTCCGTCAGCGGGAATCCGTCAATCACGAGATCCCCACCGGCGAGGTGGAGGTCTATGTCACCGAGCTGCGCGTGCTGGCCGAAAGCAATACCCCGCCTTTCGCCATCAGCGATGACAGCCGCGGCGTCAAGGAAGACCTGCGCCTCAAGTACCGCTACCTCGATCTGCGCCGCCCCGAGATGCAGAACGCCATTGCCATGCGCCACCGCATCGTCAAGATCGCCCGCGATTACTACGATACCAACGGCTTCTACGAGATCGAGACCCCCATCCTCATCAAGTCCACCCCGGAGGGCGCCCGCGACTACCTGGTGCCCAGCCGTGTGCAGCAGGGTAAATTCTATGCGCTGCCCCAGTCCCCCCAGCTGTATAAGCAGATTTTGATGTGCTCCGGCTTCGACCGCTATATGCAGATCGCCCGCTGCTTCCGCGATGAGGATCTGCGCGCCGACCGTCAGCCGGAATTTACCCAGATTGATGTGGAGATGTCCTTCATTGATGAGGAGGACATCATGACCATGAACGAGGGCTTCATGAAGCGCATCTTCAAGGAAGTACTGGGGAAGGATCTCGAAACACCCTTCCGCCGCATCAAGTACCAGGACGCCATGGATAACTATGGTATTGATAAGCCCGATACCCGCTTCGACCTCAAGCTTCACGATCTCTCCGAGATCCTGAAGAATACCGAATTTTCCGTTTTCTCCGGCGCCATTGCCGGCGGCGGCTCGGTCCGCGGCATCAATGCCAAGGGCGCTGCCGAAAAGCTCTCCCGCAAGGAGATCGATAAGCTGACCGATTTTGTAAAGACCTACCGTGCCAAGGGCCTGGCCTACACCCGCTGGACCCACGAGGGCCGCACCTCCAGCTTCGAAAAATTCCTCACCGAGGAGGAGATTGCCGGCATCCATAAGGCACTGGATGCCGAAGAGGGCGACCTGCTGCTCATCGTCGCCGACGCCAAGAATGAGGTCGTCTACGATGCGCTGGGACAGCTGCGCAACCACCTTGCCCAGAAGCTCGGCCTCATCGAGCCGGGCACCTTCGACCTTTTGTGGGTCACCGAGTTCCCGCTGTTTGAGTACAGCGAGGAGGAGGGGCGCTACATGGCGAAGCACCACCCCTTCACCTGCCCCATGCTGGAGGATCTCGATATGATCGAGAGCGACCCCGGTCACTGCCGCGCCCGCGCCTACGATATGGTCATGAACGGCTGCGAGGTCGGCGGCGGCTCCATCCGTATCAATACTATGGAGCTGCAGGAGCGTATGCTGGTGGCTCTGGGCTTCACCCCGGAAAGCGCCGAGGAGCGCTTCGGCTTCCTGCTGGAGGCGTTCCGCTACGGCGCCCCGCCCCATGGCGGCATGGCCTTTGGCCTGGATCGTCTCGTCATGCTGCTGCTGGGCAAGGAATCCATCAAGGATGTCATCGCCTTCCCCAAGGTGCAGAATGCCAGCGAGCTGATGAGCGGCTGCCCCGCCGAGGTTGAGGATAAATCCCTGGCCGAGCTGGCCATCAAGGTCGACCTGCCGCAAGAATAAACCAAAATCCCCGCTGTACGGCGGGGATTTTTTCCGGGCTTGACTTTTTCACAGAGGTTCGCTATCTTGTGAATAAAGATTTTTGAGTGGGAGGGAACCGCCATGACCGATCTTGAGATCATTCGGCTGGTATTTGGCATCTTTTTAGGGATAGGCGGCGGTGTGCTGCTGCTTTTGGCATTTACCGTCGGTTATAAATACCTTGTGATGGAGCGCCGCTGCACCTGCCGTACCAACGGGACGGTAACGGGATACAGCGCCGTCTGCTACGGCGGGGAGAATAGTGCGGTGCATCTGCCGGTGGTGCGCTATACGGCAGAGGGGCGGGAATACCGGGTGACCGGGCCCCGCTACCGGGGGTATGTAAGCCGTACCGTCCGCACACCCCTTGCGGGGAATGCCTGCCGCTGCCATGAGAAAAACTGGGTTTTGCACATCGAGCGCAGCCGCAATTCTATCATCGGAGTGAGCCGCAACCCCATGGCGGAGCAGTACCCCGTGGGAACGGTGCTGCCGGTTTGGTTCGACCCGCAAAAGCCGCAGCGGAGCTATGTGCTGCGCTGCGTGGATAATAGATGGGTCTTCTGGATGCTGCTCCTTTTGGGGGCGGTGCTGCTGGCCGGCTGCATCGGGGTAATTACCCTGCTGTGAGCCCGGAAAGCCCACGCAAAGAAAAAACCGCCCCCGGAAAGGAAGCCTGCCGCTTCCCCTCCGGGGGCCTTGCCATTAAAATTCACTTCGTTTATCCCGCAGCATCAGCTCGGTCAGCGCCGCGGCCGGGTCTTTCCCGTTAAACAGAATATCATAAACACACTCGCAGATGGGCATATGGACCCCCAGCTTTTGGGCCAGCGCCGTTACGCTTTGGGCGGCGTAGTAGCCCTCCACCACCGCGTGGCGTTCGCCCAGGTCCCCGGCCACATGCTCTCCCCGCCCGATGGCAACGCCGGCCATGTGGTTGCGGGAATGGGGCGAGGTACAGGTCACGATCATATCCCCCATGCCGGCCAGCCCAAAGCAGGTGTTCTCCTGCCCGCCCGCCGCCTTTATCAGCGCGGAAAGCTCCACCAGCGCCCGGCTCATCATCAGGGCCTTGGCGTTATCGCCGCAGCCCATGCCCTCGGCCATGCCGGCCGCCAGCGCTATAATATTTTTGGCTGCGCCGCACAGCTCCACCCCGGTAATATCGGTGCTGCTGTAAACACGAAAGCTCGGGTTCATAAAAATGCCCTGCACCCATTCGGCAATGGCTTTTTCCGGGCAGGCCGCCACGCAGCCGGTGGGCATCTCCCGCGCTACCTCCTCCGCGTGGGAGGGTCCCGAAAGCGCCGCTACCGCATACCCCGGCAGCTCCTCCGCCAGGATCTCAGACATCCGCAGACCGCTTTCCGGCTCCACACCCTTGGCCACCGTCACCAGCACTGTTCCCGGCGTTAAATAGGGCTTCACCCTTTGGGCGGTCTGCCGCATGGCGTAGCTGGGCGGCGCAAAGACCGCCAGCTCACACCCCGCCACGACATCCTCCCGGTGGGTCAGCGTCAGTTCCTTCGGCAGAGGGACCCCCGGCAGCATTCTGTTTTCACCCCGCTCCCGCAGGGTGTGGCTTTCCTCCTCGCAGTAGGACCACAGGCTTACCTCGTGTCCGTTCTTTTGCAGCAGCATGGCCAGCGCGGTGCCCCACGCGCCACTGCCCAGTACAGCGATCTTCATTTTGCCTCCTTGCCGGCTCCCCGGCGGGTCTGTTTGCTGTTTTATGTCGGTGCAGGGGGCGGGCTGCGCCCCCTGCCTTAGCCCCCCGCGAATTTCCCAAGCCCCTTAAATTTTGTTCTCTTCCCCGCGGGCCAGCCGCACCATGTTCTCCCGGTGCGCCCACAGGATCAGCAGCGTCATCACCGCGGCGCCCCCTACGGGAAATACCAGCTCCACCGCCTGCCCATGGCACCACAGCGCTACCGCCGGGGTCAGCCCCAGCGCAGCTATTATGGAACCAAGCGAAATGCATCGGCTGCACAGCACCGGCACTCCCCACAGGATTACCAGCGGCACCAGCAGGATGGGATACAGCACCGCGATGGCCCCCACCGTGCAGGCAATGCCCTTGCCGCCCCGAAAGCCAAAATACAGCGGCCACATATGCCCCACTATCGCAAAAACCGCGGCCACGCAGCCGCCCTCAAGGCCCGCCAGGTACCGCCCCAGCAGAACCGCCAGCGCCGCCTTTGCCGCGTCCCCGGCAAAGGTCAAAAGCGCCGCCTTTAGGCGGTAGGTGCGCAGCATATTGGTGGCGCCGGTGCCGCCGCTGCCGTGCTTTCGCACATCGTCATGGAACAGCCGGCGGCTCAGCAGCACACCGGTGCTGATGCTCCCCAGCAGATACGCCGCCACCGCGCACAAGATATATCGTAAAAACATTTGGGTTCTCCTTTGGCAAAAATACGCTCTCACGGGATAATATGGGAATTTTCCTTCTCGGTTATGCCGTGTATGCCGCTTATTGTAGCAAAGATTCCCCCGTCATGCAAGGCGCAAATTGTAAACACTGCCGCGGGCCGGCTTTTCTCCCAGGAAAAGCAACAAAAGATATTTAGATCCAGCTTGTAGTCGCCTTCGGCGTCGCATTGTCACCACAGGGTAACAGCCTGTACGCCTCGCCGGCGGGGGCCTACTTTTCTATGAAGAAAAGTAGGCAAAAGTCATTCAGGGCTCCGCCCTAAAGACCCGTACGCTCGTCGGACGCAACCTCCGCTTGAGTCGGACTGACCCTGTGCTTCACTTTGGGCAGTCCTCCCCGCTGCGGTGCATCCTCCTCTCCCCACAAGGTCTTGCGACCTTGTGGGGACCCCTTTTGCCCCGCCCGGAAAGCCAAAGCGACGGCTTCCCGGAGCGGGATGAGACGACGCTGATAAGGTTGATTTTTAATTTGGTTTCTGCAGGAACTCACATAAAATGCGCCGCAGGCTACCTTTGGAGCGCATCTGTGCGCAGTACGGATTTGGATTTTTCGCCCCAGAAAAATCTAAATCCGTATCCAGCACAGCTAAGCGTCAAGGGGGTTTGTCAAGGGGGAAGCTCGGTCCCCCTTGACCGTGTTTTGCCTACTTTTGCACGAACAAAAGTAGGCCCTCGCCGGGTAGGCGTGCAAACAAGGCCTTTTCAAAAGGCCCTGCGACGCCGACAGGCGACTGCAAACTATCCCCCACCGGGCAGGCGTACAGGTTATGCCTTTGCAAAAGGCCCCGCCCCGCCGCTAGGCGACCGCCAGCTTGGCCTAAAAATCTTTTATCTGCTTTTCTTGGGGGAAAAGCAGCCCCTCGCCGGGCACGAATGGCGCGCAAAAAGAGATTTCGCCTTGTAAATCTCCCTGTTTTACGCTATGATAAAGGCAGCACCCCATCTTGACCACGAGGAGATGTTGACCATGAACCTGAAGCTCAATAATAAGCGCACCATCCTGGTGGGGCTTGCGTTCCTTTCCATCTGCGCCTTCTGGCAGATGTACAACAGCGTGATCCCCAAGATCCTTACCTATACCTTTCACCTGGATGAGACCTACTCTGGTATTATTATGGCGGCGGATAATGTACTGGCTTTGTTCCTGCTGCCGCTCTTCGGCGCCATCAGCGATAAAAGCCGCAGCCGCATGGGCCGCCGGATGCCCTTTATTCTGTGCGGTACCGGCTGCGCCGTTCTGCTTATGATGCTGCTGCCCATTCTGGATAACAGCTACGCTGCCCATCCCTCCGTCACCAAGCTGGTACTCTTTATCGCGGTACTGGGCCTGCTGCTCATCGCCATGGGCACCTACCGTTCCCCGGCGGTCGCCCTCATGCCCGATGTCACTCCCAAGCCGCTGCGCAGCCGCGCCAATGCCATCATCAACCTAATGGGCGCCGTGGGCGGCATCCTGTACCTGGTCATCACCAGTGTGCTGTATTCCTCCAGCCGCGTGGCCGGCCTGGAGCATGTCAATTACCTGCCGCTCTTTGCCATTGTGGCGGGCATCATGGCCGTTTCGGTCGGCATTCTGTTTGCCGCCATCCGAGAGAAAAAGCTGCATGAGGAAAACATGGCGCTGGAAGCCGAGCACCCCGAATGGAACCTGGCCGAGGTAGACGAAAGCGGCAATGAAAAGCTGCCCTCCGCCGTCCGCCGCAGTCTGGGCTTTTTGCTGGCCTCCATTGCGCTGTGGTTCATTGGCTACAATGCCATCGAGACCTGGTTTACCACCTTTGCCGACAGAATGTGGGGCATGGCGCTGGGCGATGCTACCCTGTGCCTGACCATTGCCACCGCAGGCGCCATCTGCTCCTACATCCCGGTCGGCATTGCCGCCAGCCGGGTGGGCCGCCGCCGCACTATTCTGTTCGGCGTACTGCTGCTTACCGCCTGCTTCGGCTCCGGCTATGTCTACACCCTGTTCAATAATACCTTCCACCCGGCGCTGTATGCCCTGTTTGCCCTAGTTGGCGTGGCCTGGGCTTCCATCAATGTAAACAGCCTGCCCATGGTGGTGGAAATGTGCCGCGGCAGCGATGTCGGCAAATTTACCGGCTACTACTACACTGCCAGCATGGCCGCCCAGACCATCACCCCCATTGTGGCGGGCTGGCTGCTGAAGCATGTGAGCTACTCGGTGCTGTTCCTGTATTCCGCCATTTTTGTGGGCCTGGCGTTCTTCACCATGCTGATGGTACGCCATGGCGATGTGAAGGTGGAGGCCAAGCGTGGCCTGGAAGCCTTTGATGTAGACGACTGATTTTCTAAACTTTATTTTCCCTCGGAAGGAATGGCTCCCCGTTCCCGTCCGGGGGATTTTTCTCGGTAAATAATAGTCCCGCAGAAGGCAAAAAATCTCCCCCGCTTTTGGCATGCGGGGGAGAGGATAGCCTGTTTTTAACTGTGGCTGGAGTAGTTGGGGGATTCCTTGGTGATGGAAATATCGTGGGGATGGCTCTCGATAAGACCGGCGCCGGTAATGCGGACAAACTGGGCCTTTTCGTGCAGCTCGGCAATGGTGGCGCAGCCGGTATAGCCCATGCCGCTCTTTACGCCGCCCATCAGCTGGAAAATGTTATCGGCCAGGGCACCCCGATAGGGCACACGGCCTTCCACGCCCTCCGGCACCAGCTTTTTGTTGCCCTCCTGGAAGTAGCGGTCCTTGCTGCCGTTCTGCATGGCGGCAATGGAACCCATGCCGCGGTAGCTCTTAAACTGGCGGCCCTGGTAGATCTCGCTTTCACCGGGGGCTTCCTCACAGCCGGCCAGCAGGCTGCCCAGCATAACGGTATTGGCACCGGCGGCCAGCGCCTTTACGATATCGCCGGAATACTTGATGCCGCCATCGGCGATGATGGGGATATCGTACTTGGCGGCGATGCAGGCAGCCTCATACACGGCGGTGACCTGGGGGACGCCCACGCCGGCTACCACACGGGTGGTGCAGATGGAACCGGGCCCGATGCCAACCTTGACGCAGTCGGCACCCGCCTTAATGAGGGCTTCGGTGCCGGCGGCGGTGGCTACATTGCCGGCGATGAGGGGGATATGGGGGTACAGACTCTTGATGCGGGAAACCGCCTTGAGGATATTCTCGCTGTGGCCGTGGGCACTATCCAGCGCCAGGATATCGACCTGGGCTTCCACCAGGGCAGCGGCGCGCTCCTCCATATCGTGACTGACGCCGATGGCGCCGGCGACCAGCAGGCGGTTCTGGCTGTCGCGGGCGGCATTGGGGTACTTCTTGGCCTTTTCGATATCCTTGATGGTGACGAGGCCAGTGAGGTGGAAGTTTTCATCCACGATGGGCAGCTTTTCCACCTTGCTGCGCAGCAGCAGGGCCTTGGCTTCCTCCAGGGTGATGCCCTGGGGAGCGGTGATGAGATGTTCCTTGGTCATCACCTCGCCGATGGGGACATCGAAGCTGGACATGAACTTGAGGTCGCGGTTGGTGATGATGCCCACCAGCTTGCCGTCGGCATCGCAGATGGGAACGCCGCTGATATGGAACTTGCCCATCAGCCGGTCGGCATCGCTGACGAGATGCTCCGGGGAGAGGAAAAAGGGATTATTGATGACGCCGTTTTCGCTGCGCTTGACCCGATCGACCTGATCGGCCTGCTGGCGGATGGGCATATTCTTATGGATGACGCCGAGGCCGCCTTCCCGGGCCATGGCGATGGCCATGCGGCTTTCGGTGACGGTATCCATGGCGGCGCTGATGAGCGGGGTATTGAGGTAGATATCCCCGGCCAGGCGGGTGCGGACATTGATATCGGCGGGCAGCACATTGCTGTGGGCCGGCACCATCAGGATGTCATCGAAGGTGAGTGCCTCCGGCAGAAATTTGGAATTGTGATCGGTATTCAGCATCAATAAGATCCCCCTTCTATGCTATGCTTTTTGAATGTACTGTTCTGGGTGCCCGGCCGGAAAACGGCGTAGGGCGGCGGGCGCGCGGAGCGGACGAGGGGTGCCGTCCCCGAAAGGGCGGCGCGCCCGAGGCGGAGCGGAGAGCGCCCGCCGGGCTCCTGGCGCCGGGCAGATATTTTTATTATTGTAGTGCATCCGCCCCAAAAGGTCAAGGAAATCTCTCGGCTTTGGCGCAATTCTCTGTTTTCATCAAAGGGGTGGGATAAAACGGGGGCTTTCATGGGGCTTTTGCCCCACGGGGCGTGAAAAAATGATGAAAAAGAGGGTTGACAAGCCTTTTTCCATTTAGTATAATAACCCTTGCGTGATAATCGCGCTTATATGGCGGTATAGCTCAGTTGGCTAGAGCATTCGGTTCATACCCGAAGTGTCGGCGGTTCAAGTCCACCTACCGCTACCATAATGGCCCGGTGGTCAAGCGGCTAAGACACGGCCCTTTCACGGCTGTAACACGGGTTCGATTCCCGTCCGGGTCACCAGATAAAAAAAGACGCCGGCGAGGCGCTTTTTTTATTATTAGGTGATCCCCAAAGACCACACGGCAGACGGAAAACAGGCAGAGAGCGCGGCAAGGAAGGCCGCAGCCCTGCCTGGTTTTTCATTTTGGGCAAAAGGCGCGGAACTGCGCCGTGCAGGCCAGGCGGAGAGGGCGGGCCGCAGGCCCGGCG